>Ga0255053_10001736_pt1 | contig 11890 bp, 14 predicted proteins | sample JV7_2_22_MG_FD_188635 | JGI IMG/M metagenome (GOLD analysis project Ga0255053, IMG submission 188635) | Seawater microbial communities from Jervis Inlet, British Columbia, Canada - JV7_2_22 | ecosystem: Environmental > Aquatic > Marine > Inlet | place: Canada: British Columbia | collected...
CGGCACTCGTACTGGCGACTGCAACGATTAGCTGTATTGCGACGGAACACGTCCTTTGCAAGCTGACGAGCAAGCCGAGCACGGTCGGCGACTGGTCAGTCGCGATCACGGGTCTGTTGTACGGATTGACGTTGCCACCGGACCTGCCGCTGTGGATGGTGGCCGTGGGGGGTATTTTTGCGGTCGGAATAGGCAAGTTCCTGTTCGGAGGCCTCGGCAGCAATGCGTTCAATCCGGCATTGGTCGGTCGCGCATTTCTGCAGGCGGCGTTCCCCCAGGCTATGACCCACTGGGCGGTACCTTTCTCCGATACTCGCTTTACCGACTTGCCAGCGTCGATACTGGCGATACCTTTCGGCCAACCGCACTACGACGCAGTGACTGCGGCAACTCCTCTTGCCAGAATGAAATTCGAGGGAGTCTATGCAGCTAACCCGGAACTGATGTACGGGCTGACTTCGGGCTCCGCCGGCGAGACCTGTGCCGTATTGATAGCAATCGGCGGTGTCTACCTCATTGCTCGCAATATGATGAACTGGCGCATCCCGGCTTCGATACTACTTTCCGTGGTCCTGATCACATGGATATTCAATGCCTTCAGTCCGGACGCGTATCCGAGCCCGACATTCATGCTGTTTTCCGGCGGGTTGATGCTCGGCGCTTTTTTCATGGCGTCGGACATGGTCGCCTCGCCGATTACGAATGCCGGTTGTTGGATTTACGGCCTGCTGATCGGTGTCGTGATCGTCGTGATCCGGTTCTGGGGCGGTATGCCCGAAGGCGTGATGTACGCGATACTGCTGGGCAACGCGCTGTCGCCACACATCGATAACATCATTGGGCCGCGAGTGTTCGGTACGGGCAGGGGGTCGGGATGAACGTACCCGTGCAACAGCCCGCGACCTCGGTCATGTCGATGTACCGCGCGATCGTCGGTATCGGCGCTTTCTGCGCCCTGGTTATCGTTATCGTCTTCCAGGCGACGGCTGACCGCATTCGTGACAACCAGGAACGCTTCCTCGCGGCTGCTGTGTCCGAGGTACTGCCGGTCGCCGAATCCACTGTTGCGGTTGCAGTTGGGGACAGTGGCAATCTCGGGGAAACGACAGAAACAGACGAGTTGCCCGTATTTCTGGGCTACGATGCAAGCAGTTCGCTGGTGGGGGCCGTCGTTACGGCACAGGGCATGGGCTATCAGGACAATATTCGTGTGCTGTACGCCTACTCATTCGAACTCGATGCGATTGTTGGGCTCAAGGTCCTCGAAAGCAAGGAAACGCCGGGGCTTGGCGACAAGGTCGAAATCGAGCCGCACTTCATTGCCAATTTCGAGGCGCTCGACGCGCGCCTGAATGAAGATGGCACTGGCCTGCAGAACCCGATCGTGACGGTCAAGCAGGGCGAAAAGACACAGCCCTGGCAAGTCGATGGGATTACGGGTGCGACGATCACGTCCGAGGCGATCGGCAAGATCCTGAACGATAGTGCAGCGGTGTGGGTGCCGATTCTGGAAAGAGATTCGCTGGCGCTGGTACCGCGAGATCCGGCAGAGGAACAATAAATGGCGCTTAGAGAGGTCAGCTCAACAGAGGAATTCGTCAAAGGGCTTTGGCGTGACAACCCGGTGTTCGTTCAGGTGCTCGGTATGTGTCCGGCCCTGGCCGTGTCAAACACGGCGATCAACGCGCTGACGATGGGACTTGCAACGACGTTTGTAATGCTGATGGCGGGGCTGTCGGTTTCAGTGCTGCGGAACTGGATACCGCGCGAGGCACGAATCGTCAGCTACATTTGCATCATCGCGACATTCGTTACGTCGGTCGATTACATCATCATGGCGATCAGTCTCGAACTGCATCGCAGCCTTGGCGCCTTTATTGCGCTCATCGTCGTTAATTGCCTCATTCTCGGCCGGGCGGAGGCCTTTGCGTCGAAGCGCGGTCCGGGGCGGGTGACGCTCGATGCCTTGGGCATGGGCGCAGGATTTACGTTTGCACTGCTGTTTATTGGCGTCGTGCGCGAGATTCTGGGTAGTGGCTCACTATTCGGTGTCGAGCTGTTCCCGGACGGCTTCCAGACCTGGACCATAATGGTGCTGCCCAGCGGCGGCTTCTTTGCCATGGCAATCTGGCTGCTATTGGTCAACTGGATCAAGGATCGTGAGGCGAAGGCTTTGCAGCGAGCTACGGAGGCAGGGTCATGAGCGACGCATCGCACTGGTCCATATTTCTCAATGCCGCGTTGGTCAACAATTTCGTGTTGGCCTACTTCCTGGGTATTTGCCCGTTCTTCGGCGTCTCGGCCAGACTGGAGACAGCGGTACGCATGGGTGGTGCCGTGAGCTTTGTCATGCTCGTCGCCTCGGTCTGTGCATTTTCGATCAATCTGTTGCTCGAGGCAGTCGGTGCGCCTTACCTGCGCATTATCTCCTACATTCTCGTGATCGCATCGACCGTGCAGCTCGTGGAGATGTTGATGCGCAAGCTGAGTCCGCCGACGTTCCGCGCCATGGGCATATATCTGCCGTTGATCACGACGAATTGCGCCATTCTCGGGCTGGCGCTTTTCCAGACGAATAAGGGCTACGGATTCACCCAGGCTGTCGTCTATTCACTTGGAGCCGGGGCCGGGTTCGCGCTGGCGCTGGTCCTGATGGCCGGTGTCCGCGAGAAACTTGATCTCGCCAATGTACCCAAGCTCGTACAAGGCACTGCGGCGGCATTGATCATTGCCGGGATTCTGTCGATGAGCTTTATGGGTTTTGCGGGACTGGGGCGATGAGTGTGTTGACGCAGTTTCTGATCACTACCGCGTTGATCGCTGCGATGATACTTCTACGTGTTTTCGCAAATCGCCGCGTAATAAGGCAAAGACTAAGTTGTGAGCCGGCCGACAGTGATTGCAGTGACCAAGACTGTTTTCACGGCTGTGGCGGACCCACAGTCGCAGAGACTAATGAGCCCGAACGGGCCACAGTAAACAGGAGTGCATCGCATGCGCCTTGAAGATTACCCAACCGAACCTCGATATTCTGCTGGCGTTCTGAGCACCGAGGAGATCACCGAGGAAGGATCGGACGTCGAAGTTCGCGAGCTGGTGCTCGAGGTAGAAGACCATCAATTTGACTTCGAGGTCGGCCAGAGCATCGGTGTGCTCGCCGCAGGTCCGGCGGAGTTCGGGCGTTCCGTGCATCACCGCCTGTATACGGTGGCCGATACGCCTTTGCCCAGGGAAGTGGGCAAGCCCGAAGTCACGATTGTGGTTCGCCGCTGCAACTACATCGATGACTACAGCGGCGAGGAATACATCGGCATCAACTCGAACTTCCTGTGCGACTGCAAGGTGGGCGACGAGATAACGATCACCGGGCCGTTCGGCATCCCGTTTACCGTGCCCGAGGACAAGAACGCCAACCTGATTCTGATCGGCATGGGCACCGGCATTGCGCCGTTTCGCGCATTCGTCAAGCACATCTACAAGAATGTCGGTGACTGGAAGGGCAAGGTTTTCTTACTGTACGGAGCGCACTCGGGTCTGGAGTTGCTGTACATGAACAACAGGCGTGATGATTTCACTAATTATTATGACGAGGAGACCTTTGAGGCGTTCAAGGCATTGAGTCCTCGGCCCACCTGGGCGGATCCCATCGCATGGGACTTTGCGATCGAAGACCGCGCGGGCGAAATCCGCGACCTGTTAGCCGACGAGCACACTTATGTCTACGTGGCCGGGCAACAACGGATTCGGGACGCGCTGGATAAGCTGTTCGCTGAGATGTCGGGCTCGAGCACAGTCTGGCAGAAGAGAAAAGCAGAGCTGGCCGAGCAAGACCGATGGGTCGAACTCGTGTACTAGCAGTTTAGCCCTTGACGTCCCAGCGACGTGAGGCAAAGAGCAGCGCAGCAATGCCAATGAATACCATTGGCAGGAACGGGACAATGAGCGTCACCCACGTGCCTGTTTCCGTCGTTTCGAGGCGCTCAAACAAGAACGGACCCCAGGAGTTTCCAAACATGGCCAGGTACAGGCCGATCAAGGCCAGCGCGACAGCCATGAGCAGTTTGGTGATCTGAAGCATCAATCGGGCGCTTCGGTTTCATATTGCGGGAGGTCGTCTGTAATCTCGTGCCACGCCGCTTTTGAGCCGACAAATGCATGAAATCCCGGCGGGCAGGGCGGATTGCCGTCAACCGTGCCCATGCAGACGTACAGAACATCAGGCTCTGGCTTGGCATCCACGAAAATATTCGAGCCACATTCGGAGCAGAACATTCGATCGTTGGCATCCGATGACGCGTACACCTTTATGTCAGCCTCACCAGATACATAGCGAAATTTATCCCGGGCCACGGCGGCAAATGTGGCATAGGCGGCTCCATGTAGCCGGCGGCATTGTGCACAATGGCAGTGGCTAAATTCCATAATTTCCGCATCGATCTCGTAGGCGATACGCCCGCATTCACAGCGTCCGTTGATCATAATTTCATGCCTCTTGTGATGTCATTCTTCGCCTGACGACTTGTCTTTGTCATCAAGCAGCTCGTTGCGCCACTCACTGAGGTTCATCTCGATAGCGGCGAAGCCACCAATCCAGACGAGCTCATCCCAAAGATACAACCAGTGTGACAGCGTGGCCCAGTAAATGCCAAATGCTATGAGTGCCAGGTAAAGGAAAATACTCGCTCCATTCGCAGTGGACATCAGCTTGCCACCGGTTACGCCCCGTCCCTGCAGGCGCACAACAGCTTCGATCGCAAGCAAGATCAGCACCCAGGTAACTGCTTCGAAGAGATCGACCCACGCCAGATCTCGCTCGAGATCAAGGCCTGCCATGTCACTGACCAACGGGTCGTCTGCCAGCCAATAGAATTGAGATTCATCTGATAGCTCACCACAGGTCTGCGCATTGACTTCGGTGTATTCAAGGTTGTACACGTAGGAAACATCGGCACCCGTCATGTCGCACAGATTCGACACATCTTCGACAACAACAGTAGGCTGCAAATCGATGAGGGTTATTACGAAGGCGTACACGGTGTGGGCGATCAGCACATAACATAACAGACGGATCCCCCGCACCGTGCGCGCAAGCCGGCCAGTCCAGTCTTCGTCGTCGATGACGTAGGTTTCGATCTCGAACATGGCCAGCAGAAGAAACCATGCGGATTCGTCGATGCTGGTGGCGAACTCACTGGTCCAGTCCAGGAAGGTCGAGCCGGCATGCAGCGTATGCATGGCCCTGTTCCAATCCTCAAAAATGTAGTACACGAAATTGATAATCAGCAAGGTGTAAACAGTCCATTTGATGGCCTGCTGAATCTTGTGCATCCTGGAGTCGGCGCTAGTCGCCGCGTGTTGGTTCATTGATGTTTGGTCACCGCAATCATAGGCGCGAATCATACTGATACATCCCGCGTTGCGGTATCCATGCCTACACGCATGGACGCTGCACGAAGCGAAGACTCCGTACAGTCCAAATTAGTCCGTTGGATACGTCGATGCAAAAAGCACAATCGCCAATTCTGCAGAGCAAGCTCCTCGATAGCTGGAAGTTGTTTGCTCTTATTGTGGTCCCGATGAGCATTGCAGCCGTAGCCGCAATGACGAGAGTCGACCTGGCCAGCCCAATCGGTATTTCATCGATGATTCAGTTCTCGGTTCGGCTTGCTGTTCCGTGGTTGTTCATTGCGTTCGCTGCCTCGTCGCTCGTCGTCGTTTTTCCGGGATCGTTCAGTCGCTGGCTGCTCCGAAATCGCCGCATCATGGGCTTGTGCTTCGCCGTGGGAATGGCGTGGCAATTACTCTTCATTTTGTGGATGGTCATCGGGTTCGCGGGCTATTACATCGAGGAAGCTTACAGCTACTTTGATCTGGCCGAGCAGCTGCCGGGTTATCTATTGATCTTCGCGATGACGATCACGTCATTCCGGTTTGGGCGCAGCAAACTCAGTGCGCGGCAGTGGAAAATACTGCACAAGGGCGGCATCTATTTTCTGTGGGGTGTTATCTGGAGTACATACTGGTTCGAACTCTTTTACTATGACGACATCCAGCTCATTGATTTCGTGTACTACTGGATGGGTTTCGCAGCATGGGTCATTCGAATGTTGGCCTGGAGCAAAAAGCAGGTTCTGCGTACAGAGCAATCATAGATCGCCCAACACGACAACTGGTCGATCGAGGAGGGGTATTCAACTCATGCAAAGGAAAAATCATTTCGGTTTTGCCGTCTTCGCATTCATGCTTATCTTTGCCGGCGCATCGTTGGCAGACGCGGTGGGGCCCAGGCCTGTCATCGCCATTATCGGCACAGGGGACATGGGCGATTCGCTCGGGCCTCGATTTGCCGAGCTCGGATATTCGGTGGTCTACGGATCCCGATATCCTGACGGTGAAAAAGCGCAGGGCGTCGGCCAGCTAACGGGTCCGAATGCGCGTGTCACTACACAACGAGAGGCAGCGCAGGCCGGGGATATTGTTGTGCTCGCGGTTCCCTGGCCAGCGATGCAGACGGTGGCCCGGAATCTCGGCCCGCTTGACGGCAAGATAGTGATCGATATTTCGTTTCCCAGTGAACAAGCAGACGATGGCTATTACGAATCAATGGTCGAAACGTCGAGCGCTGAAATGATCCAGGAATGGAACCCGGAAGCGCGGGTAATGAAGACGTTTGCAACGCAGGCGAGTTACGTCATTGACGACCCGGGTGTTGTCGGCGGTCCCGTCAGCGTACCGATTGCATCGGACGACCGCGAGGCAAAGGAACAGCTTGCCAACATTATTGTGGCAATGGGGCTCGATCCGGTCGATGCGGGTCCGTTACGGATGTCACGTGAACTGGAAGCCATGCAGCGCCTGTACGGGGTGCCATTTTTCCAGCGCCGCAAGGCTGCGTGGGAGTTCTATTTTCGACGTAGCTATTTCTGGGAATGTGTCTGGGAAGACGACTGGTCGCAGCCTGTTGCCGATGCAGATGACCTGGCTGACGTCCCGGAGACTCAAGGTCAGGCCCTGCCCTGTCCGGGCACTCGCTAGCCGGGGTCTCTCAGAGGCGATCCTTGATCTTGTAGAACAGCACGCCGAGTGCCACCATCGGCTTGCTGAACAAATGCGCGCCTGGAACATTACGCGGTTTGATGTTCGCAAACAGGTCAAATCGTTCCATGGTGCCGGCGACAGCATCCGCCAAAATTTGGCCCGCCAGGTGAGCGACGTTGACGCCGTGTCCTGAGTAGCCCTGGCAATAGAAAATAGAGGGAGAGATTCTGCCGAGCAGTGGCACCCTCTTGAGCGGAATTCCGATACTGCCGCCCCATGCATAGTCGATGCCTACGTTCGCCAATTGCGGATAAATCTTCAGCATTCTCGGTCGCAGATGCTTTTTGATGATCTCGGGATCATTACCATAATAGTTGCAGCGCCCGCCAAAGAGCAGCCGCTTGTCAGCACTGAGTCGGAAATACTCCAGCACGAAATTCGGGTCACATACTGCGAGGTCCTGCGGATTGATCGTATCAACCATCTCCTCGGAGAGCGGTTCGGTCGCAATGATGTAACTTCTTACGGGGAACATGACGCCGCGTAGCTTTCGTTCCAGCGTGTGATAGGCGTTGCCCGCGAGGATAACCGTGTCGGCCGTTACAGAACCCTGTTGTGTAACGACTCTTGGTTTAACGTTCTTCTCAATATTCAGGACAGGTGACTGTTCGTAAATCGTCGCCCCGAGAGAAACGGCCGCCTTTGCTTCACCAATGCACAGATTCAGTGTATGTAAATGGCCGTTACCCATGTTCAGGAGCGCGCCGATATAGGCGCTCGTGCCAATGGTCTCGCGCGTTTCGTCCCTGGACAACATCCGGAATTCATGAGGAAAATTATCTCTCTGGAGTTGCTCGTAATCGGCCTCCTGGTCGCGCAGGTGTCTTTCCTTGATCGCAACGTCGAGATAGCCGAGTTTCAGGTCACACTGGATATCGTATTTCTGCACGCGCTCCCGAATAATGTCGTTCCCGGCCCAGCGCAATTCCCTGCAGACGTCGTCCGCATCCTCGCCAAGATGTTTCGCTATGTTTATCTCGCCGGAAATACCGCCAATGAACTGGCCACCGTTGCGGCCTGATGCACCCCACCCGACCCTGTTTGCCTCAACGACATGCACGTCGTAGCCGCGCTCAGCCAGGTACAGGGCGGTTGAGAGCCCGGTAAAGCCCGCGCCAATAACACAAACATCTGCATTCTGATCGCCCAGTAACGGCGCGAAGTCTGTCACTTCGTTAACGGTGGCGGCGTAATAGGAGCCTGTGTGTGCTTGCGGTCTCAATGCATTCCGTCCTATAGGCGGAACTCACTTCGCAGGATCAATTGCATGCCGGGGAGTGTGAGCGGCCCGGGCCCTGGTCCTAGTGGTGCCTCTTCAACTGTGCCCGACGATACTGGGCGGGAGTTTGCCCGACGTACTTCTTGAACGCAGCGTAGAACGCTGAATTGGAATTAAATCCAACGGTGAACGCAATGCTCAAAATGGCGTTGCCTTGGTCGTCGAGCCTGGAAAGCAATTCCTTGGCATGTTCGATCCGGTATTGGTTCAGGTAATCAAAAAAGCTCACGCCAAATCCGGCATTGATGACCTGTGACAAGTGGTTAATTGAGCAATCAACCGCGTCAGCAAGTTTCGGTAGCGTCAGGTTGGGCCGGAGGTATGCACGTTGCGATTGCATGATCTGTTCCAGCCGGCCCATGTACTTGCGTAGTTGTTCGCTATCTAATCCGGACTTCGCGTACTTGAGCCTTTGCATTTCGCGAGACGCGCTTCGGACAGGGTCCGAAGGCTTGGTCATGCCTGGAATATCGTAGTAGTCGGTGATCGTCATCGCCGCATTGCCGTGCAAGCTTATAAATTCAGCACCGCAGTAGGCTGTTGGAGACTCACTTTTTTCGACATTCTCGAGAGCGGATATGTGGTATTGAAATGCTATGGTGTTTCCGCTTGTCAGAATTTCCCCGATCAGTTCATACCGGTGTGGGTAGTTGGCGAAGAAATCGATCAGGCTCGTAACAAGCTCATCGTGCGTGCGCAGCACATTTTCAGGAATATCGCAGTAAATTCCGTCAGCGGTGAGATGGTCCGCGACACCTTTTGGATCACGGTGGTTCCAGGCGTCAATGTAGCTTTCTACGAATTTTGCCGCACGCATCAAAGTCCCCCGACTATCGACATTTGAACCTACATATTATCCCACGATCGCAAGAGATGTCATTCCAGTTTGACATTTGTGGTGCTGGCGCGGCAGATTAGCTGCTCAATACGCATGGTTGTGAGGTTCCTGGTGAAAAAAATTGTAGCTCGTGTCACATCTGTACACGCCGGGTCAAATGAGGACCTGAGTAAGGACGAGCGTCCGGCTATTCAGCTTGAACTGGATGGGGTAGTCGGCGACCGTCACCAATCGCACGATCGGTCAACCTGGCCGGGGGACAAGCAGCCCGAAGGAACAATTCGACGCAATGAACGCCAATGGTCGGCCGTATCGAGCGAAGAATTGGCCGAAATTCAGGCGGCGATGGATCTGAGTGAACCGCTAACGGCGACACAATTGGGTGCGAATCTCTGTTTGACCGGGGTACAGGAACTCTCCCGTTTGCCGAAAGGCACACTGCTGAAGTTTCCGTCAGGGGCAGAACTCATGGTTGAGGAATACAATCCGCCCTGCCACGACATGAGCAAGAGAGTGGCAGCGCTGTACACGAGCAATTCGGGCGATCCGCTGTCATCAACCGCGTTTTCCAAAGCGGCGAAACTCAAGCGCGGAATCGTTGGCGTCGTGGAGGTCGCTGGGGACATCAGCGCGGGCGACGAGGTGACGATCGAACTTTACGAAACGCCGGCCTGGCTGCTGCGATCGTCGGACTGACGCGGAGAAGCGAGACATGGCATCCCCGTTGAATGACCCGAAGCTGGAGGCTCTGCTTGATCGTTTGCATAAGCAGAGCGACGCGGAAGTCGAGGAGACAGATGCATATTTCGCGCGACGAGAGCGGGAGGGATCGCTCGACCAAGAGAACTATTGCGACGACGACATGCATAGCTTCCTCTCGGACAAAATGGTTGCGCTTGACCGGGACAAGGCGGAGTTTTGCTATCAGCTCTGCCGCTCCCTGCGCGCAACGCGCGTCGTCGAAGCCGGTACCTCGTTCGGAGTATCGACTTTATATCTGGCGGCCGCTGTTCGCGATAACCAGGTCGAGAACGGTGTGGTGATTGCTACGGAGCACGAGCCCGACAAGGTGATGGTTGCCCGGGAGAATTTCAGGCAAGCGGGTCTGAGCGAATTTATCGAACTCCGCGAAGGCGATCTTCGACAGACGCTCGAGGACGTCGGCGGTCCGGTGGATTTCATGCTGGTCGACATCTGGGACGTGGCACTGCCCGCACTCGAGCGGGTTTCCCCGAGCCTGCGTCCCGGAGCCATCGTGGTGTGCGACAACACGACCGTGGCTGCCGACGAGTATCGTGACTACTTTGAATTCGTGAATGATCCCGGCAATCGGTTTCGTACGATGACGATCCCGTTCCAGGGCGGTTTCGAGCTCACCGTGCGCGTTTGAGCCGCAATGATTTCAGCAATTTGAATGTTCGCTTTACGCTCCATAGCGGCCGCTAGGCTGGTAGCATAGCGATGGGCCGCTAGTGACCCAAAGCGGCCGTTGAGAGTGGTGCCAGTTGGTAACTGATTGCTCTCCAGAGGTGTGGCCGCACTATGTAGATTCTTAGCTATTGCGAAATTGATAGTTTGGATCGGCGCGTCTTGGTCACGAAACTGCAAGCCAGTTCTTGGCTTCTTCTTCGTCGACGAAAAACTGGAGCGGACCACCTCGATTGAAAACCACAGTCTCCAAGAAATTTTCATCGTCATCAGACGCATCGTGCGATTCCACGATAGCTATCTGCAGGTGCGTATTAGCGATTAGATTACCGAGATCATGAATATCCATGGTCTCGAGACTTACATGCGTTTTTGATCCTAGAATCAGCACTTTTCGGCAGCCGACCTCTTTACAGACCGCTGACAATTCCGCCAGCATGGCTGGCATTTCACCTAGAATAACTTCGTAATCCTCCGGGCGCTCTACCAAAATGTAGTCGTGCCGAATTGAAATTTCGTAATCCGACTTAGTCAAATCGAAACTCCGGAGTCGTGTGAGTCATCCGAGATTGTACCAGCACCTGTGTCGGCGACAAAAGGACGCTTATTCAACGTTTTACCGAAAGGCTAATATCGGCAGATAACTAGCGTTTATTAACGGCTGCTTGTGGCCGAAAGCAGCCGTTCGACTTGCTCAATTTCCAACGGTCTGAATGACCGCTTTCGGTAAAAGCAGACATTCACAATCTATCCCTCGAAAATTCGCTATCGAACGTCCGCTATACGCCCCAAAGCTGCCATTGAGCTAATATTGCTCTGAAGGGCCGCTAATGACCCAAAGCGGACATACAGGCTTTTCACTTGATGGCATGGTTTACAGAGCTTGTGCAAGATAATTGTTAATTAGGCGGCTAGCTCGGTTCCGATTTGTCTCATGGATCATCCTTTGAAATCAACGCCAGGTACGTACGCGCTTCTTCTTGGGCTTCAGGTGCCGATCGAATTGCAAGTAGGGCGCCTGGGCCGGATTCACTTTGAATCGCCATTTTATCTTTACTTCGGCAGCGCCTTCGGCTCTGGGGGTCTGAGAGCACGCATTGCGCATCATCTGCATCCAGCGCGCCGCGCCCACTGGCACATCGACTATCTCCGGCAGTTCGCGGAAGTCGTCGGTGTTTGGTATACCTACGACGAGGTGCGTTTGGAGTGCACTTGGGCCAATGCGGCCCCAATGCTCCGCGGTGCTT
>Ga0255053_10001737_pt1 | contig 11887 bp, 8 predicted proteins | sample JV7_2_22_MG_FD_188635 | JGI IMG/M metagenome (GOLD analysis project Ga0255053, IMG submission 188635) | Seawater microbial communities from Jervis Inlet, British Columbia, Canada - JV7_2_22 | ecosystem: Environmental > Aquatic > Marine > Inlet | place: Canada: British Columbia | collected...
CGGATCCTCTCTCCCGACGACGGCGGGCGGCCCTTGGGGCTCTTCGGCGGGCCGACCTGGGCCTTCGGCCGCCGGCATCTCTCCCGGTTCAGCCGCCCCCCGCGACGAGCAGGAGACCAGGACCGCCGCGAGCGCCAACCCGCCTGCGATCCGGGAGAGGGCGCGCCCGACCGGCCTCATGCGAAAGGCGTTCACCCCACCACCCTCCTGGGGGCGCTCCTCACCAGCCCCACGATCCCTGCCGCGGCCAGCGCGCCGGTGAACAGGGCGGTTCGCCACTCGCCGAGCACGAGCCCACCGACGGCGAGCATCCCGCCGATGAGGGCGAGCGCCGCCCAGGCGGTGCGGATGAGGTCGTCGCCCAACCTCGTCACCGGCTGGAGATCGAGGCGCGTCCGGACCCTGGACCAGCCCGGTCCTCCGGGCCGGACCCGGCGATAGAACGCCTCGAGCGTCTCCTCGTTCTCCGGTGCCGTCAGGAACATGACGGGTATCCAGACCATGGCCGACCCTCCCGCCGTTATCGCCAGGCGTGCACCGAAGCTCACGTCTCCCCAGGCCGGAAGATAGGAGATGAGCGCGATCGCGAACCCGGCGAACATGGCAGCCAGCTCCGCCCACGCGTTCACGCGCCACCAGAACCACCGAAGGATGAGCACGGCACCGGGCCCGGTACCTATCGCGATCATGAACCGGAACACCTTGCCCACGTCATCCGCGTAGAACGCCGCCGCGCCGGCGAGCGCCACGATGAGCGCCGACGCCAGGCGGCCCAGCGCCACCATCTTCCGCGGCGCGGCCTCCGAATCGATGAAGCGCGCGTAGAGGTCGTTTACCACGTAGCTCGCGCCCCAGTTGATCTGAGTGGATACGGTCGACATGAAAGCGGCCACGAACGACGCGACGACGAGGCCGAGCAGGCCGACGGGCAGGTATCGGAGCATGAGGAGCGGGTACCCGAGCTCCGGATCACCGCCCGGCTCCATGAGCTCAGGGAAGATGACGATGGAGGCCAGGGCGACGACGATCCATGGCCAGGCACGGACCACGTAGTGGAGGATGTTGAACAGCCAGGCCGCGCGCTCCGCCTCTCTCTCATCGCGGCAGGCCGAGAGCCGTTGCACGAATTCGCCGCCGCCATCCGAGCGCCGGAACGCCCACCACTGGATGCCGAGGTAAGCCAGGAAGGTCCCGAAAGGCAGGTCTACGGAGCCCGGCCGCGGCATCATTCGCAGCGCGTCGGCTCTTCCGACTTCTGCCAGCTGCCGCTTGAGCTCGACGACGCCGCCGATCTCCTGGAGGGCGAAGGCCGCGACGATGATGGCGCCGAACATGGCGAGCGCGAATTGGAAGAAGTCCGTGGCGACCACGCCCCACAGGCCGGAGAGCCCGGCGTATACGAGGACGAAGATGCTGAGGGCCACGACGGCCCACAGCCTGGCATCGCCCGGCAGCCAGATCGGCAGCGTACCGAACAATCCCAGCGCCTCGATGACCTTCCGCATGGCAAGCATCACGTAGCCGATGGCGATGCAGTTGATCGGCACGGCGAAAAGGAACGCGCGGCTGGCGCGGAGGACGGCGGCGGGCCGGCCACCGTAGCGCAGCTCGGTCAGCTCCACGTCGGTCACGACCTCGGCGCGCCGCCAGAGACGGGCGAAGATGTAGATGAGGAGGACGTGGGAGAGGGCGAACGCCCACCACTCCCAGTTTCCCGCGATACCGCGCCGGGCGACGAGGCCCGTGACGTACAACGGCGTGTCCACACTGAAGGTCGTGGCGGCCATCGAGGTGCCCGCCAGCCACCACCGGAGCGAGCGGCCGCTCACGAAGAAGTCCACCAGCCCACCGCTCGCCCGGCGGGAGAGCCAGACGCCCACGGCGAGGGTGATCGCCAGGTAGGTCCCCACCACGGCCCAGTCGAGCGAGTGCATGCTCGCCTACTTCCGGCGCGGCGGGCCGGAGTCGGAGTCGGCCTCCAGAGCGAGCCGCCGAGCGGCCGCCCGCTCCATGACCGGCTCGGGGGACCAGGCGCAGAGGCCGGGGACGCCGAGCCGCTCAAGTAGCCGCCGATGGGCCAGGACGACCAGGCAGGCAGGCTCCCCGCGGTCAGCCCGAAGCTCTTCCCGCAAAGCCGTTTCGGTCTCCGGAGCCAGCCCCGCGTGTCCCTTGAAGGCCTGGGGCGAAGATGCGAGAAGGAGGACCACCTGCTCGGATCCCCTCTTGGTTCCCGTCCCCGGGGCGCCTTCCAGCCGTGCCTCCCAGCCGAGCTCCCGGAGCGTCTCCGTAAAGACCTCTCCCATGGTTTCCGAACCGGGGAACTCGCGGTCATCGGAGAGGGCCCGCACGATCACGGGCCGGCCCCGGCGGATCCCGGCCCCGGCCGCAGCAACCGGATCCGCCCCGGCTGCCAGGTCGCCCGCACCGGCCGGCGCGGACCCGTAGATGACGATGCTGCGCTCGGCGAGCTCGCCTGCGCGGCCCCCCACGTCGCCGCCCGGGGTTCCAGGTGCCGCTCGAATCACCGCCTCCCGCTCTCTCAACACGCGACCGCTGCGAGCGGCCGCCTCCGACAGGAAGTCGGCGACCGCGGGATCCTCATCCGCGGCCCGCCGAAGAGCCTCCGCAGCGCCTGCTGCATCGTCCGGGTACAGCAAGAGATCGCAGCCGGCCGTCACCGCCTCCACGGCAGCCGACCCTTCCAGCTCGGGATTCGCGAAACCGCCCATGATGAGCGCATCCGAAACGACCAGGCCTTCGAAGCCGAGCTTGTCGCGAAGCAGGCCCCGCAGCACGGCCGGGTCCCGGCTCGCCGGCAGCGTGCGATGCGACGCGAGCGCGGCCGGTGAGAGGGAGGGATACGCCACGTGTGCGGCCATGACGGTCGCGACGACTCCGGCCGTCTCGACGAAGGGCTCGAGGTCCTCGTTCAGCTCGTCGAGAGAGGCCTCTACGACGGGCAGCTCCAGGTGCGAATCTCTCACCGTGCGGCCGTGCCCGGGGAAATGCTTGGCGCAGGCGGCCGGCCCCTGGCTCTGACAGGAGTCGATCCACGCGCGGCCGAGCCGCGCCACGGAGCCCGGATCCGAGCCGAAGCTCCGCGTGCCGACGATCGGGTTATCGCCCGAGATGTCCAGGTCGAGCACCGGGGCCAGCACCCAGTTGATCCCGAGCTCCCTGGCTTCTCTCCCGGTGATCTCTCCGGCCACATGAGCCGCCCCGACGGGATCGGGAGCGCGAGCCAGGGCCGCGGGAGGAGGCAGCGAGGTAAGGCCGGCGAACTGCTGGCCGGCCCCGCGCTCGAGGTCGGCCGCGAACCAGAGGGCACGGCCCGCGGCCGCCGCAATCTCTTCCAGGAGGAGAGCCACCTCCGCGGCCCGACCCCCGAAGAGGATGAAGCCTCCCACGCCCAGCTCCAGAGCCTCGAGCGCCCGTCGCCGAGCCTCATCCACGGGCTCGCGGTCGAGACGCAGGGCTTCGATAAGAAGGAGGGCTGGTGAGGCTGAGCTCACGCCGGGACCCACTTGCCCAGGACGCGGGATCCCGGGGCGCCGGTCGCCCACTCCAGGTCGATCGGTATCCCCAGGTGGTGTTGGCGGGCCAGCAGAGCGAAGGCGGCGGCCTCCCGGGCATCGCCATCCCAGCCGAGCGCATCCAGGGGCAGGATCGAGACGTCGGGCAGCAGCCGCTGGAGTCTCTCCCGGATCGACGGGTTCCTGGCCCCGCCACCGCACAGGTAGGCCTCCTCGGGTTGGAGCTCGGCCAGCCGGTAGCCCCCGGCGACCGTGCGCGCCGTGAGCTCCGTCAGTGTGGCGATCAAATCCTCGTCGCGCTGCTCGGAATGCCGCTCGAGCCACTCCCTGAGACGCGGGGCGCCGAAGCGCTCTCGACCGGTGCTTCGGGGCGGGGAAAGCCGAAAGAAAGGATCCTCCAGCCATTCGCCGAGAGGGCCGTCCAAGCTCCGGCCTCTGGCCGCACGCTCTCCGTCGCGATCGTAGGCCTCCTCGCCGGCCGTGAGCTCGCGCACCGCCTGATCGATCAACGCGACGCCAGGTCCGGTGTCGAAGGCGATCCGATCGCGCCTCCGGGTCTCGTCGCTCGCCGGCAGCCAGGTCAAGTTCGCCATCCCGCCGATGTTCTGAACGACCCTGGAAACCGTCGGCGAGGAGAGCAGCAGCCAGTCGAAGTACGGGGTGAGGGGCGCTCCGTGTCCGCCCGCCGCCATGTCACGGACACGGAAGTCGGCCACGACCGGGACGCCGAGGATCTCCGCCATCACGGCCGGCTCTCCCAGCTGCAGGGTGCTTCCGGGTTCTTCGGCGGGAGGGTCATGCCAGATCGTCTGACCATGACTGCCGATCGCGACCAGCGCTCCGGGGGCCAGGGCGAGGTCGGCGAGCGTGATCTGGACCGCCTCCGCGAAACGCCGCCCCAGCTCGAAGTTCAGCCGGCAGAGCTCATCCGCTCGCGCGCCCTCCACGGCCGCCGCGAGCCGGTCGCGGAACGGCTCTCCGTAGGGAACGGTCCGGAAGCCGACCAGGGAGGCCTCGTTCGGGCTCTCCTCCTCCCCCGTGAGCTCCGCGACGGCTACATCGACGCCGTCCAGGGATGTGCCGGACATCACACCGACGTAGAGCAAGCCCTCAGCGCCTCGGCTCGGAGAGGACGCTCACCGACCCGGCCGCCGGGCTCATGAGGTCCGAGTGAATCCGCTCGCGGATCCTGATGGCGTGCGCTTCGTCATGGTGGGCGACGCCGCGAAGGAACTGGTACAGCGTGACGCGCTCGTCTCCGATGGTGGCGGACCGAGCCCATCCCCGATCGCTCAGCGGCTCGAGCAGAGCGCACGTCCGCGATCGCTCGGTCTGGAAGACGTCGAGGAGCTGCTCCGCGTCCCCTTCTGCGGGAGGGTCGGGAGAGGGCTCCCAGTCCTCGAACACCGGTCCCTCCGTCTCCAGGATCCTGTCGACACGAGGCCGGAAGGTGACGGTCTCGCACTCGATGAGGTGGGCCAGGTGCTCCCGCGCGCCCCACCGGGCGGCTCGCCTCTCCGGCGGGGCCTCGTGGTCGACGGCCCTTCGCAGGCGATCGGGCGCGGCGCGAAGGCGCGCGGCCAGAAGGCGGGTGTCCTCGTCGCCAAAGGTCTCCGGATAGCCCGCGTAGTATGGCAGCGGACCGTCCGCGTAGCGCTCGATCGCCTCGCCCAACAACCCGCTGCACTCATCCACGACACGCTCGGCCACGGCCCGGGAATCCCGCAGCTCGTGCATGGCGATCGCGATCTTGCTGGATCCACCGGCGGCGCCCAGGAGCCGCCGGGCGGTATCCTCGTCGACGTCGCTCACCTCACGGACGATGCCGATGCTACGACCCACGAGCTTCCGGCTCACAGCCTGCAGATCCACCATCAGGTTGCGATGCACCTTGCCGAGGCGGACCATCACGCCCGTCGTCAGCGTGTTCAGGACGAGCTTCGTCGCCGTCCCCGCCTTCATCCGGGTGGAGCCGGCGATGACCTCCGGACCGACGATCGGAGTGATGGTCACATCCGCGAGCCGCACTAGGCTCTCCGGTGGCGGGGTAAAGCTCAGAAGTCCGATCCTCGCCCCCCGCTCCCGGGCCTCGGCGAGCGCAGCCTGGACGAAGGGCGTCGTGGCGGACGCCGCGATGCCGAGCACGAAGTCCTCCGAACCGACCGCGAGCGCTTCGATGGTTGCGCTGCCCGCCGCTTCGTCGTCCTCGACCCCTTCCAGGCTCGCCTCGAGGGCGGGCGCCCCCCCGGCGATCACGCCTCTCACGAGGTCCGGGTCCGTGCCGAAGGTGGGGGGGCATTCCGACGCATCGAGGACTCCGAGGCGTCCGCTCGTGCCCGCCCCGACGTAGATCAGCCGACCCCCGATGCGGATTCTCCGCTCGACCTCGTCGATCAGACGAGCGATCGCCTCCGCCTCGCGGGCCACGGCCGGCGCGACACGAGCATCCTCGGAGTTGATCAACTCGACGATCTCCCTGGCCGAGGCTCGATCGATCCGCGCCGTGGCCGGGTTGCCGGCTTCGGTCAGACGAGGGTCCTTCCCCAAATCGACTCCTCCTTTGCCGGCTGATAGCCGCCCTCTAACTTCGAGGGTGCTTCCGGCCGTCGGGCGAGCACCCCTGCGGGCCGGACGATGAAGCGGAAGGTATGAGCCCCGACGAACGGCCGATAGGAGCGTGAGACCGGTCAGCCCGGAGGCGGCAACGCGCCTCACCGAACGGATCGAAGCGGAGCTGCGAGCGAGCTACGGGGACGCGCGGAAGCCACGCCTCGACCCGCTGGACGAGCTGATCCTCACGATCCTCAGCCAGAACACCTCCGACGTGAATCGCGATCGAGCCTGGGCGAACCTGCAGGAGAGCTATGACGGGTGGGACGAGGTGCGTGCGAAGGGTCGTGAGCCGCTGGAGCAGACGATCCGTTCCGCGGGCCTGGCCGCCCAGAAGAGCGAGACGATCCTGAGAGTGCTCGAGGCGCTCGGCAAGAAGGGGGGACCGAGCCTGGATCATCTCCGGGAGCTGCCCGATGACCGAGCCCTGGACTACCTCACATCGATCAAGGGCGTCGGGACGAAGACGGCCGCTTGCGTCCTCTGCTTCTCTCTCGGACGCCCGGTCATGCCGGTCGACACTCACGTCCACAGGCTCGCGAAGCGCCTCGGGCTCGTGCCGCCGAACGCGTCGCCCGAGAAGGCCCACGAGATACTGAACGAGATCGTCGCTCCGGATCTCCGCTTCTCCCTCCACGTCCAGCTCATCCGGCACGGCCGTTCCACCTGCCGCGCCAGGCGTCCGGAGTGCGGGCGGTGTGAGATCGCCGGGATATGCCCCCGCGTCGGCGTGAACGGAGATTGAACGCATGTCGGAGATTGAACGCATGTCGATAGCCCGCCGCCTCTCCTGCCTGGCCCTCCTGGCCCTGGGATCACTCGGTTCGCTCGGCAGCCAGACGGCGTGGGCCACCGGCACCGCGGCCGATCCCGCTCCGGCCGGAACCCAGGCGACGACGGCCGAGCGGGCCGACACGAGCACCGCCCTCTTCCCCGCGGGCTGGCCTTTCCCGGGTGACCGGCCGTCCGCGGCGGGCTCTCGGGGGATGGTCGTGAGCACGGACAGCCTGGCGAGCGCCGCAGGCCTGGCGGTTCTCCGGGAAGGAGGCAACGCCATCGACGCGGCCGTGGCGGTGCATTTCGCCCTCGCCGTCGTCTATCCGCAGGCGGGCAACCTCGGAGGCGGCGGCTTCATGATCGTCCGCACGGCGGATGGACGAGAGGCGACCCTGGACTTCCGGGAGCGGGCGCCGCTCGCGGCCGGGCGCGACATGTACGTGGAAGACGACGGGAAGGTCGGCGCCTCCAGCCGGACCGGCCATCTGGCCGCCGGGGTCCCAGGCTCCGTCGCCGGGATGGCGAAGGCGCACCGTCGCTTCGGCCGGCTCGCCTGGGACCGGCTGCTGGAGCCGGCCCGTCGCCTGGCGGCCGAGGGATTCCCCGTGTCGAAGCGCCTCCACGACGCGCTGACCGCGCAGGTGGAGAGGCTCGGCCGCTTTCCCGCGACGGCTGCGGTCTTTCTGCCGGATGGGCTCCCGCCCGCGCGCGGGACGGTGCTGCGGCAGCCGGACCTCGCGCGCTCGCTGGACGCGATCTCCGCGTCGGGAGCGGACGTCTTCTACCGTGGCTGGATCGCCGACTCGGTCGTGGCGGAGATGGAGAGGGGCGGCGGCTTGATCTCGAAGCGCGACCTCGAGGAGTACCGGGCGGTCTGGCGCCGGCCGATCGTCATCGAGTACGCCGACCGGCGCCTCATCTCCATGGGGCCGCCCTCGGGGGGCGGAGTCGTGCTCGGCGAGATGCTGGGCATGCTGGAGCGCTTCGATCTGCGCGGCCTCGAGTACCGCTCCGCGGACGAGATCCACCTGATGGCGGAGGCCATGCGGCGCGCCTACGCCGACCGCAACCGCCACCTCGGCGACCCGGACTTCGTGAGCGTGCCGATCGACCGTCTCCTGAGCCCTTCCTACCTGGACTCTCTCGGGAAGACGATCGATCCGGTGCGGGCCACACCGTCGGAGCCGGATGTGGCGGCCGGGCCGGAATCCGCTCAAACGACCCACTACTCCGTCGTGGACTCGGCCGGAAACGCCGTCGCCGTGACCACAACCATCAACGGCTCGTTCGGATCCGCGGCCGTCGTGCGCGGAGCAGGATTCCTCCTCAACAACGAGATGGATGATTTCACGACCAGGCCGGGCGAGCCGAACATGTACGGACTGGTCCAGGGAGAGTCGAACTCCATCGCCCCGGGAAAGCGGATGCTGTCAGCCATGACGCCGACTATCGTGATCGCTCCGGGCGGCCGGACCGAGCTCGTGACCGGAACGCCGGGCGGCCCGACGATCACGACCTCGGTGCTGCAGGTCCTCGTCGCCCAGCTCGATCACGGGCTCGGCGCCCAGCAAGCCGTGAACGCTCCTCGGGTGCACCACCAGCACATTCCGGATCTTCTCTACTACGAGCGGGGCGGCCTCGAACCGTCGGTGATCGACGACCTGGAGGGTAGGGGCCACCGGCTCAAGGAGCGCACCGGCTTCTCGGGCGACGTTCAGTCGATCTACGTCGCGCCGGACGGCGTCAGATATGGTGCGGCGGATCCTCGGAGAGGAGGGGCCGCGCTCGGTTACTGACCGTGCTACGGCTCCCGGTCCTGGCGCGTCGGGTCCCGGGTCCAGATCACCACGGCCCCACCAGGGGCACCGCGGAAGGAGAAGATCGCCGGCGTGCGTGAGCTTCCCGCATAGACCTCGATCGCTTCGATGTCTTCGGGCGGGAGAAGATCGATGTTGAATCCAACGGACGGTTGCCGGATTCCGTCCAGGAAGAGCTCCATGGGGCAGTCCAGGCCTCCTCCTCGCGCGGAAACGAGCCGTGTACCGAGGATGTCGTTGTCCGGCGCCGGCACGACCCGGACCCCGGGAACCGCGTAGAACATCTGGCTGAGCCGGCCGGGCCGGGCCCGCTCGATCTGCTCTCGCGTGATGAAGCTCCCGAAGCCCGTCGCGCGCCGATGATCGTACCCGGCCATCTTGCCGACGTTGTCGGCCCGCTCGATCTGGACGACGAGCTCGGGCACCGGGACGACCGAGATCTCGAGCTCGATGTTGAGCCAAACCGTCTCGCCATCCAACACGGCGACGGCCACGCTGCCGGCGACATCCGAGACCATGTTCAGGTAGCTCACGGTCAACGTGTGTTCGCCGGCCGGAACCCCCTCGATTCGAAAGGAGCCGAGGCTGTCGGAGACCGCCTGGAGCTCCGTCCCCCGAAGCAGGATCGTGACATCGGAGAGCGGCGAGTTGTCCTCGGCCATGAACACGCTCCCCACCAGCGTGCCGGATGGCTCCTGGCCCAGGGCGGTGTCCTGCGCTGCGGCGAGGGCGACGGCCAGGAGGGCCGGCGGGAGGATAGTGGCTGTCTTATGCATGCCGGTAGATCCCTTTCGCTCGCGTATACCGTAGAACGACTCGCTCGGGCGAAAGATCCACACATCTCCGGCACGCGGGCTCAGGGCATGGCTACCTGAATCTCGAGCGGAGCGTCCAGTCTGAGTAGCATTCTCGAACCCCGGGGCAGCACCGCATCCACGTCATCGGTCCCCAGCACGATGGCCGTTCCGGCGGCGCCGCCGACGGCGGTTCCGATGATCGTCCCCAGCGCGTCACCGCCGATCACCCGGCCCAGTATGGCGCCCACCACGGCCGCACCACCGATCTTGGCGGCCTTGGCGCCGGTCGAGCTGCGGGATCGGGTCTCCGGGTTCGCCTCCAGGATGGAGGCCTCCAGAGGATAGGTCTCCCCGTCGAACGACACCTCGTGGATGTCGAGGTTGATGATCGCCGTCTGGCCGTGGCTCCCGGACTTCTCGACCGCCGTCACCTCGCCGACCACCAGGGCCCCGGCGGGCACGAGAACCAATCGGCCGTCCGTCAAAGGATGCACGAGGGTCGCCGAGAACAGGTCTCCGACGCGGTTGTGACGGGTGCTCAGCTCCTGGTTGAGCGTCACCTCGAACGTGGCGGCGGCGGCGACGCTTCGGAGCGCAGGCCCAGGCCTGGACGAGTCGCCTCTATCGGCCGCCTCGCCCTCATCGGCGCTCGATTCACCGGTCGCCGACGCCTCAGGCTCCGCCGAGGCTCGTTCGGCGGTGGCGGGATCCTTGGCCGGCGGGGTCTCGGGCGAGGAGGAAGGCGGCGCCGGCGGTGGAGGGGATCGCCGCTCCGCCGGCCGACGGTCGGGGCGCTCCCCGGACTCGCGCGAGTCGCGCGGGCTGTCCCGCAGCTCGGCGGGAGCCGTGTCCCCGCTCATCGCCAGATCCAACTCCCGATCGAGCAGAGCGAGCGTGTCCACGGCCGTCTCGAGCTCGATTTCGGGGGCTCCGCCGCAGGCGACCGGCCCTGCCGTGAGGGCACCGGCGACCGCGAGCGCCAGCATCCCGGACAAGCGGGAGCCACGATCCGCTCCGAACCTCCTCAGCTCGGTCATGCCGCCCATCCTGCCTCCCCACGTTGAACGTGAATACCTCGAGATTTACCTTGCTGCGCTCACCGGCCCTCATCCGATGGACCCGTCGGGGGCGTGTGAGGTCACGGCAACTTCGCAGATCTGGAGCCAATGAAGAGTCTTCGCGCTCTTATTCCCTACTTCAAGCCCTACCGCAGTGGAATCCTGACGGGCCTCGTGCTGGTCGTGGTCGGCAACCTCTTCATGCTGCTCGGACCTTACCTGCTGAAGGAAGCGATCGACGCGCTGGAGGAACAGCTAAGCAGCTCACTCATAGTGCGTTACGCGTTTCTTATCGTTCTGGTGGCCATCCTCGCCGGCATCAGCCGGTACTACATGCGAGAGCTTCTGAACGGGATCAGCCGCCGCATCGAGACGGACCTGCGAAACGATCTCTTCGGCCACCTTCTCCGGCTTCCGGCGCAGTTCTACGACAGCTGGCGGACGGGGGACCTGATGAGCCGGGCCACCAACGATGTGTTGGCCGTCCGCATGGTAGCCGGGCCGGCGATCATGTACGCCGTGAACACGGCCACGGTGAGCACGCTCGCCCTTCTGCTGATGATCTGGATCGACCCCGTCCTCACCCTGCTCGCCATGATCCCGCTGGCGATCCTGCCGGCCGCGGTCTTCCTGTTCGGCCGGCAGATTCACGACCGTTTCGAGAAGATCCAGAGCCAGTTTGCCGAGCTCTCCAACTACAGCCAGGAGTTCCTCTCGAGCATCCGGATCGTGAAGGCCTACACCCAGGAGGAGGCCCAGGTCGGGCGCTTCGCCGAGCTGAACGAGGAGTACCTGGATCGCAACATGAGCCTGGCCCGAGTCTGGGGTGCCTTCCACCCGTCCCTCATCCTGCTCACCGGCATCGGGGCGGTGATCTTGCTCTGGTACGGCGGAGGCCTCGTCATTTCGGGGCGGATCACGATCGGCGACTTCGTGGCGTTCGGCTTCTACCTGACCCTCCTGAGCTGGCCGATGATCGCCCTCGGCTGGGTGACCAACCTCTTCCAGCGTGGCGCAGCCTCGATGCGGAGGATCAACGAGCTGATGTCGGTCGTCCCGTCCATCGCCGAAGATCCATCGCCGCTGCCGCTAGGGTCGGTCCGGGGGCGAGTCGAGCTCCGGGACGTTTCCTTCCGCTACCGGGACACCGAGCGCTGGGTGTTGAAGGACATCTCGCTCATCATCGAGCCGGGACAAACCGCGGCGATCGTCGGCCAGACCGGAAGTGGAAAATCGACGATCGTGCGGCTGCTTTCGCGGCTCTATGACGCGACCGAGGGCGCCGTGTTGTTCGA
>Ga0255053_10001738_pt1 | contig 11886 bp, 12 predicted proteins | sample JV7_2_22_MG_FD_188635 | JGI IMG/M metagenome (GOLD analysis project Ga0255053, IMG submission 188635) | Seawater microbial communities from Jervis Inlet, British Columbia, Canada - JV7_2_22 | ecosystem: Environmental > Aquatic > Marine > Inlet | place: Canada: British Columbia | collected...
TACCAGCCGATTGTATCAGCAACAGACAACAATATTACAGGGGCTGAAGCACTCATTCGCTGGAACCATTTAGAGCAAGGCATGATTTTGCCTATAGATTTCATTTCAATAGCAGAAGAAATCGGTCTTATATCAAAAATCGGGGAATGGGTACTTTTCTCAGCCTGTGCCCAAAATAAAGCATGGCATGATCAAGGATATCCAAACCTTCTCATGAAGGTAAATTTTTCTTCACGACAGTTCAAAGATGAGAATCTGACTGAGACAGTCACGAGAGTTATTAGCGAAACTGGAATGCCTGCACAGTTACTTGATGTTGAAATAACAGAAAGTATTGCCATGGCAGAAAGCAGTATAAAGGTATTAAATCAACTGACCGCCATGGGACTGCAGACCTCGATAGATGATTTTGGCACAGGGTATTCTTCACTTGGCTCCCTGACAAAGTTTCCCATTAGCACAATAAAGATCGACAGGGTTTTTGTTAAAGACATTACGATCGATGTTAATGCGGAGGCAATTATCGGGGCGATTATTGCTATGGCACACAGCCTTAATATGGAAGTGGTAGCGGAAGGAGTAGAGACAGAAGACCAGCTGGCATTTTTGCAGTCGCAGAAGTGTGACAAGCTACAGGGTTACCTTTTCAGCCCCCCTGTGCCAGAAGAGGATTTTAGAAAGTTACTGGAGCAAGAAAAAAACGGCTCTCCTATCTTTCCAAAACGCTCTAAAGCAATGGTGTAAACATTTTTTGGAGAGGTATCAATTTTTATTCCTCAACATTTATTGATAATTAAAGAGTAATCCTCAATCTGAACTCCAAAATATGATGGGAGCGTTATCCTGAAAACCTCATCCATTTTATTGACTTGTCGGTATAGTCAACGGAATCCAGACCACATTAAATTTATTGATAACTTCACTTATCAATGAAAGTGGTGAATTTTGAACATCGTTTCTTAATATTTATGAGTCCTGCTTAACAGATGCGTTAAACTTTGCGAAATTCATTCCCTGCTGTATAATTAATCATGCTCCGTGAACTCCATATCAGGAATTTTTCGATCATTGATGATATTTCGATAGAGTTTGAAAAGGGGTTTAATGTTATTACAGGAGAGACCGGTGCTGGCAAGTCTATTATTATTGATGCCTTAAGTCTTTCGCTGGGAGAAAGGGCATCGGGCGACATAATTAGACGGGGTGCAAAAGAAGCTGTGATCGAGGCATTTATCGATATCTCTCCTGAACAACTCCATCCCTCAACACGCAAATTTTTAGAGGATAATGGAATAGACTTTGATGACGGCCTGATTTTGAAGAGAATCATATCCTCCCATGGGAAAAACAGGGCTTATATTAACGGCTCAATCTCAAACCTGCAAAGTCTTGCAGAAATCAGCAAAAATATTGTTGATATTCACGGTCAATATGAGCACCAGTCATTACTGTCTCCAGAAAAACAGCTGGATATGCTTGATGCATATGGCAAACTATTTCGCGAAAGACAGGAAGCAGAAAGCGTTTATGAGCTGATGATTGCCACACGAAATCAGATACTCGATCTGACCGGGAAAGAAAAAGAACGAGCACAGAGACTGGACATGCTGAGATTCCAGGTCACCGAAATAGACGCAGCTGAATTAAAACCAGGCGAGGATGAGGAACTTGAAAAAGAAGCAAAAATACTGGGCAGTGCAGTACGTCTTGCTGAACTCTCTAATAATGCATATGAACAACTGTATTCATCTGAATCAGCTTGTATTACAAACCTGTCGCAGATTCTCAAAGATATCAAAGATATATCGGATATCGACACGCGCGCATCTGATGCGTTTAAATCCGCTGAAAACTCACTGCCTCTGCTTGAAGAAACCGCATATTTCCTGAGAGATTACAAGGACAGTCTTGATTTTGATCCCGACCGTCTTGAACAGGTACAGACGCAACTTGAACTGATAAAAAATCTTAAAAGAAAATACGGCAACAGTATTCAGGAGATTCTTGACTATAGGGAAAATGCGGTAAATGAGCTTGACGATCTTGAATATTCTGAAGATAAGATCGAATCTTTAATGACTGAATTGACTGAATTGAAAACCAGACTCACAAAAAAAGCACATGCGCTTTCTAAAAAACGAAAACTAAATGCAAAGAAAATTGAAGCTGAAGTCATTTCCTGCCTTTCCGAACTCTCGATGCCCAATACCAAATTTTCAATACAGATAACTTTTGAAAAAGGAGACGATACAACGGACGGATTGAGAGTTAGTCATTCCGGAATTGATAATATAGAGTTTCTGATTTCACCCAATCCCGGTGAAGACCTGAAGCCGTTACAAAAAATTATATCCGGAGGAGAATTATCCAGAGTAATGCTCGCATTAAAGGGAATCCTCGCTGGAGGGGATAATATTCCGATACTCATTTTTGATGAAATAGATGCAGGAATCGGTGGTAAAACTGCAGATAATGTTGCCAGGAAATTAAAGGATCTTTCGTCAAGCCATCAATTAATATGCATAACCCACCTTCCACAGATCGCCTCGCCGGCCAATAGACATCTCAAAATAGCAAAGAACATCAAAAAAGACAGGACATTCACTGAAATCAGATTTATAGAAAAAGACGAGAGAGCGGCAGAAGTAGCCAGAATGCTTGGTGGAAACATTTCAGATGTTTCGATAAAACATGCAAAAGAGATTCTGAAAAGAGCCCGATAATTCCGGCAATATCCTTCCTTATAATCTTCTAAAACCATCAGCAAAGCATATAATATGCTATTCGATAATCTTGCGATATAAAAGCAATACAAATATTAAATAATATTCATTGACATCAGTATAAAAATGTGGTAACTTCTCCAAATATAAATAGAAAGAAAGTTTATTAGGCTATTGTCTTATCACAATCATTGACCTAATTATTTTTTTAATCTTTAATCAGGAAAAGGGGGTGGTTTCATGAAGCTTACGCCTGACGATCCATTGCTCGAAGTAACAGACGCAATCGAGTCTCTTAAAGATAAAGGCGTATCCAGAAGAGACTTTATGAAATTCTGTACTGCAATGGCAGCTGCGCTGGCTTTACCCGCATCATTTATTCCGAAAATTGCTGAAGCTGTTAGCGGTAAAAAGCCATATCTCGTATGGCTTGAATTTCAGGACTGTGCCGGCGACACCGAAGCACTTTTAAGGGCAACAAACCCGACTGTTGGTCAACTTATTCTCGATATCTTTTCAATCGATTATCACGAGACAATAATGTCACCATCGGGTCATATGGCAGAAAAGTCTCTACAGGACGTTGTGAAAAATCATAAAGGAAAATATTTTGTTGTTGTTGAAGGTTCCATCCCGGTAAAAGACGGCGGTGTCTACTGCTGCATTGGAGGGAAATCTTCACTTGACATAGCAAGGGAAGTCTGCGGTAATGCACTTGCAACTATCGCTGTTGGAACCTGTGCTACACATGGCGGGCTTCCCGCGGCACTGCCAAATCCAACAGGCGCTGTAAGTGTAAAGGAAGCTGTCCCAAACGCAACAGTAATAAATCTTCCTGGATGTCCCATGAACGTAGAGAACCTGACTGCCACTATCGTCCACTATCTTACCTTTGGATCACTTCCTAATACAGACAAACTTGGCAGACCTTACTTTGCGTATGGCAAGAGAATTCATGACAATTGCGAGCGAAGGGGTCACTTTGATGCAGGACAGTTTGTTAGACAGTGGGGAGATGAAGGGCATAGACAGGGATGGTGCCTTTATGAAATGGGCTGTAAGGGTCCGGAAACATTTCATAACTGCCCAACCGTAAAATATAACGAAGGGACAAGCTGGCCAATCCAGGCCGGACACGGCTGTTTAGGATGTTCAGAGCCCAATTTCTGGGATAAAATGACTCCTTTTTACAAACGGTTACCTAATGTCCCCGGATTTGGAGTAGAAAGCACGGCTGACAAAGTCGGCGCCGGGCTTGCTGCTGTTACAGCTGCAGGTCTCGTAGCCCATGGAATCGGCAGGGCAATTTCACCAAAAAAGAAAGATGATAATGAAGACGAGTAAAGGAGGTGGAGAACATTGGCAAAAAAGTTAGTTATTGATCCTATTACCAGAATTGAAGGTCATCTCAGGATAGAGGCTAAAGTTGAAAACGGGATGGTAGTTGATGCATGGAGTTCGAGCACAATGTTCAGGGGTATTGAGATAATACTCAAGGGCAGAGATCCAAGAGATGCCTGGGCTTTTACCCAGCGTATATGAGGCGTCTGAACAACGGTTCATGCAACCGCCTCGGTGAGAGCGGTCGAAGACGCCCTGGGGATAACAATCCCTGACAATGCAAGAATTATCAGAAATATTATTTCTGGAATCCAGTATGTTCAGGATCATGTAATCCACTTCTATCATTTGCATGCTCTTGACTGGGTAGATATAGTTAGTGCTTTAAGCGCAGACCCTTCAAAAACTTCAGCACTTGCCCAGTCTATTTCTGACTGGCCAAAGTCAGGCACCGACTACTTCAAGGGTATTCAAAACAAGCTTCTGGCTTTTGTTAAAAACGGACAACTGGGGCCTTTTTCAAATGGATACTGGGGCCATCCGGCATACAAACTTCCGGCTGAGGCAAACCTTATGGCAGTTGCCCACTATCTTGAAGCGCTTGAGTGGCAGAAGGATGTCATTAAGATGCAGGCATTGCTTGGTGCAAAAAATCCACATGCACAGACCTACATCGTTGGTGGTATGTCTATACCTGTTGATCCGAACAGCCAGAATGCCCTTAATGCAGGAAGTATAGCATTCATGAACGGGCTTGCTCAGAAAGCAAAAGATTTTGTGGAGAATGTTTATATTCCTGATGTTCTGGCGATAGCTCCATTTTATCTTGACTGGGCAGGGCATGGAGCAGGTGTCGGAAATTTTCTCAGTTATGGTGAATTCCCGAACGATACTGCAAGTAATTCTAACAACAACTGGCTTCCACGCGGTATAATTCTTAACAAGGACCTTTCAAAGGTTCATCCGGTTGATCACAATAAAATTAACGAATATGTTACCCATTCATGGTACGAATATGCGGACGGAGATAAGAAGGCAAAGCATCCCTGGGACGGTGAGACCAATCACAAGTATACTGGTCCAAAGCCGCCTTATGAATACCTGAATACTGACACAAAATATTCATGGGTCAAAGCACCCCGTTACGACAACATGTCGATGGAGGTAGGTCCTTTGTCAAGGATGCTGGTTGCATATGCATCCGGACATGAAAGGGTGCAGGCTGTTGTAAACAGTGTTCTCAAAACATTGGGAGTAGGCCCGGCTGCGCTTTTCTCAACACTCGGCAGAGTTGCTGCAAGAGCTGTTGAAACGCTTGTAACCGCAGAGCAGCTGCCTGTCTGGATAGGCCAACTGGCCGCGAACATGAAGAAGGGCGATATGAAAATCCATAGTAATGAGAAATGGGATCCTTCTGATTGGCCTTCTGAAGCCAAGGGTTACGGCTTGCATGAGGCTCCAAGGGGCGCACTCGGTCACTGGGTTAAGATCAAGAACAAAAAGATAGAGAATTATCAATGCGTAGTACCGGGAACCTGGAACGGTTCTCCGAGAGACGCCAACAACCAGCGCGGTCCTTATGAAGAAGCGCTTATCGGAACACCGGTTGCAAACCCGGAACAGCCTGTTGAGATCCTCAGAACGATTCACTCTTTCGATCCCTGTATGGCATGCGCTGTTCATGTAGTCGATACCGATGGCAATGAGGTTATTAAAATAAAAGTAAAATAAGAAAGGGGGCCATATGGAAAAAGATGAAAGAATGAGAATATATGCATGGGAATTTCCTGTGAGACTGACGCACTGGATCAACTTTCTGTGTATCCTAACCCTTTCGATTACCGGCTTCTATATAGGTAGACCTTTTATCCATGCTGTTTCCTCTGAACAATATATCATGGGCTGGTTCAGGTTCGTTCACTTTGTTGCGGCTTATGCATTCCTGATGAGCATAATCATCAGGCTTTACTGGTCTGTGGTCGGCAACCGGTATGCAAATATCATTCAGTGGCTTCCCTTTTCAGGTGAAAAGATACGTGAGCTTATCAACGACATTAAATGCTATCTGTTTCTCGATACAAAATCAACGTGTAAGGTTGGTCACACATCACTCGGTGCATTTACATACTTCATCCTGTATCTGATTTTCCTTTTCCAGATATTTTCCGGTTTTGCCTTGTATTCCGTTACCCACTCCGGAGCTATCTGGACAGTCCTGGGAGGATGGTTTCTGAGTATAATTGATCTCCAGACGATAAGATTATTTCACCATTTATCCATGTATGTAATGTGCGCATTCGTACTTTTGCATGTTTACTTAGCGTGGATTTCAGATGTTAAAGATAAGAATGGTCTGATAAGTTCAATATTCAGCGGCTGGAAATTTATGACAGAAAGAGACCTGAAGTTCCTGATGCCAAAAAAATAATAGTAGAATTTTATAACACCGGATACATCGCCCCGGAAATACGAAGATGCAATAACGAATTTCCGGGGTTTGTTTTACTAAATATATACACGGAAACCAATTAGATAATATAGTGATTGATTAATAGTGAAAATAACGATATTTGGCATAGGCAACATCCTGTTGAGTGATGATGGTGTAGGAGTACACGCTGTAAACCAGTTGGCAGACCAGTATGAATTCCCCGAATCTGTCCGGTTAATTGATGGAGGCACAAAAGGACTCGATCTGCTTCCATTACTGGAAGGGATGGATAAAGTCATGTTTATCGATGCCGCAAATTTCAAAAAAGAGCCGGGCACAATAGATATTGTTGAAGGTGAAAGTATACCTGCTTTTTTAAGTTCTAAACTTTCTGTTCACCAGATTGGACTGCCCGATTTGCTGTTTGCAGCAAAGCTTATGGAAATAACCCCTTCTGAGATGTGTCTTGTCGGTATACAACCTAAATCCATGGAAACAGCAACAGAGTTCTCAGATGAAGTGAACGCACAGTTTAAGCCTTTCATCAATACAATTCTTCAGAAGTTAAAAGATTGGGGAGTAGAAGCAGTACCACGAAAAGTACAAAAACAACCTGACTTTAATTTTAATAAATCCTGATCTCATGTTTAGTATTTAATAAAATATTCTATTTAGGAATATTTTCAGGAATCCAAGTAAAATATATCGATTAATCCCGGTAACTACGGAGGAGTTCAATGTGTGTCGGCGTACCAATGCAACTTATTGATATAAAATATCCCTCAGGAACAGCTGAAGCCAAAGGAGTTAAACGGGATATAGGCTTGCAGCTCATGCCAGAAAATACACTCGAAGTCGGTGATCATGTTATAGTGCATGTCGGATTTGCAATAGAAAAAATAAATAAAGAATACGCGGATGAGATCTGGGAATCACTGGATGAAATCCTCAGGGTAATGGATGAGGAGGAAGAAGGTGCATGAAGTGTCTGTAGCCCTTGGAATGGTTGATGAACTCCAGAAAATAGCTCAAAAAAACAATGCGAAAAAAATATTAACCATAAAATTAAAAATCGGCAGGCTATCCGGCATAGTAACAGACTCATTGAAATTCGCCTTTGATGCTGTAAAACTCGATTATCCGTTCATCTCTTCCGCTGAAATTACGATTGATGAAATCGCTCTAATTTATAAATGTAATGATTGTAATTTATCTTTTGAAACTGATGATATATACTTCCCTTCCTGTGTAAATTGCAAATCTTATAACCTGACGATAGTTTCAGGAGAAGAACAGCATATTGAGAATGTGGAGATAGAAGTGTAAGGAGATTTCTATGTGTGATACATGTGGTTGCGTAAATAACAGCAACGAAAAAGAAACAAAAATCATCGACGTAAATCAGAGTTTATTAAGGGCTAACGAAGAAGCCGCGATTAATAATAAAAAGCATTTTGAGCAGAAGGGAATTTTCGTAATAAACCTTATCAGTTCTCCGGGTTCCGGCAAAACAACTCTGCTCGAGAAAACTATCGAGATGCTTAAGAATGACTTGGCTATAGGCGTGCTTGAAGGCGATATCGAAACTGACCTCGATGCTCAAAGAATAAGGGCCAAAGGCGTCCCGGCTGTCCAGCTCACAACTGGTGGAGCATGTCACCTGGAGTCTTCTCTCGTTCACAAGGGATTTCATACCCTTGAACATGAATTAAACGGGAAAAAACTTGACTTACTTTTTATCGAGAATGTAGGAAACCTGGTCTGTCCTTCTTTCTTTGATCTTGGCGAGCATTGTAGAGTTGTTCTTTTATCAGTGCCTGAAGGTCCTGATAAACCTTTAAAATATCCAAAGGCGATCAGGACTTCACAGGTTTTAATCATCTCAAAATCAGACCTGATGCCTTATTTTGATTTTGATATTGAACGTGTCAAAAAAGACGCACTGGCGCTGAATCCTAACCTTACAGTGTTTGTATTATCAGCAACGAGCGGAGAAGGACTTTCGGCATGGACCCAGTTTTTACTGGATGAGATAAAAAAACAGGATTCGAATAAATCATAACCGCCCAATAATTAGAATGGATAAAATCGAAATCGGTCATGGCAGCGGTGGCAAACTTACAAGGGACTTAATCGAACAGACATTCCTGAAATATCTGTCCAGTGAAGAACTGAGCGCGCTTGAAGATGCAGCAACTCTGGATATAAATAATTCAAAAATAGCTGTTACTACCGACTCATATGTCGTAACTCCCCTTTTTTTCCCTGGAGGCGACATCGGCAAACTTTCTATCTGCGGAACTGTGAATGATCTTGTAGTAAGCGGTGCTGTACCAGGTTATGTTTCTACAGGATTCATAATAGAGGAAGGTTTTTCTCTGAATAGCCTGAGTGAAATAGTGGAGAGTTTAGGCAAATCAGCCAGAAATGCGGGAATTAAGGTGGTAACGGGTGACACTAAAGTTGTTGAAAAAGGCAAATGTGATGGCATATATATAAACACTACCGGAATAGGACCAATCAAAAAGCAAATGGCTTTGAATAATGTGTCTGCAGGCGATGCAGTAATTTTATCCGGCACAGTTGGCGACCACGGGACGGCTATAGCGATCGCAAGAAATGAATTTGATATCGATGCTCAAGTTGAAAGTGATTGTGCATCATTAAACGAACTCCTCATGCCTCTTTTTGAAATTGATAACGTCAAATGGATGAGAGATCCGACAAGAGGCGGTGTCGCAACTGTCCTTGCCGAATTATCAGAAAACACAGGCCTCGGAATCCAGGTATTTGAAGACAGGGTGCCTGTTAGAGATGATGTACGCTTTATATCAGACATGCTCGGATATGATCCGCTATATCTAGCAAACGAGGGCAAGGCTGTCATCATCACATCAGACGAAATTGCCAATGAAGCTCTTTCGATACTGAAAAAACATCCCCTTGGTGAAAATGCAGTAATAATCGGGAATATAACTTCAAAATATACTGGAGTAAGATTGAAGACCAGAATAGGCGGTGAGCGTGTTATAGACATGCTGGAAGAAGAGATGCTGCCGAGAATATGTTAGGAAAAAGTAAACGATCATGTCTAACACCAATGACCTCATAAGGCTCATCAAATCTCTTGTCCCACAAGATAAGAAGATAAGAATCATGAATGTCTGCGGCTCTCACGAACATACTATCGCGTTCTCAGGTATGAGAAGCGTAATACCCAAAAACCTGGAAATTATCCCCGGCCCCGGATGTCCGGTCTGTGTATGTCCCGAGAGTGATATTATCAATGCCATAGAACTATCAAAAAGAGATGACGTTATTCTTGTAACATACGGCGATATGCTGCGGGTCCCTTCAAGAATCGGCTCTATTAGATCCGAGGGGGGGGATTCCAAAATGATCACATCGCCACTTGAGGCAATAAATATCGCAAAATCAAATTCAGACAAGAAAATAGTTTTCTTCTCTATAGGCTTTGAGACAACAACAGCCCCTACTGCAGCCATACTTGAAATGGGAATACCGGACAACCTCTACATCCTCAGCTCCCACAGACTGACACCAACAATAATGGAAATACTGGTCAAAGATCAGGAAATAGGGATTGATGGCTTTGTTGCACCTGGACATGTCTCGGCAATTGTTGGTTCAAATGCATGGAATGTGTTCTCTGAAAAATATGGTATCCCGACCGTTGTCGCCGGATTTAAAGCAGACAATTTATTACTTGGGATTCTGGAAATCCTGACACAGCTCAAGAACGGTAAAGTAAAAACAGGCAATGTTTACGGCGAAGTTGTCAAACCTGAGGGCAATGTACAGGCCCAAGGGATTATGGACAAATTTTTTGAAGTCGCTGATGTCAACTGGAGGGGAATAGGACATATCCCTGCTTCCGGACTCGAATTAAGAGATGAATATTCAGACAGAAATGCCCGGACTGTATTTGAACTAAAAGAAGTAAAAGAATCAAAGATACCGGGATGTATCTGCGGTAATGTAGTACTTGGCAAGTCCTACCCTGCTGATTGCAAGTTGTTTAAGAAAGCATGTTCTCCAAAAGAGCCAAAAGGCCCCTGCATGGTATCGATAGAAGGTGCATGCAATATCTGGTATAAGACTCAATAGGCTTAATGAAATGAACAACATTACAAATTACATCTGGTTGATATTTTTGGCTATATATATAATTAGCCCGATTGATGCTCATCCGTTTCTTTTTGATGACCTGATTGCAGCCGGAGTTATGTTGTATATGCTTCATAAGAATTCAAAGCGGAAAAAACAGTATCAGCAGTATTATTCTAATTTCCAGAATCAATCACAGGACAACAAAGCCGAGTTTAATGACACCCGCGGCCCCTTTACTTTAGACAAGGCATATAAATTACTCGGAGTCAGTTCAAAATCTTCATGGGATGAAATAGCCAGGGCGTATAAAGAGAAGATGAAAAAATCACATCCCGACAAAGTCAGCCACCTCAGCGAAGAACTTCAGGCAAAAGCAAAAGAGCTTACCCTGAATATCAATGAAGCGATCGACCTGATTAAACGATATAGGGGACGTTCGTGATCTTTCCGATCATATAATAATGAGAATTAAAATTAATGTTACCGGGCTCGTTCAGGGGGTCGGCTTCAGGCCATTTGTTTTCAGGCTGGCGAACGACCTTGGATTGAGCGGATATATATTAAATAACACCAGCGGCGTTCTTATAGAGGCTGAAGGAGACAAAGAGAATTTAGATAAGTTTCTGGTCAGGTTAGACAACGAAAAACCGGGGATTTCAAGAATCTACAGTCTCCAGCACTCTTATCTTGAAGAAACAGGCTTTAATGAGTTCGCTATTATGGAAAGCCAGGTGGAAGGAGATCAGAAGGTTTCTATCCTTCCGGATATCGCTGTTTGCGATGACTGCATTAATGAAGTAACAGACCCAAAAAACAGAAGGTTCATTTACCCATTCACCAACTGCACAAACTGTGGCCCGAGATTCACTATTATTCATTCATTGCCATATGACCGAAAAAATACATCCATGAAGGACTACGCTATGTGTTCTGAATGCGAAACAGAATATAACCTTCCTTCAGACAGGAGGTTTCACGCCCAGCCGGATGCATGCGATGAATGCGGACCATGGATCACTCTACATGACTGCGATGGTCAGATATTATCTGAAAAAGGCGATGCTATCGAAAAAACCATTAGCCTGATTCGCAAAGGTTACATTATCACGATAAAGGGGATAGGTGGATACCATCTCGTCTGTGACGCAACAAATGAAGAAGCTGTGCAGCGGTTAAGGCGAAAAAAGCACAGGGAAGAAAAGCCGGTAGCAGTCATGTTTCCTGATCTGGATTCTATTAAAGCCGAAACCCGTTTAAGTA
>Ga0255053_10001747_pt1 | contig 11847 bp, 6 predicted proteins | sample JV7_2_22_MG_FD_188635 | JGI IMG/M metagenome (GOLD analysis project Ga0255053, IMG submission 188635) | Seawater microbial communities from Jervis Inlet, British Columbia, Canada - JV7_2_22 | ecosystem: Environmental > Aquatic > Marine > Inlet | place: Canada: British Columbia | collected...
ACCAGTGAAAGCAGGGGATTGCATCAACTGTCATTCCCCTCATAGCTCTGACAATATCTTACTCACAAAACAGCCATATAATAGTATTACCCTATGTGAAAGTTGTCACGAATGGCTGACACATTCAACACACCCTATAGGAAAAGATGCTATAGACCATAGAAACAAAAATCTTACCGTGGAATGTGTGAGCTGTCACAAGGCTTGCGGAACGGGAAACAAATATAAGATGCTGCATTTTGAAACCACCTATGAAATGTGCGTCCAATGTCACAAAGAATACAAGAGGAGAGGGATTCAATAAGAGACGAAATGAAAGGAGTCTTAATCAAAACCCTGGTAATAATAATCACTTTGCTGGTTTCCGTATTATTCCCGCTGCAGTCTTTTAGTGCTAAGTCCGTGAAGTTTAAATATATTATGTCTGTGTATTCTGACGACAAGGGAGAAGGACTTAAGCAACCAGAAAGTGTTGCCTGTAATGAAGATTCCGTCTTTGTTGTGGCTGACACAGGGAACAGCCGTCTCCTGCGATATACCTTACAGGATAAAAGCGTGATAACAGACGCAGAGATTAAAGTCCCCCAACTCTTATACCCTATACGTGTTCAGGTAAATTCAAAGGGTGAGATGTACGTTCTTGACGGCAAGCAGCGCCGTATTATACTACTGAGTCCTGAAGGAGAGTTTAAGGGCTATCTTGACCCGGCAGGACTCCCCTCCCTGACTTCATTTGTTCCAAGGGGTCTTGATATTGATACGAATGACAACATCTATATTTTAGATATATTTTCCAGACGTGTGCTTGTACTCAACCCGGAGGGGAAATACGTTAAACATCTTGAATTTCCTGAAGATTACGGGTTTTTCTCAGACGTGTCAGTCGATTTCAAGGGGAATATTCTATTAATCGATAGCATTCATGCCAGGGTATTTTCTACGACCAAAGATTCCGCAACTTTTTCTCCTTTAACAGAAAGCTTGAAGGAATATATGAGATTCCCCACAAGCTTAACCACAGATAAAATAGGGCGTATTTATCTGGTAGACCAGAACGGCAGCAAGATAATAATTCTCGGGCAGGATGGTTCTTTCGTTGGACGGCAGTTGGGCATGGGGTGGAAGGATAGTCTCCTGAACTATCCGTCTCAGCTTTGTATCAACGATAAAGGTGAAGTTTTTATCGCTGACACGAACAACAACCGCATTCAGGTATTTACTGTTGCAAAATAAAAGATACATACAACCATGTTACTGTTTCGTGTATGAATCCCTCAACGTTTATCCATGAACAATACTCTCTTTTGCAAACCCTGACAGCCGATAAAAACAGGCGGTCGTCTTTGGGAAAACCGTTACTAATCGGTTTTACGCCGTAATTTTTTTAACTCAAGAGACTTAAGATACCCTCGCAGCCTTTCAGCTTCTTCATAACGCCCGCTCTGCAGCATAAATCGGATTCCCTTTTGTGATGCCTCAAATGCTTCCACGAATCTGCCCTGAACCTCAAATGCCTTAATCAGATTGAAGTGGTTGTTTACATTTTCAGGTTCCAGGTCAACCGCCTGCTGAAAATGCAATGCTGCCTGAATAAAATCTTTGCTTTCAACAAAGGCGCTTCCCAGTGCCCCTTGTATCGCGCTTGACCGCGGCCTTCTGTCTAATTCTTTACGGTACTCTTCAACCGCCTTGTTCAATTCATGTGACGCTTCACTGAGCCGTCCCAGTCTTTTCAGCACATAACTGAAGTTATAGTGAACATCCGGTATATTATTGTTTTCAGAATCAGCGTTAAGAGTAACAGCGCTTTGAAAGGTTTTTGCCGCCTCTTTATAGTTACCCTGCTCGATCAGGATCAGCCCTATTTGATTGTAAACATCTACAGACATCTCCGGGTCAGCAGACAAGAGCTTTTTATATCTCTCGATACTCTGGTCAAGCTTACCCAGTTTGGCAAGGGCAAATGCTATCGTATAATCTGCTGTATAATAATCAGGCTTGATCTGCAACGCCTTATTACACTGGGCAATCGCCTCGTCGAATCTTCCCAGCAAAACCAGGCTCTTTGCCAGAGTTACGTACGCAGTGGCGTATTGAGGCATGTGACGCAGGAAGATCCTGAAATGTTCAACAGCAAAGCCGGGTTTTTGGTTTTTTTGAAGCAGTACAGCATAATTGTAATGCAGCCACCAGTCAGACTCATTATGCTCAAGAGCCCGGCGGTACGCGGCTTCAATCCCGTTCAGGGCACCAGGAGACATGTACTCCTTGAGGTTATCCAGGTTTTTCTGCAGTTGATCTGCCTGTTCTTCATGGTTGAGCTGGTTAGTAAACGGAGGGGCCCCTAACCTCCTCTGTAATTCGGCAGTAATCTCAAAACGGTCATATCCTGAAAAGGCAAGTCGTTGTGCGCACTCGTCCTCAGTGAGCAGTTGAAGATTTTTTTTAGCCTGAAGCACCCAGTGGGGGAGTATGTTCGTAACCTGCTGGAACACACTCTTTGCAAGTACGTAGTTGCCCTTGAAATTCATATGGACATGTTCATAAAACAGGTCATTCCCGGGTATGCCCTCTACGCTGTTCTCCTCAAAGTCCTTGACAGCATCTACAAGGTAAGCGCCCTCTGCAGAACTTCCTCCTGCCGCTGAGCGAATAATATCATTAATCTTTGTATCCGCCCTGAACCGGAGGGTATCCAGATCGCGGGCTTGAATATATCTGTCCCGTGCGCTGTCGTAGTTACCCAGCTGCCAATAACAACGGGCCAGGCGATAGTGCAAATCTGCATAACAATTATCTAAACGGCCGGCCTCAAGATATCTCTGGATAGCTGCTGCATACCTGGCTTCTGATTCAAGCTTGATGCCGGACTGGTAAATAGTATTCCACTCCCTTGTTATTTCATCAGTCATATCCCTGCAATGCAGAGAAGCAAACGGGGCACTATCTTTTACATTGGTGGCCACGGTGCTCACTATTGTTTTGATGCCGGATTCACGTGCAACCCGGATAATATCGGACAGGTTTTGCATAAAGTGACTGTAGACGTGCTCCATGTTCGGTTCATCAGCGCGTACCTGCTTATCGAGAAACATCTCTATTCCTCCCCAATACTCAGGGGTATTTTCTTCCGCACCGGTTAACTGTATCAGATTTCCTAACAGCTGACCGACTCTCGTAGTTTTCAGGATAATACTGGCTCGAATGAATGATAAGTTAGGCGAAAATGACGTAAAAACGGTTCCTGAACCAAAAGGCCCAAGAACCTCATTGTTGCCAAGGTATACAATGAAAAGGTCAGGTTCATGACGGATTAAGTCTTTTGCGATCTTCAAAGCAACATGTGAATTGGTTGCAACTATTGCTGTGTTAACAACTTCAAAGTTTACCGAGGGGAATTGATCCCTCAGCATCACCTGGAGAATTCGTCCAAAACTGAACGAGGGCTGAGGGTCCCCCTGCGCAGCAGAGCCTCCAAGTACAAAGATTCGGTATGTTTTCGGCAGTTTAACTGCGGGGATAACAAAGGAAATCGGTGAACGGGCAAGCCTGGGCGGAAAGAACTGCCAGCTGAATTTGTTGTTTTCACAGAAAGCATCGCTTCCGTTAACTTCACATTTTACGGTCAGGTCCGTATGGAAACCTGTCCCGAATATTCGCAGTCCTGCCTCCAGCAAAATAAAAAACAAAGCGGGGATCACAACAACCGCGACAATTCGGAACAGCCACTGTCGCCAGCTTTTACTCTTCTTGCCTTGTTCTCTATCCATAGAGAGATATTAAACGATGCATATTTTTATCCCTGGGGATCTCATTTTCTTATTTTTCATGACAGGCCAGGCACATTTTGCCCGGCAGACGATGTCTGAATTCCTCGCTCGCACCTCTTGCTCCGAATCTTTCAGCTGGGATAACGCCTTTTTCATGTGGATTATGGCAGGTAATACAGACAACTTCCCCATTGTTATCAAGCGGTAGTATTATGCCGAACTCTTGTCTGACCTCTTTCATCATCGCTAAAGTCTCAGCAGACGGTTTGAGTAAGTGATTAGCATTTGCAGGGTGACTTCGTCTAAAATAATGACATCCAGGGCATAGCAATCTAAGACTAAGTACGAATTTAACATCTTGATAATTTGCACGTATTTCATCAGGCTTTTTTATATGGCAGTATACACACTTTTCTTTAATAACATCTCCATTTTCATTTAGCTGTATGTGAGGGTTAAATATCTCGTATGTATCTTCACTGTGGCACTTAACACAGATATCTGTTTTTTTTGGAAAGGGTGTTCCTTTTAGAAATTCCTTAGGAGATATCTTATGTATCTTATGCCATCCCCACTCACCGGTATAATGAGGATCAATGGTTTCTGTTCCAGTCTCAGTAGCAGACATTAGTTTACTTCTCTCCTGAGCGAATAACATATCGCTTATAAAGATTATTGTTGGCAGGAATATTATTGTTATTACTAATTGCTTCATTAGCGTGGCATGTTTTTGACCTGCTCTACATCATTTTACCACTTCTAAAGTTGGATTTTCCAAAAAATAACCAAATAGTTTAGTCTCTGGAGCAGGTGGCCGATATCCCAAAGAACTATGAGGCCGGACTCTGTTGTACTCCCTCCGTATTCCTTTTGCCAACGGTAGTACATTACATCGGTAATCCCCAAACTTTCGCACAACTGGCCCAATCGTTTCTTCTTTGCTCAGCAGCACTTCTGTTTCGCACAGCCTCTTGATAATCTGCTCTGGTGTGAAATATTTTCTGCCCATAAAAAATCCCCTTTCTTTTTGCAAGTCCAAATACTCCATCATATCTGGACTTATTTAAAGGGGGCAGGCCTTTCTTAGTCCTTCTATACGAGAAGAACAAAAGAGCATCGTTGCTCTCTCCATTTCTTTCTTCCTGAAAAAACGATTGACAGGCTCTACTAAAAGGTATAGATTAAAATCAATATCTATCCCAGTACCAAGAGGACCACGGCCTTGGCCGTGGGTGAATTGGTCCTCTGGTACGGGATGTTCGCCCCAGCGGGGCGTAATGATGGTACCACGGGCTTGCCCGTGAGGCTCCATAATTTAGAAATAATATAAAAGAGCAACCAGATAGTAGTCAAATTAAATCAATACTGTCCCAATATTGTTAAATATGGCACTTTCGATGCCAATACATATTGATATTTATAATTTTGCATTCAATTAAAAAATCCCAATCGATTACAGGAATGTTAACCAATATACACTTTAGTTACAAGTGGCTATTTAGTTCACTGCATAAAACATTGGGACACTACTGAAATTAAATATATTAGCACTTAAGAAATTTTGTGGGAGGCATATGAAAATGAGTAAAGTAAATAAAATATTTCTTTGCTTGTGTTGCACGCTGATATTTGCGTTGTCAATAACTGTTACATCAACATTTGCTGCTGATACAGAAAGATTAGTTGGAGGTGAATTCGCAAAACTTGCATGGGGGGGTGTTTTATATGACAATTGGCCAAAAGAATTCGGAGTAAAAATTGCTAAAACCCATCCATCCTACCCCGCAGAAGGCACGATAAATGGTGTGGATACTTGGCGTTGCAAAGAATGCCATGGGTGGGACTATAAGGGGCAAGCTGGCGATTACTCGAAAGGTAGGCATTATACGGGGATTAAAGGTATAAGGGATTATGCCTATCATGCACCAGAGAAAATAATAAAAATACTTAAAGATGATACACATCTCTTTAAAACCATGATACCAGAAAATGCATTAGAAGCACTTGCACTTTTTGTTTCTTATGGTCAGATTGATATGGACCCGTATGTTGACCGTAATACTAAAAAGGCCGTAGGAAAACCGAAAGATGGTGCTAGGATTTATTTGACCACATGTATAAAATGCCATGGAGAGGACGGAAGAGAAATTAATTTTAAGGATGCAAAAAACCCCGTGTATATTGGGACGATAGCAAATAATAACCCATGGGAAACTTTACACAAAATCCGCTGGGGACATCCGGGGACCCAGATGATTTCCCTTCTTTTCCTCGGGCTTAAAGAACAACTTGACGTTCTCTCTTTCTGCCAAACTCTAGCCGATAAATAAGATGAAATGCATTTGAAATTATATGCTAAGTTCAAACTTTCTTTTGGTAGTCAACAATTCTATAAATTTATAGAAGTATTGATAGGTAGATACTATGATAGATTGGTAGCCCCCTAAAGGTTTAGGTAAACTAAACCAATCCAGTAAAAAGAAAGGAGGCCGTCAATTCCAACGCTTCCCTCCTGTAACATTGATTTTTGAATCTTGCCTCAGAATACAAGATTACAACTAATCAGCAATATTACTCACATTTGCCGTTTCATTATTAAAATGAAAGCGGAATAAACAATTTGAAGGTTAGTAATTACAATATTAATGGTTATGTCCACCTTACGTACACAATATTAAGCATTAAGAAATGAATATGCCAGCGCAGTTCTCAATAGAAAATAAATCTTTAAAAACTGTATGATAATCCTATGCTATTAACTCGTGGTATGTTTTTTTTATTTGATTATAAGCGGGTATCTGGTGAAGTTACAAGGTCTCTTTGGTAATTTGACCAAATGCAGAATTATATTGCCGTTAGCTCTCTATCTATGAAAAAAACATGTAAACCCTAAGATGTGGATAGGTCGCAGTCTTCGTCTTTATCGTTGCCAGGAATCTCAAGAGCACCCGGATTAATTGATGGGTCATTATCATCACAATCAACATCTAAGGTATAACCATCACCGTCATTATCAGGAAATACCCCTAAAGTCACTGTTACAGCATTTTCGTCCGGGTCATTAGATAAGATATTTGAGTCGGACATAACAATTTCCCTTGATGTTGGCAAAAACCTATAGATGATTGTGCAGGTTGCCGATGGAACTAAACTTTGTCCTGAGCAATTCTCACTTACAATGCTGAAGGTAGATGAAGGGGATTCGACTGACCTTATCATGAGAACCCCTGTTCCATCGTTTCTTACAGTTACTTTCTGGTCCGATAAGGCCCCGGAATTGATGTTACCGCCAAAGAAGATGGTCATGGGAATAAGTGTAATATCTGGAACCCCGGCGGCAATGAAGCCCCTGTTACCAGTGCCGTAAGAGCCGTAACCTACCATGATGAAATCATCGTTGATGTCATAAACCTGAGTCCATCGCCAGTTTGAAGGTAGCAGAGTAGCATAGGAACCATCCTTATAGAGAAAGCCCCTTACCTTAGCAAGACCTTTAAAGCCTCCCCTGCCAACCACTGCCCCCTTATTATTGATACCGTAAGCCTCTGCCCACTTCCAGCCTGGAGGCAGTAATTCAGTGTAGGTACCATCGCTGTAAATGAAACCCTTGAGATTATTATTGACGTCACTGCCGAATCCTACAACGGTTCCCCTATCATTGATGTCACGGGCCTCTGCCCACTTCCAGTTCTGAGGCAGCAATACGGTATAGGAATCACCAGTATAAATAAAGCCCTTTCGAGAACCAGTATCGTCATGGCCCCTTCCTACTACTAGCCCTCCATTATTGATACCGTAAGCCTCTGCCCATCTCCAGCCCGGAGGCAGTAATTCAGTGTAAGTTCCGTCTCTGTAGAGAAAACCCTTATAGAATCTTTTCTCGCGGCCATAACCAATAACGGTTCCACTGTTGTTAATGTCATAGGCATACGCCTCTCGCCAGCCTGGAGGAAGTAATTTCGTGTAAGACCCCTCATTATAGAGGAAACCTATAAATTTCTCTTCTCTGTCGAACATGTATCCTACCACAAGTTCCTTATCGTTAATACCATAAGCCCACACATTCTTCGTCCCTAAGGAAAGTAATTCAGTGTAAGTTCCACCACTGTAGAGAAAGCTCCTAAAATTATTATTGACATCACTGCCGTATCCTACAACGGTTCCTCTTGAGTTAATGGCATGAGCTTGTAAAAAAAACCATTCCGAGGCTGTAGGCAGAATTTCAGTATAGGTATACTGTGCCATTGTTAAGCTAGGCACTACAAGACCCGCTACCAAGCTCACGAATACTATCCAGGCAAAGACTTTGCACTTAGACATGAATTCAACCTGTTTTCTACTTCCATTTGCAAACATTTTTAATATTCTCCATTCAAGATTTCCAGAAAGTTATAAATTAAAGTGTATGCAATATCGTGCCATAAATTTTTCACCCTCCATAAGATGATGGCAGTGAAAACAATATGCTATCAGCTTCTATTCTGCAGCAAAACGATGAATATATTGAATATATAGAAATATAGCAAAACCGTGATGGAAGTCAAGAATCTGTATAATTACACTACCTTGACAGACCAGGTAAACCATAGTATGAGTAAACTAAAAATCTTACAGCTGAAATGGAAATGATGAAACTCGGTCAAATAAATCATTACCCTGCTTGAAAGTGTATATTTACCCTTAAGTATATTAAAACAGAGAGGGAAGTCAAGAAATGGAAAAATAACGAGGCAGACGGATAAGCCTATACATCCCACATTAACAAATCCCTTATTAACACCCTATCTGATGTTAGCAATAGTTAACGAGACTTAACAGATAATATCTGGTTGATGAGTCCACCTCCTACTCAACAATTTTAAAAAAATTGAAATTAATGATTACTGAAGGCTTAGATTACCAAACACCCATAATATTCATTTAAGGTTTAATTGCTTGCATTACCCAGTTCTTGTGTCGTTTATCTCTTTTCTGTTTTTTTAACAGGGATAAAGATTTCGAACGTCGCCCCTCTGCCAGGATTGTTTGTCACATATATATCGCCACCGTTTTCAATGATGAGCCGTTTAGTAATGGCCAGGCCCAGGCCGATTCCTCTTGCCTTGGTTGTAAAAAATGGCTGGAAGACCTTGTCAATTATTGTTCTGTCTATGCCTTTACCGGTATCAGAGATCGATATTTGTATAGAATTTAACTCTTCATGAAACTGAGTTCTTACAGAAATCGTCCCGCCATCTGGCATGGCCTCAATTGCATTGAACAGTATATTCAGGAATGCTTGCTGTAAGAGCTGGAGGTCAGCTATTGTTTCGGGGATACGCGTATCAAAATCTTTAATAACATTTATTGATACCGCTTTATTCGATAAAAGAGATGGATGTTTCAGCGAAAAGGTGAGGGTATTATCAATGATTTTATGAAAATCTACATCTGTGAGTTGGGGTTTAGACGGCTTGGCAAAATTGAGGAGGCTTTGCAATAATGATTCGATTCGTTTGATCTCGTTAATTGATTTTAATATAATGGACTTATCCTCTTCTGGAAAGTTCTGTTCTTCAGAAAGGATCTCCACTGACGCTTTGATGCCTGCAAGAGGGTTTCTAATCTCATAAGCTAACCCTGTAGCTAATTCACCAATAACCGCCATATGCTCAACTCTTTGTAACGTCTCCTGCGTCTTCTTGAGCTCTGTGATGTCAACAATCATTCCTGATAAGGTGTCACCAGCGAGGGTTGCACTTAATAATATATTTTTGGGATTCCCTGTACTTGTAAGGGTTTCTATCTCGAAATTGTCAACTTTACCCGTTCTTTTAAGCTTTTCAAATAAAACATCTCTGTCTTCAGGGTTCTTATATAACGAAAGAACATTGATAGACATCATTTCTTCAGTTGACGTATATTCAAACATCCTTGCAATGGCTTTATTCACATAAAGCAAATCACACTTGAGATTGGTTTTATATACCCCTACAAGGGAGGTATCTACAAGGTCACGGTATTTTTTCTCGGAATCTTTAAGCTCTTGTTCTATCTTATTGCGTTCATTAATAGTTCTACTTGCTTTGGATGAAACCATAATAACTAAAATCAAAAGCACAAATGCCAAGACAACTACTAAAGTTATAGCTTCTGATCTCAGTTTTTCAAGTCGTTCTTTTCTAACCGTAATATCATAATAGATTTCTAAGGCACCTAAAAATTTATCACCCTTCATTATTGGTACGTATGTTTCTACTACATCTACATTAATTAGCTGACCTTCAAGAGATTTAGTGTCTTTTTTTATGATCTTTACATAGGTACCTCCTTTAGCCACAATTTCATGAAAGAGCTTATTTTGGTTTATTTTTCCTAAGTCTTCGGGGTCAGTCGAGTATATATTTTCTCCAGAAGGTAAATAGATCTTTAGTTTCATTAAATTTAAATCTTTTTTAAAGTGTTCAATTTTATCTGAATCAATAAGCATAACAATCTTTTCTACTGCTGGGGATTCTTTATTCAATTCTAAATTTCTAATATTAAGCATTCTTATTAAGTATACCGCAGTAAGTTTTGCGTCATTTTCAGAGTCCTTTTTTAAAGCATTGATAAATGATGGGTAGGCAATAAAAATATCGTATAAAGGAAATATTAATATTATTGCAATAGATAAGAGTAAAATATTTCTTAGGAATTTTTCTTTGAACACTCTTCCGTTTGCCTCGTGCCTCTCACAAAGGTCTTGGCGATGTTAAGTTAGATACAACTGTCATCTTTATATCTCAAGATACCTAAGGCATCAACTTAAAATAATTAATAAACTAACACATAAACAATCAAATAATAACATATATGTTAATGGAAATAAGTAAGTTTATCTTATTGATTACCGTGAAATATTGTATTCTGAGATGAAATTAAAAAACAAGAGGAAGAAGTTGAGAAAACTCAAAAAATTTCAGCCAAAATCCCCTTTTCATTTAGTACACCTCCATATCAATAATCAAGAAGAATTGAAATATTAATGATTAACAAGAGAAATAAAGTGTAACGTCGTGATGACTGACGAGTGCCTGTACAATGTTAACAAGCTAAAAAACAGTTGCATACAAAAGATAAACAAAACCGAAAAAGCTACCTGATGGCACTCGTTCAAGTCCATCAAGTTGTTAGGCTTTTTATTATTTTGGAGTTATACAAGGCTCCTCTTCACAGTGGTTTACTTCTATAGTCATATGCGCCAGTTCATTATATTTGCTTAGTAATTTTTTATAATATTCTGAATTTTTTGGATAATGAGTAACCAGTGATATCATGGCTGCATAGTCTGCCGGACCAACTTTCCAAACGTGAATATCAGCGATTCTATTATCGGAATCAGATTCAATGGTATTTATTATCTCCTTTGTTTTCTCTAACGCAATATTTCTATCTAATAAAATTGAGCTTGTGTCTTGAAGTAAACCATAAGACCAACGCGTAATTAATAATGCTCCTACAATACCCATTGACGGATCAAGCCAATTCCATCCAAAATATTTTCCGAAAAATAATGCAATAATTGCTAAAATTGAAGTTAGGGCATCTGCCAATACATGAAAATATGCGCCCCTGATGTTATGATCGTGTTCCTTAGAATGTGAATGCCCATGATGTCCATATAATAAACCAGCACAAACAATATTAATAATTAAACCTGCCACAGCTACAGCAATTGCTTCATTAAATTGGATTATGGAAGGATGTACAAATCGTTCAACGGATTCAAGTGCCATAACAATTGCCACACCTGCAAGTGCAATAGCGCTTGCGAAACCTCCCAAGACGGATACTTTTCCTGTTCCGAATGTAAATTGCTTGTCTTTTGCATGTTTCCTTGAATAATGATATGCAAATATAGTTATGGCAAAAGCTACTGAATGCGTTCCCATATGCAATCCATCTGCAAGTAATGCCATAGAACCAAATGCAAAGCCTGCCATGATTTCTACAATCATTGTTATTGCGGTGAGGAATAGTACCTGTTTCGTTCGCTTTTCACCTTTTTCGTGTATAACAACAAAATCGTGGCTATGTTGCCATTTATCTAATGAAT
>Ga0255053_10001750_pt1 | contig 11840 bp, 8 predicted proteins | sample JV7_2_22_MG_FD_188635 | JGI IMG/M metagenome (GOLD analysis project Ga0255053, IMG submission 188635) | Seawater microbial communities from Jervis Inlet, British Columbia, Canada - JV7_2_22 | ecosystem: Environmental > Aquatic > Marine > Inlet | place: Canada: British Columbia | collected...
CGATCGACCTGATGCGATCCTCCGGCGACACGGACTACAACGCCTTTGAGCTCGTTACGGTCCAAGACGATTCGACGGTGACGATCCGTCCGCGCACCAGCCGAATCTTCCAGTCCGACATGGTCTTCTACCCGAAGCATCTGCTGGAGGGCTTGGACCCAGGCCGCCTCGTCGAGTGGGAGTTCTGGAAGCAGCCGGTCGGGAACGGCCCCTACCGTTTCGTGCGTCTCGAACCGGAGACGATGATGGAGTTCGAGGCGAACCCCGATTTCTTCCTGGGGAGGCCCAGGATCGATCGCGTGATCCTGAGGTTCTCACTCGATGACGGAATAACGGAACTCCTGGGTGGTCAGGTGGACGCGGACCGGGTCCCGCCGGCCATCCTCCCGACCGTTGCCAACGATCCCCGCTTTCGGATCTATCACCTCATCAGTGCGATAGGGAGCCAGGCGGTCTACTGGAAGAGCGACCACGCGATCCTCGGCGACCCGGTGGTGCGACGTGCCCTCACGCACGCCATCGATCGGCGAACGCTCCACCACGTCCTGAACTACCCCGATGATCTTCAGATCTTCGACGCTCCCCACACTCCGGACCAGTACCGGCGGCGGGAGCTGCTGGAGCCACTATCCTACGGCCCCGCACATGCCCGCGCGCTGCTTTCCAGCTCGGGCTGGCAGGACACGGACGGAGACGAGATCCGTGACCGGGACGGACAGCCCCTTCGTTTCACTGCTCTCGTCGAAAACGTTGCGAACTCGGGGACCTTGCCTGGCGCGACCTTCGTCCAATCGGAGCTTCGGAAGATCGGCGTGCAGATGGAGCTCCGGCCCCTGGACAGATCTGTGGTCTTGGAACGGTTTCAAGCGGGCGACTTCGAGGCGGTCTTCCTATCGTTCCGGTTTTGGGAGGCTCCAGTGCTCCAGAATCGCTATCACTTGGGCGAGCCCGAGCCCCTGGGGTACCGGAACCCGCGTGTCGTCGAGCTTCTGGATCAGGCGGCCCGTAACTGGATTCCCGAAGAGGACGACCGGATCTACTCCGAGCTCGCGGAGATATTCCGGCGCGACGTGCCGGTAACGATCCTCTATCCCTATGCCAGGTTCACCGTGGCCCACCGTCGGCTTCGCGGGTTGAGCAGCCCCTATTGGGGGGGAGATCCGACGGCGCACATGGACGAGCTGTGGCTTGAGGACGGTCGGTGAGCCCCTCGGGCGGCCCGGGATCGGGATGCTCGGCGCGGCGATCTGCGCGGTGGCCTTAGCCTGCGGGGGCGGGGATGCTCCACGTCGTTCCCCTGGATCCGCGGTCACCATCCTGTACGACGACCCCGGGGACGGGTTCTTCCTCAATCCCAACCGCTGGGATCTGGCCCAGTTCCCGATCTTCCTCACCCTGACGACCGACGAGCTCGACGAGGCGGGCCCGCAGCCACGGCTGGCGGAGCGGTGGGAGCACTCGCCGGATTACCGGGAGTGGACGCTTCATCTCCGCCCCGATGTGAAGTGGCATGACGGCGTGCCGGTCACCGCTCACGACGTCAAGTTCACCATGGATCTGTGGGCCCACCCGGACGTTCTCTATCCCGCGGGATCTGGCTCGGCCACCGTCCTCGATGAATCCACCCTGAGGATCACGTACCGGCAACCGAGCAGAGAGCCGCTGAACGGCTGGAACGTCTACTACCCGAAGCATCTGTTGGAGAGCCTCGATCCGAAGGAGTTCGCCAGCTGGGAGTTCTGGAAGCATCCGGTCGGGAACGGTGCGTACCGCGTCGTCCGCCACGTGTCACGTACGCTCATGGAGCTCGAGGCCAATCCAGACTACTGCTGCGGGAAGCCGCGCATCGAGCGGGTGGTGCTGAAGTTCGCAGGAGGCGCGCCGCTCACCGAGCTCCTGAGCGGCAACGTGGACGTCGCTCAAGTCAGCCCGGTGGAGCTACCGGCGCTGGCGGCAGATCCACGCTTCGAGGCTCACTACTACGGGACCGGCCGCGTTACCGTCCATCTGTTCTGGAACCATCAGAACGCGCTCTTCGAGCAGGCCGACGTACGGCGGGCGCTCACCCTGGCCATCGACCGACGCGAGACGGCGGATCGGGATCCGGATGGAGATCGAACAGCTCGAGAGCACTGACGTCGTCGGGCGGATTGCGGACGGAGCCTTCGAGGCGGCCATCACCTTCCTGGTCAAGCATCCGTTGCGGCACGCGGCGTATTTCGGGGAGGGCTCTCCGATCGGATATGCCCCGCCACGGGTGACCGAGCTCCTGCGCGCCGCCGAGGTGGCCATGGATCTGGACGAGCAGGACCGCATCTACGGCGAGCTGGCGGAGATCTTCCACGCCGATGTGCCCGTCACGTTCTTGTATCCCAACGTGGAGAACTGGGTCGTCCATCGGCGCATCCGGGGTCTGAGCAGGCCCGGGCGGGCCCACCCGGTGTGGTTCATGGAGGACCTGTGGGTGGATGATGCGAGGGACTCCCGGTGAAAGCTGCGGCGCGTACCTCTCGGGTGCGTTGTTCGAGTTCACGCGCGAGGGGAGTGGCCGCATCACCGGATGCGCGATCCAGGCGGGTAGCGTACGGAATCTGCGGTTGACGTCTGGGGGGCGGTTCCTTCGGGGCCGCCCCGGTAGCATCAGGCCCCTCCACGCTCCTGATCTCGTCCTCGTAGAGCGGCATCCATACGTGAACGTACAGTTGCATAAAGTCGACGGATTGTGTTTGCTGCTTGATTCCAGCCACCACCCAGCGCCTAAACAGAGGCGTTCAATGTCGGGCGCTGCGCCATCTCGTACGCGAGGACCGCTGACCAGATGAAGAAGCTGATCCGCGAGATCCACCGACGATCCCGGTTGTGAGTCCGCGCTGGACCAGGTACGGCACGCTCCTCCTGTTAGCGGCCGCCGCCTGCGTGCCGGCCGGCGACCGCGACGAGCCCCGCCGAACCACCGTGACGATCGCCTACAATGAGCGCGGGCTGTACCCCGACGAGGACGTGCCCGCCAAGTTCCTGACGTTTCTCTCCCTGACTACCCTCGACGAAGAGGGAGAGCTGCAGGGCAGGCTCGCCCGCCGCTGGGAGCACTCTCCTGATTACCGGGAGTGGACGTATCATCTCCGCACCGACGTCAGGTGGCACGACGGCGTGCCGGTCAGCGCGCACGACATCGTGTTCAGCGTGGATCTCTGGAAGCGTGTGCCCCACTACTACACCTACTTCATCGAGTCCGCGGTGGCTCTGGATGACTCGACGGTGATGATCCGCTACACGGGCTCCGCCGATGAGTCGATAATGTCGTACCTCGCTTATTACCCGAAGCACATCCTGAGCGCGCTGGATCCGGAAGAGTTCTACGAGTGGGATTTCTGGACCCATCCTGTGGGCAACGGGCCCTATCGGTTCGTGCGCCATATGCCTCAGACGATGATAGAGTTCGCAGCCAACCCGGACTTCTTCGCGGGGGAGCCGAGGATCCAGCGGGTGGTACTGAAGTTTGCCGGTGAGGCCGGCCTCACCGAGCTGCTGAGCGGGAACGTGGATGCGGTGACGTGGACGAACCCTGCGGAAATCCCGACGTTCGCCGCGGATCCTCGATTCCGGGTCTACTACTCGCCAGAGTCATACCGGGGCTACGCCATCTACTGGCGGAACGACCACCCTCTCTTCCAGGATCCGGCCGTCCGGAGAGCGCTCACCTTCGCCATCGACCGGGGGGAGCTCCTGCGGGCGCTGAACCTGCCGGAGAACATTCCGGTCGTGGACGGTCCTATCACGGAGCGGCAGCTCCGCAGGGGAGAGCTGCCCGAGCCACTCCCCTTCGACACAGCGCGGGCGCGGACGCTCCTCGATGCCGCGGGTTGGCTCGACCGGGATGGCGACGGCGTCCGCGAGCGAGACGGGGTGCTGTTCCGCTTCACCGCCTTGGTGGCCTCCCAGGGCGGCAACGAGACGGCCATCCTGCTGCAGGGGCACCTGCGGCGGGTCGGCGTGCGGATGGATCTCCAGCCGCTGGACCAGGGGAACTTCCGGGAGAGGGTCCGGACGGGCGCCTTCGAAGCCGCCTTCGGGCCGTTCGACAACAGCCCCGGCTCGCTTGGCTCCATCCGCCTGGGTCGGGGCGCTCCCCTCGGGTACGAGAGCGCAGAAGTAGTCAAGCTCGTCGAACGGGCAGCCGAAACTACGGATCCCGAGGCCAGGGACCGGATCTACAGCCGGCTTGCCGGAATCCTGCAGGCCGACATGCCGATCACGTTCCTCAGTCCCCGGGTCAACGTCGTCTTCGCCCATCGACGCCTGAAGGGACTCCGCAGTCCCTGGCGAGTGGACCCGGTTTGGTACATGGAAGAGCTGTGGCTTGAGGAGCAAGAGTGAGTGGGGGAGTGATCGCTCGCTGCTCCGCGCGCATCGTGTTGATCCACCTCGCCGCACTGTGTCTCCTGCCCCTCCTCGTCGGGGCGGCTGCCTGCGGCCGGAGCGAGGATTCGGTGGAGGCCCGCGGCTCTTCGGTAACCGTCGCCTACTGCTGCGGCCGCGAGGCGCTAAGCCCCTACACGGAGATGTCGGCTCGGTACCTGGTGTTCCTCCCGCTGGTCGAGTCGGATGGTGAGGGCGAGCGCGTGCCTCGGTTGGCTCGAAGCTGGACCCACTCTGCCGACTATCGAGAGTGGACCTACCACCTCCGCACGGACGTCAAGTGGGACGACGGGGTTCCGGTCACCGCTCACGACGTGAAGTTCTCGCTGGACCTGCTGGCGCATCCCGAGGTCGGTTACCTGTCCGACCGCCCCGGAGGCTCCGTCACGGTACATGACGACTCCACGCTCACGATCCGCTCGGCCGGCTGGTTCGTCGATGGCAACGACGGGTGGCTGGTCTACTGGCCGAAGCACGTGCTGGAGGGGTTGGATCCGGCGGAGTTCTACGAGTGGGACTTCTGGACGCAGCCGGTAGGGAACGGACCGTACCGCTTCATCCGGTACGTCCCGGAGACCATGATGGAGTTCGAGGCGAACCCCGACTACTACGGGAGCCACCCGCGGATCGAGCGGGTCGTGCTCAAGTTCTCCGGCGCGGCCGGCCTCGCGGAGCTGCTCGCCGAAAGCGTGGACGCGATCACCGAGAACGACCCAGCCGATATCCACGCACTCTTGGAGGATTCCCGGTTCCGGGTCTACCACGGAGTCGCCGAAACCGTGGTTCTTGCCGTCGTATGGAATGGAGACTACCCCCCATTCCAGGACCTCAGGGTCCGCCGCGCACTGACGCTGGCGATCGACCGCCGGGGGCTCCTCCGGGCACTCGACCTGCCGGATGAACTCCCGATCGCCGACGCCCCGTACACCGCCAGGCAGTTCCTGCGGGGCGAATTGCTCGAGCCTCTGCCATACGACCCTGAGGCAGCTGCGGCCCTGCTGGACGAAGCGGGGTGGCGCGACCTGGACGGCGATGGGGTGCGGGAGAAGGATGGAAGAGCCTTGCGTTTCACGGCGATCGCCGTGGCTGACGACGCCCTGGAGCCCGGCGGTCTCGGGCTCGCCACGCATGCGCAGGGCCAGCTTCGGCGCGTTGGCGTGCGAATGGAGATCCGACCGCTGGAGCCCGGACTCGTCTTTGACAGGCTGAGCTCCGGGGACTTCGAGGCGGCGTTCACGGTCTTCCAGAACCAGGCGCCGTGGCTCAAACGGTTCCTCGGCGAAGACTCGCGGCTCGGTTACGAGAATCCTGGGGTGACCAGCCTGATTGGCCGCGCCGTCGTGGCAGCGAACCCGGACACGGTGGACGCCATCTACCGGGATCTCGCGGAGATCTTCCGCCGGGACCTCCCTGTCACATTCCTCTTCCCGCGAACCGAGAGCTACTTCGTCCACCGGCGGATCCGGGGGCTGGAAGGCCGCTACTGGCCCGACCCGGTGCTGCACATGGAGGAGCTGTGGCTGGAGGACGGCGAGTGAGCGTGAGGCCGGCACGCAGGAGGTTTCCATGAGGTCGCGGTTCGTGGCACCGCGGGCCGCGCGCGTCCGGCACACCGCCCCACGGCGAAGGCGGGTCGGAGGGCTTGCCATCAGCATCGTCTCGCTCACCGTCCTTCAGGGCGGGTGCGGCCGCCCTGAAGGAGAGCCCTCTCAGCAGGCTGCATCGCTGACGGTTTTCCATCGCGGGAACGAGCGAGATGTCTTTGCCCCGCTCCGCTACGGGGCTCAGTTTCTCGTCTTCGCATCCCTCGTGAAATATGACGAACGCGGCGAAATCGGCCCGGCGCTCGCACGAGGTTGGGAACACTCCCCCGACTACAGAGAGTGGACATTTCACCTGCGGACCGACGTGCGCTGGCACGACGGCGTGCCCTTCACCGCCCGCGACGTGCGGTTCACGAAGGACTTGTTCCAGAAAGCGTGGGATGTCCCGGACCCGGTGCAGGTCCGGGTGCTCGACGACTCCACCTTCACGCTCCTCTCCCCCAACCCCATGGACGCGCTCGACTGGTGGGAGGTCGTCTATCCGGAACACCTTCTCGAAGGACTGGATCCGGCGCACTTCTCGGAGTGGGAGTTCTGGATTCGCCCAATCGGAGTCGGGCCGTATCGGTTCGTTCGCCGCGTGCCCCACACGATGGTCGAGCTGGAGGCGAACCCCGATTACTACGGGGGGAAGCCGAGGATCGAGCGGGTGATCCTCAAGTTCGGCGAGATGCCGTTGACTGAGCTGCTGGCGGGCGGCGTGGACGTCGCGCGCGTCGAGCGCGCCGACCTTCCGAAACTCCGGGATGATCCCCGCTTCCGCGCCTACGACCACCTCTACCCCAATATGGGATGGCGTAACGGGATCTACTGGAACCAGCGGGATCCCCTGTTTCGAGATCCGGCCGTCCGGCGGGCGCTGACCCTGGCCATCGATCGGCCGGAGCTGCGCCGGCTCCTCAATCTCCCCGACAACCTTCCGGTGGTTGACGTTCTCTTCACCGGGAGACAGTGGCGGCGTGGGGATCTGCCGGAGGGCTTGGCTTACGATCCCGGCCGAGCGGCGGCGTTGCTGGACGGCGTCGGTTGGCGGGACGACGACGGCGATGGGCTGCGCGAGCGGGAGGGGACCGAGTTCCGCTTTACAGCTCTCGCACCCCAGACGGAGCAACATGACAAGGCGGCGCTCTACGTGCAGGAGAGTCTCCGGCGGGTCGGAATCCGCATGGAGATCCAGCCTACCGAGCGCAGCGTGGTCTTTGCGCGGCTGCAGTCCGGTGACTACCAGGCCGCGTTCACGAGATTGGACCTCGGCAACCGCGTCGATCGCGCGCACTTCTTCGGCGAAGGCTCGCGGTTAGGGTACGTCAACGCCGAGGTGACGAGGCTCATCAAAGCGATCCCCAGCGCCATCGATCCGGAGACCCAGGACTCGATCTACCGGACGCTCTGGCCGTTCCTCGAAGAGGATCTGCCGGCTGTTTTCCTTTACCCGGGAGCGTGGTCCATCGTGGCCAACCGGCGGGTGCGGGGACTCGAGAGCCCCTTTCACGCTGACCCGGTCATGCACATGGAAGAGCTGTGGTTGGAAGAGGGCGAATGAGCCGTAGTGCGGCGAGCGTCCCGATCGCCGCCGTGGTCGTCGCACTGGGTCTCCTGCCCCTCCTCGTCGGCGCGGCTGCGTGCAGCCATCCCGGAGATCCCGCCTACGCCCGGGGCTCGACGGTGGTGATGGCTGTTCCCGATGTCGAGGCCGTGAAGCCAGATAACTGGGACCTCGACGTGTTGACCTTTCTCCAGTTGGCGAAACAGAACGAGCGGGGAGAGCTGGAGGGGCAGCTTGCCAGGAGCTGGGAACACTCGCTCGACCATCGGGAGTACACGTTCCACCTCCGCACGGGCCTGCGCTGGAATGACGGGGTCCCGGTCACGGCCCACGACGTGAAGTTTACCCTGGATCTCCTCGGCCACCCCGACGTTGGCGAGTACGCCGGGATCGAGGCCACCGTGGTGGACGACTCCACGGTACGGATCCGGGCCGCCAACCCCGGCTACATGACCGATATCACGTACTTTCCCAGGCATCTGCTCGAGGGGCTGGACCCGAAGCGGTTCTGGCAGTGGGATTTCTGGACGAACCCGGTCGGGAACGGCCCCTACCGCTTCGTGCGGTACGTCCCCGAGACGCTGATGGAGCTGGAGGCCAACCCCGACTACTTCGGGGCCAGCCCTCGGATCGAACGGGTGATCCTTAAGTTCGTGGGCGAGGGGGGGCTCACCGAGCTGCTAGCTGGAAACGTGGATATTGCAGGGGGCGACCTCACGCGGATCCCGCGGATCGCGAAAGTGGCCGGGGGATCTACTGGAAGATGGATCACCCGCTCTTTTCCGACTCCCGGGTTCGCCATGCCCTCACGCTGTCCGTGAACCGCCCGGAGCTACTCGGGCTCCTAAACCTGCCGGACGCCCTAGCGATCACCGACGGGGTCTTCACCGGGCGGCAGTTCCGGCGCGGCGAGTGGCCTGAGCCAGTGCCGTACGACCCGGAACAGGCGCGGGCGCTGTTGGCGGCGGCCGGATGGGTGGACCGGGACGGCGATGGCGTGCGGGAGAAAGACGGCCAACCGTTTCGATTCAGCGCGACCGTGCGGCAGGGAAACGGAATTCCCGAGCTCGCCGTGTACGTTCAGGAGTTCTTCCGCCAGGTGGGCGTCCACATGGAGATACAGCCCGTCGAAGCTGCCCTGTCGTGGGATAAACTCAAGACCGGCGACTTCGAGGCCCTTTTCACGGTCGTGCAGTCGGGAGTGTCGGCACAGCTTCGGGATTTCGGGCCTGAGAATCGCCTTGGCTACTACAACCCGAAGGCATTCGCAGTCATCGACAGCCTCCAGGTAACGGCGGACCCCGGGGAGATCGACCGACTCTACCTCCGGCTGACGGAGATCTTCCGCGCCGAGATGCCGGTCACTCGGCTCATACCGTGGTCAACGGCCTGGTTCGTCCACCGACGGGTCCAGGGGATGAGCACTCCTTTCCGAGCGGAGCCGGACACGTACATGGAGGAGCTGTGGATCGAGGAGGACTCAAACTGAACGGCTGTCAGCGGCGCCCAAAGGCCGCTCCGAGAGCCCGGTCGAACGTCCGGATACGCTCCACATCCCGACGCAGGCTACGTGGCGAGATGGAGGAGATCCCGCGCACGGAGAGCGGCATGGCGATCCGAGAGCAGACTCGCCAGCCGTACGTCCTCCGGCTCGATGGACCAGATCGCGACCATGCGGGCCTCCACGAGCGCCATTGCCGCGTCGACGAAGATCACGCCTCTACCACCCCCGAGCGCGCCGAACCCTTGATCACGCGCCGGTGCTCCCCCCAGTCGGGCTCGTCCCGGCGCTCCCGGGCGTCACAGGAGGCAAAGAACGCGCGGAGCTCCTCCAGAGAGTCGAGGTGGAGGGGACCCTCTTGCCGGAGCTTCTCGCGTGCGGCCTCCCGGAGCCATTCGCTCAACGTCTTGCCCTCGCCCTCGGCGCAGCAGCGGAAACGCTCCTTCTCCTCTTCGTCCACGACGATATGTATACGAGTCATCAACCGAGCCTCACCGGACGAGCGAGCAAGTCACCTACACACGACTAATATGCGTATACCGACTATACATGTGCCTGTTTCGGCCGAGGACTCTTCGCTGGCTCGCGGGCCAGATCGACCCGGAGGGATGAACCACGGCCTTCTGTTCGCGTTCACCGGGACCATGTTCTCGCTCACCCTCGTGGCCGCCTGCCGGAGGCCCGACCTCGACCGGCAAGCCGGAGAGACTTCGACGGTCACCGTGGCCTATTGCTGCGGCGACGAGGCCCTCAACCCGATCCACGACATGGACGCCAAGAAGCTGGTCTTCCTGCCCCTCATGGAGATGGACAGCTTGGGCGGTCTCGTGGGGCGTCTGGCGACGCGCTGGGAGCCTTCGGCCGACTACCGCGAGTGGACCTATCGGCTGCGCACCGATGTCCGGTGGCACGACGGGGTGCCCTTCACGGCCCGGGACATCGAGTTCACCATCGCGCTCATGGACGCTTTCTGGGACCCCGACTATGGATCGGGCGCCTTCGAGGCCGTAACGGTCCATGACGATTCCACCATCACGATCCGATCGGGTCATGGGCGACGCCTCTACCAGACGAATATGGTCTTCTACCCGAAGCACCTCCTCGAGGGGCTGGATCCCGGGCGACTTGGGGAGTGGGATTTCTGGGCGCGACCCATCGGAAACGGACCGTATCGATACGTCGGTGCCGTTCCCGAGACGATGATGGAGTTCGAGGCGAACCCGGATTTCTACGCGCGGTCACCGTCCATCGACCGAGTGGTCCTCAAGTTCTCGGGCGGCTCGGCGATTGCCGACCTGCTGAGTGGTCAGGTGGACGTGAGCTCCGACCTCTCCGCGGCGGACCGAACTGTGGCTGCCGATCCCCGGTTCCGCCACTACTACCAGGTGTGGGCCACCGGCCAGCAAGTGATCTACTGGAACAACGATCACGTCCTCTTTAGCGACCCGAGAGTCCGGCGGGCGCTCACGATGGCGATCGACCGGCGAGAGCTGCTTCGTGCCCTCAACATGCCGGAAGACGTTCCGATCATCGACGGACCGATCACTCCGAACCAGTGGGTCGGGAGGCAGCTGCTGGAGCCTCTGCCGCATGACCCCGAGCGTGCCCGGGCTCTGCTCGACGAGGCCGGCTGGCGCGCCATGGACGGCAACGGGATCCTGGAGAAGGATGGACGGCCGTTCCGATTCACGGCCCTCGTTCGCACCGTCTCCGGGGAGGATTCGCCCGGAAACGTAACGGCCGGTGTCTACGTCCAGTCACAACTGCGGAAGCTGGGGGTGGAGATGACTCTCCAGCCGCTCGACCCGGGCGTCGTGATGCCGCGGCTGGAATCGGGAGAGTTCGAGGCGGTGTTCTCGTGGTTCCGCGGCTACGAGACACCCTGGCTGCGGCGGTTCGGCCTCGGGGCAGGAGAGCCCGTCGGCTACCGGAATCCACGGCTGCTTGAGCTCATCGACCGGGCAAGCCGGACATGGGTCCCGGCGGAGGAGGACAGCTTGTACGGTGAGATCGCGGAGATCTTCCGGGCAGACGTCCCCGTCACGTTCCTTCACCCGGGCATCGGCCTGACAGTGGCCCACGAGCGGCTTCGTGGCCTCAGCAGCCCTTGGCGCGTCGATCCCGTCGCGCACATGGACGAGCTGTGGATCGACGAGGGTCCATGATCCGGAGAGGTGCGCCGGGGGCGGGACACAGGACTCGACGGCGGCTGCTCGTCAACCTGCGTCTGGTCGGCAGCTGGCTGCTTCTCGTCGTCCTGCTCCTCTTCGTTCCGGTCGGCTGCCAACAGCTGCCCGATGGCGGCGACGATCGCACGACGATGGTCGTGCTCTATCCCGGGAGGGGTGTGCGAGCCTTCCTAGACCAGGAGGGTCCGCTGGTCTTCCTGCTCCCACTGGTCGGGCTCACCGAGTCCGGAACGCTCGAAGGCCGTTTGGCGCAGCGGTGGGAGCATTCGCCCGATCGACGGTCATGGACGATCTGGCTCCGTTCCGACGTCCGCTGGCATGACGGCGTTCCGGTCACGGCGCACGACGTGAAGTTCACCGTCGATCTGATGCACCATCCGGCGATCGCGGACTTCAACCACATCGAAGACGTCACGGTGGTAGACGACACGACGCTGGTGATGCGCTTCTCGGGGGTGCGGCCGTTCGAGTCGTGGTGGCTGCCCGGCGCCTGGAACGTGTTCTACCCGAAGCACCTGCTCGAGGACAAGGATCCGGCCGAGTTCTACCGTTGGGAGTACTGGGAGCGCCCAGTGGGCAAC
>Ga0255053_10001752_pt1 | contig 11824 bp, 10 predicted proteins | sample JV7_2_22_MG_FD_188635 | JGI IMG/M metagenome (GOLD analysis project Ga0255053, IMG submission 188635) | Seawater microbial communities from Jervis Inlet, British Columbia, Canada - JV7_2_22 | ecosystem: Environmental > Aquatic > Marine > Inlet | place: Canada: British Columbia | collected...
ATTCAAGGCGTCTATCGAGCGCGAACAGCACATCATCGGGCTCGACCCGGAAAGCGATGATTTCGAAACACAGCTCGCCACCACTCTCGACACCGAGCTCGCTCCGGATCTCGCCAACGCCTACCGCGCCAGCCTGCGGTCGGCACGTGAGGCCCTGATGCCGGTTGACCGGCGCACCATCACCGCCGACGATTTCTTCCCGTTGAAGGAGTGGCGAGTGTTGGCTCTCGCCGGCTACATGCTCCCCGATCCCTACAGCGGCAACGAAGGTGTGGAGAAGGTGGCCGACGATCGTTACCGCGTCACGACCCGTGCCGCGACCCGGCTCGGAGTCATCGATGCCACCCTCGAGCTGCGGCTCATGGAGCCCGTCGAGCAGATGCGGATGGTCTTCTCGCCCCTCCTCGACCGTTTCTACTCCGGCGAGGACTACCGCGACCGCGCGGTCAAGGTCTCCGACTCGGGCCGGATTCGCAACGAGCTTCAGACGCTGTGCTCCGAGGCCATCGAGTACATGCCGGACGACCGCATGCTGGTGCGTTTCGATCTGATCGATGACTCCGTCCTCCCTCGGGACAAGACGGAGCTGATCCGTGAGGTCCTGGAGTGGTACAAGGCCAACCACCCGATTTGGTTCAACTGGCTGGAAATGAAGTAGCACCTATCCCAACCACACACCCGGATACTCGATGCTCGATGCTCGATGCTCGATGCTTGATGCTCGATGCTCGATGCTCGATGCTCGATGCTCGATGCTCGATGCTCGATGCTCGATGCTCGATGCTCGATGCTCGATGCTTCAAAAACATGAATTCGAGAGCCGCTTTGTCAAGGGGTGGGGGGTTGGATCGAGAATCGAGTATCCAGTATCGAGTATCGACCGGGTGGGCGCTATTGCAGTTTTTCCAGCGTTGCGCGCACGCCTGCTTCGATGGGCACCGGTCTGCCGGTCTGCTTGTCGACGCAGGCGAGTCGTGTGACCGCCTCCGCGGCCACCTCTCCTCCCACCTCCACCACGTACTCGAACGTGAATGATGCACCCCTGGTCTCTCCAACCCGCAGCCATACCCGCACCTCGTCTTCGAGATCGATGGGTCGCCTGTAGTCGATCTCGAGCCGCTTGACGAAGAACGGGATGGCGAGGGCGTCTCTGCCACCGAAAAGCGCAATCCAGGCCTCGGTCCTCGCCATCTCGAGATAGCTCGCAAAGGTCGCGTTGTTGACGTGGCCAAAGGCGTCGAGATCGCGCCAACGGACCTGGATTGGGCAGGAGAAGGGATAGCCGTCCATGCCTGTGAGGTTAGCAGTGCCTCTCCGTCTCCGACTCCGACTCCGAATGATAATCCCAGAAATGTCGGGCACGGAAACGGAGACGGGCACGGGCACGAGATAGTAGGATCGTCACGATGACTGAGATCGACTTCCTCGACGGCGAAGTGCAGCTCTGGTGGGCGTCGCTCGACGTGGGTGATTCTGAGATCGATCGGCTCCGCGCAACGCTCGCTCCCGAGGAGCTGCGCCGGGCCGAGCGGTTCCGGGTCGCCGCGGCCGCCCGCCGGTTCATCGGCGCGCGAGCCGCGTTGCGGATGATTTTGGGCCGGGCCACCGGCGCCGAGCCGGCAGATGTGGAATTTCGTTTCGGTGAAAATGGGAAACCCCGGCTCGCCGACGGCGGGCCGTGCTTCAACGCCAGCGATTCGGGGGACTATGTGGTCGTTGCTCTGGCCACGGCGGAGGTCGGCGTCGACATCGAGATCGTGCGGGTAGTTCGAAACCACGACCGTCTCGCCAAGCGGGTCTGTACGGACCGTGAGCTCGAGATGCTCGCGCGAGCACCTGAGGAGGAGCGAGACGCCCTGCTCCTCCGGTTGTGGACCTGCAAGGAAGCGGCTCTCAAGGCGGTCGGGATCGGCCTGTCGGGTGGGGCTCGCAATGTCGAAGCGGAGATCCCGCCGAATGGCTCACCGCAACTCTCCCGTCTCCTGGACAAAGCCGACTACTGGTCTTTGTTCTTTCCAGACCTGTTCCCAAACCTGTTGTGCTCAGTGGTCGTCAAAGGCAGGGACCGGCGGGCCGTCAGCCGGCCATTCTCACTTTAGCCAACATATCTCACCAGTTTCCTGCTGCCGGCGGAGATCTGCAGGCTAGTTGACATAACCGATCGCCTCGAGCTGCCGTTTGGTGGCCTCGTCGAGCTCGATATCGTCAGTCTCCTGCGGCTGCCTTGCCCGCCAGGTCGCCTGCCACGCCTGCAGGCGGGACCACAGCCAATCGGCCTCGAGTGACGATAATCCGGCGAGATTGGTTAACTCGTCGGGATCAGACTCGAGGTGGAAAAGGTACTCCGCCTCATGGATTCGGCCGCGCCCCCGGCCCATCCCCCACCTGAGGCGCGGCCGGGGAACCTGGATCAGCTTCCATCGGTCGGAGCGAGCCATCGCGGCCCATCGCAGGCCAGGGGCCGTCGCGAAATGAAGACGCGGTTTCCCGGTTGCGTCGGTAGACTGCAAAATCGCACCCCACAGATCGTCACCATCCTCGGTCCGCTGCGTCAGCGGCGCGACCAGGCCGCGCAAGGTGGTATGGAGGTCGAGGGTGTCGGTCGGGTCATTGATGACCTTTTGTGAGACCTGTCCCGGCCACCACACGACCAGCGGCACGTGCAGCATTTCGTCGTAGAGGGTATAGCCGTGAAGAACGCCGTTGTGGTCAAAGAGCTCCTCGCCGTGATCCGATGTGACGACCAGCATCACCTCTCCCGGGAAGCGATGCTCCAACTCTTCCACCAACTCGCAAAGCTCGGCGTCGTTGTACGCCGCGTTCGCCGCATACCTCTGGCGCACGATTTCCATGTCCTCGAGCGTCACCTCTCGTTCGAGGTCCCGGATCGCCACCATGGTTCGGGTCCGCCCATCCAACACCGAGGCCTCGGCGCTGAGAAATCGGCTCGGAAAAGGTTCGGGGGGGGTGTAGGGATTATGGGGATGGAGGGTGTGAAGGTAGAGGAAGAGGGATTCGTCGGGGTTCTGTCCATCGAGCCAGCGCAGAGCCGCCGTGTGGACCCGTCCGGCACTGTCGTTAACCGTCACCTCGCCGTTGACCCGGTGGTCCTGCTCGAGCGGCAGAAAGGCGACGTGCTCGAAGCCCCTGGTGAGGCCGAACGAAGGTGAAAGGTGGGGGTTGGACGAAAACGATGCCGTTACAAAACCAGCCTCCGAGTACGTTTCAGCTATCGTTTCAAGCCCTACCGCGGACAGCTCACGACCCTCGAGGAAACCGTAGCCCGTGAAAAGCGACCTGGTTGCCGGACCGGTATTGGGAGCGACCGAAAGATGATTGTGAAAGGCCGCCCCTTCGGAGGCAAGGCGGTCGAGACAGGGGCTCGCCCCGAGCGTCGACCCGAGATACCCCATGTGGTCGGCGCGCAGGGCATCAAAGACGTAGAGCACCACAAGCTTCGGCGGGTCAGGGACCGGGTCGATTTCAGGCGTTGCCTGTCCGCGTCGGGTCACCAATAGCAGATCCCGCCAACGCCCGGCGGGCCCGCGTCCTGCTGCCGTCAGGCGAATGCGAACCAGCCCCGGTGCGTCGAGCAGCGGCACGTCGAAATATCGGACATCCTCGCCGTCTTTCGTCTTCGAAGCAGCCGCTTCGAACACCTTCACGACCTCGCGATCACCGCGACCGACGCCGACTGAGAATCTCTGGTTGGGCCTTCCACCGGACGGCAGCACGAGCTCCCCCATGAGACGAGTGTCACTTTCGACCCAGCGAACGAAGTCGACCATCGACCAACCTGACTGGTTCACGTTCGCGCCCTCAACCTCGACCCGACCTCGCGGTGCGGCCGCGCTCAGGGAAATGCCGACGATATCGGCTGGTTTCGAAAACTCGAGCTCGATCGGTACCCTGCCGGGACCGAGGTCCGCAGGCAACGGGATCGCAACATTTTCCGCCAGCTCGAAGCTGCCCAAATCCCGGTTCGAACTCCGCGCGCGAACGATACCCCCGGTACCGCTCGAACCTCTGGTGAGCTCCAAAACCAGGTTGCGCTCGCGAGCCTCGAGCTGCGCGATCTCGAGCCACGCCGTTGATCCGTCAGGCCGGATGCTCAGACCGTTGCCGTTTTCTTCGAATCTCCACCCGCGAACGAAGCGAGTCCCGGGTGGAGCGTTTGGCAACCCCAGCGCTCGCCTCTCGGTCAAAATGATCGGCCGATGACTGGAATCGACCAGCGGCACCTCGACGGTTTCCAGACGCCCGCAGCCTGCGATCAAGCCGAGGGACGTCATCACGCCGAAGATCACATAGCGCTGACTGGCGTTGATCAAGGTTTCACATCACTCAACGTAACCAAGCACTCGCAGCTCCTCAACCATTTCCTCTGAGAGCTCGACGTCCCGTCGCGAACCGAGGTCGAGCTGTGGGCGGCCGACACGCCATTCTTCGAGCTCGGCGAGGAGAGCGGCGCTCAGGTCTGGGCGCCGTGCACTGAGGTTGCGTTGTTCGCCGGGGTCGCGGTGAAGATCGAAGAGCTTGACTCTCTGGTTCGAAGTCCGTTGGATGAGCTTCCAGCGCGGCGTGCGCACGCAGTAGAGCTGATCGCCGTACTGCGCGAATACCCGCTGGTCCTGAAATTGCTCTGATGCCGGACGATCGAAAACGCTCCGTCCCTCCATCGCGTCCGGGATTTCGAGTCCGGCCAACGAGAGCAAGGTGGGTGCGATGTCAACGAGGCTGACCAGAGAGGGATCCACGATGCCTCGATCGATGCCGGCGCCGCTGATGATCAGTGGCACGTGCAAGAGCTCCTCGAAGAGCTTGCCGCCGTGTAGGACTCCTCCGTGCTCGCCGAACTCTTCACCATGGTCAGAGGTCACGACGACGATCGCGTGGTCGAGGAAGCCGATAGCCTTGAGGGAGGCCAACAGTCTCCCGATGACCTCGTCGGTATAGCGGATCTCGCCGTCGTAGAGTGATTCGAGATACTCGAAATCCTCCCTCGTGAGACTCCTGGCCGCTGTGGAGTGGACCTCGAGCAGGGCCTTGCTGGTGGCATCAACGGTACCGCGGTACTCGCCGAAGAGTCGTCGGAAACGCCTCGGCGGCGCGTAGGGAGTGTGCACCTGGTAGGTGTGGAGAAAGGCGAATACGGGCCTGTCATCTCGGAGAAGCGGCCGCAGGTGTTTGGAGAGGATCTTGGCCCCCTGATCGATGGTCCGAGCGCGATCGAAGTACTCTTCGAAGCCGCGAGAAAAACCGTATTTGGATGACATGAAGCCGCCGCCGGTGACCGCCAGGGTGTGCCAACCGGCGCCGGCAAAGATCTCCTGGACCATTTCGACACCGCTGGGAATGCTGCGACCCGCTGCCGAAGCCGAATCGATACCGACGCGATGACTCTCTTGATACAGCGACGAAAGGAGTGTGGTGTGAGATGGGGGCGTGCCGTGGGTGTTGACGAATGCTCTCGAAAACCTCGTACCCTGCGCGGCAAGTCCGTCGAGCACCGGCGAAGTGTGCCGGTCGTAGCCGTAGCAACTGAGATGGTCGGCGCGAAGAGCGTCGATGGAAATCAGCAGGATATTGGGCGGACCGGCTTCGATCGACGGCCCGGCACAAGCCGCGCAACAGAGGAGGATCGGAAGAGTCCATCCCATCCAGAAAAACTTCTTGAGAGTCACGCTGCGCCTCCGTGTCCGACGCCGGGTCGAACGGCAAGCGCAAGCATACCCTCGCCGGGATCGAGATCGTCTGGTACGATGATTCGGTGAGTATGAAATCTCAGACCGTGGCATCTCGGTTCCGTGGCTATTATTACGTCTTGAATAGCCGCCAGCGGCCACCGGTCTAAGAGATAGAAATCGGGGCCCGCTGGCGACGGCGGGCCTTGGAGCCCACCTTCGTCCGCGGTCCTTCACCGGAGGAAATGATGCGGACGCCATTTTCATCGACCGATGCACCGGGGCCGCTCCTGGATCAACACCGCCGCGATATCGAAGCCCTGGACCGGCGCATCCTGCACCTGATCTGTGAGCGGCTCGAGCTGGCTCGCCAGATCGGTGAGCTCAAGCAGACCACAGGGATCCCTCTGCGCAACTTCAAGGTCGAGGCCGAGGTCTATTCACGCTTCGCGGAAGCGAGCCGTCTGCTCGGTCTCGACGAGGACCTGGGCCGCGACCTCGCGACCTTTCTCATCAGCAAGGCCGTCGAAGAGCAAGCGGTTCAGCGCGATTCCGTATATCAGGGGAACGCGCTGCGCGCCCTGGTCGTCGGCGGTAAGGGTGGAATGGGTCGATGGATCGCTCGATTCCTCCGCGGTCAGGGCCACCGGGTCACGATCTACGATCCCGATCCGGAAGAGTCCGACTTTGCCGAGGTCGCGGACCTCTCAGCCGCCGCACCCGAGGCCGATCTGATCGTCATCGCGGTGCCCATGAGCGTCTGCTCGGAGGTCCTCGAAAATCTGGCACAGCTCGGGGTGAAGGGTGTTGTCGCCGAGATGTGCAGTCTCAAAGGCCACCTTCTGCCCCTCGTCGAACAGCTGCGCGAGGACGGCCTGCGCCTGGTCTCTTTTCATCCCCTGTTCGGCCCCGATGTGCGGATGCTCTCCGGACGCACGATCATTTTCTGCGACGAAGCCAGTCACAAGGACCTGGAGGTTGTGCGCGGACTTTTCGGCGAGACCTCGGCACGGCTCGTGGACATGTCGAGCACCGAGCATGATCGCCGCATGGGTTTGGTCCTCGGCCTCACCCACCTCGCCAACCTGGTCTTCGCACGCGCCCTCTCACACTCATCGATCGATGCCGCCGATCTCAGTGAGGTCGCCGGTGTTACATTTACCAAACAGCTCGAGACGACGCGCGAGGTGATAGCCGAGAACCCGGGCCTCTATTTCGAAATCCAGGCCCTCAACCAGCTCACACCGGAAACCGGCACATGGTTGCGGCAGGCGCTCGAAGAATGGCTGATAACTGTCGAGTCCAACGACGAAGGAGGCTTCACCACTCTCATGCGGGATTGCCACGCTTATCTCGACGGCGCGAACTCCGAAGGGATATCGCCATGAGAGCGGTCGACGCGGTGGTCGCCGCACTCGCGGCGCGTCCCGAACCCCGAGTCTCGTGGATCGTCGGCGAGCCGTGCTTCGAGCCACCGCCTGAGCTGGCCGATGCCTTGGCCCGTGCCGCAGAATCACCCTCCTTCCGCTACCCGCCACGAAACGGCCTGCCGGCGTTGAGAGACGTCCTGGCGGCGCGCTTTGAAGAGGAAGCGCTGAGTATCGCGTCCAACCAAATCACCATCACGAGCGGCGCCAAATGCGGATTGCTCGCCCTATTCGCGGCCCTGCTCGAGCCCGGCGACGAGCTCATCCACCCCCAGCCCTGCTACCCGGCCTACCCCGCCATGGCCAACCGTCTCGGCGCGCGACCGGTGGCCGTAGCGGAACGGGACGGCAGTTTTTCCGGCTGGGCGGAAGACGTCGCGCGCCACATCAGTCCGCGCACCCGCGCCGTGGTCCTCGCCTCGCCATCCAATCCAACCGGCGCAACGCTCGATGCAGCCGAGGCATACGCCCTGGTTGAGCTGTGCAGCGCCAACGGTATTCGCCTGATTGTTGACGAGGCCTACACGGACTTCAGATTCACAGCCGATCATCACGCCCTACCGGCCGATCTCGACCCGGATCTCTCGACCTTGGTGCGGGTCCGAAGCGCCTCCAAGAGCTGGGCCGTGTGCGGTTGGCGACTGGGTTGGATAACCGCCAACGCCCCGTTGGCCGCGCGCGTGGCCCACACCCACTCATCCCTCCTCAATCCCGCTTCAGGGCCGGCACAAGCGGCGTTGTGCGCCCTGCCGGAGGTCTCAGCCGGCTTCCGCAAGAGCGCACGATCAATGGTCGCAAACCGGATGGACGAGCTCTGCTCTGCCCTTGGAAGCGCCGGGCTCCCGGCCAAAAAACCCGAGGGCGGTTTCTATCTGTGGCTCAAGGTGAAAGATCTCAACCCAGCCGGGACGAGCGACGCTGTTGAATGGAGTCTAGAGGTCGCCCGCCGCTCCGGCGTGGGATTGTGGCCTGGCGATGATTTCGGCGGTGCAGGTCACGTCCGAATTGCGGTCACCGCCCCCTCGGCGGCGAAATGGCAAACTGTCGTCCGGGGCCTGACAGAGGTGCTCACAAAAACCGGATAGGAGCGCCGAGCTGCTCCCCAGCACCCTTTCTCCTCTGCTCCCCTGCTCCCCTGCTCGGAGCCCTCTATTCGTTACCGTTTTCGTCGAGCCAATCCGGGGGCTTCTTGGTCTCGAGAAAGGCGCGTACGCCACGTCTGCACTCGGGGTGCATCCGCTGCCGAACGTTGGCCTCCGCTGCGATTGCCATCGCCTCCTGCCAGCCGAGCCCTACCGTCTCGTTGAGAAGAGCCTTGGTCGCCGCCAGGGCGGACGGCGAAGCCTTGGTGCACACCGCCCGCGCGAGAGTAACCGCGGTGCTCACACTCTCTCCTTCAGCCGCGAGCTCGTCCGCCAGACCGAGCTCGACTGCCCTTGCACCGTCAACCATCTCGGGGTCGAGGAGCATCCGCCGGGCGACGTGACCGGCAACCCGGCGGGTGAGAAATGTCAGGACCATAGCGGCGAGAAAGCCGATCTTGACCTCGGTGTAGGCAAAGCGGGCGCCCGGCTCGACCACGACCAGGTCGCAGGCGGTGGCAAGCCCGCATCCGCCCGCCACCGCAGCGCCGTGGACCGCGGCCACCGTCAGCTTGGGGTGTCCGAGGAGGAGTTCCAAGAGGTGACGCAGCTGCTCGGTATCGGAGCGGTTCTCCGCTTCGTCGCCGGCCTCCGCAATCCGCTCGAGCGCCTCGAGATCCGCCCCCGCCGAGAAGTGGCGACCGGCGCCGGTGAGAATGACTGCGCGCACGTCCGAATCCGACGCGGCCCGTTCGAGGGCCTCGGAGAGGGCAATGACCATCGCCGACGACAGGGGATTCGCTCGGTCGGGATCGTTGAGGGTGAGGACGAGTATGGGGCCGTCCCGTTGTTCGATAACTGGCTTCTCCATGTCCCTATCCTAGCCCACAATTGGCCAATCCTCAGATCACAGGGCGGCGCGGCGGTAGACCTCGAACAATCGGGGCACCAGCGCTTCGGGAAAAAAGATCCGCGCCTGTTCGAGTCCTCGATCGCGGAGGTGGCGCCGCAGGCTCTGGTCTCCGAGCAGGCGGGCGATCGCGGCCGCGATCTCATCGACATCCTCCGGATCCACCAGCAGCGCCGCATCCGCCGCGACCTCGGGCATCGAGGATATTTTAGAGGTCACGACCGGAGTTCCGCAGGCCATGGCCTCCGCCACCGGCAGGCCGAAGCCCTCCGCCAGGGAGGGAAAGACGAATGCGTTGGCCCGACGGTAGAGGGCGGCGAGAACGTCGTCCGAGATATGGCCGATCTTCACCACCGACCCATCACCGGTCATCCGTTCGAGCCGGCGGCGGATTCTCCCCTGCCGCCACCCCTCGGCCGCCACCACCACCAGTTGATGGGCCCCGGTGGTCACACCGAGCGAGCTCCAGGCATCGAGTAGCCGGCCGAAGTTTTTGCGCGGTTCGAGGCTCGCGACCGCGAGCACATAGGGTTGCCGGACACCCAGGCGAGCGGCGGCCGTGGCGTCCGCATCGTGATCACCTGCCACCCGGAAGATTGGGTTGAGCATTGGCGGCACGACCTCTACCGAATCGAACGGCAGCGCGAGCAGGCGGACCGCCTCTTCTTTGGTGGCTTTGGAAACCGCGAGGATGGTGGCGCCCCTGACCAGGGCCTCTGAAACCGAAGCCAGAGAACGCACCCGATTGTCGAGGGTGTGGCAATGTGGGTGACTGAGCACCGTCAGATCGTGAAGGGTGAAGACATGGCGCGGTGCGCCCACCGGCGGCATCGCGTAGCCCGGAGCGTGAAAGAGATTCAACCCTTCGAGCTCGGATCTGACCAAGGGGGCCACCGCAACCTTGGTTGGCAAAGGACCGAGCTCGCCTTCGAAGGCGTCTCGCCTCGACCATCCCCGGTCGAGATCGAAAAGAACGACCTCATCGACGCGAGGGGATCCGACGAGCGACCGAATCAGCTCACGGGTGTAGGTCGCGACACCGCCACGACCGTGCAGAGCCCGCCCGGCGTCGATGCCCAGCCGCAAAGCTCAGCCCTCCCGCCCCCGAGAGCAGGCCCGCCGCAGGCCATCGAGGTGTTGCAGGAGAGCCTCTCCCGTCGCCGCGGTGAGGCGACCGTCGTCCATCGCTCTCGAAACGCCCACCGTGGCCCGCTCGAGTCGGCGCAAACGCCGAAATCGTCGCACAAACCAGCGGAGGACGAGTGCCCCGACCACCATCGCAACCAACACCATGGCCACGACAAGCTCTGCCCTCATCAGCCTCTCCCCACCGTCAGCCAGCGATCCACCGCCGCATCTCCGCATCGTCGGCGCAGGCGACGCTCAACGAGGCGGCTTTCCCACTGCGGCCGGTGGAGCCGATAGTAGCGAAGCTGCGACGGCCGATAGAGGTCCTCGACCTCGCTCCGGCCCGCAACACCGCCGGCGTGACAAACGACAGCCCGAGGCTCCTGGGCCAGGCGCCACCCGGCGGCTTCGAGACGAAGACAAAGATCCACATCCTCAAAGTACATGAAGAAGCTCTCGTCGAAGCCCCCAACCGCTCGAAATGCCTCGGCCCGGACCATCACGCAGGCGGCCGAATACCAGGTGGGTCCAACCACACGCGCCAGCCAACGGGCAAGCGAACCATGCGCCCAGGCCTGCGCCTCGAACGGGTTGCGAGCCTTCTGCAGAACCTCGCCAACGAACCCACGTGCGGGCGACCAGGAGAACTGGCGTTGGCCATCCGGGTAGCACAATCGTGGTGCGACCAGTCCGACATCGGGGCGACCGCTGAGCTTTGCCGTGAGCAGGTCGAGGGCCCCTACCTCCAACCAGGCATCGGCGTTGAGCAGTAGCAGCGCCTCGCCACTCGCCTTCGCAGCGGCCAGGTTGGTGGCCGCGGCGAACCCGAGGTTCTCCTCTTGCGGAATCACCTCCACCTCTGGAAACCGATCCCGCACCAGCAACAGGGAATCGTCGCGAGATGCGTTGTCGACTAACAGCACCTCGGCCCCCGACCCGTCGAGACTCTCCAGGCAGCGGCCGAGATGGGCCTCACCATCGTGATTGACGATGATCACCGAGATCATGGCGACAAAGCCCGCCCGAGCTCGGCCACCAGTTGACGCGAGCTCTGCTCCCAGTCGAGGCCGGCCAACACCGATCCCGTTTCCTCCATCGCCCGGGCCGTTCGATCCTCATTTCCAAAGATCTCCGTCATCACCCCGGCGATGCTCTCCGCGTCGAGTTCTGGGGCTTGGAACGGGTAGTCCGGCCAGGCGTCGTCCAGACCGAGACCGGCGCTGACCACCACCGGCGTCCCGCAGGCCAGGCACTCGAGCGGCGGCAAGCCGTACCCTTCGTGTCGAGAGATATAAATCCCCATTTCCGCCCCGCGGTAGAGAGGAGCGAGGGCCGTCTCCTCCACCCACCCGAGCCGACGTACGGCGTGTTCCAACCCGAGCTGTTTGATCCACATACCGAGTTTCTCGGGCCGCCGCATGCGGTTGGCGCCCGCAATCACCAACTCGAGCTTCGGGCGATCACCCCTGACGATGGCGAATGCCTCCAAGATCTGACGCGGCATTCTCCGCTCGAGCACTGTGCCCGGCAACAGCACGTACGGCGAGCACACCCCGAGCTGCTTCAAAACCTGGATGTCATCGTCACGTGCAC
>Ga0255053_10001753_pt1 | contig 11823 bp, 14 predicted proteins | sample JV7_2_22_MG_FD_188635 | JGI IMG/M metagenome (GOLD analysis project Ga0255053, IMG submission 188635) | Seawater microbial communities from Jervis Inlet, British Columbia, Canada - JV7_2_22 | ecosystem: Environmental > Aquatic > Marine > Inlet | place: Canada: British Columbia | collected...
CCAAACGCGATTCACGTCAGCGCCTACGGGCTGACTGAAGCCTCGGGTGTCTCCTGCAACGGTAGCGCCGACGAGGATGATGAAACCCGCGCCCATACATGTGGCAAGCCTTATTCCGGCGTGCAGTTGCGGGTGGTCGACCTGGAAACCGGCGAAGAGGCGGCGCCGGGAGAACGTGGCGAGGTGACGATCAGGGGATTCTCGCTGTTCGAGGGCTACTACAAGTCCCCCGGGAAAACCGCCCAGGCCATCGATGAAGAGGGCTGGCTGCACACGGGGGATATTGCCACCGTTGACGAGGAGGGCCGGGTCTCCTACCAGGGCCGCATCAAGGACATGCTAAAAATCGGCGGGGAGAACGTGGCCGCGGTGGAAATCGAATCCTTCATATGCACCCATCCCGCGGTACAACTGGTGCAGGTCGTGGGTGTGCCCGATGCGAAAATGCTGGAAGTGGCAGCTGTGTTTATCGAACTCAAGCCTGGTATGGGCTGCACGGAACAGGAGATTATCGATTACTGCCGCGGGAAAATCGCTTCGTTCAAGATTCCACGGCACGTCCGTTTCGTCACGGAGTGGCCCATGTCGGCCACCAAGATTCAGAAATTCAAGCTGCAGGAAGTACTCATCGAGGAACTTACACAGGTAAGCGAGACGCCGGTGTGATTGAAAATGCCCTCCACGCAAGATTAGCCCGGATATTTCATAAAGGATCCGGGTTAGGCTAGAAACACCGCTTCGAAAAATACGATGAATCCTTGTAAGACAGATATTGTTAAATCCTTTCTGGAAACTGCAATTGCACGCGACTGGAATAAACTGGCGACGTATTGTCATGCAAAGTTCGCTGTCCGTGAATCCGATGCCCTGCCGTATGCCGGTGTCTATCACGGGATAGAAGGATTCAGAAGCCTGGTACGCCTGATATTTATTGAATCATTTAAGGACTTTCGGGTGGAGCCGCAAAGCTATTCTGAAGGCGATGATCACGTTGTGTTGCTGGCTGCTATCAGCGGTGTCGGGCAAAAATCCGGAATACCCTTTTCCAGCCAGGTGGCAGAAATTTATTGGTTTGAAAATGACCTGATAAAAGAGATCCAGCCATTTTATTGGGATACAAAATTAATAAATGATGTTCTGGCAGATTGATCCCTCATGTGAACAACCTTCACAGAATTCACACCTACACCGCGATACGCGCCGGAGCGGATGATGATTGATTTGTATTACTTCCCAAGTCCGAACGGCCTGAAGATAGCGATAATGCTGGAGGAATGTGGCCTGCCCTATCGGGTCGTGCCGGTGGACATCGGTAGCGGCGAGCAATTCCGGCCGGAATACCTGGCTTTGAACCCGAATAACAAGATACCGACAATCGTGGATCAGCAGACGGGCATCAGCGTGTTCGAGTCCGGTGCAATCCTGATTTACCTGGCCGAAAAGGCGAAACAGTTTCTGCCAAGGCCCGCGAACGAACGTATGGAGGTGTTGAGCTGGCTGTTCTGGCAGGTCGGTGGCCTGGGTCCCATGGCAGGCCAGGCTCATCATTTCCGGGCGTTTGCCACAGAAAAGGTGCCCTATGGCATCGAACGCTACACCAATGAAGTCAACCGCCTGTATGGCGTGATGGACCGGCGGCTTCGCGATGCGGAGTACCTGGCCGGCAAATACTCCATAGCAGACATCGCCTGCTGGCCGTGGATCGTGCCCCACGAGCGGCAGGGTCAGAATCTGGATGACTTCCGACATGTGAAGCGCTGGTTTGAAGCAATTCGCGAACGGCCGGCTGTTGTGCGGGGCTTCGCTTTGGGCCACGAGCAGATGGTGGATCGGGAGAGCTACGAATTCCTCTACGGACAGACTGCCGCCCGCGTTAAAGAACACGAAGCCAAATACGACAGAAAGGACCACACGCGATGACGGAAATCATTTTGCATCACTACGACGCCTCACCTTTTACCCAAAAGGCGCTGCGCATGCTGGGCCTTAAGAAGCTCGAGTGGAGCTCGGTGGAAATACCGATGATTTTGCCCAAGCCGGATCTGGTCTGCCTGACCGGTGGCTATCGGGGCACACCGGTCATGCAGATCGGCGCCGATATCTATATCGACACGCAGCGCATTGCTCGCGAATTGGAGCGCCGGCATCCGGAACCTACGTTTTTTCCATCGGGAGACGCTGGCCTGGCCTACGCACTGGTGAAATGGAGCGATGAGTTTTTTCAGGCGGGGCTCAAGATGGCGCTGGCACTGCTGGGCCCTGACTGGGATGCGGCATTCCGGGACGACCGGCAGGCGCTTTTCGCCCACCTGGATTTCGACAACATGGACAAAGAGACGGGGCACGCGATGGCACAATTGTGCGCAAGTGCCGCGCTGCTTGATGCGCAACTCGCCGACGGGCGTTCTTTTCTGACCGGTGATCAAGCTGGCCTGGCGGATATTCAGGCTTTTGGCGTGCCGTGGTTCACACGGGCAGCGATGCCTGTCACCGAACAGCTCTTCCACAATTTCGAGCACCTGCCAGCCTGGGAGGCACGGGTGGCGGAACTGGGCGAAGGCGACCGGCAACCGATTGACGCAGCCGAGGCCCACCGTATGGCGCGGGAAAACCAGCCTGACCTCACAAGCGAAGTCGGCGGAAATGACGCGCAAGGTCTCGAAGCCGGCAAGCCTGTCACGGTGACGCCTGATGACTTCTCGTTACGAGGTGCTATTGAGGGTACCGTATTGCGGGCATCGGCTCTGGAACTGGCCATCCATCGCTCGACAGATGATTTTGGCGACCTCGTCATTCATTTCCCACGCCTGGGTTATCGAGTCGAGCCGCTTGCTGAATGATTGTTCCGTATCGGTATTATTGCGGCTCGAGGCACACCCGAATGCGGCCGTCGCTCACCCGCAAAGGATAGACTCGAATAGGCGCGGTCGCAGGCTCGCCTTTGACGCTGCCGTCCCGAACATCGAAACAGGCGCCGTGTAGTGGGCAAATGAGGCGATACGCTCGCAGGCGCCCGCCTTCCAGCTTCGACATCGCATGGGAGCATTTATTCTCGACAGCGAAAAATTTGTCTTTGGTGTGACAGATCAGAATGTCGTATCCGGATATCTGGAAAGACTTGCAGCTGCCGTCAGGAATGTCTGCGATATCGGCCAGATCTCGATATGTGTTGTTTTTCAAACGGATGGTTCCTACGGCCGGCTTGCTGTGGGTATCGTACATCGGGCTCCGTTGATCTTTTCGGTTTTTTGCGACCGCCGATACTGTTATTCTTTTAATAGTGGATCACCCCGACAAAGAGAGGTGAAATTTGGCCAATATTTCCTTCATCGCCCGGATGACCGTGAAAGAGGGTCGAGAACAGGAGTTCATCGAGCACTGTCAAGCGCTCGCGGAAAAGGTCGCCGAAAACGAGCCGGATATCCTCTATTATCGCTTCTTCAAATTACGTGAACCGCGATGTTATGCAGTCATGGAGTCCTTTGCCGATGAAGCGGCCGAGGAAATACATATGAATTCAGAATATCTGGCCGAAATCGCGCCGCCGCTGCTGGATTGCCTGGACGGAGATCCAGCCTACGTTCGCGAGTACCTGGACCCCATCGACTGACGCATTTGCTATAGGCACCCAATCGTGACTCTCCCTGCATTCGAAAATCCGATCGGCGCCACGACGCTCGGCGATTTGCTGTTGCGCGCGGCGAACGAGTATCCTGACACCGACGCTATCGTATTTCCGGAACGTCGTCAGACCTATGCGGAACTCGTCGAACGCGCTTACCAGAGAGCGAGGGGAATGCAGGCCCTGGGCGTGCAACCGGGCGATCATGTCGGCCTCCTGCTCCCCACCTGTATCGAGTTTCCCGAGGTCTTTTTTGGCATTGCGCTGTGTGGCGCGGTTGCGGTCCCCATTAATGCGCGCTATCAGTCCGGGGAGCTCGCTTACCTGATCGAAAATGCCGACCTGGTCACGATCGTCACCACGGATCAGATCGCCGAACATGTCAATTTCGTCGAACGACTCACGGCGGGCCTCCCGGGTCTGGATGAGGCAGCAGATCCGCTCAAATTGAAAATCAAGAGCGCTCCGAGACTGCGGAACATAGTGTTGCTGGGGTCTTCCACACCCAACGGCCTGGTCACAGAATCTCAATTCGACCAGATGGCGGCGGAGCATTCCGTAGACGAGGTACAGATTACTCGCATGCGGGCCCGCATCAGGGATCCCGGCTTGATGCTGTACACCTCGGGGACCACTGCAAACCCCAAAGGCTGCGTATTGAGTCACGAAGCGATTATCCGCAACAGCATCGCGCTGGGCCGTTTTCGCTATCAACTAAAACATGAGGATCGATTCTGGTCACCGCTGCCGATGTTTCACATCGCCGCGATATTACCCATGGTTGCAATTTTTGATGTCGGCGGCGCCTACCTCACGATGAGTTATTTCGATGCCGGCGTCGCTCTCGAAATGCTGGAGTCAGAGCGGGCGACAGCAACCTATCCTTGTTTCATTACGATCATGTCGGACCTTATTCATCATCCGAATTTCTCCAAGACAGACCTGAGCCGTATCACCTTGATGAACAGCAATTTCGCGGTGCAACCACCGAGTATCAAGGATGCGATGCTGGAGGCCATGCCGGACGCAATCTACGTAGGCACTTATGGCATGACCGAGACCGCCGGCACAGTCTGCACCAGTGAACTGACCGACAGCCTGGAGGCCCGTTGCACGCGTTTGGGAACACCCTTGCCAGGTCTGGAAGTAAAAATTACCGATCCGGATGGCAATGAAGTACCGACCGGTGAACGCGGTGAGATTCTTGTCCGCGGCTATTGCCTGATAGAAGAGTATTACAAGGATGCGGAGAAAACGGCCGAGGCTTTCGAGGCCGACGGTTTCTTCCACACCGGCGACATCGGCTCCTTCGATGCCGAGGGTCAGATCATGTTTCACGGGCGCACGAAAGATATGCTCAAGGTCGGTGGTGAGAACGTGGCCGCCGCGGAAGTCGAAACCTATCTGGCAGGCCATCCGGCGGTGAAACTCGCCCAGGTCACGGGCGTTCCCGACGCTCGATTGCAGGAGGTTCCTGCCGCTTTCATCGAAAAACACGATGATCAGGACGTCACTGAAGAGGAACTGATCGACTTTTGCAAAGGCAAGATCGCCTCATACAAGGTACCTCGCTATGTTCGCTTCGTCACTGAGTGGCCGATGTCCACCAGCAAGATACAGAAATTTCGTCTTCGCGATCAGATCATGACGGAGTTGGGGATCAGCGACGACTGACCTGGAAAATACGAAGCACAAGTATATAAGGAGTCCGTAATGCAGATGGCATTCATCGCCAAACTGGTTGTCAAACCGGAAAAAGTGGCCGAATTCGAAGAAATTCAGAAACAACTGTCAGACATCACCCATGACACCGAGCCGGATACCCTGGTTTACGATTTCATCAAGCACCGCGAACAAGCCAATACCTATGTCGTCTATTCCCGCTTCAAAGACGAGGCCGCATTCCAGACGCATCAAGACTCGCCGTCTCACGAGGACCTGGTACCACCTATTCTCGAGGCCCTGGCCGAGGATATGGATCTGCAGTTTTACGACACGGTCTGACCCGCATCATCCGGGCCAATTGCGGCCCGGCCATTGTTAAGCACGAGCAAATCGCGTTCCACAACCCGGGAGCGAAACGATACGTCGTGGCCGTCTTTCCATATGTCGGTGCGGATGGTTTCACCTGGATAAACTGGCGAGGAAAATCTCAGGCCGAAGCTTTTGAGTCGTGATGCATCTTCAATATCGAAGGCTTTGAGAACGGCGCGCGCTGCTATGCCGTAACTGGCAAGGCCATGCAATATGGGTGCTTCGAAACCCGCTTTTTCCGCAAGCTTCGGATCGGCGTGCAAAGGATTGTAATCGCCGTTCAGCCGATAGAGCAGCGCCGCCTGAGTCGACGTCGGTATATCGACGAAGGTATCCGGCTCGCGGTCCGGCAGCGCATGCGGTATTGGACCGGAGGTTACCGGGCCGCCAAAGCCGCCGTTGCCACGGGCAAAAATGGTGGCGCTTTGGGTATTGAGTAAGTCACCCGTCTTTTTTTCATACAACTTGCGCTCGGTGATGATCAGCGCCCCTTTACCTGCCCCTTTATCAACGACGTTTACAACTCTGGTTCGGCCAACGATGCTGCCTTCTGTCGGCAACGGTTTGTGGATCTCCAGATGTTGCTCACCATGGAGCACTTTGACGAAATCTATGCCGGTTTCAGGGTTTGTCATCCACGGTCCGGGATGCCCCATCACAACGGCCATGGTCGGAAAAGTTACCAGGCCTTTCTCATAGACGAATTTCAATTCGCCCGGGTCGGTCGGATTGAAGCCCAGGCCAAGGCTCAGGGCATAAATAATCGAGTCCCTTTCGCTATAGCTTTGAATGACATCCTCGAAGGGCCAGTTCAGAATCTTATTATAATTCAATGATATAACCTGCTTCTTGGCGACTACACGGGATCCCAGGTGAACACGTCTGCTGTGCGATCCAGTGCATACATCGACGGTTTGAAAGCACTGAGTACCCGTTCGCTGACCGTTTCCGGAGTCCACCCGTCCGACGTATGGGCTGTGCGAATCGGCCGCGACTGGCTCATGAGAAAGATCTCATTGTTGCGCACTGCAAAAATCTGTCCCGTGACGTCTTTGGCGGTATCGCTGAGAAGCGCGGTGGCCAGCGGAGCAATTTTTTCCGGCGTCATTTGCTGGATGATCTTGACCCGCTCTTTTTGTTCCGGCGTATCCGTAGGGACCTTGCCGAACAGGCGGCTCCATGCGAATGGAGAAATACAGTTGGAAGGTACATTGTAACGAGCCATGTCGAGCGCAATGCTCTTTGACAGACCGACGATGCCCAACTTTGCGGACATGTAGTTCGCCTGCCCGAGGTTGCCGATAAGGGCGGAAGTGGATGTCATATGTACCATGCTGCCGCTTTCCTGTTGGCGAAAGTGAGGCGCGCAGGCACGACTCATATTGAACGAGCCCTTCAGATGAACCTTCAGTACGATGTCAAAATTATCCTCCGTCATCTTGTGAAAGATGGCATCCCGCAAAATGCCGGCATTATTGACAAGACCATCGATGCGGCCAAACGTGTCGATAGCTACCTGGACGATTTCATGGGCGCTGTCCCATTCGGCGACGCTGTTGAAATTTGCCACGGCTTCACCGCCAGAAGCAGCGATTTCATCGACGACTTCTGTAGCCGGGCTCGTGTCGTCGCCCTCTCCGCCAGCACTGGCGCCGAGGTCGTTGACAATCAACTTTGCCCCCGCATCCGCTAGCGCCATCGCAATACCTCGACCAATGCCGCGACCCGCACCGGTGACAATGACGACTTTGCCGTCCAACATTTTCTTGGTACTCATTTTTTTCTCCATTCTAAAATCATAAGCAGATTCGGGTCGGTCAGTTTGTTCGGAAACCCCTTTTTCTCATTTCATCCGGGTCGATCACCTCGCGAATCAGTTTGACCTGGGCTTTCGTGGGTGGCCTGGTTTCAGGAATTGCGCCGTCGGGCACGAGTAACTCAAAACCGGTTGAATCCTGGAGCTTGTCAACAGTGATACCGGGATGCACGGATTTTAAACGCATCTTCTTGCTCACTGGATGGAAATCCATCAGGGCCAGATTACTTATTACCAGTTGCGGCCCTCCTTCCAGACCGAGACGTTCGCGGGCATCGCCACCATCCAGATAACCAGCGGCGCTTATGAAGTCCACCTTCTCGACCAGGGTCCGTGGAGAGTGATCGGAGTTCCAGTAATAGAGTTTCTTGCCGATGGAACCCATATCTGCGAGCCCGGCGGTACCTGGCAGCCTGACTTTCGGCGCATGGTAATCATCGCCTATCACCGAGTTGTTGGCATTGCCGTACTGATCCAGCTGTGCCGCACCGACGCAGAATTTCTCAATCCAGCGACCGTTCATCGCGTAATTCCAGAAGTCGCCATACTGTTCGAGGTACATGACGGAATCACGCCACAGCGGCGCCTCCAGGGTAGAGGCCGGTACGCGGTCGGGTCTCGGGTCAAGACCGGCGGCGCTGGCAAGCCAGATGAGCCCGGGTGCATGCGTCAGCCTGGCAAGCATAAAAGCGGCTACGGGAATAAACGATGCCATGCCGTTGCATACCTGATCATCATCCTGGAACAGATCAGCCAAGGTCGTGATCATCAATTCATCGACGCCATAATCCGCGGCCGGCGGGCTGCTCTGCCACTCGGTACTCATCCGCGCTGTTCCCAGTTTTCAAGACGGCCGAGCAATGCCGCACCACCCACAGCATCGAGATACTCCTGTTGAGTGAGTGGTGTTCGTACATAACGGTCCATGAAAGAGGCCGCTTTCTCATCGTCGCGCGCGGCTTCGGCCCACGCACGATGAAAGTCACTGTCATAACCGTAGTAGGGGAAAAAGGAGGTCGGATGAGCACCGTAAGGTACCTCCACCACAGCATCGACAATGAAACCGGGCAACACGGTTCGATCCGGATTGCGCCGAAGTATGTCTGTATCAACTATTTTTTCTGCTGTCACAATGACGCATTTGGCCGCCTTCGGCATAATGCCGATGTCCGGCCACAGGATAGTTGGCTCCGACTGCACATTCCCGTAACGGTCTGCCCGATGTGCGTGGACCAATGCAACATCGGGCACCAAAGCACGACATGCCACGACCTGAATACCTTTGAATGGGTCGTCGATCAATTTCAGGTTGTCCGGATTCTGGGCAATCAGATCACTGCCGATGGCTCCGCGCGTCGGCAGGAAGGGCAGGTTCCTTGCGCCGGCACCGAGGCGCGCGTTGAGGAGGGATTCCGACAACTCTTCGACTTTGATCCAACCGCTTTCAACCGCTTTTCGGTATTGCTGGCACAGACCGAATTGCTCCATCGTTACGGCAGCGCCGATCAGGCGATCGATCACGCCTGCAGCCGCCAGCCAGTCTACCGCCATGCCGCCCACCAACACGACCAGGCCCAAACCACGTTTCTCCTGGCGAATCAGTTCTCTCACCAGTGCCATTGGCGCTGCCTGAGTCGCCATATTCTGAAGCGCAACGACGTCGTCATCCTGGACCAACTCAGCGGCTTCAACCAAGGTCGTAATTTTTTCCTGCATAAGCCGATCGACTGCGCTACTCCATGAATGCACCGCTCTCTGGGAGCAGTGCGCCACCGTCCACGATCAAAGTCTGGCCGGTTACATAGCCCGCTTCCGCGCTGGCCAAATAGAGCATCGCGTGGGCAATTTCAAATGGCTCGCCCCAGCGTTTGAGCGGTACATACTTCGCCCATTGCCGTTGTTTTTCTTTGGGAATCACATTCTCGACCCCTGGGGTCAGTACAAGTCCGGGCTCGACACCGTTGACCGTAATCGCGTAGCGCGAAAGCTCCAATGCCGCCGCCCGGATGAAGCCATTGATGCCGCCTTTGGAGGCAGCATAATGGGCACACCCAGGTATCGCGACACGATTTCCCTGTACCGATGACGTGAAGAGAATTCTCCCATCACCCCGCTCTTTCATATGCGGAATGCAGGCGTGCGTCAGGCGGTAAGCGCTGGTCAGGTTCACGCCAATAACTTCGTTCCACGCATCGTCTTCCAGGTCTTCCAACAGACTGAATGGAAATATTCCGGCGTTATGAACCAGAATGTCTATGTGTTGAAACTGGCGTACCGCAGAGTCGATCAATACGTCGACGCCTTGCAGGGAACCGACGTCGGCTGTGACACCGTGTGCAATTCCACCTTCCTGCGCAATGGTATCGACGACACGCCTGATGTGCTCCTCCGTGCGTGCATTCACGACCACTTCAGCGCCTTCGCGGGCGAACAAACGGGCAATTGCTTCGCCAATGCCCTGACCGGAGCCGGTGATGACCGCTACCTTGCCATTCAGGCGCCCATTACCTTGTTCATTCATGCGGCCGACTCAACGTGCGCGTCAATCGGCAGCATCTGATGGCGAGCTCATCTCTGCGCCGGGGATCGGGTTGAAATAATGCATCGTCACACCACGCCTGGCGATTTTCCAAACGCCTTTACGTCGTTCAAAGTCATCCGTATACGTGGCGTTGATCATCTGAACAACGTCGTCAGTTGTTGCGCCCATACAGTCAACATTGCAGATTCCGTGGGCATGGTCTGGATCATCAAAGGTCAGACGCAGATTCGATGTCAGATGGTGCGTCTCGCGCCAGACCGGATATAAGATTTCGTAAACGGCCTTGCGGATTCCTTCATGACTGGTGAACGTTCCAAATGGCGGGCCGATCTCCCACACGGCATCGGCATGCCAGATCGAGATAAACCGTTCCCAATCATGGTTATCGAAGCCGAGGCAATAGTCGGTGACAAGATCACGTATTGCCGCTCTGCTTTCGAGTTCATCGATCCTGCGGAGCAGGACGTCGACTTGCGCTTGATTGTTGTTAGCCATTGCTTCGTCCTTATCAATTCTGTTTTGCGCCTTGCTCGATCCACAAGCGGATCGCTTCGATCTGAGCCGGATCCAGTGGATTTTGCGGGGTCGGCATTAGCAAACCGCTGCCACCCCCTGTTTCCTGCGTGCCGATGAGCTTTAAGTACAGGTAGCTCTTGTCCGGTGACCCGGGCTCGACGCGTAACAGTGAGCTCTGGCTCGAGGGAATCCCTACCAACTGAGACCAAGCATCCGGATAAAGACCCAGTTCAGCTTGCTCGGCGCCCGGAAGATGACACATCACGCAATACTGATTCAGGATCGGAAGGACATCCTCATTGAAACTGATAGTCTCCGCGCTTGACGAACAGGACGCTAATGGCAGAGCAAGCAACAGTTTCCGGATCATCGTTCTCGGTCAGGCATCGTCCCGCGGCTCGCGATGCGCGGCGTTCGCGGCGATATAGCCGAACGTGAGCGAAAGTCCCAGCGTGTGGCCGGCACCCCAGTACGCTTCTCGCGACGGGCTGGCAATGCAATTGCCTGCGCCGTACAAACCGGCGATCGGTTTGTCCTCGGTGTTGAGCACCCTTGCGCTGGCGTCGATAACCGGGCCGCCATTGGTATCGAGAGCACCGGCCGCGAGAATGATTGCGTAGTATGGGCCCTCGTCCTTGAGCGGATGCATGGTAACGCTGGGTCCGTTGTTGGGTGGCCACTCGGTATCCGTTCGCATCGGCGAGAAAACCAGGTGCCACTCACTATCGTAGGCGGCATCGCCCCGGTGAAAGTCCTGATCATCTCCGGAGCGCGCAAAACCATTAAAGCGGCTTATCGTCGCCTTCAAATTATCGGCAAATGACGGTGCCAGCGAGAACCCGCCCGTACGGGACGTGACTTCTTTCAGCCGTTGCTCGATTCGCGCAGCCAGGCCTTCCAGTGTATCGCCTGTCAGGACATGCGCTGCACCGGTGGGCTTGCCCGGTAGCGGATAGGCGCCGGCGAACGCCTCCGCCGTGCGTTGATCGTAGATCATAAACAATAACTGATTCGGATACTCCGCCTGCGACGCGTCGTAGATGCCGTGCGCCTCGGTTCGGTCATTGTAATTGCGGTTCTCATTTACGGCTCGAACACCATATTTGTTGACCTGGAGCATCGAATCCCCGGGCGGAAAGAAGACCCCGGCCGCCAACTTGGTACTCTGCAGCGCCTCTTCGAGCAGGATCTGAGTACGCCACGCGCCGCCCATATTGCCCAGCCGGGCCCCACCAGCGCCGGCGATGTTGATGAAGTCTCCGGTTGTCCAGGGCATGGCACAGGCACCATACA
>Ga0255053_10001756_pt1 | contig 11803 bp, 12 predicted proteins | sample JV7_2_22_MG_FD_188635 | JGI IMG/M metagenome (GOLD analysis project Ga0255053, IMG submission 188635) | Seawater microbial communities from Jervis Inlet, British Columbia, Canada - JV7_2_22 | ecosystem: Environmental > Aquatic > Marine > Inlet | place: Canada: British Columbia | collected...
AAGACCAAAAGTGTGAATTAAGGGATGTAATATATACTTGCCCCCTTCCCTTTTTGCCTGTGCAAACTATTTCGGAACTGTGGTTTTTATTGACACGATCCTCCTAGTGACCTAATCTGAAAATAGTTCCATCTCCTTTTCCTGCACATCTTCGAGAGATCATACCTTTGGTTCTGTACCCGAGTAGGCTTTAGAATCACTATTAGCAGCCATTGGTTTCGCCCTCTGGAGAGAATCATCGTTGGTTGGCTCCAAGGGGTGCCAATCCCAAGCCTCCGAGGGATTTATACCTCCTCGGAAGGTTGTGACGTATCAGTTGCTTTTGGCCTTGTCCTTTCAACTACTTAGGGAGGTGATTCCATGGCAAATGCAGCTGAGGTCGTGCAGAAGATCCGCGACGACTTGGTACAGATTGACGAGGAGATTCGGCGCCACCCCTATTTGGAAGCTCTTCAAGAGGCCGCGGTGCCGAGAGAAGCGCTCAGGGCCTTTACAGGACATCAATACCACATTGTAACGAGCGACCTCCGCTCCATCGCATTGATGATCCAGCGGTTCGGTCACCCGCCAGCTCGGGATTTCTTTATTGGAGTTCTCCAGGGTGAGCTCGCCGCAATCGGTCGTATTGTTACAATGGCCCAACGATTGGGGATGACAGAAAGAGAACTAGAAAATTATGAGGTTACACCAGGGGGATTTGCTTACGCGACTTTCATGGCCTGGCAATCAGCGTATGCCTCAGCCGCAGAGTTCACGTGCGGGATCTTGGTAAATTTTGACGCCTGGGGGTTCAACTGCGGCCGTATGAGCAAGGCTCTCCATGAGGCATACGGTTTTACCAGCGATGAAACTGCCTTTCTAGACGGTTTTGCGGATTTACCTCCATTCGAGGAGGTGGCATTAAAGATCATTCAACACGGGCTGGACAACGGCGTGGAACAGAAAGCTATCCACCGGGGTGCCCGGCTATTTCAGGGCTATGAAAAGATGTTTTGGGATACAATGGCGCAGGTAGCTGGTGTCGAAATGCTGTGACTCACGGTATAGAAAAAGGCTTCGATCGATCTCGCCCGATGGGGTCTCGATCCTCGCTGGCTGCCTCCCTATTCGCCCACCGGAATGTGAATTTCATACTCCACACTTTACCTCTTGAGACTCAGCTACCATATTTTGAGGCAAACTAAGAAAAGGTATTATCCACGCCCCGATGGTAAGGTTGGCACTCAATATGATGTGGAAATGATGAGAACGCCTTTTGTGAGGTTGGCACTCCGACCAAGTACAAACGAGTTTAATGATGAGAAGCAATATATTTCTGATTTTTCTTATTTTTTATTTGTTAACGACCTTTCAATTTGGATGCTCCAGGAAAACATACCAACCAGAATCAGCTACTCCTACAGCTTGTGCAATTAGAGTTGAAGTAGATGATAATGGTAACTTTACCGCCATAAAAACTGAAAATAATGAGTTAGGAACTAGTCTGGATTTAAACATATGGCTCCACAGGAAGGAAGAAAAGTACGAGCTCCAACTGGTGATTATCCACAAAGGACTAGACTGGCTTTTTGTAAAGCCTGCCGAAACCTTGGTCATGACAGTTGATGACAAAGATATGCGATTGATAAGCTCAGGCAGGATAGAACTTCAAAGCGTACTTGCTCGTTGGTGGGGCATGGAAATGGTAGCTTACGATATTACTCCTGAGCAACTAAAGGGGATAACTTATGCTGAAGAAGTAAAGTGCAAAGTAAAAAAACGTGAGTATTCTCTTTCAGCGAGTAATTTTGGATGTTTTCGCCGCTTTTACGAAAAACATGTAAAAGACAAAGAATTTTAGATGTATCGGATTGAGCGGAAACCTCAATCACGAAATAATTTGGTTTGATAAGAGGCTGGATGCCATGTTCGTTCATCCTCTGTTCTTTGTTGTGGACATTGCCTTGACAGCCTTCTACATTTTGTGCCCGCGCAAATTCCAGCCAAGTGTGAATTAAGGGATGTAATCTAAAGTTTCCGAGCGGTTGGGTAGGGCTTCATATTACTCGATTTTAGTTCCTAAGTTAGTGTGAAGAGTTAGGAGGTGGCCTATGAAAAAGTCGATAGGCGCACGAACTATTGCTTATCCCACGCCGGTTTGGGTTGTGGGCACATATGACGAGCAAGGAAGGCCGAACTTGATGACCGCTGCCTGGGTAGGAATCTGCTGCTCCAAACCACCGTGTATCGCCATTTCTCTCCGGAAAGCCACTTACACGTATAGCAGTATCATTGAGCGAAAAGCCTTTAGCATAAACGTGCCGTCCGAGACCCATGCCAGTATGGTCGATTATTTCGGACTAGCGTCGGGAAAAAATGTGGATAAGTTTGCTGTCACCAGACTCACACCGGTCAAGGGCGATCTGGTGGACGCTCCTTACGTTAAGGAGTTTGCTTTAGTCTTGGAATGCAAGGTAATCAACAGCATCGAGATCGGATTGCACATTCAGTTCATCGGTGAGATTATGGACGTCAAGGCTGATGAAGCCGTACTTGGTGACGAAGGACTCCCCGATATCGAGAAGGTTAAACCGATTGTCTTCGGACCTGAAATCCTCACCTATCATGGTCTGGGGAAATATCTCGGACGAGCGTTTTCGATAGGATGGGACATTCAAAGGAAAAACTCATGATACTGTTTTCGATGACGTTCAGCTGAGTGACTGGGGTCAGCATTTGACTTAGTCCCCGCCCGTCAGAGTTGAGTACAGGTGACCGCCGATCAAAAAAAGTGATCCCTGGGGATCCCGGTACCCGCCACCTTGCTCCTTTAGGGTTCTGGTCTAGTTGGATTGGTAGGGTTTAGGAGGAAGTTTAAGAACTAAGAGCCTAACGAAATGGTTTAGAACAAGGGCAGAGTCAGAGGTGGCTTTGCCCTTTTTTGTTTTTCATTATTATCTAAAGTCCGTACTAATATGCCCGAAGTTTACATAACATACTTTAATCTAAACTTTGACCTTTTGGGAACCGGCCAAAATATCTGGCGTTGAACCAGAATAAGAATCTGCCAACTTTCGGTTAGGCTCCCTACCTAATTATGGGCTCATTTCCGTTCCACTGTGCTATCATAAAATGAGTGTTATACAGCCCTTTCAACCAACCAAAGGACTTGGGATGACTAGCAATTGGCGCTATATGGTTGGCGCTATCTTGTTCTTGGGCTCAGGCTGTCTGTTCCTTTTTATTGTCCCGCGTTGGGGTCTTTTCCAAGCCTATATAGCAAGCCTACCTATATTCGCAGTGGGCCTTATTCTTGTCGCATGGGCAATTTGGAAAACCTAATGACCGGGCGAGTGGCGTTCTGGGTGAGTTTTAGCATTATAAGGTGAAGTCCCTCATGGTCTGCTTGGACTTCATATAACATGCATTTCGAGCTGATTAGGTTCTTATTGGCCTCCCCCAATACATAGAACCCTAGGAATCCACTTTGACCGACTCCCTTATCTTCTGTTAAGCTTAATCCAGCCGGTACTCTAAGTACGCTACATGCATTTCTTAACTAGAGAGGAAAAATGGGACCTTTTGAAGAGCTGAAATTACCCTTGTCTGAGCAAATGCGGATTCAGATCGCCAAAAACTGGCTTCCTCGTTACACCGGAATGCCGCTAGATAATTTCGGCGACTACATCCTTCTGACTAACTTTCAGCACTACCTAACGAATTTCGCTGAGCAGTTCAAATGCAACGTGTACGGGGAAGATAGGCCGATGAAGGCCGCAACGAACACTGATGGATTGACAATCATCAATTTCGGAATGGGGTCGGCAAACGCCGCAACGATTATGGATCTTCTTAGTGGATGCAAGCCGAAGGGCGTGCTCTACCTTGGTAAATGTGGCGGGCTGAAGAAGTCGACTGAAATAGGCTATTTCATTCTGCCGGTCGCGGCCATCCGCGGTGAGGGAACCAGCAGCGACTATTTCCCGCCGGAGGTTCCTGCGCTTCCCTCCTTCAAACTCCACAAGTTTGTTTCTCAAAAGGTCGTGGAGCACGGGCATGAGTATCGCAGCGGTGTGGTCTATACGACAAACAGGCGTCTATGGGAGCATGACGAGAATTTCCTCAAACGACTCACTCGAATGACCTGTATCGCCATTGACATGGAGACAGCAACTATCTTCATCGTCGGTCACCACAATGAGATCGCTCGTGGAGCTCTTCTCCTCGTCTCCGACGTGCCGATCACCCCCGATGGGGTCAAGACAGAGGAATCGGATGAGCGCGTAACCGAGCTGTGGTCCGATGTCCATCTTCAGATAGGCATTGAGGCTATGACGCAGATTGGCGAGAAAGGCGAAACGATCAAACACTTTAAGTACTAACATTCTGGTACACAGGCAGTGAGAGCGCCAAGAATCTGTCTCCTAACAAATCGCTCCTCTCTCCTATCACCATCTGTTGTTTAAGCGTTATGAGGTGAAGCCCTACCAATCCGATAGGAAACTTCATATAACGTCATTCCAACGATTTTGCCGTTTTCAAACTATCACACCGTATATAGTAGCCAACGTTAGCACCGGCCTTGTTGATGATCCTCAACGCCTTGGGCGATGGAGGCGGCTTGTTAAGTCCGTTCAACGCAGATGGGTCATCATTTCACAGAGATCCACCAAATACCTTGACAATATAGATACTTAGAAGTATCCTCGCAAAAAACTCAGGAGACCGTCATATGACCCTCACCAAAGCGGACATTGCCGAGAAAGTTTTGACCAAGACCGGTCTGCCAAAGTGGAGATCGGCTGAACTGGTCGATTCAATCTTTGAGATCATCAAGGAAGCACTGGAATCTGGCGATGATATCCTGATTAGCGGCTTCGGGAAATTCTGCGTAAATCAGAAACGGGGGAGAAGGGGAAGAAACCCTCAGACCGGAGAACCAATCACGTTGGCGTCCAGGAAGGTGGTCAGCTTCAAGTGTGGCTCGGTACTGAGGGATAGGTTGAATGGCAGGAGGTAGGTTCTTAAGTGAGAAAACCCGCATTATGGCAGGCTTTCCTCGACCCTGGCACAGATATATCTCCTATTTCCTTTAGTTTCAAGGCAATGTGAGCGGTTTCCATAACGCTCTTTTCTTTGTCCATGATCTCACTCCCTGAATATCCCGCACGGATCGGTGCTTTCAGAAAGCGGCTTTGGCGTGAAGTGAATGTCTCTTTCGATCCTCAGCCCAGCTGGTCCACGTACCGCCTCCAGCTCAGTCAAACAAAAGTAGCCAAGCTCTTTTTCGAGGCCATAGACCAGACCGAAGAACATGAAATCAACCTCGTTACCTTCCTCGTCAAGGACAGGCTCCCCTTCGGTGGCATACCAGGTCCAATGGCTCCAGGGCGTAAAGAACTTGACGTGGACGATTGCCTCGTCGCCCTTGCCGTCCTGGCTAAGCACGGGAGGTAGTTTCTTTCTTATGTCTTTTGTCAAAAGCTTCATAAAAATTACACCTTTCTCAATCTATCTCATCGAAGATTCGCCCCACTCGCTCTGGAGGGCTGTCGACTGATCCACGATCCGCCTGCACTCATCAAATGCTTCCGAGAAAACCTCGAGAGGGACGTCAACCCTGGATCCGAATGCTAGGTGGATCAATTGGGTAAGAATGAGTCTCACCGGCGCACAAATATTCGCCGCATCGGTATCTTTCCCGGCATGCAACCAGGCCTTCCCCGCCTCATGAAGTGCCAAGGCGACACCTGTGAGGTTGCAGGCGCCGGGATCGACAACCACCAGGGCATCCTTCGCTGCTTTGATCTGTTTTTCGGTGTACCTGTCCATCTTCACTCCTTTCTTTGCCTGTTTCTGTCTGTCATCAAGGGAGCGAATGTGGTGTTGGAGACAATGTAAGCAGGATTCAGCAGGTGGAATAGCCGCAGGCAGGACAGAACCAACAACCGCCTTCGGGGAAAAGATCGCCGTCGCAATCAGGACATTTCAACCCAGTGCCCTTTGCCTTAGAGGTTGGAAGGTTCTCAATTATGGTTAGGTCAAGATTCATGGAAGTTTCCTCAGAGTTACAGGTACCTCGCCAGGATCACCTGATCCTCGTCTTTGTAGTAATAGTCGCAGAGCCGGGCCTCCATTTCGAAATTGTGTTTGAGGTAGAACCTCACCGCCCTCCCGTTGCTACTCTGGGTAGCTACGAAAACTTTTTTGACCCGGAGACGTTTGAGTCGCCTGATTAGATGTGAGAGCATCCTTGAAGCCACGAGTCCGTTGTGATGACCTCGATATTCAGAAGCCACTATGAACCAGCTAAGCCAGTAGGAATAATCTGTTACGAAGTGGTCAAGGTAATAGCCGCTTATGGCAACCACCTCCCGGCTGATTTCGGTCACAAATAACCGATCCTTTGCCAGCAAAGGGTCATTGGCGAAATACCGTTTGAAATAGCGCAGGGCGAAAGGACGATCTTGCTTTTCATAGCTGTCCACTAAGGCCATGATATGCTTGAGATCACCTGGCCTCGCTTTCCGTATCCTCATGGCCTTGTTCTTCATCACCGCACCTCTCATGCGCAAGGTGCCTATTTAGCTCGGCCAATTTAGCTTTCATCTCTTCGATGAACACCTTCTTCTGCCGGCCGATCTTTATATCTGGTTTGCCAATGTTTCCAGATCCAATGAGATACAATACTTTGTCCACGATGGCCGGCAGTTCATTGTTAGCCCGAGCCATTCTCAACAGGATCTTGAAGACCTCATAGTTGTCTCTGCAGGCAACAAGCTCCAGCCCACAGAGGATGTCTTTGACATGGACGTCCGGTTTTCCATAGTTGGTGTAGCAGCCGGCCGCCTCCTTCAGAAAGTCACAGGCAAGAGGAAAGCCCATCCCATATATTTCGCGCTCTAAAACCATCGGTAGAGCAGGGATGGCCAGGTCGTGATGCTGAAAGCCCATGACGAAAGCATCGATAGCTTCGAAAGTCCCAAACCTTGCCAAGAAAGCGGCTCCTGACAGCGCTCCTTTGCAGAAAACCGCCCAATATCCCTGTTCATTGCTCATATCCATAGGGCCAGGTGGGCTATGTCCATCTTTGATCCTTTGAAATAGCCGCTTCCAGTCATTGCGGTAATGTTCATAAGTTAGGATGGGGTCGAAGTTGAACAGAAACGGTGCAAGCAGGTCGATGTCACCGATGGTCTGCATCATGTTTCGCTTGTTGGTCAGCGACAGAAGCAAGTGCCAATAAAGGTCATTCATGTTGTTCACTTTGTAGGTTCGGATGTGTTCAAGTTTTTCTTCAAGAATCTCCTTTCCGACCAGTTTCTCCAGAAATCTTTTTGCGTCTTGATAGACCAATTTCAGCTTCTCGTCATTCATTCACGCACCTCCTAGTACAGCTCGATTGTCTGATCTGCCACCCACTCCCAGTTCCGTCTGTGGTTGTTATTGACTTTGATGTAAGTGAATAATTCCAGTTGATCTTTGAGCTTCTCCACCAGATCTCTGCTGAGATCACACTTGCCGTCACTCACCAGAATGGCCCAGCGTGTTTCTTCTTCGAGCATATGCGTGGCGACGGTGTTGAAGGTCGTGCCACCGGTGGTGAGTAGGAATGGCTCTCTGGGGTCCACTTGAACTACAACGGTCGAGAACTGGAACACCTTGCCAACGTAATGCTTCAGACTTTCATAAATGAAGGGGATGTACGGGTAGTACTTGTTCATAGAACCGCTGACATCCATGTAAAGATCTATCCATGGTCTCTCGAACCCAACCTTTCTTTGCCATAGAACAGGTGGCTCGCCTGTTGATAGCAGAAAGGCATCGCGTCTGGTCAAAGGGAAGGGGATACCAGGGGTGTGACCGATGCATTCCTTCTCTGTTGCCCTTTCGCTCAGCACGCCCCTTACAAATGCATCAACCTGCCGCCACAGGCTTTCTTCCAGAACCTCGACCGGAGCCCTGAAAGATTGCAGCTCGCAAGTATTGAGGATCATCCTCCCGATGGGGTCGTTTGGTTTCAGGTTCGGTAGAGGGATCTTTGTCAGTTGCTTGCCATTGACGATTACCTTCTGTTTCTCTTGACCCGGACCGGCAGCGCTGCCGTCCGGATCGTTGTGAACAAGCGGAACCACGGCCTGGATATCAACGTCCACCTGTGTGGTTCCCGTACCTGAAGCTCTTTCCAAAGCCTGACCCCCGTCTGTGTATTGCTCATTTGCACGAGGGGCCTCATTTTCGGTTGTAGCGCCTTCCCCACGATCAGCCTGTCCATCCGTTTCAGGTTTCTCATGTTGCCCTTGGCCATTTTCGTTGTGTGGTTCTTCCTTGGAGTTATCATGCGGTTTTTCAGGTTTTAAATCGCCATCTTTGGGCTGTTCTTGGGCCTTCTTGGGGTGTTTTTCACCAGCATCATCCTCAGAGTGCTGATTTGTAGGGGTAGTCTGGGTCTTTCCGCACTCAGTGTCGGGAGAGTCTGTCAGATCGTCGTTTTCAGGTTTTATCGGTGGGGTATCCGCATGCTGCTGGCGTTCCTGAGGGTCTGTTTCGAGATTTGCAGTTTTCTTAGCGACTCGCTTCTCCCTTTCTGTCCTTTCCCTGTGCCACTCGTAGAGAAGTCTCATCCATTCCTCGTAGCCTCTGAGACCCTGGCCATGCTGTAAGGCTTCACCGAGTATGCCCAGAAGTCTCTTGTTCCTGGAGTACAGTGATTGATGGGCGAGTTTCATTCGATTAAACTCACGAGGCTGTTCCAGGGAGAAATAGGTCCAGTCGATCTTCCTATGCCTGCCGGTGAGAAGCATCTCTGCAGGTTTCGCATAGAACCTCTCCGGTAGGGTCGAGGGCAGCTGCCTCCTTGAGATGGCATTGATATAGGCATCCTCTGCAAAGGCCAGAAGGTGCCGTGGATAATCAGGGGGAATATCCACATGCGGGTACAGCTTGTGAAGGATCAGATGGTTCCTTTCATGGACAAGAATGAACAGAAGATCCTCCGGCCCAAGAATGTGGTCTATGAAGAACCTGGGACTCATCTCGACAGAGCCCTCCCGTATGTCGATCCTCGCCGTGGGCGTGTTCTCAGAGAAGGCGATCCGTTTGATGTAGCGGAGAATCTTCGGGATTCGCTCGGAGCCTTCGCAGCATGCTGTCCAATAATCGAAGAGTTCATCACTAGCCAATGTACTCACCAAAAGCCTTGCCGCCTTGTCCAGTTTTGCCTCTTTAAGCACGGTCCGGATCTGCTCCAGTCTATTTTGTAGCAGGTTCATCAGTGGCTCCTTCATTAAAGAAGTCAGTCCCCTCAACGATCCCCTCGATGATGGGTCTCACCACGCCGAAGGCTTCCAGGGTCTGGATCTTCGGGTTGATGATCACGGCCTCAAGCCTGGTGTGGGGGAAGGTTTTCTTGATCGCGTAAAGACCCTCCTTTGCGTAGTCATCCCATGTCACCGGATGGCAGTTCCTTCCCTGAACCAGAACAGCTGGCATGTCGGCACTAACCAAGAGCATCAGCCTCTCCTCATGGTCATTGTTGAGGATCGCGCAACAGACATCGTCCCCCGTCCCTTCCTTAATCTCCTCAACACTGAACTGCTCGTCGTCCCAGGCAACGGGTACGCCCTGGCCGTCAAGGGAGTAGCGCTTGGCGAATCTTTCGGTCGTGCAGAACCACCAGACCTTGGCCTTGTCACCAGTCACCTTGTCCCATCCCCTTTGCAGGGCCATGCCGGTGAACACCCTTTCCTTCTTTGCCCTCTTCTTGCGCGTCACCATCGGCCCTCCTATGCCTCCTGGTTGTTTAGTAGTTCGATGAACTTCGCCATCTTCTTATCGTTCTCCACACACTGTTTCAGCAGCAGCATCTGCTCTTTGATGTCTACCGGTTCCAACTCGGTCAGCTCATCCAGGTCGTATTTGTCGAGCGCATACGTCTTGTATTGGGCGACCATCTCTCCGAGTCCGATTTTGGCAAGCTGAACCAGGAGGGAATGGTAGGTGAGTCTGCCGTTTTGAGTGGCCTCGTGCTCGGCAAAGAAGAGGCTATCACTCTCAACTGCCTCTTCCTCCGACTGATGCTTATGCACTTTTTTCCCCTTACCGTTTACTGCAGCAGCAAACGATTTGTATGTGGGGTTCTCAATGATGTGGCCGACGTCGTAAAGCCCGGTACGGTCCTTTTCGATGATGGCGAATCGCTTCTTGCCTTCAACCACTAATTTAAAACGAATGTCCGTCAAATACGGGGTGGACTTTTCTCCGTCCAGCTTCTCGCCCACCTTGATCATCTCCCCGGTCGCTTGAATTTCGTACTCATCCTTGAGGCGACCCGTTAAGACAACATGAAGCGGGAGATTGATGAGTTTGGTCATTAGCATGGAGTAGAAACGCTTGATCACCCCCCAGTCGTGATAGGTGAATCGGTTGTTCTCCTCCCCGCTGATCGCCTTGTCAACATCCCTTACCTTGAACTCCAACCTGCCGTCCTGCAGAGCCAACCAGACGACGGTCACGGGGTCGATCACGAGAGTTTGAAACTTGTGTCTACCATTGCCGAGGAAGTTGACCGCCTCCATGACCTCTGCGAACGATTTGGTATCAAGCACGCTAAAATCAAACCGATTCCCGAAATGATCAGTACCTCCTTCAAGGTCGATCACCGCCGGTTTGGGGAAACCTAGAGCGAAATAAGTCTTACCTACTCCTGATTCACCATAGAGCGCGATCTTCAGGCGCTTTGGTTTGGCCTTAGCTGGTTTGAACACGCTCTTCATTTTGGATACCTCCTTTTGGATCGTCCGGCGACCCCGTGGGGGGATCGCCGGCAGCCTCCCAAGTATTCACAGGGCAAGATCGTTTTCCCTGATGTAGGCACTGATGAGCGACACGACATCGGCCCGGGAAATGGGCTCCTTGCCAAAGACCTGTTCCACAGTCGCGCTGCAGCCACTGAAGCAGACATTTTTGGCCATGATGCCCTTGCCATTCCCTCCAGCCTTTTTGGCCTTGGCCGGCTCGAAGTCGTCACAGGCATTTGTACGCTTCCTGATGTCCTCGCCGTCATCAATGCAATCCTGGTAATACATGCACTGTCCACACTTTAGCTTTTTCATGGTGACCTCCTTATTCTCTGTTTGTTGTTGTGCAGCCTTGACCGTTTGAAACAGATCCCAGCCCTCTTCACCGAATGACTCCACCGCTTCCTTTGCGTCCCCCACACAAAAAGGCAGATAGTCACACCAATTGCAGTGGACCCCAGGGTTCAGCCAGAATCGGCCATCCATGATTGAAGCGGCCACATGTTTGGCCGTTTGAAAGAAGGCTGAGAAATCCTCCAGAGTTCTGAAACCTTTCTGCCACAAGACCTTCGGAGTCTTGGTCCGAATCAAGTTCAAATAGGCGACAGGGTATTGGTCCTTGTTAAAATGGGGGTAGTTCAGGAGGTACGCATAGCCTGTGAGTTCAAGGGAAAGCTTCTCGGAGTTAGCGTCAGGGGTTCTGCGGGCAGTCTTGATATCTATCACCCTCTGGCGACTATTCACCTGATCCACAATGTCGATGAACCCTTGGAACACCACGTCGCCGAGGTTCTCGCCGGTGATCACATCCACTATGGGTGCTAAGAGATGCTTTTCGGTTTCTACAGGCGTGATGCGGATATCCTTGATAACAGCCATGACTTGATCTACACAGGTGGCCATGGCCTGTTTCATCTCCTTGCGTGACTCGTAATCGGTGTCGTACCACTTATATCCGGCCCAGCAGTCAATAGCCGCGATCTCAAGAGAGTCGCGATCCCATTTCTTGGTTGTGAGGCAGGTCT
>Ga0255053_10001757_pt1 | contig 11799 bp, 19 predicted proteins | sample JV7_2_22_MG_FD_188635 | JGI IMG/M metagenome (GOLD analysis project Ga0255053, IMG submission 188635) | Seawater microbial communities from Jervis Inlet, British Columbia, Canada - JV7_2_22 | ecosystem: Environmental > Aquatic > Marine > Inlet | place: Canada: British Columbia | collected...
CGGTCTCAACGTCGAGAACGAGACTGTCGAAGTCGGTTCGCTGGCCAACCTGGGTCAATCCGATCTGGTACGAGACCTTCCTGACCGGTGAGAAGATCGAGTCGATCGGGATGACTCCGATCGTGTCGCTCGTCTGGTTCTTGTCTGCACTGCGATATCCGACACCACGCTCTGCGGTGAGTTCGACCTCGATCTTGCCTGAGGCGGCGAGAGTTGCGAGGTGCAAACCTGGGTTTGCGATCTCGACACCGGCCGGCGCATTGATATCCCCGGCCGTTGCCTCTCCCTTGCCCTTGGCGGACAGATAGAGAGTCTGCTGCTCATCGGAGTCGATACGGAGAACAACCTGCTTGAGGTTCAGGATGAAGTCAACAACGTCCTCCACGACACCTTCGATCGTCGAGAATTCATGCTGGACACCGTCGATGCGGACGGACGTGATCGCCGCTCCGGGAATACGTGCGAGCAACGTGCGACGCATCGTGTTCCCAAGCGTGTGACCGAAGCCCGGCTCGAGGGGCTCAATGACGAACTTCGATCGGTCGTCGGTGAGAGGTTCCTCTTCGATTGTGGGGCGCTGAGTGATGAGCACATTCGCTCCTGTGTTCGTGGTTCGGCTTCGTCGTTCTACTTGGAGTAGAGCTCGACGATGAGTTGTTCCTTGATGTCGGTATCGATCTGTTCACGCGATGGAAGCGAGTCAATCGTGATCCTGCGATCTCCGGGGTTGACTTCGATCCATTCCGGAACAGCTCGCCCTACGGTGTCGATCGCGTGCTGGATGGGGAGAATGTCCTTGCTTCGTTCCTTGACGGTGACCACATCACCCGCACGCACCTGGTACGAAGGGATGTCGACCTTCTTGTCGTTGACAAGGAAGTGTCCGTGGTTGACGAGCTGACGAGCTTGGGGGCGCGTGCTCGCAAATCCGGCGCGGTAGACAACATTGTCGAGACGGGTCTCGAGGATCACGAGCAGTGTTGTGCCTGTGATGCCGGATGCCTTCGCAGCGTCCTTGTAATACTTGCGGAATTGCTTCTCGAGTACCCCGTACATGAACTTCAGCTTCTGCTTCTCACGGAGCTGGATCTGGTACTGAGACTCGCGAATCCGTCCACGGCCGTGCTGCCCCGGTGGGTAGGGCCTGCGGTCGTAGTATCTCGCTTTGTTCTCATCAAGGAGTTGGCGGGCGCGACGGCTCACCTTTGTCCTCGGTCCGGTATATCGAGCCATGCTATCGACCCTTCCGCTTCTTGGGACGACAACCGTTGTGCGGTACTGGAGTGACATCCTTGATACCGGTGATCTCGATGCCCATGTTCTGGAGCGTCCGGATTGCCGTTTCACGTCCGGAGCCCGATCCTCTGACGATGACGTCAAGTTTGCGAATCCCCATTTCACCCGCCTTGCGTGCGGCTTGCTCGGCTGCAACCTGTGCGGCGTACGGTGTCGATTTTCGTGAGCCCTTGAATCCGACGGATCCACCGGATGTCCAGGCAGCGACCTTTCCATCCTGATCGGTGATCGTGAGGATGGTGTTGTTGAATGTTGCCTTGATGTGCATCTGTCCATGGGAGATCATCTTCTTCCCACGACGACGGCGAGGGGCTGCCGCCGCGGCAGCAGCAAGAGCGTCGGCCGGATCCACGGGAGCGGCGGGTGGTTCAGGAACAGGTGCTTGTGCCGCGGGAGCTTCTGGAGTCGGTGCCTCAGGTGCAACCGCCTCGCCAGCCGACGCTTCTGCAGCTGGCGCCCCCGGAGCCGCAGCTTCCGGCGCGGCAGTCTTCGACTCGGTTGCTTCTGGCTGTGTGTCTGGCGTCGCCATTACTTGGTGACCTTCTTCTTGCCGGCGATCGCCACACGCTTGCCCTTACGTGTACGGGCATTCGTGTGAGTCCGCTGGCCACGCACAGGTAGACCCCGGCGATGGCGGAGACCCTGGTAGCAGCCAATCTCTATCTTCCGTTTGATGTTCTGCGCAACCTCGCGACGGAGGTCACCCTCGATCTTGTAGTTGGCGTCGATGAATTGGCGGATTCGAAGGACCTCTGCATCCGTGAGATCGCGGACCTTTGTGTCGTAGTCGATGTCAAGCGCAACGAGGATCTGATTCGCCCTCGACCGCCCGATTCCGAAGACATAGGTCAGACCGACTTCGATCCTCTTGTCCCTTGGAAGGTCAACTCCGGCAATACGTGCCATTCGCTACTTACCCCTGACGCTGCTTGTGGCGAGGGTTTTGACAGATCACCCACACGCGGCCATGCCGCCGGATGATCCGACACTTCTCGCACATCTTCTTCGCTGAAGCTGAGACTTTCATGAAAGCCGTGATCCTGCCTCGGTACTTCGTTGGGACATCGTGTCGACAAGCACCGGGGGATCCAACGGGAGTCCCTGGTGATTGACCTCTACATCGTTGGAGGCCAAGTCGAACCCAAGCTGGACCTGAGGGGTTGGCAGTCCGTCGATATCAACGACGTCGTTTGTTCACAAGAAATCACAGCCCGCTTCCGGACTGCTGAGCGCAGCTTAGGCGTCGGCGCGGGCTAAACGCCATCGAACGACACTGATCGCTCGACTGACGCCTCGCTTCCAGATACCAGACGCCAGAACGCTCGCTTCCAGATACCAGATGTCTCGCGCCCGGTATCTGCCGTCAGTTCGAGATGACGCTCACGCAGACGCCGTCGAATGTGTCGCCTGAGTCGATGAGACAATCGCTGACTGTGACCGAGGTCGTCTCCCCGTACCACCCATGCATCCGCTGCGTCTGACCGTTGCCAGATTCAAACGAGGACGAACTGGTCGTCCAGTCGCCCGATTGGCCATCAGTCCAGCTCCCGAAGTGCGAGATGAGCTCGTCCCATCGGTTCGGCTCATATGTGACACTCACCGCCGACCCTTCCGGCGAAGTGAACACACTCATCACGCTGTATCCGTCCGGAAGCGGCACGGCGAGATCCTCAGGGATTTCCCCCCCACCGATCGATATCGAGCCCTCATCTGTCTCGATGTTGACCTCACCGGTGTCCGTGTTGATATCGACATCATCGACGCCCTCTGCCTGCTCGATGATCTGCTCTGACAGCTTCTCCGAGGCAGATTGGCAAGCCGTGAGCACAAGGGCTGCTGTCAAGACAACCGCTGCGATCCGTTTCATGTTTCCCTCCAAATCTGGTCGCGCCTCCCCCTGAGGCCTTGAACCAGCATAGGGCGTGAGGACAGCGCCGTGGGAATCAGGTACGGTCAACCGATGCAGCGCACCATCGTGTTCGACGTCAACGAGACCCTCCTCGATCTCGGTCCCGTCCGGATCTGGTTCCTCGAACGCTTCCGAGATCAACCGGACGCGTCTACATGGTTCTCCGAACTCCTGCGAATCTCGTTCGTGTCGTCCATTCTGGATCGGTATCGCTCGTTTCCCGAACTCGCCGCGGCAGCGCTCGCGACATCTGCGGAACGGTGCGGGACCTCAATCGAAGAAGGCGACATCTCCCACATCGGTGGCGTATTCACGACACTTCCCGCACACCCGGACGTGACCGAAGGTCTCGACACCCTCCTCAACGCCGGGTTCGCGATTACCGCCCTCACAAACTCTCCGCAGGAAACGGCCGAGCATCAGCTCAGAAACGCCGGAATCGCCGATCGGTTCGACGAGATCATGTCGGTGGAGATGGTCCGCAGGTTCAAGCCGCACGCCTCTGTGTACTGTGCCGCGGCGCGGCGTCTCGGGGTGGACACGTCAGATGTGGTCATGGTCGCCGCCCACGACTGGGATGTCGCCGGTGCAATGGCTACAGGATGTGATGGTGTGTTTGTCTCACGCCCTGGCCAAATCTACAGCCCATCCTTCGACCCGCCAACCATGACCGCACCGGACATCGCCAACGCAGCGACACGGATCATCACCCACTACACCTGAGCGCTCGATTCGCGGTTCGAGTCAAAACGCGGACCTGGGCGCTGGCGGTCGCCAGACTATTCCCCACAGCCCCGGCCGCCGTTGATCGATGTAACGGCATGTGCGAAGGTCTGGCCCGTGGCAAAACCCCACAGTCCCGTCCACGGAGCCATCTTGTATGACCAGAAGCCCATCGCCGGGTCGAACCACGCCTCGTCGATGACGAGGTCTGGGCCACCGTACGCATCATCGAGCTGCTCGAGCGAAGATCCGATGCCGATTCCCTCCGGTGTGAACAGCTCCGGATTCGTGTTCGTATAGCTGAAGGAGTAGAAATGGGGCACACCGGCAGTCCAGAAGTCCGTCTCCGCCTGGGTGAACAGCAGGACGAGATCATCCCAATGCACGCCGCGAACGACCGGAGCATCACACACGCCGTACGGCGAGGAGAACGCATCGACCCAACCCGAATCGTGCGTCGGAGCTCCGAGCACAGCGGTGACTGCGGCTATCGCCACTTCATCGTTCTCCGAGAATGGAACCCACGTATCGCCTGCCTGCACACCGACACGAGTCAGCTCGACGGTGCCAGGGGGTGCTGTCGTGGTCGTCTCAGGAGGTGCTGTCGTGGTCGTCTCAGGAGGTGCTGTCGTGGTCGTCTCAGGGGGTGCTGTCGTGGTCGTCTCAGGGGGTGCTGTCGTGGTCGTGGTCTCTTGAGCGGTCGTCGTGGTCTCCACGGCAGTCGACGTCGTTTCGGGGACGGTCGTAGACGTATCGTCCGCAAGGGTGTCTCCGTCGCCAAGACCCGCGATGACAATGAATGCAAGGATCAGCGCCATCACACCGACCAGGATCCACGGAAGCCACTTCTTCAGATCGTCACTCACTTCGAGTCCTCCCTCCAGGGCGCGCAACCACGCTAGTCGCGCCGTGCGCCGCGCAGGATGACCGCCTCCCGCCTACCTGCGGGCAATGGAGAGGAGGACGGACAGCCCTTCGAGAGCCACGATGGTCAAACGATCCTCGAGCTCGGCTCGTCAGACGAACCTTGGTTCGGGGAGCGTGCTGACGATTGAGCCCTCTTCCGTCACCAACACCGTGTGCTCGAAGTGTGCTGAGAAGGCGCCGTCAGCTGTGACCACCGTCCATCGGTCGTCGAGGACCGTGGACTCCTCAGTACCGAGGTTGAACATCGGTTCGATGGCGAGAGCCATCCCCTTCTTGATTCTGAGTCCCTTGCCTGGTTTGCCGTAGTTGGGAACGGAAGGCGCTTCGTGCATCTGGCGACCGATACCATGGCCCACGTAGTCACGAACGACACCGATGCCGTGCGGGCTGGCGACTGCCTCGATGGCTGCTCCGATATCGCCGAGGCGGTTTCCTGCTCTGGCCTGTTCGAGCCCCGCCCAGAGCGCACGTTCGGTCACGTCGAGCAGGTTCCTGACTTCGTCAGAGACATCGCCGATCGCCATGGTGAACGCGGCATCGCCGTGCCATCCATCGAAGATGGCGCCTGCATCGATGGAGATGATGTCACCGTCAGCCAGCACGTGCCCACCGGGGATGCCGTGCACGATCACCGAGTTTGGGGATGTACAGATGACTCCGGGAAACGGATTGTCCGGACCGCCGTACCCCAGGAACGATGAGCGGCATCCGTGCTCGTCGAGGACCTCGCGAGCGACTTCATCGAGATCACCCGTCGTGACACCGGGTGCGGCAAGCTTCTTCACTGCTGCGTGCATGGCAGCCACGCAGCGGCCGGCGATCTTCATCTTGTCGAAATCTGCGGCAGACTTCTTCGTGATCACACGGCTGCCGTTCATCGATTTGTTACGACCTCGCGAGTGCAATCATGATCCGGGAGAGCACGTCGTCAACTGTGCCCTTCCCGTCAACCCTGAGCACGGCCCCGTCGTAGAAGTCGACCAGCGGCGCCGTATCGGCTTCATAGACCTCGAAGCGCCTGCGGATCGTTTCCTCGTTGTCGTCGGCCCTGCCCTCCTCCTCTGCCCGCTTGAGAAGCCGTTGCACGATCTCATCAGTGTCAACCTCGAGCAACACAACCGTGCCGATCGCATCGACCACAGAGTCGTTCAGGGCCTCAGCCTGCCCGATCGTGCGTGGGAAACCATCAAGCAGATACCCGCAGTGAGCATCATCTTGGGAGAGCCGCTCATCAACGATGGCGACCACGAGGAGTTCAGGTACGAGCTCACCCGCAGCCATGATCGGCTCGGCCTGTTTACCGAGATCGGTGCCTTCGGCCACTGCGGAGCGGAGCATGTCGCCGGTCGAGATGTGCGGCACGTGCAGCGCGTTGGCAAGCAATGTCGCTTGTGTGCCCTTCCCTGCCCCCGGGGGTCCGAGAAGAAGAATGCGTCTTGCCATCAATTGCCTCCCGCTTGTATCGGTGTACTCAGCCACAGCCTACCGGTCGGCGTGTCCCAGAATCCTGATCCCCTGCACTTCCTGGCATGATGCCGACGTTGCGTCAGGAAAGGAAACCTTCGTAGTTCCTCATCGTCAACTGGCTCTCGATCTGCTTGGCAGTCTCGAGTGCAACACCGGCAACAATGATGATCGATACACCGGACAAACCAACAGGAACATCCCAGAACCAACCGAGGATCGAGGGCAGGATCGTGACGACTGCCAGATACAACGCTCCGGGGAGCGTGATGCGTGACAACACGTAACTGAGGTACTCAACCGTTGCCCGTCCCGGACGGATGCCGGGGATGAACCCGCCCTGGCGTTGGATCATATCGGCCTGACGTTCCGGGTCGAACTGGATCGCGGTGTAGAAGTATGTGAAGAACACGACCAGGAGCGCAAGAGTGAAGATGTACCACAGGCTCGGCGAGAATCCTATGCCTGAGGTCGAGAGCATGTTCTGGTCGATCCACTGGCGTACCGCGGCACCCCAACCCGTCGAGGGAAGCGCCGAGGCGAGCAGTGCAGGGAAATACATGATCGACGTCGCAAAGATGACGGGGATGACGCCGGCCATGTTCACCTTCAGCGGAATGTAGGTCGACTGGCCACCCATGACCTTGCGGCCACGCACGCGTTTGGAGAACTGCACAGGAATCCGTCTCTGACCCTGTTCTATGAAGATGATCCCGACGGTGAGAGCGATCATCGTCCCAACGATGACGATGAACTGATACGTCGCCGAGTTCGCATTGAGAACCACAAGCTGGCTCGGAATCTGGCTGATGATCGAGATGAAGATCAGCAGCGACATGCCGTTGCCGATGCCTCTCTGGGTGATGAGCTCTCCCATCCACATCAGCAACGCAGTGCCTGCTGTCATCGTGATGACGATGATCACCACGTTCCTCGGTGTGAAGTTGGGGATGAGGTCGACATCATTGGTGAACTGGCCGCTGTGGAACAGATAGGCAAACCCGGTCGACTGCAGGAGAGAGAGAATCACAGTGGTATATCTGGTCCACTGCGTAATGACCTTCCGCCCGTGTTCGCCTTCCTCCTGGAGCGCCTGGAGTTTCGGGATCACAACCGTCAGAAGCTGCAGGATGATCGACGCCGTGATGTACGGCATGATGCCGAGGGCGAAGATCGAAAGCTGCGTCAACGCACCACCCGAGAACAGGTTCAACAGTCCGACGAAGCCGGATTGCTCAGCCTGGTTTGCGAAATCGCGAACTGCCTGCAGATCGACCCCCGGAACCGGGATGGTCGCACCAAGTCGATACAGAGCGAATATGAACAGAGTGAACAGGATCTTGTTGCGCAGATCATGGATCCTGAAGGCATTCCTGAAGGCGGTGAGCATGTGTTTCCTACGTTGTGCGACTTGCGAATTGCGTTGTGCGGTGTGACCTGATGAACATGGGTTGTCGCGGTGCGCCGAACGTTATGGGAGTCAGCGCACTACGCATGTCCAATGTCCCCTATCGCATCACGCATCGAGGACCTCGATCGACCCACCGGCTGCCTTGATCTTGTCTGCTGCACCGATCGAGAACGCGTGAGCCTTCACTGTGAGTGCAACATCGAGATCTCCCTGACCGAGGACCTTGATCCTGCCACGCTTCTTGACAAGACCGGCTTCGCGCAGCTCGTCTGGCGAAATCGTTGCGCCGGCATCAAAATCCGAGAGACGTTCGACATTGACAACGGTGAACTCGACCCGGTTCGGGTTCTTGAACCCCTTCAACTTCGGGATGCGACGCTGCAGGGGGGTCTGGCCACCCTCGAAACCCTGACGGACCTTGCTGCGAGCCTTGAGGCCCTTGGTGCCTCGACCCGCCGTCTTTCCACGACGACCGCCCTCACCTCGACCCACCCGGATCTTGCGTCTCTTGGAACCCTCAGCGGGTCTCAGATGATGAAGCTTCATCAGATTTCCTCCACTTCAAGGAGATGCTTGGCGCGAAAGACCATGCCGCGAATGCTCGGATTGTCCGGCTGTTCGACAGTTGCGTTGATCTTGCGAAGTCCAAGGCCCTCCACCGTGGCGCGCGTCTTCGGCTTCTCGCCGATGAGACTGCGTCGCAGGGTGATCTTGAGTTTGTCAGCCATCTTCAGACCTTCGTACGAGCTAGTTCGGATGAGTTGTACGCAGCCAGAAGCGCGGGGGGGAAGATCTCCTCAGCACGCTTTCCACGAGCCCTGGCTACCTGATCTGGACGCATTTGGCCCTTGAGCGCATCGACAGTCGCTTTCGCCACGTTGATGTGCGTCGGGGATCCGAGCGACTTCGCAAGCACATTGTTGACACCAGCAGCCTCCAGGATCTGACGCACAGCACCGCCCGCGATGACACCCGTCCCAGGAGCGGCTGGTTTCAGCAGCACGCGGCTTGCACCTTGCACACCAATGATCTCGTGAATGATGGTCTGGCCGGCCATCGGCACATCGAACATGTCCTTTCGGGCAAGCTCGAATGCTTTCTGAATAGCAGCAGGTACCTCTTTCGCTTTGCCGTAACCGATGCCAACGCGACCCTTGTTGTCACCAACGGCAACGAGGGCCGTGAAGGAGAACCTTCGCCCACCCTTGACGACCTTTGACACACGGTTGATCGTGATCACGCGCTCGTCGAATTCAGGAACGTCACGGTCACGACGGTCACGCCGCTCTCGGCGGTCACGGCCGCGTCCACGACCGCGGTCACCACCACCCGGCCCGCCGCGACCTCGGTTGCGATCCTGCGGCTTGCCGGCCTGAGGTGAGGCGCCTTCGGGCTTCGCGTCCGTTGGATTGTTCTTTTCGGTAGTCATCGCTCGCTCCTAGAACTCGAGGCCGGTTTCGCGGGCTGCATCGGCAAGGGCCTTGACACGGCCGTGGTACCTGAAACCACCCCGATCGAATGCAACAGTGGAAATGCCGGCGTCTTTGGCACGAGCACCGACGAGTTTGCCAACCTCTGTTGCGGTGTCGACCGTAAGGGTCTTCCCCTTGACGCCGGACTCCTGCGAAGAAGCCGATGCGATCGTGGTGCCGCTCTCGTCGTCGATGACCTGTGCATAGATGTGTTTGTTACTTCGGAATACCGCGAGGCGGGGCTTGGAAGGCGTGCCCTGCACCGACTTGCGAACCCTGAAGTGCCTGCGACGGCGTGCGTCTGTGCGGGTACCCCTCATACGGAGACTCCTGCCTTACCGGCCTTGCGTCGCACGTACTCATCCGAGTACCGAATCCCCTTGCCTTTGTAGGGCTCTGGAGGACGGACCGACCGGACGTCTGCGGCGACCTGGCCAACCTTCTGTTTGTCAATGCCGCTCACGATGATCTTCGTCGGCTCGGGCACCTCGAACGTGATGCCATCCGGCGCATCGATCGTGACCGGGTGAGAGAACCCGACCTGAAGTTCGAGCGTATTGCCCTTCAGCGCGGCGCGATAGCCGACACCAACGGCGGTCAGTTCCTTCGTGTACCCATCGGTCACGCCAACGACCATGTTGTAGATGAGCGCCCGAGTCAACCCATGCAAAGCTCTGTTCTCACGTTCGTCGTTCTCTCGATCAACCGTCACCGTTCCGTCATCGACCGCAACGGTGATGGTGCTTCTGATCGTCTGCGTGAGAGAACCCTTCGGGCCCTTCACCTCGACGGTATCACCGTTCACCTTCACCTCGACACCAGCAGGCAGGCTGATCGGGTTCTTTCCGATACGACTCATGTCACCACACCTTGCACAGAACCTCGCCACCGACGTTGCGGCGGCGAGCATCACGGTCCGTCATGACGCCTGCGGAAGTGGAGACGATGGAAACACCAAGGCCTCCACGGACCCTGCTGATATCCGTTGCCCCTGCATAGACGCGGCGACCAGGCTTCGAGATGCGCTGAATTCCCCTGAGCACCCTCTGCCTATCGGAGTCGTATCGCAGCTTCACGACGAGTTCGGTGCCAACCTCGGCATCCTGCGTCTTCCAGCTATCGATATAGCCCTCTTCGGAAAGGATGCGTGCAATTTCTTCCTTGAGCTTGGATGAGGGCATGGCCGTTTCTGGATGGAGCGCCGTGTTGGCGTTCCGAATCCTCGTCAGCATGTCAGAAATGGGGTCTGTATGCATGACTACCACGACGCCTTTCTGATTCCTGGGAGCTCACCGAGATGCGCCATCGAGCGCAGCGCGATTCGTGACAGACCGAACTTGCGGAAATACCCGCGCGGCCTTCCACTCACGGCGCACCGGTTCCGGTAGCGCGTTGCGCTTGCATCGCGAGGCATCTTGCCGATGCTGGCATACGCCTCACGTTTGTCCTCGTAGGACGCTTCAGGGTCCTTGATGACCTTGATCAGCTCAGCACGACGATCCGCATAGCGGTCGATGATCACTCTTCGTTTGTTGTTCTTGACGATCTTGGAAGTCTTCGCCATCAGGCACCTACCTGCTGTCGACGGAACGGGAACCCGAACGCCTCCAGGAGAGCCATCCCCTGGTCGTCCGTCTCCGCGGTGGTCACCAATGTGATGTCCATCCCGCGGATCTTCATGACCTTGTCGTAGTCGATCTCGGGGAAGATCAGTTGCTCGGTGACACCGAAGCTGTAGTTCCCTCGCCCATCGAACCCTTTGGGGCTCAATCCACGAAAGTCTCGGATGCGTGGAATCGCAAGTGCGATGAGCCGGTCAAAGAACTCCCACATGCGTTCGCCACGAAGCGTCACAGAGGCACCGATTGGCTGGCCTTCACGGATCTTGAAGTTCGAGACCGACTTGCGGGCTTTGTTCACCCTCGGCTGTTGGCCGGTGATGATCCTGAGATCCTCAACCACACCGTTGATCAGCTTCGACTCTGCCGCAGCATCCCCCGCACCCATGTTGACGACGATCTTGGACAGGCGTGGAACCTGCATGACGTTCTCAAGACCGAGATCCTTCTGGATCTGGTCACGGACCTCGCCGTCGTATTGATCTTTGAGACGTGGTGCCATCACAGATCGCTCCCGCATTTCCTGCATACTCTGTACTTGTTGCCTTCATCATCGAAACGGGCGCCGATCTTCGTCGGCCCGCACTCCTTGCAGACAATCATCACGTTGGCGGCGTTTATCGGCATGTCCTTGTCGATGATCCCGCCCGTGTTCAGTTCGCCTGTCGCTCTCTGGTGGCGCCTCGCGGTCGCAACACCTTCGACGATGATCCTGTTGTCGTTCGGAAAGACTTTCGCGATCTTGGACTCGGTCCCTGCATCCTTGCCGGAAATGACCACGACCGTGTCGCCGCTACGTAGTTTCATCACAACACCTCCGGGGCGAGCGACACGATCCGCATGAACTTCTTCTCACGCAGCTCGCGGCCAACCGGGCCGAATATGCGGGTGCCCCGTGGCTGGCTCTGGTCATTGATGAGCACACAGGCGTTGTCGTCGAATCGGATATAGGAGCCATCCTCACGACGGATCTCTTTG
>Ga0255053_10001759_pt1 | contig 11796 bp, 12 predicted proteins | sample JV7_2_22_MG_FD_188635 | JGI IMG/M metagenome (GOLD analysis project Ga0255053, IMG submission 188635) | Seawater microbial communities from Jervis Inlet, British Columbia, Canada - JV7_2_22 | ecosystem: Environmental > Aquatic > Marine > Inlet | place: Canada: British Columbia | collected...
CGACATTGCACTCCTTCCAGGGCATGTGGCTCTCTCCCGCAAAGGGAGAAAGTGTTACCCATGTGCCCGGAATGAAGTGTTACCTTTGTGTCACTAAGGACACAATAGGTTACCGTCCTCTAACCTCTTGAAATACCAAACTTAGGTAATGGTTAGGTAATATCCCCTGCAAGAATACGCACCTCTCCTACCTGTATTTCAACGATTTAGAATTGGGTGTATAAGTAGCAAGCCCCAGGGGTGTTAGTGCACCCTTGAGGCTCTAACCATCAACAGCAACGAGGGCTGATGATGGCTGACAGCAATGCTATCAGAATGAAAAGGCGCGATTGTCTTAACGGGCAACCACGTTTTTTTGTACCTGTTTGCCTTAACCGGAGGGGTGACAGATGAGAAGCGGAATGAGTACGGAGATGACCTACGAGGAACTAATGTGCGCCCTATGTCCGTTATGGGATGCCGATGAATCTGTACGTCGCTTGAAAAAGAACTCGAAGGGCATCAAGGAAGCCGAAAACTTTCTCGGCAATTTGGAGGGGCAGATTCAACGCGCAACGACTATCCTCACACACTCGGTAGCAGATATTGAGGCAGAGAATCCTGATGTCTTTGGGGACGGAAGCGAGTGCGAGCCTGTTTGGCTGCCGACTTAGCTTCTTGGGCCGCTCTCGCAGCGGCCTTTTTCTTTAATGTCTGCTTCTCCTTGCGATTTCAAACGGTCAACGCAACACTTTGTCGGAAAACCATTGTCTCGCAAGAATGCTTTTGAATCAGAGGATTAGCTAAAGTTTCAATGGGACACCGAGCGCCTATTGAACGGTGATTATTCGACTTGGCTACAGTCTGTCTCCAGCAACACCCAGCAAAGAGCGGTGAAAAGAGGCGTGATTTCGGGACTTGAATAGGGAAACTGTCCTTAGAACACCTACTGCATTACTTTAGGGGCACCCTGCAACCCCGGGTCTAAATCTTAAAGGCCAGCACTTAGTGCACCCAAATCGACACCACAGGTCATGAAAATACAATGAATTTAAGTGAAGAGCCTGTTAGGCCCCTACATTTTCTGACAAAATTTAAACTGAGAAAATTACAGCTCGCAACACTGTATTTCGCCCAAGGAAAATAGCTTAAGTGAAAGCCAAGACAAAGATTCTGAACAAATTAACTGGCATTAATGTAATCGCCAAACCCCCGCTCCCTATCGTCATCGACACACTAGGCGGTGGCCTTGGAAACCGGATAAAATGTATGCTTGCTGGGCTTCGAGCTGACCCTGAAGCCAAATTTATTTGGAACCGAATAGTACATTTCGATTGCCAGCTTCATGATCTGTTTGCAGAAGACTTAGAGACAACCCAGAAGGCAGGCTTAAACTTTGCGGAGAAAAACTGGGCGTCGTGGCGCCTACAACTCTTCGAAGACGATCCCTTGCATCCCAACATGATTAGACCCTTAAGTCATTGTCACGTTACTGGAACCCCGGGCTATCGACCCTTGCGCCCCTACACAGCCTCAGGCCTCGATGGTATTTATGATCACATGCCAGAGGTCTATCGCTCTCAAATACTACGCCTTATGCCCAAGCTAAGACCCCAAGCCGATATCATTGAGCTCGCCGAGAACTTGGTCAGAGATTTTGATCAAAATACGGTCTCCGTGCACTACCGAACCTTTTATGACCATCCCGCCAGGGCACGTCATATGGGAGACCTTACCTATAAATTTTACAGGGCAATGGATGCCATGGATCACGCAAACTTCTTTGTATGTACAGACTCTGAAGAAACAACTCAAAAATTTATAAAGCGATATGGAAAGCAAATAGTCGGTGTAGGAAGCCCACCGAAAGCAAAAGGTGCAGCCAGAGCCAAGCAGGATTTTGCCAGCCTTCTTGCTCTGGGCAAAGCCGACACAATGATTGTTACCGATGGCAGCAGCTTCACGGAAGCTGGATGGTATTACGGTGGATGCAAAGCAAAGGTTATTCAAATTAAGGCTAGTGGCATTAGAATGTATTTCAGAAAATTATGGGGCTCCAAATACAATCCCATCTGACCAAACTCGCAAGCAAATGCTTTTGACATCTCGACCAGTGGGACCCGCAGCCCATATTTGTTGTTCGAGATGGTTGTCCTAGTATTATATGACGACCGCTTTCGGCTGCGATATCAACCGGTCGATGCAACACATTGAGCAAAGCGTTCTGCCAATCAAGCCAGTTGCCCGCTGAATGCCTATGGTCTACTCCGAGTGGCCGCTCCGGCACAATCCCATGGTCCCAGTGACCTATCGACAGGGATTAGACAGTGTGGCTGTATCCACTTTCCATATGCGGATACCGCTTCGCGTTCATGCGAACTCTGGTAATCGGAACTATCAGCGGCGACTCAGAATTATCTCGACGTCACCGAACTCGTAATCGTCGTATCTATTGTCGGGTGCCCAGTTACCCATCCCCGCCTCAAATCGAACCGTGTTGGCGCCAGGTTGCAGGAACCCCAATGGGAACGACAGCAGAGTCTGGCCGATTTCCGCTCGCCAGGGACCTCCGATGTTACTGCTATCCGGCATCTGCAGAACCTGCCCATTGATCACTAGCCGACCGAGTGTCGCGTCTATCGTATAGAAACTAATATGCGCCGACTTGGCAGTCAAAAGAACGCTCCCAGGAATAATAACTTCGGTTTCCCAGGATGTCCTGTTGTGGCGATCGCCGAACAACATGTAGCCATCGAGAACCGTAATTCTGTCCACCATCAATTCCGGTGGCCCGGTCTGCACTTCCAGTTCAGAAGCGGAGCGGCCCTCTGTGGCCCCCTCCTTCGTGAGGAAATACGCCCGGCTAATGTCGCTGGTCTTGATCAGTAGGCCGGCATCCGGCAGGCTGCCGTCGGCCCAACGCTTGACGACGTCTGTCACGTCCATATAGATCTGCGTACCTGGGTCCAAGGTCGGAATACCCCTCATCGCAACGGCGGTAGCCTCTGAAGGTGGCCTTAAATTCCAGGTCACGTTTGTCTCGTCCCACGAGGAGGTTATTGCGTGAATGCTGATGTCACCGTCATTGGTGATTGCGGTCACGTGCAACCTGAGTGTGGCACGACTGATGGGTTGACCGCTGATCGCGGCGGCGTCGAAGCGGACAAGGGTCTGCTGACCACCCGACCTGTTGACGCGCATACTGTTGTAGTCACCGTAGTTTTTGTCGGGCATGCTGGCCCTGATCCAGGCGTCATCCCACAAGGGCAGCGATGTCGTTTCTGCCCACGTTATGGCGTTGAACAGCACCAAGATGGGCGCAATAATTGCGGATCGGCAAGCGCTCATAATCGTCTCCTTGCTACTGAATTATCGGCAGCCCGGCGATCTTGGGGTCCTTCGTGGCGTCGCAGAAGGCGTCGCGGAGGAAGCGAGGACCCGTGGCTTTGCGTCTCCAGTTTTGGCTGGATTTGCTCTTGTCCGGAGTATTATTCCACGCGGACAATATCAGTCAATTCTGGGATGTACGTAAATTGGAGTCGGTCTACCGCCGATAAGTGGAATGACCGCTTTGTGTCACAAGCAGTCGTTCAATACTTTCGCAGTCCAGGGTCTGCTTTCGGCCAGAAGTAGTCATTCAATGGAACGCATCATTGACGCTTCCTAAGAAGTCTCTTGATCGCGTCTCTTGACCGTCGCGGCATTGCTCGCTTGATGATACCCGGCGTCCGCCTGCGCAGGAACTCGCCAAACTCTGTGAAAGTGATGTTTTCGTGTCCATAGTGCTGGGCCGCCGAATCGTCCAGGCCGGCAAATTCACACAGGCGAAGCGGCGAATCGGTCTCAATGTTGAAAACCAGCAATCGCTCCGGCGGAATGAACTCCTGAACAGCGGCGTGGTGAGCGTCCCACTCCTTTCGCCAACGCTCTATGACCGCCGAGATATCGACCAGCCCATAAAATGCTTGGTAGCAAGCCGCGTAGGACTCGTTGGTCCCATGAATATGATGATTCAGGCGGCTTCTTACCCAGTTATCCTTGTCTCGCGTATTGAGTATGAACATTGCATCTTCGACTTGCTCGAATATTTGCCTGTAATACATGAAGCCATAGCAGAAATCTTGTGCCGTCACATGCTCCATATCGGTATAGGCGTGATAGTGCTCGTACCCGGACAGAATGAACCGATTTTCTTGTAGATTTTGTCGCAGCCTTCTCGCCAGTTTTCCGCATTCCCAGTTCGCGCAACGGAATCCGTTTCTTTTGAAAAATCGCGCGATCGATGTGGTTCCACATTTGTTGAAGCCGATCTGAAAGAATTTTCGGGGCATGCGCGTTGTCAGGTTCCGATACGGTAGTGGAAATGCGACTTTAACATGTTGCAGCTATGTCCCAGCAGATTGCTCGGCTTGATCTTACCGGCGGCTAACGGCCGAGGCCGTGGCGATCCAGGACCTCATGCACAGTACTGATGGCCGGGCAGTGTATATCCGGATACAACCTTCTGACCTTCTCACGGATCTTGGGGGCACCCCAGTGGGGGTATTCCTTATTGAGAGCAACGATCAGTTTCTCGATCTGCATCGGCAGCTGATTGGCGTGTCGGTAGGGCCGTCTAGATCGATCCGTCAGGCCATCGATGCCGCAGTTCTTATAGCGCTTGAAAATTTTGTAGCCGGTCTTGCGGGAGATGCCGAACTCACGGCACAGACCCGCCATCTTCTCACCATCGAGCAAGCGGGCGATGAATCGGAGACGTTCTTCCACGACATTATGCTCCTTCCAGGGCATGTGGCTCTCTCCCGCAAAAGGGAGAAAGTGTCACCCATGTGCCCGGAATGAAGTGTTACCTTTGTGTCAGGAAGGACATACGAGCGAGCAATCTGAGCCGCCTATCGGGTAACCGGCATCCCGGCAGATACCGGATCAACGCAAAGGTCCGCCGCTACTTTAACGACAATTGACGAGTCAGTCTCTTGGCGCGACGGATTCCACGCGCAATAACTTTCCGCGCGCCAGCATGAACAGTTTTGACGGACATCTCCGGACGATAAATTTGCTGGTTGGAGAAGCAAAGTACATCTCTGCCAGTCAATTGGGCTATTTCAAGGCTTTGGTGCGGATTGCTCTCAATAAACAAATGAGCACCCGGGTATTTCGCATAAGTCTCGGCTTTGAACTTTCCATGGGCGCCGAGTCTCCGGCGGGATTCCGCATCTGGCAGATCGAGCATAACGAGATCGTCGTACCTGATTTCGTTTGTCTTTAGCCAGGCCTCCGTTTCACGTCGGTATTTCTCGAGACGGCTGGTCACCAGGGCGCCAATTTTCGCCGTTGGCCGGGTCAGGGGTTTCGCATTTAGCAGGAATTCCCCGTATTTTTCGCCATCATCATTTTCCGTCCTGGTGGGATCAACGCATAAAACGCCGTCGATGTCGACGCAGCAGTATTGTATCGATGGTTTGTGAAAGAGGTTCCATTCGAATGCCCTCGGACTTGCCACCGTTTCGAAATACAAGTCGACAGCCGAACATCCCTTGCGCGTGGCAAACACGGCACAGGTAGTGTGCCGCCCGGCGAAACTGGATTCGTCAACGCGCCTGGTGGCGTGCCAAACTGTGCCCCCGGTCCTGACGCTGTCATCGACAATCAGCACGTGTTTCGCGTCATGCGCATACTCGGGAGGGGTGCCCCGTGTTTTACGAGTTCCGCCATGAACAATTTTCCTGTTCTCGATGAATGATTCCAGATCGATGACCGGTATGTTCAGTGCCAGCGCAATCGTGCTGGCGGCCAGCAATCCGCTGCGCGGAATTCCGACTACCAAGTCGACGTCCAAATGTATCTTGTGCTGATTCAGATTCACGACGTTAGCGAGGTCTGCAATCGATCTGTAGTTCAAAATATTCTCCTATCGCGCCAGTCGGCCGATTCAGTCTGACCAGCGTGAAAGATCGATGCCGAATTCGGATTCAATCTGGCGATTGAAGGGTTCGAGTTATTGCTTGAGACGGGCAATGGCTGACTGATTCGGCAAAGGTCCATTCTCGGTCGAGTCCACAATGCGTGCTATGAACACCGTCAAAAAAGCGAGCAAAACCAAGGGTTTTTCGATTCGCCGCCTCGACAGGACGGAGACGGATTCAGTCTTATGGTCAAAAGCTCTGAAACGCTTGCCCCGCCTTATATTCAGTCGCACGAGGCTGGTCGGAGGCGGCCAGATATCAGCCTTTCAGGGCATCGGTAAGCCCCAAGCATTTGACATAATTGCAGAAATTCAGGTTTTGTCGTCCTCGGTGTCGTAACGACGAATTGCGGCTGCCGCGCAGTTCGGGAATGGTTAGAATGTGCGCCCGGATGCGCCCGTAGCTCAGCTGGATAGAGAACTGCCCTCCGAAGGCAGGGGTCACAGGTTCGAATCCTGTCGGGCACGCCAACCTTTTCAGGGTGTATTCCGGTCACATGGTTTACACCTTATTCCGGACACATAGTTAACACTTTGTCCGGTACGAACGGATTGAGGCCGGGTTCCACCCGGCCCCTTTCATTATCGAAGTAGCCCAGATCATACTGCAGAAAGCTGACCTGCCAGATCTGGTCCTCGATCTGTCTGACGCCCACGATTTGGCCGGCGAACACCGTTGAGAGGTTGATCTTGCGTTTTCCCAGACAGATGCGGCCGCAGCGCGTCACGCGGACGGCTCGGTCGTGACACGGGTAGTCGGGCTCTGGCGGTGGCTCATACACCCGAGCTGAAGGTGTATAGATATCGCCTGGGTAGGCGCCGCCGAGGGCCTGATGCGGTCGCTCGTTGTTGTAAACCCCAATGAAGTCATCGAAGCGCTCCTGTTGTTGCAGGAAGTTGAAGGCAGCGGGCTTAGTGGCTTCCGTCTTCAGCGTCAGGTGCATGCGTTCGTGACGGCCGTTTTGCTCCGGGTGCCCGGGCTTGATGCGCTGCAGGTTGATGACCAAGCGCAACCACCAGACCGAGAGCTTGGAAAGACCGAACAGCGCATTGCCCGAGGCAAACGGCACGCCGTTGTACCCCGAGGGCAGGCTTCGCGCTCGGTGCGGATGGCCTCCGGTAGCCCGAAGTCCTTGAATGCGCCTCGAAAATGGTGAAGGCGAAGTCGGACTTGGTGGACTTGAGGCCTTCGCAGGTGATCAGGTGGCGGGAGCTGTAATCCGTGATGGTGAGCGGGTAACAGTACTGCTTGTTACCGAGCATGACCTCGCCCTTGTAGTCGGCACACCAGAGGCCGTTAGGCTCGTGGGCGGCGACCAGCGGGGTTCCTTTGGCTTTATGACGCCGTCGCTTCTTGCGCTTTACTAGCCCGTGACGATCGAGCATCGCGCGAATGGTGCTGATCGCGGGTGGCTTGATCATCGGGAACTGCCGAATCAGCTTGTCACGGATCTTCGGCGCCCCCCAAGAGGGGTGCGCCTTCTTTATCCCCAGGATCATGCGTTCAGCCTGGTAGGGTAGCTTGTTGGCCTGCCGGTACGGGGCGCGGCTGCGATTGTACAGTGCGTCCAGGCCACAGTCCTTGTAGCGCTTAAAGATCTTGTAGCCAGTGACCCGGGAGATGCCGAACTCACGGCACAGGGGAGCCATCTTCTCGCCTTCGAGCAAGCGAGCTATGAATCTGATGCGTTCATCCATCGGTTTACACTCTTTCCAAGGCATCTGGGCTCTCCCCAAATGCTCAAATGTGTAAACCATGTGTCCGGAATAAAGTGTTACCTATGTGTCGGGTAGTACACGCAGAGCCCGATCAGCGAAGGCCTGACAGACAGCCGGTGCGATCAGCCTGGCTCCCCAGGCATGACCATTCTCATTCCAATGACCAAACCCCGGTTCGGCATTGTCGAAGCCGTGGACGTAGATATTGTCTCGCTGCGCGATCTGCTCGAGATCGGCCGCGGTCAGGACATATGGGATCTCAAGTGCCCTGGCGATAATCTCGATTCTTCGGTCGGGATAGAACAAGTTGTCGACTCCGAGTCTCGAAGCGTACGCCTCACGAATCTCCGGATCCGGATGAACCTGTATGCCGTTGCTCAGGGAGGCCAGAAGAAGTTCGGCACCCGTCTCTTCGACCTCGATTTTCAACTGATGCAAAACCGCCTCCGTGAGGTCCCATGCCTCCACCCACGCACTGGTGCTCGGCTCCAGGTATATTTCGTCATTGATGCCAAGCTCGTTACCCACCTGTTTTGCCGTTTCACCTTGTGCATTACGTAGTGACCATACGCGGAATTTCCGAACCAGGAATGACACCGCTTGCGCCGTGCGGAAGTCCGCAAGACTGCGCCAGACGCGATACGGTGTGCCACTCAACCGCAGGAATCTGGGGGTATCTGTAAAGGACATATCGTCCAGCAGGGCACCGCTTTCCAATAGCGGAAACGGCCTGTTCTTCATAGGCTCGAGGCGCTTCGAGTTGTTGCGAACGTCATTGCCAGAATTGAATGCAAGCAAGACGAAGTCGGGGCTGTAGTGGCGGGCAAAATGGCGGAACATCAATAGCTCCTGCATTGTCCCGTGACCGGATACTCCGAAATTCAGGATTTCGATTTTCGAGCCTGCGAGATACGCGCATTGTCCAAGCATATCCTCAAGCTGTATCCAGAGAGTCTCGGTAAGATCGACCTGCATTGCGGACACATAAGAGTCGCCAAGCACCGCAATTCGAATTGTCCCGTCCGGCTTGTGCAGTGTTCTTTGCAGATCTCTGAATCCCGCATCATTGATTTGCACGAACGCATCGCCCTCCGAGCGCCACCGTCCTTCCGCGCCCGGGCGGTGGATTGAGCCAACGAACTCGTCAGGCTGAAAGAACCTGGGATGGGAGAACCCGACGATTCGCAAAGTGATCTCTGCGATCCCAAGGCAAACAATCGTGCTTGCTGCAAGCAATGCAATGTTCTGTTGGTATGGCTTCACAATTATAGGACCACTGACCACGCACCGCGATCATTCGAGGACTTTCTGTGCCCGCACGTTTCTTGACATCAGTGTTGTCGGTCTCTGCGGTATGGAGTTACTCCAGTCGGATGTTGTCGATTCGCATTCGTGAACCCTGATTTCGATCTCTTGCCAGGATTAGCAGTTGCCGGATATCCGCGATATCGTCCCCGCGTCCCGTCTGGGTCAGTAACTCTCCAATAGGAATGCGGAATAGTCCGGCAGTGTTGCCTACCGTTACGGTACCCGATTCGGCATCGACAAAGTGCCCGATACTGTCGTAGTCGTTGATGTGCACAGTTACCTTCGTCGGCGGGCCGCGGGAAACTTCCGCTTCGAAAACGAGCGTCGACGATGCCGACCAGTCGAATTTGGCTGGATGCACCGCAATTCCGCTCCGGTACCACCCGCTTAACAGAATGTTAGCGTAGCGGCCGCCATCACTGCCAGAGTCGTATTCGACCAGTGAAATCTCCGAGTTGATGGTGTGGTAATAGTATCGGGCGTGTTGACTATTGAAGTCGAGGATAACAGGAGACTGGACGCGAGCCGCAGCGAATACTCCGGTCCAATACACGAGTGGCGAAAAGACCAGCAATCCGATCAGTAGTGCTGCTCCCCTCACGACGGCGCGGAGTCCGAAAGCGACCTTCATGTCGCTGGACCACGACCAAAGCAGGCGAGCAAAGAGGTAGATCCCGGCGCCCGCTGCGTCCCTGTACAAATCGGCGAGATCGAAATTGTGCCCCGCATATCTCTGCAGGTACTCTGAAGCAAATCCGGCAGCAATAGCCACGAGGAAAGCAATCGTCGCCTTGGCAAAGCGGCCGAATGGTATTAGCTCATAAACGACTGCGGCAACAACGGCGAATCCCACTACATGTAGCGCGTTTCGAATTTCACTCTCGACGCGGGAGCCATCCAGTCCGGGGATCAGGTGAGTCGCAGCGACGGCGGCGACGAGAAGAAGCGGGGCGATAATTACGCGCGAGATTCGGTGGTTCATCAAGGAGTATCGGACATCTCTATTGGCACGTCGTTAGCGTAACAGCCGCGTACCGATTTGGCATAAGAATACCCATGGTGTTATTTCAGTCAACCGGGAATTGGCATGCCAAATAAGCGGTTACATCAATTTATGCTGATCTCGTTCGTATTTTTCCCTGTTATGTAAATGATCGCCATGAAGTGATATCGGTCAAATACGCGCTCTCCTTCTAATGTTCAGTATCCTGTCATACACTTCGTAGGGAGGGCCATTCCGCGGCCGAACATTTGCAACAATAACAAATGGCTAACCCAAAATCGTCTCCAGCTGTGACTGACCATTCTGAGCGAATGAGATTGATGCTGTTTGGCGCAGTAGCCAGTCAGTTTCACTCGAATATTCGTGAGTGCTTTCCGGATATGGAAATAGTTCACGCGTCCAGGCGCGATGCGTCAAGTCTCGATTACTCAGAAATAACCTGCGTATTGGGCTGGCGGTTTCCGGCGGGCATTTTTGGCAAGATGCCGAATCTGCGTTGGATTCAATCTGTTTCCGTTGGAGTGGAAGACTGGGTGTTCGATCCGACCATTCGACCGGGCGTCCTGATTAGCAATGCAAAAGGCGTGTATGCGGACCCCGTCGCAGAATACGTAATTTGGTCATTACTTACGTTGTCGAGGCGTTTTCACACAAATATCAGGAATCAAGCAAGAAGACGTTGGATTCAGACGTCGGGCGATGGACTGAGGAACAAGGTCCTCGGCATTGCAGGTCTGGGCAGTATTGGAAAAGCGATCGCTTTCAGAGCGAGGGCGTTCGACATGCGTATCGTTGGCATTGTCAGGGACCCAAGTCATCCGAATTTGCCATCGCACGTGGATGAGATCATTCCATTCTCGAATATGGAGTCAGTTCTAAATGATCTGGACGCCCTGGTGCTCTGCTTGCCGTTGACGGATCAAACACGCGATACGATGAGTAGGCAGGCGATTGACAAGATGAAGCGTGGTGCAATTATTGTAAATGTAGCGAGGGAAGGCATTGTTGATTATTCGGGGCTCTGCGACGCACTGAAGGACGGAAGGCTGGGGGGAGCGGCGCTTGATGTATTCGAAAAGGAGCCACTGAAACCGTGGAGTCGGCTATGGAAGCTCGATAATCTCCTGATTACGCCGCACATTAGTGCCTTCACTAAAGATTACAAGATGCGAGTCGCAGATTTGATCTGCGACAATATCCACCGATTTGCGAGCGAACAAACGTTGCGGGGCATGGTGGATCGAACGACAGGTTATTAGTGTACGGAAGATAACTCAGATTCCAGGGTCTGTCGGTGAAAAAGAGACTGAAACGTCATATAAGGAGTATTCAAGGTACCGCCGAAGGTCGCGGTCCCTTCGATCGGCTGTTAATTTCAGTCTACAATTTTTATCTTGGCATCAAGAGGAAGTTGAGGGATGCGGAAGGCCCCTACAGCAGCCGCCTGTATCTCAAGACAAAACAACTGAAGCGGAATCTGCAAGGAAGCAGGATTAATTTCGTTTCAATCGATCAAGCCTCGATCTGGACCATGGAATGGATCCAGACATTCCCAAGGCGTTATGACCTGATTGTTGGTGTACCCAGAAGCGGCATGTTGATCGCGAGCCTTGTCGCCTTGAAGTTGGGTAAGGGCCTGACAACACCTGAATTGCTGCAAAACGGTGGATATTGGCACAGTTCAGTAGTACAAGACGAGCTGCCGTTGGATGGGCGCAATCACATCCTGCTCGTGGATGATGCGATGCATTCGGGAAATTCGATGACCAAAGCTCTCGACATGATTCGCTCCAGATTTCATGACGTTCAGATATCCAAAGCA
>Ga0255053_10001761_pt1 | contig 11792 bp, 11 predicted proteins | sample JV7_2_22_MG_FD_188635 | JGI IMG/M metagenome (GOLD analysis project Ga0255053, IMG submission 188635) | Seawater microbial communities from Jervis Inlet, British Columbia, Canada - JV7_2_22 | ecosystem: Environmental > Aquatic > Marine > Inlet | place: Canada: British Columbia | collected...
GCATCACGCCACGCCCTGGCTGATTACGCCAATATGTTCCATTACTTCCGTTTGACAAAAGACAATCGTATTACCTGGGGTGGGGGCAGTGCTGTTCGTTATTACTTTAATAATGGTATCGACAAAAAATTCATGGATGCCACGGCCTGTTATGAACAGTTGGCGAGAGAGTTTTTTGAGATGTTTCCTCAGTTGGATGATGTGAAATTTTCTAACCAGTGGGGAGGAATTATTGCAACGTCTACGCGCTTCTGTATGGTGCCTGGTGTGGCATATGATGGTCGTTTAGCCTGGTCGGTTGGTTATACAGGTCACGGTGTTGGCGCTTCACGTTTTGGTGCGCGTATCGGTATCGAGCTGTTGGGTTACGAGCCAACTGATGTGATTAAAATGCAGTTTGTAACCAGGAAATCCCTGCCCTGGGCCCCAGAGCCTTTCCGGTGGATTGGTGTAAGGCTCACTCAAAATGCACTTATAAAAGCCGACAAGAACGGCGGTAAGCGTGGCTTATGGCTTAAGTTTTTAGATATGTTGGGTTTAGGGTTCACCTGCTAAATTAAAATAATATCAGCGTCTGGCTTGCGCAATTTGCCCGCATGTCAGACGTTAGGCGGACACAGCAGCCTCTGCGTCTTTGGGTTCGACATAGTCTTTGAATTCCTGCGTCACATCGGGAACGTTTTCAACATATGTCCAGCTTTCCGGATCTTCCGATGGATAGCCCGGTACCGGATCGTTGGGATTCCCGGTATAAGTCACCTGATCGAACTTCAGTCTGTAGTGCCAGTCTGGTGGCACCGGTATGACGCCCTTCCTCAACCACAATGATTTGTTGTCCTCGTCCAACTTGGCCACCCCATATCCTGCCTTCTTCCTTGTACTCGTTCACTGCATCGTTGTTGTGACAATCACCGCAATCGCGCGCATCTTCTGCATCCATGATCGTGTGATTGAAGATCGGCAGTATCCCTACGAAGGTCTTCCCCTTCCATGGGATGGTTTGGTAGGTCGCCGCGTGCACCTTTCTTTCCTTGTTGTTGATCAACATGATGAAGTCGTCATGCTGCGTGAGCACACGGTCCTGATGGTCACCCTCCAGATAGCTCTCCAGATGGCAGGAATAGCAGGTTTCAGCGGTTTCTAGGTGACAGGCACCGCAGTCGATGGTATCGAGATGGATCTCGTGGGGCTTCACGGCATCATCTACGAGATCGTCGTGGCAGTCTGTGCAGGCGGCGTCTATGGCGTCAGGGGCATACATCGTTTCCTGTATACGCCCATTTCCATGTACATCGTTCAGGGTGTGACAGTCCATGCATTCGAACTCCGCCTCCGATGCACGCTGTATTGATCGAATCCTGTTTCGTGGCACCCAAAGCACCTCTCCTGAGGCACCTGATCGCCCGGTGTTGCGTGGCAGTCCTTGCAACTCGGCTCAAATGTCCCGATAGAGTTTTTTGCGCCCTACAAGGTGACGGCCAGGGCAAAACCGGCCGCGATTGCGGCGTCCACAGCGTTACCGCCGGCGCGCAAAATATCTTCGCTTACCTGTGCCCCATACCTGTCCGGCATGGCGACCGCGGCCTTGCCGCCGGCCTCCTGAACGGTTGGTGGTGCTGCATCCGGCGACCGTGCCTGATCCGTCGTGGGGGAACACGCGGCGAATATCAGACAGGCCGTTACGAGCAAGGTGGATGAGATGTTACGAACAGGCATTTTGAAAATTCTTACCGTATCGATTGGTACCAGTGCACGCCGCTCTTGTCAGTATCGACCGTCATGCAACCGGTGTTGAGCAGGTAATTCAGATGTGCAATCGATTCTCCCGTTGCAAAAAACAGATTCGTGCCGGTAATCTTGCTTTTGAACAATGCGGGAAAAACGTCGATCGCGCGCTTCGGTTCCTTGCATAACTCCTGAAGTGCGGCGAGGCCCGTGTCGTGCTCGTCGACGAGCTGATCGAGGCGCGCATGTGCGCCTCTGAATGGATTTCCGTGCGCGGGCAAAACGAGAACGTCATCCGGAATTCGGTCTTTGAGCTCTCGGAGTGAAGCCATCCATTCTGACAATGGGTCGGCTGCCGGTTCTGTCGGATGCACACTGACATTTGAAGAAATCGTCGGCAGCAACTGGTCACCAGATATAAACAGTTTGAGATTGGCGCAATACAGGCAGGCGTGTTCCGGAGAATGTCCGCGGCCGATAATGATTTCCCAATCGTTCGCGCCAATAGATATGAGGTCACCATCTTTGAGACGCCGATACGACTCAGGCAAAGGCGTTACATACTCGCCGAATGAGCCGAACATTTTCCTATAGATTTCAAGGGCTTTTGGTGAATATCCGGCCGATTCATAAAATCGAATGCCGGTATCAGGCGCAGGTCTCCCGGTATCGGCGACGAGAATCCGGCACAGTAGATACTCTTCGCGGGACATCGATAACTCGACGCCGAGTTTTTTCGTGAGCCAGCCTGCGCAGCCCGCATGATCGGGATGCAAATGGCTTACAAATACGCGCGTGACCGGTTGCTTCCCCAGCGCATCGGAAAACGTTTGTTCCCAGATCTCTTGAGATTCCTCTGTGAAGACGCCCGTATCGACGATCGCCCAGCCGTTATCGTCCTCAAGTAGCCAAAGATTGATATGGGTAAGCGCAAAAGGGAGGGGCATACGCAGCCATAGAACACCGGGTGCTGTCTGCATCACACCACCGGTTTCGGGTTTATCCGGAAATTCGTAAGTTATTTTTTCTTGCGGTTTGCTTGCCAGCATCCGCGCATCATCGCACGCTGAAAAGAAAAAAGCTTCGCGATGACAGCATGTGATTCGCCGGCTTTGAAGAGCTGCGGTTCATCGGAAACAAGCGCAATAGCCAGGTACCCTCGGCGCGGACTGGGCGTGCGATGGTTTCGACTGTTGCGATCCGGCGACGGGCTGGCTGCCGGTCCGTTGCCTTTGTCGCGGCTGGTCAGGTCGAGATCGGTCAGGATGCGGTCGGCCGACAGCGGTTTTTGCTGCAGTGCGATTGACGTTTTTGTTTCGCCCGCCAGGACGGGCGAAATATCCGCAATTCTTAGGCGCTTTGCCACCGTGTCCGGTAAACTACGCTGCGGCAGATAAGCCGCTGAAAGAGCGGCATTTGTGCGTTGCCAATAAAGCGTTCGATATCACCGAATTACCAAGCATGCGCCGGAGGGCGGATGACCGAATCCAGCAAAAGCACTGACCAAGACGGTCTGCCGCCCGGCAGGCAGCATTCGTACAACAGTGACGAATTGCTGTCATGTGCGCGTGGCGAGCTGTTCGGCCCCGACAACGCCAAGTTGCCGATGCCGAACATGCTCATGACTGACCGGATCACCCGGATCACGAACACCGGGGGCAAATTTGACAAGGGTGAGATTACGGCGGAACTGGATATCCGGCCGGATCTCTGGTTCTTTGACTGCCACTTTGTCGGCGACCCGGTCATGCCCGGTTGTCTCGGGCTCGATGCGCTTTGGCAGCTCGTCGGTTTCTTCATGGTCTGGGCCGGTTACCCGGGAAGGGGCAGGGCGCTGGGCGTCGGCAAGGTCAAATTTACTGGACAGGTATTGCCGACAGCCAAACTCGTAACTTTTCAGATTGACTTCAAGCGGCTGATTACTCGCAACGTGACGCTCGCCATCGCCGATGGCACAGTCGCGGTAGACGGCAGGCAAATATACACGGCGGAAGATTTGAGAGTCGGCCTGTTCAAATCGACGGATAATTTTTAGGGCGCAGTGATAATGAGACGTGTGGTCATAACCGGCATCGGTGCCGTCTCCTGTCTGGGTAATAGCAAGGAAGACGTCCTGGAGTCGCTGAAAGAGGGCCGCTCCGGCATCAGTTTCAACGAAACATTCAAAGAGATGGGGCTAAGAAGCCAGGTCTGCGGCAGCGTCGATATCGACATCAGCGAACACATCGATCGCAAGGTGCGCCGGTTCATGGGTGACGCCGCAGCTTACGCCTATATTTCCATGCAACAGGCGATTGATGACGCCGGCCTGGAAGAATCTGATATCTCCAATACCCGAACCGGTCTGATCGCCGGGTCCGGCGGCGCATCGACCGAATATATCATTGCCAGTGCGGACATCACGCGTGCGAAGGGCGTTCGCCGGATAGGTCCGTACATGGTTCCGCGGACAATGGGCAGCTCAGTCTCTGCCTGCCTTGCTACGCCGTTCAAAATAAGAGGCCTCAATTACTCGGTAACCTCTGCCTGTGCGACGAGCGCACACTGCATAGGCATTGCGATGGAGCAGATCCAGTACGGCAAGCAGGATCTGATATTTGCAGGCGGGGGTGAAGAGGAGCACTGGTGCCTCGCCGGTCTTTTCGATGCGATGGGTGCGTTATCGTCGAAATACAATGACGATCCGACAAAAGCATCGAGGCCCTATGACCAGAACCGGGACGGGTTCGTGATCGCCGCCGGCGCGGGCATGGTCGTTGTTGAGGAGTTCGAGCACGCGAAAGCACGCGGTGCGAAAATCTATGCCGAAATAACGGGCTATGGTGCGACATCGGACGGCCATGACATGGTTGCGCCGTCCGGCGAGGGCGCCAGGCGCTGTATGGAAATAGCGCGCTCGACGGTCGATGTACCAATCGATTATATAAACACGCACGGTACCAGCACGCCGGTAGGTGATACCTGCGAGCTACAGGCGATGCGCGACGTATTCGGCGAAGAGATTCCAAAATTCGCTTCGAGTAAATCCATGTGCGGTCATTCGCTGGGCGCAACCGGTGTGCATGAAGCAATTCATTGCCTGCTGATGCTGAAGCATGACTTCATCGCGCCGTCAATAAATGTCACTGACCTGGATCCGGCGGCCGAAGGCATGCCGCTTGTCACGAAACGGATCGACAATGCCGGCATCAGGACGGCCATGACCAATAGCTTTGGTTTCGGTGGTACGAACGCGACCTTGGTCTTGCAACGGTTGTAACCATTTTATTGAAGTTCGCCCGCCCCGATATGAATACATGTCAGTAGAGACCATCAGCGAGCACGGCTGCTTTGGCGGCAAGGTCGGCTTCTATCGTCACCGCTCGTCCGTCAACAGTTGCGACATGCGGTTTGCGGTTTTCGTGCCGCCACAAGCTGCAGACACGAAAGTACCTGTGCTGACATTTCTTTCCGGGCTCACCTGCACGGAAGAAACCTTCATGATAAAGAGCGGGGCACAGCGAATCGCAGCCGAGCTTGGGCTGATGCTCGTATCACCGGACACGAGCCCGCGCGGTGACGAAGTGCCGGACGACCCGGACGGCGCCTACGATTTCGGGATTGCCGCCGGCTTCTATCTCAACGCGACAGAGACGCCGTGGTCGGCCAATTTCCAGATGTACGATTACGTGACCAAAGAACTGCCGGAAATCATATTTGCGGAGTTCCCGGGCGACAGGGATCGTCAGGGTGTCTTCGGACACTCGATGGGTGGCCACGGTGCCCTGACCATCGGCCTCAAGAACCCGGATACATATAGATCGATTTCGGCGTTTGCACCGATCTGTAGCCCGATGAATTGTCCCTGGGGGCAGAAGGCCTTTTCGAATTATCTCGGCGCCGATCGATCCTCATGGACGGAATATGATGCTACCGAGCTGGTCAAGGCCCTTGGCGACTCACGCCCGCAGAACAAAATCCTTATCGATCAGGGGCTTGACGATCAGTTTCTCGAGCAGGAGCTGCATCCCCATCTGTTCGAGGCCGCCTGCACCGAGCATTCGGTCGATCTCGAATTACGCCGGCACGAAGGCTACGATCACGGTTATTACTTCATCTCCACACTCATGAAAGACCAACTGGAGCACCACTCAAACCTGCTCGCCACGTAAATATTGATGGCCCACCATTCCACCAGTGAGCATGTTGAAATCCGTCAATTAGGTACTACTACGTATAGGTGAGTGGCCGGAAAGCCATTTTGATACGGCAATGTATATGTTTTGGATTCACTTGGGCTGATGTACCGTAGAGCACATAAGAGCAACAGAATGAATCTGCCGCCAGACGTCGCGAACGAAGTTCTGCATTCATCGATAGAGGCCGTTGTCATCGTTAACGACCGCGGGCTGATCGAGTTCGTGAATCAGCAGGCCCAACTGCTGTTCGGCTACGGCGCGGACGAGATGATCGGCAAGAAAATCGAGATGCTCCTGCCGAATGCAATGCGTGAGGCGCACAAAAAACATCGCAAACGCTTTACGAAAGCACCACGTGTGAGACCGCTTGTAGCGGGCCTCAATCTGCAAGGCCTGCGCAAGAACGGTGAGACTTTCGACGCAGAGATTGCGCTGACGCCCATCGAAACCGAGCAAGGCATGCTTGTGTCCAGCGCGATCCGCGATATCAGTGAGAAGGAAACCTCGGAGCCCTTCTTTCGGAACCTGCTGGAAACCGCGCCGGACGCAATGGTCATTATTGATGAGGACGGCAAGATTACGGTCGTGAACAAACAAGTCGAAAAAATGTTCGGCTACCGCCGCAAGCAACTGGTCGGCAAACCGATCGAGCTTCTGCTGCCAGCGCGACTGCGTGATGGACACATCAAGCGACGCAATGCTTATGCAGAGAAGCCGAACTTGCGGCCTATGGGTATTGGCATGGAATTGCAGGGCTGCCGGAGCGACGGCAGCGAGTTCCCGGTGGAAATCAGCCTGAGCCCCGTGACAACCGCCTCCGGCTCCTTTATTTCAAGCGTCATACGGGATGTGACCAAACGCAAGAAAATGGAGCAGGAAATTATTGCGGCGCGCCAGGAAGCTGAGCGCGCGAACAAAGCGAACAGTGCATTTCTCGCCGCGGCAAGTCACGACCTGCGGCAGCCCGTGCAAGCGTTGAGCCTCCTGAACGGCGCCTTGCGCAGAACCGTTACAGATCCGCTTGCCCTGGAAATGGTGGAGAGCCAGGAGCATTCGCTGGACGCGATGACAAATCTCCTCAATTCACTTCTCGACATCAGCCGGCTCGATGCTGGCGCCGTCAGCCCGGAGATCGAGGACTTTTCGATTCAAAGACTTATCGACCGGCTGTCCGCGGAGTTTTCGCGACAGGCCATTCAGAAGGGCCTGAAATTCGACGCCGGGTCCTGCGATACCGTCATTCGCAGCGACCCGAACTTACTTGGCGAAGTAATTCAGAATTTCGTGTCCAACGCGATTCGCTACACGGACACGGGCAGCGTGCATCTGGCTTGCGACGATCTGGGCAATACCTTGACGGTAAAAGTAACTGACACCGGCATCGGCATCGAGGAAGATCAGTTAGAGGACATATTCAAGGAATTCCATCAATGCAAGACGCCGGGATCGAACAAAGAAGGATTCGGCCTGGGTTTGGCAATCGTGCGTCGGCTGGCCGATCTTCTCGGCCACGGGATAGAGGTCGAGTCAAAGCCCGGCGAGGGATCCTGTTTCTGCATTTTCATCCCTGTTGTCAGGGAGCAATCTGCGGTCGAAACGATGCCGGCATTGGAAGACGCGGCGCCGGATGCCAAGATATCAGGTCTTATTGTCCTGATTGAAGACGACGTCAAAGTCGCCGATGCCTGGGGCCTGTTGCTCGAGGCTGAAGGTTTCCGAGTTGCGACGGCCGCATCGGCGACCGAGGCGCGGGCTGTCGTGAAACATCTGGACGCCGATCCACAGTTGATCATTTCCGACTTTCACCTGTTGGACGGATCGACCGGCGTTGAAGCGGTCATTTCGATTCGCAAAGATATCGGCAAAAACGTGCCGGCCTTTATCGTCAGCGGTGATACGTCTAAGGTGGTTCAGGACGCAAGATCGCTCGAGAACAGCGCGATCATGAGCAAACCGGTCAATACGGCCCGGTTGCTGGAGTCGGCAAGGGCTGCGATCGTCAATGGCGTCGTGCCACCAGAATAGGAAAATGTCCTGCAACGGCGGCTGCTTCTCGTATCTTTTGGCAAGATCGCAAGTCGCCCTCTGGACAGGCGAATAATTCGAGAATCAGTTTCCAATCACTACTATCCAGCTCGTTGGCGATTTGCTTAGAGCGACGCCCGCTATATATAAGTATGCCGACAGCGCTGCGATAAATGCCGCAGCCCTGATCTGCATCGACCTGCCCCACCTTAACGCGATCGCGCCAAATACGATGTAGAGAATGAGCGCGACCAGCTTCGCGATGAGCCAGGCCTGCTCGCGCACCACCAGATGAAGGGTGACGACGAGCCAGATGCCACTTATCAGGAATGCCGTATCGACGACATGCGGGGCAACGCGAACGATTCGTCGGTGCAAATTCGCTGAGTGGCCGAACATCCAGACACCGCGAAGGATGAATCCGGCGATGCTCAAAATGGCAAAACTGACGTGGATGATCTTCAGTGCAGAATACACGGCATCCCGATTCCCGAGCCTGTGTTGGCGCCCGTCCCGACGGGCGATTATTGATTCTGACCGCCGATTTCGATACGGGCAAGCCGGTAATGCGTAGGTGAACGTACCTATGGTTTTAGCGCTCCGTTTTGGCAAAATTTCCCTTGGGAAATCAACCATTTTACAGGTACGTCTGCCAGATGCGTTTTCGCCAACAATCCGTAGCGATGTTTACTGCATCGCTCACTCAGATTGGATATCTATAATACGGTGGACGACGTGTGTTGATCATCACGCAAGATGGGCATCAGACGAGGAAATATACGATGAATCGCGCACATAAAACTTTCGCCAGATTGACGCTGATTATCGCGTGCCTGATACCGTTCGCATATGCCTCGGCCGAAGAGCTTGCGCTGGACGAGGCATTAACGTCGGGTAAAGCGCATGTAGCCCTCCGGTACCGGTATGAACACGTCAATCAGGACAATGCCCTGAAAGATGCCAACGCGTCGACAGTTCGGATCAGGCTGAATTACAAGACGGCAGACTGGGGCGACTGGTCGGGCTTCCTGGAGTTCGACCATATCGCCGAAGTTATAGTGAACGACTTCAACAGTGGCGCGGGTACCAGTCCGGGGCGCACTCAGTACTCGACCGTAGCCGACCCAAAGGGATCGGATCTGAATCAGCTGTATCTGCAATACAGCACATCGGAAGACTGGCTGTTGAAGCTCGGACGTCAAAGAATTCTGTTAGACAACCAGCGCTTTGTCGGTGGGGTTGGCTGGCGGCAGAACGAGCAGACCTTTGATGCACTCGGCCTGACGATCAGGAGCATTCCGAACACCGAGCTTTTCTACAGCTATATTGAAAACGTTAATCGGATTTTCGGTGACAAAGTTCCGGCCGGCGACCACAGCGTAAAGACGCATCTGTTGAATGCGAGAATCAAACTTGGCAACGCCTGGTCGATAACGCCTTATGCCTACTACATCGACAACGAAGATGTTCTGTCATTCTCGACATCAACGTATGGTGCGCGCTTTACGGGCAAGACGGCGGCAGGAGGAGGCACGATAAACTTCACTGCCGAACTGGCTACTCAGTCCGACGCGGCCGATAACCCGGTGAATTACGACGCCGACTACGCGCACATCAATATTCTTTGGGCGGCGAAAAACGGACTGGCACTCGGCGCCGCATTTGAGTCGCTTGGTGGTGATGCAGTGTCCCCCGGAATGTCGTTCCGCACACCGCTGGCCACGCTGCACGCTTTTCAGGGCTGGGCCGATCAGTTTCTTGCAACGCCGGGCTCCGGTGTCGATGATTTCTTCGTTACCGTGAAGTACAAGGCAGCATCCTGGAATCTGCAGGCCGTCTATCATGATTTCTCATCCGAAGCCGGGAGCGGTGACTTTGGCACGGAACTCGACATTGCAGCCAGCAAAAAGCTCGGCGATCGCTATGGATTACTCTTGAAAGCAGCTTTCTTCGATGCGGACTCTGCGGCGATGTCCTTTGTCGATACCAACAAGTTCTGGATCATGCTAACCGCAAATTATTGATCGCCCGGATCACGGGCCATTATTGATTGCCCGCACAGGGGGCAATTGACTGCGTTATGGTCTGGATTTCCTGCGCTCGCCCAGCGTCGCACACTCGATACACTCGATGGCATGGGGATAGGCCTCGATCCGTCCCTTTTCGATCGGCGTGCCGCAATCGTTACAGATACCGAACTGACCCGATTCCATCCGTGCCAGCGCCGCCGTTATTTTCCTGAGCTCCAAGCGCGCCTCATTACCCAGCGCATCCACTACCTCGCTGTCTTCGAGCTGTTTGGCCCGCTCTTTCGAATCAGCCTCGTAGCCACGCCGCAGGTTCGCAGTGATGCGCTCGAGGCGCACCGTCAACTCCTCTTTTTTCCGTAGCAATTCGCTGCGAAGCCTGTCAGGCTCGTGAGTTGCCATGCTGTTATTTCTCCCGGTCGAGCCTGATCCTGCGAAACTCGCATACGTATCAGGTTCCTGAGAGGTTCATTAGACCGGACGGCGGCCTAGCCTGGAATCAGTAGAATCACCTACGAGGGCTGCCGGAGCCCCTGGTAATTCAGGCATGCAGCTGGCGCCAGGCCAATACTTGACCACAGGTAAGTAAATTCCGATATGACCTAAGCAACACGCCTTATTCACAAGGGTTTGGCACGGCAATACGATAGCCATAATGGCCACGAGACATCGCCAGAGCCCGACTTCGACAGGTGCAAGCATGCATAAAATCTCCCGAATAATGTGTGTTATCGATCCGACGACGGCCGACCAGCCCGCTATGCGTCGCGCTGCGTGGCTTGCCAGGAATGTGGGCGCAGAACTGGATTTATTCGTTTGTTACTACAACGAGTACCTGAGTGGCGACCGCCTTTTTGATTCACCCTCCCTGGAAAAGGCCCGGCGCGAAGTCATCGGTGGTCACGAAAAGCACCTCGAAAAACTTGCGGAGCCGTTACGCAGCTCCGGACTGGTCGTGCGCACTGCGGCGATCTGGGATCACCCGCTTTACGAGGGCGTCGTTCGGCGTGCACACGCGATCGGCGCCAATATCGTATTCAAGGATACGCATCACCATGCGGCGTTGACGCGCGCACTGCTTACGAATACCGACTGGAATCTTATTCGCACCTGCCCCGTGCCACTGTGGCTCGTCAAGCCGCACGAGATTGCCGAAAAGCCGGTATTTGTAGCTGCTATCGACCCCTTGAATCAACACGACAAGCCGGCCGCACTCGATGACGAAATTCTCGTCCTCTCAAAGTTGCTGGCTGAGGAATCCAACGGCGAAGTACATGCATTTCACTCCTATGACCCGCGGATCGCCGTCGCGACAGCCACGGCCAACGCCTATATTCCCGTTTCTCTGCCATTCGACGAGATTGAGAAGCAAATGCATGAGCAGCACGAGAAGCGTTTCAACGAGGTGACGGAATTTCATGGCCTCGATGACAAGCACGCACACCTCGTCGCCGGCCTGACGCACGAAGAGTTGCCCATCATGGCGGAAAAGATGAATGTCGATGTCATCGTAATGGGTGCCGTCGCGAGAAACCGCTGGAAGCGGCTCTTCATTGGGGCAACGGCCGAACGGACTCTGGAGTTCGTCCCCTGCGACCTCTTGATCGTCAAGCCGGACTGGTTCCAGACCCCGGTCGAGATGTCCAGCGACCAGGCCGCCTAGGCAAGAGCAGGTCGCACGCAGCCCGCTATACAGGCGATTCCCGGCCGGTACTGCTGTGCCAGCCGATCAGGTGGCCAGGTGCATGCGGACAAGATCAGCGAGAGATCGCGCCTGCATTTTTTCCATGACTCTTGCGCGGTGAATCTCGACCGTGCGCTGGCTGACTCCGAGTTC
>Ga0255053_10001762_pt1 | contig 11789 bp, 8 predicted proteins | sample JV7_2_22_MG_FD_188635 | JGI IMG/M metagenome (GOLD analysis project Ga0255053, IMG submission 188635) | Seawater microbial communities from Jervis Inlet, British Columbia, Canada - JV7_2_22 | ecosystem: Environmental > Aquatic > Marine > Inlet | place: Canada: British Columbia | collected...
GCTTTCCGAGCAGAGTTCGAGCCATCACACCCCCGGGCTGTCGCGATCGGTTTCTACTGTTGCTTGACGTCAGCGCCGGCGTTAGAAGATTTCCTTGGCGATTACTTCGGCCGCGCGGCGTAGTCGGTGCAGGGCGTGTGCCCTCGAGCCGCTCCGATCCACGACGAGCACCACATAGTAGCCGTCGGGCAGGGCCTGCGTCAACGTGACGAGTCGACTCCCCTCAATCACGAATGATTCAATCGGCCCGGCGTTGACACTGATCGTCAGCTGCTCGAGCTGGCGCATGAAAATGCTGTGGTATGCCCCCTCGACCTTGAGGTCGAAGGGATCGTTATGGCGGGTGACCCACTCCACGGCCTCCCCCTCGGGGTCGACGAATATCGCCCCGACCGCCTGGGGCACGTCGACCAGGAGGTTGGTCAGGAGATAGTTGAACGGCATTCAGCCCGGGCCGCAGTCAAGAGGTCTTGAGACATGCGGGCTAGCTCACGCCGAGCAGGGTCCTGGCGGAGGCCGCAGATTCCGAACTCGGTTCATCGGCGATGACCTGTTCGAGGTACGGTCTTGCCTCGTCATCCCGCCCCAGGAGGATCAGCACCTTGCCAAGCTCGAGAGAGACTTCGGTGGCTTCCGGGAAGTTGAGCTTGGCCTCCTCCAGCAGCACCATGGACCGCTCCAGCTCTCCCTGTCTCTGGGCGAGTGCGGCCAACTGCATGTATCCGTCGAAGACCGGGTTTGGGGGGATGATTGCGCGGCGGAAGCTCTCTTCGGAGGCCCCCAGCTGGCCGCGCTGCAGGTAGGTCAGGCCAAGGTTATAGTTGACCTGTTTGACGTGAGGGTAGGTGGAGTCACCGAGGACCGCCACGAAGTCAACCTCCGCGAGGTGGAACTGGCCCATCGCCAGGTAGGTGGTGCCGCGGTTGTTTCGAGCGTCCGTGAAGACTGGTACCAGTCTCAGCGCGGTGTCAAAATAAGCGAACGCCTTATCGAACTCTCCCTTGCGCAGATAACAGAGCCCCATCATGTTGGCATTGGTGGCGTTCCCGGGAGCGACCCGGTCAGCTTCCTCGAATCTCTTGAGGGCTTCGTCGTAAAGACCCTGCTGCATCAAAACCACACCCTGACGCATCAGCGTCAGCGAATAGAGCGGATCGGTCGCGGGCGTAGGCTGTTTCTTGGATTTCTTCTTTTTCGGGGCGGCGGGTGGTTGTTCAGCGCTGGCGCTCGAGCACGTAAGCACACCGGCCAGAGCGATCGAGATACAGACAGCAGCTGCGATCAGGCGTTTCATGAAACCTCCGTCGACGCCGTTTCCTCGACGCCGCGTGTTGGCGGGCTGATATCGCCGGCTTCAACCGCGGCCATGAACGCTTCGACAACCACGGGGTCGAATCGTGATCCCGACATCGACCGCATCTTGGCGAGAACGTAATCAAGGGTCATGGCCTGCTGGTATGGGCGAGTTGTCGTCATAGCGTCGAAGGTGTCTGCAACGCCGATTATGCGGGCTACCATCGGAATCTGTTCGCCCTCGAGACTGTCCGGGTATCCGGTGCCGTCCCATGTTTCGTGATGGTTGCGGATGCCCGGGATAATGTCCTTGAGCATCCGAATAGGACTCATGATCTGAGCGCCGATCGAGGGGTGCTGGCGCATGACCTCGAACTCTTCATCCGACAATCCGCCGGGTTTGTTGAGGATGCTCTCGCGAACCCCGAGCTTGCCGACGTCGTGGAGAATGGCGGCGATATGGACCCTGAAGACCTCTTCTTGATTGAGTTCGAGGTGGCGGGAGATGGCCATCGAATAGGAGCTCACACGCTCCGAATGGCCGCGCGTGTAAGGATCCTTGGCGTCGATCGCTGCGGCCAGAGTGCGGATGGTCTCGAGGAAGAGCTCCTGGTTCTGGCGCAGGGCTTTCTTGAGCTTGCGGACCAGCGCCTCGATGTTCGAGGCCATGTCGTTGAAGTTGCTGCCGAGGAGGGCGATCTCGTCCTGGCCGCGAACTGTGGCGCGGACTGCGAGGTTGCCCTCGGCGATCTGGGAGGTGGTGGAGGCCAGATTCTGCAGCGGCATGATGAGACGACGGCTGAGGGTGAAACCGATGCCGAGCGAGATCAAAGCGGCGATGGCTGTGAACCCGAAAGTCCGTGTCTGCATGACCCGCACCGGCGCGTATGCCGCCGCGGTCGGACGCTCCATGAGCACGCCCCAGTTGAACACCCGGACCGGTGCCATCGATCCCAGGACCTCTCCGGCATCTTCATCGACCGGGTGGTCATAGGCGAGAGTGATTCGCTGCGGGCTATAGAGGAAATTTCTGACCAACGGCGAGGCGGAGAGGTTCATTCTTCGGAGGCTCGGGATTGACGAAAGCACCGCGTCTCCGTCTTCGTTGACCACGCTCACCAGGTAGCCGGTGTAGGTGTTCTGACCCAGCTTGTTCTGCAACCACCCGAGATCGAGGACTCCGTGCAGCGAGCCCCACACCTCGCTGCCGCGAGACCGCAGCGGATAGGAGAAGAGCGCCTTCGGGGCTTCGCCCTGCGGCACCTCGAAAATGATCTCCTCGACCTGGTAACCGTCCAGCGCCTGTTCGTGGGCCAGCTGCATCGCATCGTCGAGAATGCCCCTCATCTCCCTGTCGAGCCGCGGCGAACGAACGAAGGCGCCGGTGCCGGTACGGGGAATGATCTGGAGATAGACGAATGCGCGGCCGGGTTCGCTGCCGATCCCCTGGAGGAGTGACTCGAAGCTGCCGACGTTGATCCGATCGGCTGCGGCGAGTGCTCGTGCGGTGCTCGCGAGGAGCGTTTGGTGACCGGAGATAAAGAGGGAAGTCTCGTTGGCCAGGCTCACCGCTTGCCGCGTCAGGTACTGCTTTTCAGCAGTTTCGAGGGTTTCGCGGTTGTAGGATGACAGGAGCATCCCCACCAACACCATCGGGACCACTGTCACGAGAACCAGGGTGGCGGCGATGGGGTAGGTCAGGCTGGCTCGGATACGCGCTACAAAGCCCATAAAACCCTGATGAATATATCATGACGGGGTCGTGAGTGGCGCGAGCGAAAACGGTATGCTATTCGATTCATTACGTTTGGAGACAAGATGAGCCTTGATCGCAAAACCGCTGCCCGCGTTCTTCGGGAGGCCGCCGCCCTCCTCGAAGTCCAGGGTGAAAACGTTTATCGGGTTCGCGCCCTCGCCAACGCATCGAGGATCGTAGAGCGGATCGAGGGCGATCTCGAAGCTCTGGTCGAAAGCGGCGAGATTCTGGAGATCAAGGGAGTGGGGAAAGGAACGGCAGCGATCCTCAAACAGCTCTCTGCCGGAGAGCGCCCCGAAATCCTCGCCGATGCGGAGCAAGTGGTCCCGGCCGGTGTCCGGGAGATGCTCACAATCCCGGGACTTGGGCCCAAGAAGGTGCGCGCGCTGTGGCGCGACCTGGGACTGGTCAGCATCGGCGAGCTGGAGTACGCCTGTCGGGAGAATCGCCTGGTGGAGCTTCCAGGGTTTGGCGCCAAGACTCAGGACAAGCTCGTCGACTCGATCCGGTTTGCCCGTGCAGCGGGCGAACGGCGTTTGATCAGCGAGGCATGCACCAAAGCGACGCGGCTCGCGTCCGCGCTGAAGGGGATCGGCGCAATCAAAGAAGTCGTGCCGGCTGGTGAAGTTCGCCGTCTTCTGGAAACCGTGGGATCGTTGGATCTGGTGGTGACCGCGGTCGAGGAAACGGCTGTGGCAGACGGGCTTGCCGACCTTTTGAACCAGGTCCAGCAGAACGCCCTGGGTCAATTCAGCGGCGTGACTGAGGACGGGTTTGCGGTTCGGGTACGGGTCGTGCCGCCGTCCGAGACGGCGGCCGCAATTCTGTGGTTGACCGGTTCCGACGATCATCTTCGTGCTCTCGCGGCGCGAGCCGAGGCAACAGGGCTGCGGTTGGACGAGAGCGGTCTGTGGAGTGGTGATGTACGGGTCGAGTGCGCCGATGAACGGGCGGTGTACGAGGCCCTGGGGTGTCAATGGGTGCCGCCCGAGCTGCGAGAGGGAGAGGACGAAGTGGAGCGGGCGGTGGCCGACACCCTGCCGGAGCTGGTCGTCCTGGAGGACCTGCTCGGCGTGCTCCACAACCACACCACCGATTCCGACGGCGCGGCCACGGTGGAGGAGATGGCAGCTGCGGCTCGAGGCCGCGGTTGGTCGTTCTTCGGCGTTGCCGACCATTCGCCAGTCGCCAGCTACGCCAACGGCGTCAGCGCCGAGCGACTGCGCGACCAGTGGCGGCGCATCGATGATCTCAACGCGTCACTGCCGGGGTTCAGGGTCGTCAAGGGAATCGAGGCGGATATTCTGACCGATGGGTCGCTGGACATTCCCGAAGGTTGTGAAGAGGGACTCGAGTACGTCGTCGCCTCGGTCCATTCGGCGTTCCGTCTGGCCGAAGAGGAGCAGACCGAGCGTCTGGTGCGGGCCGTGTCGCACCCCGCATGCCGGGTCCTGGGCCACCCAACCGGCCGCCTGCTGCTGGCACGACCGGGCTACGTCGTCGATCTCGCCCGAGTGCTCTCGGCGTGCGCCGAACACGGGGTGGCGGTCGAGATCAACGCCAGCCCCTACCGTCTCGATCTCGACTGGCGCTGGGCCCGTCGCGCCCTCGACCTCGGTCTCAAGCTGGCGGTCAACCCGGATGCCCACTCGATCGAGGGCCTCGAGGACGTTCGTTGGGGCGTCGCGGTCGCGCGGAAAGCGGGCGCTACCGCGGCCGACCTCGTCAACTGCAGCGATATCGAAGGCTTTCTGAGCCAGCGCTGAAAGCTACGCGTTCTGCACGAAGGCTATGGGCTGTGGGCTATGGGCTATGGAGCAAGGCAGTCGGGAAATGCGGTGCCTCTCAGCTGATCACGGCCTCATAGCCCATAGCTCATAGCTCATAGCCAAGTAGACCTCCCGAGACGTTCGGGATACTCTCGATAGAGGAGGGCTCGTGGCCGATCTGGTGCTCGTCGTGGAGGATGACCCCGCCAACGCAGTGTTGGTGGAGGCGATTCTCACCTCAGTCGGCGGTTTCGAGGTGGTGTGCAGCGATGACGGCGACGAGGTCTTGAGCGTAATCCAAAAACGACCGGTTCTGGCCGTGCTGATGGACGTTTCGCTCGGCAGGACACGGATCGTCGGCGAAAAGGTTGACGGGGTCGCGTTGACTCGTCGCATCCGCGACCTGCCCGAGGGCATCAACCTGCCGGTCATCCTCCTCACCGCACACGCCATGAAGGGGGATCGCGAGAGATTGCTCTTCGAATCCAGCGCCAACGATTACGTGGCCAAACCGATCATCGACCAGAAGGGTCTGGTCGAGCTCGTAGGTCGACACATCAGGGCGGCCGAGACCGTAAGAGCCGAGCTCGAATCGCGGGATCGGAGCTGATGCCGCCGCACGCCCCTGAGGATTTGGAGTCTTTCTCCGAGGGTTGGATTGACGCCAGCCGACCGCTGCATTCGGCGACGCCGGTGTGGCCCGGCGACCATCCATTCAAGCTCGATCAGAGCCGTGAGGGCTCGTTCGTTCTCAGCTCGTTCTCCACCACCTGCCACGTCGGTACGCACGTGGATGCGCCGCTCCACCTCGACCAGACGGCGCACGGCGTCGAGGCCGTGCGGCTCGAGCGCTGTGTTGGTCCGGCCGAGGTAGTACGGATTCCTACCGCCGGCCGCGCCATCACACCAGAGGATTTGCCGGACGGCTGGGTACCGACGACCTCGAGGGTCCTTTTCAGAAGCGACTCCTACCCGATTGACGCCGCCATCGAAGAGGGTTTCTCCGGGCTCTCAGCGGAGCTGGTTCACTGGCTTGCCGACCGCGAGGTGGAGCTGGTCGGAGTCGACTCTCCCTCGGTCGATGTCTTTTCCTCGGAAGAACTCCCTGCGCATAACGCCCTGCTCGCCTGCGGAATGACCTGGATCGAGGGGCTATGGTTGGGGGACGCCGAACCCGGACGGTATCTGATGGTCGCCTTACCGATCCTGCTCCAAGGTGCCGAAGCCGCGCCGGTGCGGGCGATCCTCAAGCCGTTGAATACCTGATACTCGATACTCGATTCTCGATACTCGATCCGCCCACCCACCCTCCTGATTTCGAATTTTGAATTTCGAATTTTCCACTCAGCTTTGACACCATGTGCGGCGGAGGTGCCTGGCTCCCACATTGTCGATGTCCTCATCGTCAATGTGGCGTGCCTGGCATCCTCTCGGGAAGCGCGTTGACATTCGTGCCACCTCGAAGTCGGAAGCGCATACTCGAAGCGAGAGAGGGCGAGCGGATCCAGCATCAAGCATCAGTCTCGTTCAGGATCTGCCTCGTTGAGCAGCCGCGCGGCTTCTTCCGGCGGGGTCGGGTTGATGGTGTAGCCGGAACCCCACTCGAAGCCCGCCAGACGATTGGTGCGCGGTGCGAACTCGAAGTGCCAGTGATAGTCGTGCTTGATGGTCGACCAGTAATCCGGACGCCCGGGACGGGGGTGCGGGTTGGGGACGGTGTGGAGTACCAGATTGTAGGGTGGATCGTCGAGCAGGGTCCGTACCCGGCGAAGAAAATCACGCAGGATCACCGCCATTCCCCGCAGCTCGTCGTCCGACGAGAGGGCAAAATCATGTCGGTGCTCCTTGGGCAGAATCCAGGTTTCGAACGGCGATGAAGCGGCGAACGGCGCCATTGCGATATAGCGGTCCGTCTCGAGGCAGATCCGCTCGGCGAGTCGCTGTTCCTGCCGGATCAGGTCGCAGAACAGGCACCGCTCTCTGCGGCTGAAGTGCTCGCGGCAGGAGTTGAGCTCATCGACCACCACCGTCGGGATGATGGGCGTGGCGATCAGCTGCGAGTGTGCGTGGTTGACCGAGGCGCCCGCTTCTCGCCCCTTGTTTTTGAAGATCAAGACATAGCGCAGGCGAAGGTCGCGTCTGAGGTCCAGCAGCCGCGCGCGGTAGGCCTCGAGGACGAGCTGGATCTCTTCGACCTCCAGATCGGCGAGCTCCAGACCCCGCTCCGGGGTCTCGACGATCACCTCGTGGGCGCCGACACCGCTCACCATGTCGTTGAGGCCATCGGCCTCCCGCACCACCTCACCCTCGACCCTGAGGGCGGGGTAGGAGTTGGCGAAGACCCTCACCTGCCATGGCGTGCCGTCGGCACCAGCCGGGAGTCTGAAGATCTCCGACGGGGTCTGCGCCTCATTGCCTCGCGCGAAGGGGTCATCCTCAATTGTGATGGGTTCGGTTGTATCGGAAAGGACGCCTTCACCGGGACGCCGCTTGCGTTCGGGGGCGATGATCGTCCAGCGATGTTTGATCGCGCAGTATCGAAGTTCGGACACGGTCGATCCTTTCGTCGGCGCGTCGGCGAGCGTCTTCAGTGGCTGGTCGAGATCAACCGGTGGTTCGATAGCCGCCTGTTCGCAGGCATCTGCGAGGTGGTGACGAAAAATCTGGTCGTAAAGGGGCGCGAGCTCGGTCGGGTTGTCGTCGCCAAGCCACCAAAACCAATCCGAGCCTTCGGCCAGCATCAGCGATGTCGGGCACTCTCCGTCCTTCTCCTCGATTGCGTTGCGAACTTCGGCCAACACATCCCAGGCGTGGGTCTTCTCGGGGTGGCCGATCCAGGTCGCGAAGACCGAGTTGATCCATGAGCCGGGGTGGAGCCGGTCGAGAGTCGCAGGTTCGGCGGCTTCGCTGATCGCTCCGAGAGTTGCCGGCACAAGCTCCGGCCCCGAGTCGTTGAGCCGCCCAAACAGCTCGCGCAGGAAGCGGCCCCCGCCCTCCGGGAAGTGGAGCCACGGGTTCTCGCCGTCCAATGCGATCACGATCGAAGCTTCCTCCGGCTCTTCGCGCGCGATCGCCGCGAGTCGTTGTGAAAGCGACTCGGCGGCATCACCCTCGTCTTCCCACCGTCCGTACTCGAAACCGATGGCGTCCGACAAACTCCGATCGCGAAAAAATAGAATCGGTCCGTCATCTCCAAGGCGCCACTGCCTGTAGAGTTCGCCGGCCGTACTGTCGCCGTCGCGAAGGGGTCGATCGAGGCTGCGCTCGAGAATTCCCTCGTCGGTGACCAGCCATCGCACCCCGGCCGCGCCATAGGCTGCAACCGCGTCCGCCGACACCGAGCCCTCCGGCGGCCAACATCCGACGGTGTTAAAGCCATGTTTGCGCATGAAAGAGAGCCCTTCGGCAAGCTGCCAGCGGGCGTCCTCGGGATGGCGGAAGTCCGGCACATCGGGCGCTGAATGGGGGGCCCAGCTGGCTTCGACCACGCTGGTATCGATAAGCAACGGCATGATGGGATGGGCGTATGGGCTGGTGGCGATCTCCACCCCCGGCAACTTGCCGATGCGGCGCCAGAGGTCGATCAGCTCGGTGGGCTGCGCTCGCATCCATTGCGCTATCTGCTCGTGGTCGTCGGCGCTGAAGCTGCTGCCGCGTTCGTAAAGCGGTACGAGACGTTCGTCGGTCCAGGCCTGCTCACCGGCGTGGGCAAGCACGAAGAGAACCTGCAGGTCGCGGAGGTCGCCGGGGCCGTAGCGGCTGGTGAGACGATTCTCGGAGCTCGCGTCGGGTCTCCGGCTGGCGAGCTCGCCGAGCCTCGGGTAGCGGGCGAGCTGGCGTGGGTCGACGTGAAAAGCCCACGAAACGAGGGTCTCCCGTTGGTCATCGCTGAGCTCGGTAGCCGGTGTTAGCACCGATTCCAGAACCGGGTCGGTGACCGACCCGTCGGCGTATGCCAGGAGCTGCTCGAGAAGCGTGGGAACGATATTGATGACCTGACCGGTGGCGGCAGTGGTCTCGATGGCGCGGGCGAGGGTCGTGTAGGCTCCGCCCGCATGCACCGCTGCCCACGGCGCGTGCGAAACACCATCGGCGGTGCGGTAAGCGGGCTGATGGAGGTGCCAGAGAAAGGAAACTGTCGCCATGAATGAAGGTCGTCAGTCGTTACCGGGCCCGTAGTGGCGGCTATCCTCCCCCATCATTTCTCCGTAGGCCTCCTCGGTGGTGAAAAGCGTCGGCTTTTCGTTGCCGCAGGATGTGCAAATGGCTTCCTTGATCCGGGTGCCGTCCCAGTCGAAGGTGTAGACCGGGGTTTCGCACTCGAGACAGATAACGTAGTCCGGCGTTTCCATGTCGGTACCTCCTGCTCAGACATCTATTGTCCCCGCAACCGCGTCGCGTGTCACGTTTCTATGCAGGGGAGCAGGGGAGCAGGGGAGCAGGGGGAGACAGCCTCCTTATCACGATCTTCCTTTCTCCCTTTCTCCCCTGCACCCTTTCGCCCTTTCAGCTATTCAGCTTACTCAGGTCAATCTTTCTTCGGGATTTCCAGGTCCAAGATGTCGATCAGGTCTTGCCGGCCGAGGTTCGAAATGACGTCCTCGGTGGGCGCGACCACGCGTTCAATGAGATCCACCTTGGAGCGGATGAGCTCGTCGATCCGCTCTTCGATGGTGTTGCGGGTAATGAGTTTGAAGACCTGGACAAAACGCCGTTGGCCGATCCGGTGGACACGATCGGTGGCCTGATTCTCCTTGGCCGGATTCCACCAACGGTCGTAATGCAGAACCACCGATGCGCCGGTGAGGTCGATGCCGACACCGCCGGCCAGCAGGCTTGCCAGCAGCACCCGCTCGTGCTGTTCAGAGTTGAAGCGGCGGACGATCCGGCCGCGGTCTCGGCTCTCGCCAGTGAGTACCAGGTGCTTGATCTTGCGGCGGTCGAGATGGCTGGACATGAGCCCGATCATCTTCACGTATTGGGAAAAGACCACGACCTGCAGGCCGCCGTCGAGGGCCTCGTCGAGTATTTCGTCGAAGATCTCGGTTTTGGCTGAACCCGCGGTGCCATGTTCCGAGCCTTCGACCAACGCAGGGTGGTCGCAGACCTGTTTGAGTCGGGTGAGGAGGGCGAAGATATGCATGTAGGGGATCTCGGTCTCTTCATCGCGCAAAAGCTCGACGATCTCCTGCGACCGCTGGCGGTGGATGCTCCGATAGACGGTCCGTTGCTCGGGTAGGAGGCGGCAGTAGCGAATGTCCTCCACCTTTTCCGGAAGATCCGCCAGGACCTGGTCTTTAACCCTTCGCAGGGTGAGTACCCCGAGCCTTTGGCGAAGAAGGTGGAGCTGGTGGTGGGTGGGATCGCGGTGGATGGATCGGAACTCGCGCTCGGAACCCAGGTAGCCCGGGAGGATCAGGTCGACCACCGACCACAGCTCGAGGAGGCGGTTTTCGAGCGGCGTCCCGGTGAGCGCGACGCGAAACTTCGAGGGGACCTTGCGGGCGGCGCGCGCAGCCTTTGTTCGCGGGTTTTTGATCCGTTGCGCTTCATCAAAGACCGCTACTGCCCATTCCCTTTCGTTGAGCTCTTCGGTGGAGCGGAAGAGGATGTCATAGGTGGTTAGCACAATGCCGCCGCCCTTGAAGCCCTCGAGTGATCGTGACGGGCCGTGGAACAGCCTCACCGGGAGCTCGGGGGCGAATCGCTCGAGAAGGGTATGCCAGTGCTCGAGTACACCGCGGGGACAGACCACGAGAGTCTGTGCGCCCGGATCGCGATCGGCGAGCAAGCACAACATTCCCATCACCTGGTGGGTCTTGCCGAGCCCCATATCGTCGGCCAGCAGGGCGCCGACCCCGACCAGGTACCGGCTCCACAGCCAGGCGACCCCGTCAGCCTGGTAGGGCCGTAGCTGGGAACGGAGACCGGGCGGGCTGAGAACCTTCTGGTCCGCGCGTCCCTGGAGCACGGCCGCAAGCTCTCGGAGCTCCTCGTCGGGTCCTTCCACCGGAAGCCCGGTCTCGGCCACCAGACGAATGAAAGCAACTCTGCTGCCGAGCATCCCGAGATCGCGGCGGCGCTTCGGCATTTTGAAGCCGAGCTCTTGCAGGAATTCCGAATCCGGCGCACGGACGATCGTTTCACCGATCCGGGTGAAGCCGCTTTCGATCAGAACAAGCGCCTCGGCCCACGGAATCTGGGTGTCGGCGGCCTCGTACCTCGGTCTCACCCGGACTTTTCCGTTAGGAGTGTATTCAGCCTCGAACGCAACCGGTGTAGGCAGCTGCGGCTGGCGGAAGGTTGCCAGCTGTCCCTGCGGTAGATACCAGGAGTGCTGTCTGAGTTGCGGATGATCGAGGTTGAGGAAACGCAGGGCCTCCTTGCCCTTGAGGACCCGACGTCCCTGGCGGTGAAATGGCACCAACGGCGTTGCCGGGTCGAGCAGGCGACAGAGATGGGAGCCGATTCGCGCCCATCGGCCGTGGATCCGGCCGGTGAGGTTCGAACCGGTGAATACCTGGCCGGAGCCGAGGCGATAGCCCGGCTCAAGAATGATGCCCTGCTCGTCCCAGGTCGAGGTGAGCACCGGTCGCAGCCGCGCCTCCGAGAGTTCGAGATCGGAGAGCTCGCCTTCGAGCCGGATGTTCGGTAGCGAACGGAGCATCGGCAAGGCGCCTGGAAGGTTCGAGGCCGTAAAGAAGACGAGCCGGGTATCGCCGGACGGCAAAGCGATCCGTATCTCGACGTCATTGCCCTCGAGCCGCGAGATCGCAGTGCCGGTCTTTTGCAACGAGAGCTGCAGCTCGAGCGCAGATCGTAGATCGTTACCGGTCAGATGACTGAGATCGACCCGCTCTGCGGCCGACCGGCCGGGTGAGATGAACGGGTGGCGGGAATTGGCACGCCACATCGCCCCGGGGCCCAGCCGCTGCATGGTGGCTCGGATGTCGAGCCACTGGAAAAGCGTC
>Ga0255053_10001764_pt1 | contig 11783 bp, 8 predicted proteins | sample JV7_2_22_MG_FD_188635 | JGI IMG/M metagenome (GOLD analysis project Ga0255053, IMG submission 188635) | Seawater microbial communities from Jervis Inlet, British Columbia, Canada - JV7_2_22 | ecosystem: Environmental > Aquatic > Marine > Inlet | place: Canada: British Columbia | collected...
CATATATCAAGCCATGAGAGGTCAATCCGAACAGTCTTGCCGCCAGGGGCGATTCGGACGTGCCCATACTACCGAGTGCCAATCCTAAAATAACCGCAAAAACATAAAGCATCCACAGCTCTTTGGCCGGTACCAGCCATGCCAGGGCGGCGATTGCCAGAACCAGCCCGATAATAAAAGACTTACGGTTGCCGATTCTATCGCCGACGAGACCGCCGAGGACGAAATTACCGATAACACCGACTCCCCCACTAATCGATAACACGCTGGCGGCGGTGATTTCGGGTATTCCCAACCGGGTAATATGGGGGACCATGTGCACAGTAAGACCGTAGGCTATAAAACCGAAGCATAAAAAGACCCCGGTAGTCAGCCAGAACTGGACCGTGTGAACGGCTTCCTTAAGAGAAAAATCCGTGGGAATCCCGGAGGCTGTCGATTGCGGTTTGTTATCCCCATCGAGCCCCACCCTTTCACTATCCCCGGGATTACGCCTCAACAACTGTGCCGCTAATACCACGACAATCATACCGAAAACGCCTATTATGATATAAGTATCACGCCACTCGTATTTATCGATAAGTCGGGAAATAACCAGAGGACCGATTATCTGCCCGACGGTCAGGCCGGAGATAGTAATCCCAGTCATCAGGCTGCGCGTTTTGGTGAACCACCGGGCAACGGTTGTTAATAACGGTACCCAGAGACCGCTCATACCGATACCTACAATTATCCCGAAGAACAGGTAAAGCTGCCAGGTAGAATTTACCTGAGACATCAGTATATACCCTATACCCAAAAATACACCGGAGAACGTTACCACCAGACGGGGACCAAATTTATCAGTGAGACCTCCCATAACAATGCCCAGCATCCCGCTGATAATCGAGGAAAGCGAATAGGCCCCCGAGGTTACGGCGTGTGTCCATTCGAACTCATCGAGTAAATGGTCGAAAAAGATGCCGAAGACTATATACAAGCCCCAGGATACGACCATAATGAAAAAGGCACCGATGACGACGAAATAGCCATAGTAAAACCGAGGCGAGGTTTCAGGAGGTCGATAGATTTCTTGGTCAGTCACGATATGCTAGTCCCTGAACAGGTTATTCGGGTAAGATTACCCCATTATAACACAAGGTACGGTAAATACGGTCAAAAAAACCATGACTCGAAATAAGGCAGGCTAATTAATCCAAATTAGCATACTTACGGACAATCCTGGGTAACTGAACCGTCGTAAGAAAAGCTGTAGTGACAACCCGATTCAATGATATAGGCACCGTTATTTTTAAGATAATTCGTCAATACCAGAGGTATATTGTCATTGGTTTCCACCTGTTCCATATTCTGCGTGGGACCAACCGGTTTCAGAGTTCCTGACGAGCTGTCGGCTAACATCTCCGCTACAGCTCCCTGAATATCATTTAGCTCTTCAGCATGTAATTCGTCCTGCTCATCATCAACCATTTGCTCTATCTGGGGAATCGCTATTGAAGAAAGAACAGCTATAAGTACAAGGACAATAATAGCCTCAAGGATAAAGCCTATTTTACGTTTTCTCTGCATAATATCTTCCGTAAATCTGAGGTATAGTACTATTGTAATAAGTAAGGGTACTATATACATCTATACAAGTAATCATTTTCATTCAGGGATATCACCCATATTTTAGATTGGGAGTGAACCCTCAACAGAAATGAAGGTTTATCTTCTATTCAAGATTACCCATGTGTATTACATTATATAACGTACCCATGGCTAAGAAGATATTAGTAATTGCCAATTCGTTTTTACCGTCGGCCAGCTCCGGATTGTTAACCAGGGAAGGCTATAAGGTCGATATGATAAATAACACCGAAGTTAACCTGAAACGGTTGGATAATCGTGATTATGATATCATTATACTCCAGGCGGGGAGAGAGACAGCCGAGTGGCAGCTGTGTGAACAGATAAGAAAACTCTCCGGTATACCGCTCATCGTCATAAGCAGCCATACCAGTGTCGATATGTCCACGAAAGCAATTGACGCTGGCGCCGATTATTTCTTAAAAAGACCCTTCGGGCCGATGGAACTAGGCGCCAGAATCCGGTCATTACTCCAGCGTCCCTCATTTAAATCATCAGAACCCGTCGTCGCGTAGATTCAGAAACCTCCATCGCTGCAAAGGACTTGCTTAATTGCCCTGACTCTGCTATTTTGAAAATACCCGGCACGAGTCACCCTCAAGCCTCAACAGAACCGTTATCCCATTTATCAAAACGTTAACATGGATGAAAATCTGATTATCAAGAGACTGGTGGTAGGTTCACTTTCCGCCAACTGCTACATCGTTGGAAATGCCGACACGAAAGAAGGCATGGTCATCGATCCCGGAGGAAATCCCGAGGTTATTTTAAAAGCTATTACTGACTTTGGATTCGATATTCAAACAATAATACTGACCCACGGTCACTCCGACCATATTGCCGCGCTGTACGATATTCAGGAAAGGACCGGATCCGACGTTGCCATCCATATCGAAGATGCCGATTTCCTCGAAGGCAGGGGGTCTTTTAGCTCCATGTTCGGAATTTCCTACAAAACACCGGAATCCCCGGACAAGCTGGTGCGAGAGGGAGACATTATAGAGATGGGAAACACCCGTTTTACCGTGGTCCACACACCGGGCCATACTCCCGGAAGTATTTGCCTGCTTTCCGAGAACAAGGTTTTTACCGGTGATACTCTTTTCTATCGCGGTATCGGTACTACGCTGATGCCGGGAAGCAGTCGTCGACAGCTTATTGATAGCATCCAAACCCGGCTGATGGTACTACCCGATGATTTTAAAATATACCCGGGCCACGGTCGTGAGACAACCATCGGGACCGAACGAAAAAGCAATCCCTTTATCCGCAACCGGTAGTCCCGAAGGATCCCAGGTATAAACTACATAACCCGAAGTTACATACACATGATTTCTCCGATTCGTCCCAACAGCAAGTGTGATTTTTTTGTAAATGTGGATAGCGTCTTTGTGACCCCCGTGTGAGTTCAGCGGTCTAGATTTAACACCAGAACATTCGTTAACCGGGTTTACCGCGTGAATAACGTAAGGATTCATTTCCGGATCTATTGATAACTTACACATTTACCAAGAGTTAGCGGATAAATCGCCGCTGTATCTACGGAGGTATATATTGAAAACGTCACTTAAAACACCATATCCAGAATTCCTCACTACCGGTGCTGTAGCCAGACACTGCGGGGTAAGCAAGGTAACCGTATTACGATGGATTGAAAAGGGGAATCTGGTTGCTTTCAGACTACCGGGAGGTCAGAACCGAATACACAGGGATGACTTTTACGCTTTTGCCGACAGGCACCGCATACCGATTCAACGAAGCTCATAGAAACAGGTAACATATTCTGCTTCCCGACTTGTCCGCGCTCCAATCGCCTTCTCTATCAAAGCCAGATATCATACACAATTATTTATCCATAATTCAGTTTTAATTACCCTCTCTTGTGACTATTCTGTTAATCTCTCTGAATAATCTGTGATATAGTTGTGATTCACTTTATATAAACTAAATGAACTACAAACGTATCAAGCACTGCTAACAGCGTTATTACTCACATTTTCAATTGAACAGCGAAGTACGATTGGTACAGATGAAAACGAAGGAGAGTTTAATTGCAGAACACATCAGAGCAATGGAGTCCGGAGCATATATCCGTAGGCTTTATTGCCAAGTGCTGTGGTGTTAGTAATACCACTGTATTACGCTGGATTACCACGGGACAACTACCGGCTTTCAGACTTCCCGGTGGTCATTACCGGGTAGTTAAAGATGATTTTTCCGAATTTATGACGAAATACCACATGCCTATTCAGAATACACGCCTGGAGAAATAATGGCTACTAGCTCATTTTACCGGATACGATTAGCGGGAGGAAAGTATATGTGAAGGTTATTATTATACTCACGGTAACATTAAAATATTAACTTCAGGAGGAAAACAATGAAAAGTCCAAAAGAGCAGGAAAATAAAGGAGGTGGAAAAATGCGTAAGTTTTTAAAAAGATTTAGTCGTGACAGCAAAGGTTTTACCCTCGTAGAACTGCTTATTGTCGTGGCGATTCTGGGAGTCCTGGCGGCAGTAGTTTTACCCAATGTCACCGGTCTTTCCGATGAGGGGCAAACAGAATCGGCTTTGGCTGAGCTGGTAACAGTGCAGACGGCCATGGATACGATGATGGCAAAGACTGCGAAGACCTCAGTGACGGCAACCTCAGCCACCAGCGCCATGGGAGCTTTCCCCACCGGTAGTGTTCTGTATCCTAATTATCTGCGTACACAAACAACCAAAGGCACATACTCGTGCAGCACCACCGGCCTGGTGACTCAGGTAACTACCGGCTATGAGTAAATATATAATCGGATAACTTTGTCAGTTAATTAAATAATACGTCCAAGGGGAGGGTGGGGAAATCCTTTGATATATGGTACTGCCCTCCTTCAGAGAACCACTTACGGTACGTGGAGATAACGAAGAATATCCAGTGATAGTGAAATATTGAAAGTAATACTCTAATTCACTGTGAAGGCGATAGATGAAAGTAAGGACAAAACTGATAATGGGGAATCGTAGAGATCACAGACAAGCGGAAGAGGCTTTACGGGCGTCCGAAGAGAAATACAGAGTTCTCTTTGAAGATGCACGAGACGCGATATTTCTTGCTGATGCTGAGACCGGTATATTAGTCGATGTTAATCCGGCCGGATGCGAGCTTATTAACCTGCCTAAAGAGCAAATAGTGGGTATGTATCAATCCGAGCTTCATCCTAAGGAAGACATAGAGAAGAATAAAGAACTATTCAGCGAACATGTGCAGAATGTGGATTCTATTATGGAAGATATTCTCGTGCAGCGTGCTGACGGTACCCAGGTTCCAGTTGACATCTCAGCGAGTCTGATTGAACTGAACGGGAAACCGATCCTAAAGGGTGTTTTCCGTGATATCACCTCCCGCAAGGAAGCCGAAAAGGCGTTAAGGGAATCCGAAGAGAAATTCTCCAAAGCCTTTCGCTCTAGTCCAAACTCAATCTCCATCTCTACCGTTAAAGATGGAATCTTTATAGATATCAATGACCGGTTTACTCAAGATAACGGTTATACGCGCGATGAAGTAATTGGCAAGAGTTCAAAACAGCTGGGTATCTGGGTTGAACCAGAAAAACGAGACAGAATAATTCAGAAATTGAAGAAGAAAGGTAGAGTCGTTGACGAAGAATATCTCGCCCATACAAAATCGGGCGAATTACGTACAATGCTATTTTCTGCTGAGTTGATTAACGTCACCGGTCAAGAATGCGTTATTGCCGTAACCACGGATATCACCGAACGCAAAAAGTTACAGGCGGCACTGACCGATGAAGCAACTCGCCGGCGTATTCTGGTCGAGCAATCCAGAGACGGGATTGTTGTCCTTGATCAGGAGGGTAAAGTATTTGAAGCTAACCAAAGATTCGCCGAGATGCTCGGATACTCCCTTGAGGAAATCTATCACCTCAACGTATGGGATTGGGAGTATCAATATCCACCTGAGCAGGTAAAAGAGATGTTACGGACTGTGGATGAGACTGGTGACCAGTTCGAGACACGACACCTTCGTAAAGATGGCACAGCCTATGATGTTGAAATAAGCACAAATGGCACTGTATTTGCTGGGCAGAAACTTATCTTCTGTGTATGCCGGGATATCACCGAACGTAAAGAGATGGAAAAAGCACTAAAAGACTCTGAAGAGAAATTCTCAAAAGCATTTAATGCCAGCCCTGATATGGTGATTATCTCCAATATAAAAGATGGTACGTATGTTGACGTTAATGACAGTTTTGTGAGTGGTACCGGCTATCGGCGTGAGGAGTTAATCGGCCACACGGTTGATGAATTTGCTTTATGGGTAAACCCTGAAGACGGCGAAAAAATGATCCGCATGATCGAAAAACAGGGGAATATCCGCAACGAGGAATTCAACTTCCGTATGAAATCCGGCGAGACACGCACATGGCTGTGCTCCGTGGAAATAATTAACATCGGGGCTGAAACCTATATGATGGGCGTGTCAACGGATATCACCGAACGCAAGCAGATAGAAAAGGCGTTGCGAGAATCGGAGGAAAAGTTTGCCAAGGCCTTCCGTTCCGTTCCTGATACAATCACTATCACCACGCTTAAAGATGGTAAATTTCTTGAAGTTAATGACAGTTTCACTAGTATTACCGGCTACTCGCGTGAAGAGTTGATTGGTCGAAGTTCAACTGAACTCGGTTTCTGGATAAAGTTGAAAGACCGTGACAGAATGATGAAGATATTGAAGGAGCAGGGCAAACTTTACAACGAAGAATTTAACATCCGTATAAAATCAGGCGAGATACGCACCTGGCTGTTCTCAGTCGAAACAATTAACATTGGTGGTGAAGTATGTATGATCGGTGTAACAACGGACATCACCGAGCGCAAGCTGACGGAAGCGGCCTTGCATGAATCGGAAGAGAAGTTCTCCAAAGCCTTTAGCTCCAGCCCTAGTATAATTTGTATCAAAAAGCTTAAAGATGGCAAATATATTGAAATTAATGAAAGTTACACCCGCTTTACTGGCTACACCCGTGAAGAGGTAATTGGCCACACGGCAACTGAGCTTGGGCTCTGGGCGGACCAAGAGGAATTTCACAGAATAACAGAAATGCTAGAGGAACAGGGTAGCGCTTACAATGAAGAAATTCACTCCCGTAGGAAGTCAGGTGAGATACGCGTAGGATTGTTCTCTGCCGAGACAATCAACATTGGTAGTGAACCATGCATGATGCTTGTGATAACCGATGTCACCGAACGTAGGCAGGCAGAAGAAGCACTTAAAGCGAGTCAGGAATTTAATACCAGCCTGTTGGAAAATTCTCCGACTCAACTTGTGGTGATCAATCCGGATACATCCATAAGGTATGTTAATCCCAAGTTCGAACAGATAAACGGCTGGACTCTCAATGAGGCCGTCGGTTTGAAAGCCCCGTATCCCTGGTGGACCGACGAATTGAGAACAGAGGAAGCTACAGAGGGATTCAAGGAAGCGATTACGTGGGAGTCCGGGCAGATTGAAAGCATCGCCCAGAAAAAAAGCGGCGAGACTTACTGGCTTGATTTGAACTGGGCGGGAGTAAAGCATAACGAAGAGCTACAATATTGCATCATTAATTCGTTAGACATCACCGAGCGTAAAAACATGGAGGAAGCCTTAAAGATAAGAGAGGAAAGATTCAGTGATATTGCCGAGAATACTTTTGAGTGGATCTGGGAAATCGATATTAAAGGGAAATATACTTACTCCAGTCCTGTCGTGGAGAAAATATTAGGTTATAAACCTGAAGAAATCCTTAAAAAACATTTCTATGACATGTTCTACCCCGAAGACAAACAGAAACTAAAAAAGGCTGCCTTTGAAGCTTTTGAACAGAAACAGCCGTTCCATGATTTTATCAATAGGAACATTCATAAAAACGGGAACGTGGTCTATCTTTCTACCAGTGGAGTTCCCATTCTAGATGCGGACGGGAATCTCCTGGGATACCGAGGGGTGGATACAGATATTACCGAACGCCAGAAGAGAGAACACCTGCAACAAGACGAAAACTATGTACTTACTCTATTAGGACAGGGTGCCGAGTTAGGTGAACTCCTGGATGCCATCATCCACCTTGGTGAAGACCATGATCCAGCTATCAAAGGCTCCGTATTATTATATGACCCGGCAAAACAGTGGCTAAATCAAGCCTCCGGTCCGAACCTACCCGAGGAGTACTTAAAACTTATGGAGGGTGGTATACCTATCGGACCTATCATGGGTTCCTGCGGGACGGCAGCCTACCGAAAAGAACGGGTAATTATCCCGGATATTGCCGACAGCCCTCTTTTCGAGTCAGCTGAGGAAGTGGTAAATACAACGGCAAAAAATAGCATGCTTGCCTGCTGGTCTCAACCCATCTTGTCATCTAATGGCGAATTACTGGGTACCATAGCAAACTATAGCAGTAAAGTAGGTGATCCTGACCCAGATGATATTAGAATCCTAGAATGGTCTGCCCGTATTGCTGCCATTGCCATTGAGCGCAAGCAGGCTGAGGAAGCCCTGCAGGAGTCCGAGGACAAATTTTCTAAAGCCTTCCGCTCAAGTCCAAATACAATTGCCATCACGACAATAAAAGACGGTAGATTTGTTGAAGTAAACGACAGCTTCACCAATATTACAGGATATACCCGCGAAGAGGTAATCGGTAATACCTCTAAGGATATCAATATCTGGGCACAGACTAAAGACCGCGACAAGATGCTGGGGATACTTAAGAAAGACGGTAGAGTGTACAATCATGAATTTGACTTCCGGATAAAGTCCGGTGAAATACGTACCTGGTTGTTCTCCGCCGAGCTAATAGACATCGGTAACGAGCCGTGTATGATATCGATAACCATCGATATAACCGAGCTAAAACGGGCGGAAGATGCCATCAAAGAATCCGAGGAAAAATTCTCAAAAGCTTTTCATTCGAGCCCTGAGGCCATCTCTATTGCTTCGTTAAAAGACGGTTCATTTCTTGAAGTTAATGACAGCTATACGCGTATGACCGGCTACAGCCGGAAGGAATTGATCGGTCACAACGCTAGTGAATTCAATATGTGGGTACACACCAAACAAAAAGAGAGAATGCTTAAAAAAATCCGTAGTCGCGAGAAAATGAATAATGAAGAATACGAATACCGGATAAAATCAGGCGATATACGTACCGTGCTGGTCTCCAGCGAATATTTGTCTCTCAACGATGAACCTTGTGCTCTTATCACCAATACCGATATCACCGAGCGCAAGCGGACGGAAGAGGCATTACGTGAATCAGAGGATAAGTTCAACAAAGCTTTTCATGCCAGCCCTATTATTACGGCCATTTCAAGCCAGCGTAATCATAAATACCTCGAAGTCAACGAGAATTTCCTTAAGTTTTACGGATTTACACGCGATGAAGTTATCGGGAGTACTGCCACCGAATTGGGTATCTGGGGTGATATTGAAGAACGCTCCAGGATAACTGAGATGATACAAAAGGAGGGACGTGTCCGTGATGAGGAAATATACATGCGTACGAAATCAGGTGAAATCCGTGTATTATTGTTCTCTGTCGAAAAAGCTAGTATTGGTGGCGAACTTTGCTTTGTTGCCATGACGGTTGACATTACCGGACGCAAGCAGGCGGAGGAGGCGTTAAGAATGAACGAAGAACGCTTCCGCCTCATTGCGGATAACGCCACCGATCTTATTTCACGCATTCAATTGACTCCGACAATAAAGACAGATTACGTAAGTCCGTCATGTCTTCGGATTACCGGCTATAAGCAAGATGAGTTTTACAATGATCCAAACCTCGGACTTGAAATGATTCATCCAGAGGATAGAGAGTTCTTCCTAAAACAAGCAGCCTCAGATAATAAGAAAGACCAGAAGCCTATTATGGTAAGACTGGTTCGTAAAGACGGCCAGGAAATCTGGATAGAGCAAACTCAAACGGTTATCTCCAACGATAATGGGGAACATGTCGCTATGCACCTCATCGCTCGTGATATTACCGAGCGTAAGCAGGCTGAGGAGGCATTAAAGGAGTCAGAAGAGAAGTTCTATAAAGCATTCCACTCCAGTCCCGATGCTATCGCGATTACTTCACGTATAGATGACAGATTTATTGAAATTAATAACAGCTACACACGCATTACCGGTTATACCCGCCAAGAGATAATTGGCCACAATATACTTGAATTCAATACCTCGGCAAACGAAGAGGACCTCAAGAAAACAATGCGCAAGATTAAGAAACAAGGTAGCGTGCATAATGAAGAAAGAGCATTTAGTACGAAGGAAGGCAAAATACGCAATGGGCTATTCTCGGTTGAAAGTATCAACATCGGAGGTGAACCGTGTTTACTCTCCGTAACCACTGACATTACCGAGCGTAAACAAGTGGAAGAAAAGCTAAAAAAGACCCTATATGACCTGGAGCACTCCAGTTCTCAACTAGCGGCAACAAATAAAGAACTGGAGACCTTCAGTTATTCTGTTTCTCACGATCTCCGGTCGCCGCTACGGAGCATTGACGGCTTTAGCCAGGCGTTACTCGAGGATTATACGGAGAGCCTTGATGATACCGGGAAAGATTACCTCAATCGTCTGCGTACTGCCAGCCAGAAAATGGGTGAACTTATAGACGGATTACTAAAGTTATCACGCCTAACGCGGAGTGAAATGCACCAAGAAGAAGTCAACCTGAGTATGCTGGTACAAGAAATCACCTCCCGATTACATGAAAACGAACCGAAACGCCAAGCAGAATTTGTGATTAGAAAGGGACTGGCTACTCAGGGAGATCCCGAGCTTCTGAGCGCATTATTTGAGAATCTGCTTGGTAATGCCTGGAAGTTTACCAGTAAAAGCAAGGAAACGAGGATAGAATTCGGCACCACCAAGAACGGGAATCAAACAACATATTTTATTAACGATAACGGTGCCGGCTTCGATATGACTTATGCCGACAAGCTTTTTGGGGCTTTTCAACGGTTGCATGACGTATCCGAGTTCCCCGGTACCGGTATTGGCCTGGCTACCGTAGTAAGAATAATAAACCGGCATGGCGGAAAAATCTGGGCTGAGGGTGCCGTAAATAAAGGCGCTACATTCTACTTTACATTAAATTAATGGAGGTATGTGATGAACGAACATAGAGAGACAATACTACTGGTAGAAGACAATCCCGATGATATTGAGTTATTAATGAGGGCATTACGCAAAAATAACATCGCCAACGATATTACCATTACCCATGACGGCGCTGAAGCTCTTGATTATCTTTTCGCCACCGGACAATTTGCTGACCGCGATGCTAACGAAACGCCGAGAATCATTTTACTAGATTTAAAGCTTCCCAAATTGAACGGTCTGCAGGTATTGGAACGGATACGTGCCGACGAACGCACCGCACTTACACCCGTTATCATCCTAACCTCCTCCAAAGAAGAGCAGGACCTCATCAGCGGATATAAGTCCGGGGCGAACAGTTATGTGAGAAAGCCGGTAGATTTCAATGAGTTCGTCGATGCTGTACGTCAGATAGGACTATACTGGCTGCTGATAAATGAAACTCCACATCAGAATTAAAGACGATAGTATTAGTGATTCAGGTAATCTGAAATGGAAGAAAGAAATATAAACGTCCTACTAATTGAAGATAACCAGGATGACGCAGAATTGCTGCAGAGAAAACTGGCTAAATCTGTTAACGGTCATTTTACGGTTACTCCGGCAAAATGCCTTAAGGACGGCCTGGAACAACTATCATCAAATTCACACGATTTGATTCTTTCTGACCTTGGCCTGCCAGACAGCCATGGATTGGACACGGTGACCGAGGTGCTCCAGATGGCTCCGGATATACCCCTGGTTGTATTGAGCGGGTACGACGACGAAAGTGTAGCAATTAAAGCGGTCCAGCTAGGCGCTCAGGATTACATGGTTAAGGGGCAAATGGACGGCGTGCAGATGGAGCGCTCACTTTTCTATGCAGTCGAACGTTTCCGGTTGCAAAGGGAACTGGAGCAGCATACTGAAGAGATATATAAAATCCAGGCTAACCTGTTAAAAATACTGGATAAAAACGCCGATGCTATTATCGTTATCAGCAAGGAAAAGCAGATTCTCTTC
>Ga0255053_10001766_pt1 | contig 11777 bp, 8 predicted proteins | sample JV7_2_22_MG_FD_188635 | JGI IMG/M metagenome (GOLD analysis project Ga0255053, IMG submission 188635) | Seawater microbial communities from Jervis Inlet, British Columbia, Canada - JV7_2_22 | ecosystem: Environmental > Aquatic > Marine > Inlet | place: Canada: British Columbia | collected...
GTCGCCGTCGTGAATCAGGAAGGTGCCGGTGAACTGTATCTGCGCGACCTCGAGTTCGAACAAAACGACTGGTTCTACGTGGGCATGGCCGATCTGACCTTGTCCGACGGCGAGACCAGCGGCCCCATCGACCTGCTCGCGGGCGACAACCCAGGTAGCGAAACCGATTCGAACACGGACGGACGGCTGGCGTTCTTCGTCAACGGCAAGTTCGGCGAGCACTGGAAACTGACTGCCAGTGCGGATACCCGTGAAGGGTCGCTGGAGGACATCTTCAGCAACTTCATGGACAAGTCGCCGGAGTCACTGTTCCGACGTTTAGACCCCGATCACTACTACCCGACCTTCGGCGACGACAGCACGGTTGAAGAGATGGCGCCGACGATGGGCAAGTTCTTCGTGCGGCTGAGCCAGAAAGACAATTACGGTCAATGGGGCAACTTCAAGATTGGCTACATGAACAACGAGCTGGCGCAGGTGGATCGCGGTCTGTACGGCGCGAACGCGCATTATCAGTCCGAATTGACAACCACCTTCGGTGACCAGCGCTTTGCGATCGATGCTTTTGCTGCTGAACCCGGCACCATCGGGAGCCGTGAAGAGTTCCGCGGCACGGGCGGCTCGCTGTACTTCCTGCAACGCCAGGACATACTGTCCGGTTCCGAGCGGGTTCGCGTCGAGTTGCGAGACAAGGCGTCTGGCATCGTGACGGGCGTGCTGAATCTGACGCCGGTGCTCGACTACGACATCGACTATCTGCAAGGGCGAATCGTGTTGACTGAACCGCTCGCATCGACTGCAGACGACAACCTGCTGGTGCGCAGCAACGCGCTCAGTGGTGATGAGGCCTATCTCGTCGTGCGCTACGAGTACACGCCCGGATTCGACCAGATCGACGCATTGTCTGCGGGCGGTCAGGCACATTACTGGTTCGGTGACTACGTCAAGGTCGGCCTGACCACCAATACGAACGAGCAGGATGCAAGCGACAGCAACCTGAATGCAGCCGACCTGACGCTGCGACTGGCCGCACATTCGTGGTTGAAGGTGCAGCACGCGAAGAGCGAGGGGCTGGTGTCGCTGCCACAGATCTCCGAAGATGGCGGCTTCGAATTCTCGAGCTATGATCCGCTGTCGTTCGTCAACGCCGCAGCTGACGCGCAGCGCGCCGATATCAGCGTGGCGTCGAAGGATCTGTTCAAGTTCGGTAACGGCCAGCTGACGTTCTACATGCAGGACGTCGAAGCCGGATATTCCGCGCCGGGAATGACGGCGCTGACGGATACCAAGAATTACGGTGGCACATTCACGATGCCGGTCGCGGACCGATTCTCGGTTGGCGCCAAGGTCGATAACCTGGTGCAGGAGCAGGGCATCGAGACCGATGTGCAGGAGCTGAACCTCGGCTACCAGGTGAATGACAGCTGGGAGTTGAGCGCCGGTTACCGTGTCGACAATCGCATCGACAATTCGCCGGTGGTCGTGCTGACACAGGAGCAGGGTGAACGCGCCGATGCGATATTGCAGGTCGGATTCGATTCCAGGACCACCTGGAATGCATATGGCTTCTTCCAGGACACCGTAGCGATTACGGGTAATCGGCAGGAGAACGCGCGCGCCGGTGTTGGTGGTTCGTACCGGGTATCGGAGCGCCTGCGAGTTGATGCCGAAGTTTCAGATGGCGATCTCGGTACCGGCGCAAGACTCGGCACAAATTACCTGCATTCCGATCGCACGAGCATGTACCTTAACTACGCGCTGGAGAACGAACGCACCGATAACGGGCTGCGTAGCGGGCGCGGCAGTGAGGGCAACCTGGTTGCCGGCGTCAAATCGCGCATCGCCGACAGCACGAGCGTATTTCTCGAAGAGCGCTACCAGCACGGCACGACGATGACCGGGCTGACGCATGCCACGGGCATCAGTTTTGCGCCGACGGAGAAATGGAACCTCGGCATCAACACCGACATCGGTACGCTGCAAGACCAGCAGACGGGCGCGGAGACTGACCGTCTGGCCGGTGCCGTGCAGATCGGCTTCGGCTTCAGCGATCTGCAATTATCCTCAGGCATCGAGTACCGGTACGACGACGCTGAACAGCCGGACCTGAGCCGCAACGAGAGAACGACCTGGTTGTTCAGGAACAGCTTCAAGTACCAGCTCAATCCAGGCGCGCGACTCCTCGGCAAGTTCAATCACTCCACGAGCGAGAGTTCGCTGGGGACCTTCTATGACGGTGGCTTTACCGAGGCCGTATTCGGTTACGCGTACCGGCCGGTCCATAATGACCGTCTCAACGCGATGGCCAAGTACACCTATTTTTACAACGTGCCGACGAGCGACCAGATTTCGTTGCAGAGCATCGCCGCCGAGTTCATCCAGAAGAGCCATATCGCTGCAGTCGACGTTACCTACGATATTACCCAGCAGTTCACGATCGGCGGCAAATACGCTTACCGACTCGGGCAGGTCAGCCTCGATCGCGACAATCCGGAGTTCTACGATAACAACGCGGCGCTTTACGTCGTCCGCGGTGATTATCGTTTCCGCGAGAACTGGGAGTTCCTACTGGAAGCGCGCCTGCTGCACATGCCGGATCTCGACGAGCGCAGAGCCGGAGCACTGGCTACCGTGTCGCGTTACTTCGGCGACCACCTGAAGATTGGGCTGGGCTACAACTTCACCGACTTCTCGGAAGATCTGACAGACCTGAGCTACGACCACCACGGCGTATTCCTCAGCTTGACGGGCTCGATGTAAGGGCAAGAAAACTACGCTACCAGCCACGCAACGATAGAATTATTTTGGCGGCCAGCGCAAAGACCCAATAATTATGGCAGACCAAGGCGCCGCTTGAGACTCTGAAACCGGGGTGCTGAGTGCAACTGCTGGAAACGTGGATCCAATGCCACGTCGACGATCCAACTGCTATCTTTCTTCTCGTACGCTCGCTCCAACCAGGTGAGCGCTTCGTCCTGACGATCCAGGCCAGCGTAGATAACAGCAATCTCGTAGGACGGCACGTATTGCTCACCTGAGAGCAATTCCTCCAATAGTGTTTCGGCATCTTCTTGCCGGCCGGAGATACCATATGCATGTGCTAGCGCCGCCAGATGGACTGGGGTTCTGCCGGACAGATCCACTGCCCTCTCGAATTGCCCGATTGCCTCTTCGAGCCGCATCTCCTGTTCGTATACCTGACCCAAGAACAGATTGGCGACGACAAAGGTTGGATTCAACTCCAGCGTCTGCCGAAGTTGCTCAATCGCAAGCTCGTTTTCTCCAACATAGAAATAGTGCCAACCCAAATGGAGATTAATAATGAGGTTTAGAGGATCGAGCTCCAACGCCCTTAGGCTATGGGCAAGTGATTCTTCATCGCGACCCATTGGCAGAAGGTAGTGTGAGTACCACTGGTGACCTGTCGCGTAGTTTGGGTTCAGGGCGATGGCGAGCTGATGCTCGCGATCAGCAGCAACAAAGTCCCAATCGTAGCGGAGGAGAACTTCAGCAAGGACCGAGTGGGCTTCCGCCAGCGAGTCGTCGAGCTCCAAAGCCTTCCGCGCGGCGGCCTGGGCTTTGGGGTAGGCATCCTCCGGGCGACTCCACGAGTAAAGTTCGTGTCCCATGAGAACATAGATGGACGCAACGCCAGCGTAGGCCGAGGCATAGTTCGGGTCCTCCTCAATCGCTTGATTGAAGTAGTCTAGCGCGCGATTGATTCCTTCCTTCGTCCTTTTATTCAGGAAGTAGCGACCTCTGGCATAGAGGTCGTAGGCGGTGGTGCTTTGCGTGGGCAGCACCCTGAGGTGAGCAACCTCCTGAACCGACAACGTCGCCTGCAATTCTACGGCAATCGAGGTAGCCATCTCACGCTGAATCGCGAATATGTTTTCTGCGGTTAGCTCTCGGTCGTATGTCTCCGCCCACAGAGACTCATCCGTGTCCGTATCGACCAACTGCACATTGATCCGCACCGCGTTCCCAGCCCGTTGCACACCGCCCTCCAGCAGCGTGGCCACACCCAGTTCCTCGCCGATCCTCTTCATGTTCTTGGTGGTATCACGGTACCCCATGACCGAGGTGCGGGAGACGACTTTTAGAGATGCGATCTTGGCCAGCTGAGTGAGAATGTCATCGTGGATGCCGTCCACAAAGAAGGCGTCGTTCTCATCGCCGCTGCGATTGGCAAATGGCAATACCGCGACAGATTTTCTTTCGGTGATAACGGAAGGTGCCGCGTTCTCCTCGATTGGCGTCTCTTCGGAACTTATATCTCGATAAGCAAGCCAGCCGACGGCAACAACCAACAGTCCAATCAGAAAATACTCAATCTGTCGCCCGCTATTCCGGACAACACTCCCGTTTTCCCGAGCCAGCCCTTCGGGCGTCAGATTGAATGCCCAACTGATAACAAGAGTAATAGGGAAACCGATAGCCAGTAAAACGATGACCAGGGTATCCACCCAATCAGGCAGATTGAGCGGTGCCTCTACGGTGGCGATTATCTGGATGGCCAACCAAGCAACCACCGCATAAACTGCGGCTACCTTAAAGACTTTGCGTCGCTTGATTTCCCCAAGGAACGACATACTGGCTCCCGCCTACTATTTGAATCCGGATTCTACGCAAATAGCGGTCCTTCAGGACAATACTAGCCCAATGGCCGCTTTGGAGCGTAGGGCGCACATGTTGGAGTGACCCAGGCCAAAACTACTGCGTCTGAAATTGACGGGGTGCCGGCCACCGTGGAATTACTGGGGTCTGCTCGTTGCCGCCAGCATTCATAACACAAATAGCCATCGACCCGCCCCTGTCGGAATGGAATGCATTGCGTCGGCCATCCGCTGAAAAGGCAGAGTAACCGTCCTCCACCGTGTTGCCCGTCAAGCGCCGAGGTTCACCCCAGGGTGCGTCCAGACTGGGCCTCGTGGATACGAAGATATTCCAGTCTTCATCGCCTCCGCTGACCGCCGCGCTCGTATTCCATCGCGCGAAATAGAGGACCAGACCGTTTTCGGCAATTGCCTGGAATCCCTCGTCTTGTGGTGTGTTTATCTGCGCGCCGAGATTCGAAACAATCCACTTGGGCTGCTCGTGCGCAATTGCCGGAAAAGCAGTCAGAATTGCCAGGAAAGACAGGAAAAGCGACTTTGATAAGCGCAAGAAAATTCTTCCTACATTCACAACTAGCCCCCCATTGGTGTGCCTTGTAAAACCCACAGTCCGCTAACGGCCATAAGCAGCGCGATCGCGGCGCTAACGCACTTTCCGTGGGTGCTTTTCATAACAACAGAATAGTCATTACCTGTTACCCCGGGCAATAGTTCACAAGAAACTCAATGGCCGCAACCGGTCACTAGCGGCCTCTCAGGCCGACTCTGGCAGAATGGCCGGTTTCGCACGCCTAAAGCGGACGTTCAAGTGCCGGAAAATTAGCGCTTCCGACCGGCAGCTGGCGGCCAGAAATGTCAGATTCAGCTACTCTTGTCTGCATGAGCGCTCAGAACAGGGCAATTGAACCATGACAATGCTCGAAGATTGGCGCAAGACCTCGGACGACAAGCCTGGAGCCGCATTGCGAATGGTGAGTGGTTTGGCGTTTCTGATGGCGGGCATATTGAAAATCACCGTTCCATCTCTCGGCGCAGCCTTTTCCGGACAGTTACTGGCTGCAAGTATTCCGTTTCCGGAACTAGTGAAATTTTCGTTTCCCATCATTGAGGCAGCGATTGGCATTTTATTGTTAGTCGGGCTGCACGCGCGGCTATCCGCACTGGTTGCTACAATTTCGATGGTCATTGCGACCTATGTCCACATCGTGGTTGAAGACCCTTCACTGTTTCCACTCCAGCCTGTCGAGCCGATCGGGCCATTGGTGTTGATTGCGATCCTTTTGTACACAGTCTTTCGAGGCGCTGGGGCGTGGAGCATTGACTTGCGGGAATCACTCCGCAGCTGACACCGTCGATGTCCGCTTCGGGTCATTGAGCGGCCCCTCTTTGGGGCTCGCTTTCGGGCTGGGCAGGAATGGGGTGCCTATGCCGCTACTCCGGTCTGGTAGGTCTGCCGCCGAGCTCGCAAGAAGATGCCGGAGAGGTTTACGATCGCTTAAGTTAGTGGTGGAGAACCCTCCTGCTTTGCACATTGAAGAACGCGGTGTATGCGCTTCGCTTGACGCACTCATTGTTACGCGGTCCGGGAATGGGAAGAGAAATGAAGCCTCTTTTCCACTCATTTGGTTCCAATAGTCTAGCGGCGCTACCTAAGAAGTCAGGATTACCGGACGCTTCAGTTCCCTCCTCACCTTCGCAGGCCGCTTCCCCACCGCCTATTAACGAGCCCAGATCCGGGATGGGAACGCCAACCATATTCAAACCCATGGAACCCAGGCTGAAGAGGTTGCCGACCAGCTCATCCCCATCGCAATCGACTCCCTTCACCTCGATCCCGATCGCCTCGCTTTCTTCAACATGATATATGTGGAATATCTTGTTGGCACGGTAGTTTTTCCCAGTCTCAACGTCCTTCGATGAAAGACCACCAGGCCAAACTTGCCAACCAAATGGAACTATCATTGCTTGTTCGTCGGTGGTCCCTACGTTCGCATAGATCATCAAATCCGTGTCGGTCAACGTATCGCAGGATGCCCTTGCGCGAACCTTTGTTAGAACCACAGTGACGTTATAGAGAACGGGACCAATATGTGAAGAATCTGAGTGCCTGGGGACGACGGCGGTGACATTAGGCGTCGTTGTTGTCTGGCGCTCAGGGGGCCTGGCAACTGGTTTGACGGCCAGTTGGGCGCGCGACATGTCAATGCCGCGCTGTTGCGTCTCCACGGCGCGCGACAGGTCAATGGTACGATGTTGCGTCCCCACGTCGAGCGTTACCGCGTCAACAGTAGTCGCGAACCCTGCTTGCCGCGCGAAGAGAGCGTAGTCGCCGATCGCCAGATCGAGTATTTCAAAACAGCCGTCTTGCCCGGCGACAGCACTTTTCGAGCTGGCATTATTTTTCAACTCGACCATGACGCCCGGTACGGGTTGGTCTGTGTCGTCTACTACACAACCTTGCAGACCTGCGGTCGTGGGTTGCGCGACCGCTGAGGATGATCCTGCGACTGCGAGAGTCAGCAGCACGAGGTTAAACAGGGCAGGGGCAGGTAGCCACAAGAATCGAAACTGGTTCATGAAATGACCTCCGTTTCTGAATCGTACCGATCAGCAACCCGGCGATCTTGAGGTCCTTCGGGAGGTCTTCCATGGCTTCTCGGAGGAAGCGAGGACCCGTGGTTTTGCGTCCCTGACTTTGGTCAGGTTTGCCCTTGTCGGATGTAACGACGGTTTATGCGCTGACACCAGAGCGGCGTCAATTCGGGGATGTACCTAAACTGGAGTCGGTCTAGGTAAGGTTGAATGCAATGCCCGCTTCGGCTCATTACCAGCCGTTGAGTATAACTCCAGGTGAACGGCTGGTTTCGGCCAGGAGCAGACGTAGTTACCTACGCTGAACTATCCTTAGGTGGCATCAAGTATCCAAGCACCGCAGCCACCAATATGAGCGCCGGTATGTCGCCGACCATATGACCATGTTCGTTCTGGTCCCCGAAAGCTTGTGCCGCCATGATTGATGCGTGAACGACGCTGGACCAAACAGTGAATGAAATCAGACTCAGGTGCTCTTTCGGGTTATTTGCGGCCAAGATCAAGAATATCCCAAGAACGGCGTATACACCGACGATCATCTGAAAGTAATAGACGCCTTCGCCGCCATGCCAGACCCAACCCGATGGCCAAACAATGCTTAGCGGGTACACGAGCAAGAAGATAACGCCGAAGAGACGAAGCGCTATTTTCAATGACTTGTCCTTTGTGTCTCGATTCACGATTTTCTCCTCTGTTTTGGGTGACGTCCGCAATGGGTTGCGATTTCAACCGGTCGATGCAACACATTGAGCAAAGCGTTCTGCCGGTGTTCGATATTATAACGTCTTTCTCGGTCTTTCATTTAAGCGTCGTGCAACGGCATTCAGTCGATTCTGATGGATGTTCGACAGGTCCATTCCTTTCGGGAAGTACTGCCTGAGTAAGCCGTTGGTGTTTTCATTCGACCCACATTGCCATGGGCTTTGTGGATCACAGAAGTACACCTTGATCCCGGTATCCAGGCTGAAGCGTTGGTGGTCAGCAACTTCCTTACCACGATCCCAGGTTAGCGACTTGTAGAGTTCCCGCGGTAACTTGTGGGCCTGCTTGATGAGCTCTTTCTTCAAGGCCCCGCGGGCCTGGATAAAGAGCGTGAGTATGCCACCAGTCCTCGCTACCGCCCCTCGCACGGCGGAATGGTAACGACCCAGGTCACGCGCTATCGCATTGAGGGACTCGCCTTTCTCCCAACGATCCCAGATCAATGCCATCTCAGGTGCGGTGAAATATCTTCTCGGTCTCTGCTTCATTTACAACATCCGCCGCTCTATTGTTAGAGTTTAGGTGTTGCAACCACCGTTTGAATCCGCAACCAGAAATGGTCGTTCCCAATTCTGCGGCGGATACGGATTGTGTGTCCAGCGGACACGGAGTATGTACTCATTCATGAGACTGGTGTCAGAACTCAAGCGCCGCAACGTCATCAGGGTAGCGATCGCCTATGCGATCACGGCATGGTTGTTGATCGAGATCTCCGCCACCACGTTTCCGATGCTCAGGCTACCTGACTGGACCGCTACCTTTGTCACCGTGCTGTTGATGATCGGGTTCCCTGTGGCATTGATTTTCGCCTGGGCCTTTGAACTCACGCCCGAGGGAATCAAGCTGGACGAGGACGCAGTCCCGTCTGGGTCAGTCACTCATCGCGCCGGACGCAAGCTCGATTTTGCCATCATCGGATTGATGGCCGTGGGCATCTTCTACCTAATTCTTGACAACTATGTTGTCGAGGATTCGCCTATGGACACTGTCGAAGAATTCAGCCAGGACGCAATTTCGCCCGACGGGAGGGTAATGCTGGCAGTGCTGCCCCTCGACAATCTCTCCGGAGACCCCGAGCAGGAGTACTTCAGCGAGGGCCTGACCGAGGAGCTGATTACCCAGCTCGGATACCTGCCGCGCGACCGCCTGGGCGTCATCGCTCGCACTTCGTCGATGTATTACAAGGGAAAGGACAAACGGATCGATGAAATCGGTCGTGAACTGGGCGTGGACTATGTGCTGGAAGGTAGCGTACGACGTGCCGAAGACCGCGTCCGCATTACGGCTCAGCTCATCCAGGTCAGCGACCAGGCCCCCCTCTGGGCCGAGAGCTTCGAGCGCGAATTCAAGGACATTTTCGCCCTCCAGAGCGAGGTAGCCCAGCGCATTACCCTCACGCTCGCATTGGAGCTTATGCCGGCGGACCAGGCGCGGCTACCGAAAACGCGTCCCGTAAACGCCGAGGCCTACGATGCGTACCTCAAGGGGCGCTATCACGAAACCAGGGGGCGCTTTTTTAAGGCGATCGAGTACTACGAAAAAGCGGTACAGAAAGACCCTGCGTATGCCCTCGCCTATGCGGCACTCGGACACACGTATGCCATGCAGATGACTTTCGGACAGATTACAGTCAAAGAAGGCGAACAGAAGCATTGGGAATACACCCGAAAAGCCGCCGAGCTCCATCCGGGTCTTGCCGAGGTGGAGATCAACTTCGCCGACTTTAGTTTCTATGCCGATTGGAACTGGTCGGCAGGCGAAGCCGGTTTCCGCCGCGCCTACGAGTCGGATCCCGGCTCCGAAGAAGTTGTCGCGCATTATTCTTATTGTTTGCGAGCGTTTGGCCGATTTGATGAGGTTATCGAGGTGCTAGAGCGTGCGCTCCGGCTCGATCCGCATTCGCGTGAACTCAACAATTCCCTGGTCAATACCTTTCTCGAATCGCACCAGTACTATCGGGCGATCGAGCAGTATCAAAAGATGATCGAGATGGAGCCACAGGATGCCCGCCTCTATAAAGCGCTTGGAAGAGTGCTTGAAGACCTGGGGAGATTCGACGAAGCAGTGGAGGCTTACCTGCAGTCCAGAAGCCTGGCTGGGGATGGCGCGGATCGAACACAGGCACTGCGGGATGCATACAGTGCAGGCGATATGCGCGGTTACTGGTTAAAGCGCGCTGAACACCTGACCGAAACCGCGGCCAACGAAGAAGTCTCGCCAGCTGAATTTGCCATCGTCTACGCCAATGCAGGTGATAAGGACCAGGCGCTGGCGTGGATGGAAAAACTGAAAGAGGCCGCCCAGAGCGGGCGCGGCTCACCGCTTACTATTGCCTCCATCTACACACAGCTGGGCGAGACGGAGCTGGCAGTAGCAACGCTGGAGAAGGCCTACGAGCAACGGCATGGGCTACTGGTCTATATCAAGGTCGATCGAAAGTGGGATCCGCTGAGGGACGACCCGCGCTTCCAGGACCTGGTGCGGCGAATGAACTTCCCGGAGTAGGCTCATTTCCATAGTTGTCGGTGCACTCCCAAGCAAAGCTTAATGCGGTCGCCAGACAGCTCAACGAACGACCACGAAAAACGCTACAATTTTACTCGCCGGCTGAAAAATCTAATGAATGTGTTGCGACGATCCATTGAAATCGCAGTCATTACCAGCCGTTAAATAGTTTACCAGTCCAACGGCTGCTTTCGGCCAGAAACGATCATTTGCTTATTTCACCACCGTTCCCATTGTCATTCGACGGAGACCAGTCAGGTTCCGCATAGTTCTCGAGCCGTCCCTTAATGCCTTCGAGGACGTCCGCAACAGCCACCTGTATTAGCGGCTCCAACATCGGCGCGGCGACCTCGTCCAATATTTTCGACGGCAAATGATATTCCATATCAAACGTAACCATGGTTCCAAGTTCTGTCTGCGCGAGAGCAAAGCTGCCGGAACTTTGGATACCTGTGATAGAGCGCCACGCCAGGTATTCCGGCTGTCGGCGCTCAATGATGACTGAATTCCACTCCAGTGTTACCCCCGCCACACAGACTTCCCAGTGATGTGTTCCATCGCCAAGCGGTACAACTTGCACGATGTGCTCACTGTATTTGGCGAATTCATCCGGCCGGGCAATCAAAATAAAGACTCGCGGCATGCTTGCGCGAATAACAACCGTGCTGCCAATATGGGGCATCGTAAGTGTCTCTAATTTCGCCGGCTAAGCAACCGGTCCCGTCGTTCGAAAAGCGACGCCTTGTCAAACGGGAGCCGGCCAATTTTGACCACCCAATTGAACTGTTTGGTACCGGTTCGCCGACTGACTATGTACTTCGCATCAATTATTTTCATTGAAGATTCTTTCGAACGTCGGCTACGGGTCATTACCAGCCTCTGAGTATAACCCCAGGCCAATGGCTGGTTTCGGCCAATCGCGGAGGTCAACCACTGCAAAATTCAAGCTTAATATTCTGTGGTCACCGGGGAACAGCGCATGTACGCTCGCTATACTTCAGCATCCGGGAACACTCATTGAGTAGGGAGCAGAAATGAGCTTGTTCGAGTTTTTGATGGTTCTTGTTTCAATCATCGTCGGCCTCGGGATCGCCGAAATTCTCACCGGAATCGCCCGGCTGATCCGGTGCCGGGGATCGGTTCAGGGTTACTGGGTTCATTCAGTTACTGTCACAGTAATATTTTTTGCTTTGCTCCAGCAATGGTGGGAGATCTGGGGTCTCCGCGTTGCGCCCGAGTGGACCTTCCACGGCCTACTCATGATGTTGACCGGCCCTGTGGGCCTTTTTCTCATTGCAAACC
>Ga0255053_10001767_pt1 | contig 11774 bp, 8 predicted proteins | sample JV7_2_22_MG_FD_188635 | JGI IMG/M metagenome (GOLD analysis project Ga0255053, IMG submission 188635) | Seawater microbial communities from Jervis Inlet, British Columbia, Canada - JV7_2_22 | ecosystem: Environmental > Aquatic > Marine > Inlet | place: Canada: British Columbia | collected...
CCCGTGCTTTTCGCGCGCCGTGCAGGAAGAGCGTCTCACCTTCGCGCCCATAATTCATCGGGACGACGACAGGTGATCCGTCCTGTATGAACGCCACGTGTGCGACGAGACCGGCATCGAGGATCTGGTGCACGGTCGACTTCTCGTAGCTCGATTTCTCCCTGAGTTGGCAGACTTTATTTTGTTTGGTGATCGAATATGAGCTTGTCATTGCGACTTTAACCCTTTAAAGAAATCTCGGCGCCAAAAAGAGGGCCACGAGAGAAACCAGAACGATACCAATCAGGTTCAGCGCCATACCGGCTCTCGCCATTTTCGGGATCGTAAGCAGACCAGACCCGAATACGATCGCGTTGGGCGGTGTCGCAACCGGCAACATGAACGCACAGCTCGCTGCAAGCGTTACGGGAACAAGGAGCACGATCGGATCATAGCCCGCCTCCAGCGCGATCGCTCCGACCACAGGCATGAAAGTTGCCGTCGTTGCGATGTTGCTCGTCAGTTCGGTCAGGAAAATAATCATCGTCGCGACGATGAGGACGAGTATAGCGATCGGCAGCATGCCGACCTCGTGCAGGTTGCCGCCAAGCCATGCCGCCAGCCCGGTTCGGGAAACCGCCGCGGCGAGTGTCAGACCGCCGCCGAACAACAATAGAATGGCCCATGGCAGCTTTTCTATGTGTTTCCAGCGAATCAGCATCGGGTCTTCCTGGTCACCGCTAGGCATCAGGAACAGGGCAACCGCTCCGGCCATGGCGATGCCGGAATCGTCCAGCGCTTCGAGGCCGGGTAATTTCGAGAGCAAAGGCCGAAAGATCCAGGTAAGGGCCAGGCCGACGAAGATAATACTGACACGCTTTTCCGGAACGGTAATCGGCCCCATGTCATCCTTCATCTGCCTGAGCACTGCCCGGCCTTCTTGAGAGTTCTTGAAATTCACCTTGAATATGAATCGCGTCAGCGTAAGCCATGCAAGCGGCAACATAACCGCGCTCAACGGTAGACCCACCATCATCCAACTGGTGAAATCGATCTCAGTTCCATAGTTCTCCAGCATGAAGGCTGCCATCATCGCGTTTGGCGCAGTGCCGACGAGAGTGGACATTCCCCCGATAGTCGCTGCGTATGCAATGCCGAGCAGCAGTGCATATTGAAAGTCCTTTTTCTCTTGCTCATCGAGGCCGTCTACGGAACGGTGAATGACGGACACAATCGATATCGCGATCGGCAACAGCATCATCGTGGTCGACGTATTCATTACCCACATACTGAGCAGGGCACTGGCGAGCATGAAGCCGCCGACTAGCGACGCGCCATTGTCACCCGCAAACTGCAGAACATTTAGCGCGATGCGCCGATGCAGGTTCCAGCGTTGCATTGCAAGCGCCACCATGAAACCGCCGAGGAAAAGATAAATGACCTTGTTGGCGAAGGGTGCGGCCGTGTCCTGAATATTCGCAATGCCCAGTAGCGGAAAAAACACCAGGGGCAATAATGCGGTGACGGCGATTGGCACGGCTTCCGTCGCCCACCAAACCGCCATCAGCGTACCCATTGCAGCCGTGCGCCAGGCGGCATCAGTCAATGCATCGGGCGGACCTGCGATCAACATCAGAATTGCGGCGGCCGGGCCCAGCCACAGTCCGATTCGTTGGTGCCTCGCGCGCCCATTCCCGCTGTTTAATTCCGTCACTCAAATGTCCTTATCTATTGCAAGAAACCACGTACTCTATGCCAAGTTCAGCGTCACGCCTACATCTTGTACTCAACTCGCCTTCAGACACAAGATGTAGTAGCATTCCGGCCGTACCATATCGGTACGCACGGAGATGAGGTGTAACAACAGGCAGTATTGGCGGAGCAGCCATGCCGGAAGCATGAATCGGCTTTTGGGCCTTGCGATACCTCTCATTGCGGAGCCCACTTTGACGCGTCTGGCGCTTGTGCCAGCCCATGCCAGCCGATACAGCAATCCGCAGATATCGAGAAAGGGCAGGCAGGATTCAATCGTAACATTGATGTTTGGATGATTCGTACGCTGGTTCTATCCAGGCCTGACGCACCTTTTGCTTAATATGCCGCCCAGTTTCTGGGCGGCTTTTTTGTGCGCCCAGCATGGGCGCGATCTTGGAGGTGAAAGTCCTCCGGCGAGCTGACCACAGTGAGCAAAGTGAAACGCAACTGCGTGAGGGTGACCGAGCGTGGGGAGGAAGCGGATAGCGAAACCGTGAGCTGATGGACAAGAATCGGATACGAGGCGATGTCGATCTGGGCGAGCTGGCAAAAAGCAGCGAAGCTCTCGTGGTCAAGTGTCGATGGCGTAGATCCGGCGGTTGTGCGGGGAAGGATCGTGTTCTTACCTGGGGAGATCTTGTTTTACGTCTGAAAGGACGACGGTGCAGACCGGAGCAAGAAGTCAGCAGAGGCCATAGTAGCTGCAAGGCGAAGGGCCGAACGAGAAGGAGAGCTGAAAGACATGTGGCTTGAAAATGCATCGCATCAGAAGCCCGGGCGACCGGGGCGATCCGGACGACGACGAGGTGAAGCCGAGTCGGCGGCGGGACGCGATGAAGCAGAGTCAGCGCGGCATGATCGGGAAGGCTCAGGGTGGGATGTTCTGCTCAAGCAGGCGCTCGCAAGAGAGAACCTGGTCCTGGCCTGGAAACGGGTCAAAGCCAATCGAGGCAGTGCAGGTGTGGACGGATTGTCGATCGATGACACCGCCGACTATCTCAAGACCCACTGGCCCCAGATACGGGCGGACTTGCTCGCGGAACGATATCGGCCACGGCCGGTTCGCCGCGTTCAGATCCCGAAGTCTAGCGGGGGCACGCGGGAACTCGGGATACCGACAGTGACAGATCGGCTTATCCAGCAAGCCCTGCTGCAGGTTCTGCAACCGCGTATTGATCCGACATTCTCCGAACACAGCTACGGCTTCCGGCCGGGCCGACGAGCGCACGATGCTGTGCTTCAAGCACAACGTTATGTGCAGGACGGTTACCGGATCGTGGTCGATGTTGATCTGGAGAAGTTCTTTGATCGGGTTAATCACGACGTGCTGATGCACCGGCTGTCAAAGCGTATCAAGGATAAAGCCGTACTACGGCTGATCCGACGATACCTTCAGGCCGGGATACTGTACGACGGTGTGGCCATGGAGCGATACGAGGGAACGCCGCAAGGCGGTCCGATCTCGCCGCTACTGGCCAACGTGTTGCTGGACGAGGTGGATCGGGAGTTGAAACGGCGCGGCCATCGCTTCGTTCGTTACGCGGATGACTGTAACGTTTATGTGCGCAGTCAAAAGGCGGGCGAGCGAGTGCTGCACGGCATGCGTAAAACCTACGCCCGGCTCCACCTGAAGGTGAATGAAACCAAGTCCGCAGTGACCAGTGCGTTCGGCCGCAAGTTCCTCGGCTATAGCTTATGGCTACGGTCCGATGGATCAGTCAGGCGCGCGGTTGCGGACACGGCGATTAAAACCTACAAGCGACGCATCCGGCAAATTACTCGTCGGAACGGTGGCCGCAGTCTGTCCGAGGTCGTTGAAGAACTACGGCGCTACATGCCGGGCTGGAAGGCTTACTTCCGTCTGGCACAGACGCCTAAGATCTTCCGTGGCTTGGATGAATGGCTGCGTCATCGACTGCGTGCGCTGCAGCTCAAGCACTGGAAACGGGGGACCACGGCGTACCGGGAGCTGCGGGCGATGGGTGCGAGTCGAGATCAAGCCGCCCGAGTGGCGGCCGGTACTCGACGTTGGTGGCGTAATAGCCGCTTCGAGCTGAATCAGCTCATGCCTGTCGCCTACTTCGACCGTCTCGGCGTTCCTCGGCTCTCATGAACCTCAACTTCTCGAACCGCCCGGTGCGGACCCGCATGCCGGGTGGTGTGGGAGGGGTCGGTCAGCAGCGCTGACTGCCCCTATCCCGATCGTGCTTGAGATCCCTACGTATTGTCCCCGGTACCAATGATTGAATCTGGGCGTTAATTTCGTTGATTGGACGGTGGTTCTTGCATGGCAGGCATCAATTCAGCGAGTCTGAACCGGATGGCGAACATTCGAGAAAATGTCGGGGAAGAAAATGAAAAATCTTTTTGAACAGAAATCAGTTGCATCGATTCGAAGAACGGGTAGAAACGCATTGTTGGCATTTGCTGCCGCACACTTGATGTGCCAGCCAGCGACTGCGCAAGTTAGCCAGGAAACTCTGGATTCGATCTCTACCCCGGATCAGGTAGAAACATCGATCGGTACCCTCGAGTTCTTCAACGGGATCCCCACCAGGGAGACCGCCAAGCTGCTCTACGACAACCTCGACTTTCTCCGTGGCGTCGAGACTTTTTTGAATGGCATCCCGGCGGCTTCAGTGGAAGCGCTACGGCGCGGTCAGGAATCCCTCGGTGCCGAGTCTTCGAACCAGGTGGTGATCTTCGATCAGCTGATGGACAGCAAGCCGCTGTTCCTCACGGGCAACACCGATACCGTCTATGCCAGCGCCTTTCTGGATCTTCAAAAGGACGGTCCGACGGTGATCGAGATTCCCCCTAAAACCGGCCCGGGGACGGTCAATGACGCCTACTTTCGCTTCGTGATAGACACTGGCTCCGCAGGGCCCGACAAGGGCGAGGGTGGCAAGTACCTGATCCTCCCGCCCGACTACGAGGGTCCGGTCCCCGATGGCTACTTCACCGCCAAGTCGACCAGCTATGTGAACTGGCTGATCCTGCGCGGATTCCTCGTTGACGGCAAGCCGGACTTCTCCAGCAATCTGTTCAGGACCGGTCTGAAGGTCTACCCCCTCGCCAAGGCGGACGACCCTCCGGCGATGGTGTTTGTCAATGCTTCCAACACGGCGTTCAACACCGTACATGCCAACTCTTTTGAGTTCTTCGAGGAGCTCCACAGCGTGATCGAACGTGAGCCGATCGCGATGCTCGATCCCGAGCTGCGTGGGCTCTTCGCGTCTGTCGGCATCCAGAAAGGCAAGCCCTTTGCCCCCGACGAGCGGATGAAGAAGATCCTGACCGATGCCGTGGCGGTGGCGAATGGGACCGCCCGTGCGCTCCTATGGTACGAGCGCAACGACGCGGAGTTCCTGGCCAAGGGCTCACACTGGAAGAAGGGCTTCGTCGGCGACTCCTGGGAGTACCTCAAGGACGAGGGCATGGGCGGACGCCATCTGGATGCCCGGACCCACTTCTACTACTTCGCAACGGTTAACACGCCGGCGATGGCAATGAAGCTGATCGGCGCAGGCTCGCAATACGCCTGGGGCTATCTGGATTCAGAGGGAGACTACCTCGACGGTAGCAAGACCTACCGACTGAACCTGCCCAAGGATCCTCCGGTCGAGGCATTCCTGTCCGTCGTCGTCTACGACCCGCAGACTCGCTCGGAACTCCAGACGGGCCAGCCGTTTCCTGCCAAGAACAACGTACGTGACGAGGACACGCTGGTCTACAATGACGACGGTTCACTCGATCTCTACTTTGGCCCGAAAGCGCCGGCTGGCTGGGAGGCTAACTGGATCCAGACCGTTCCCGGCAAAGGCTGGTTCTCCCTATTGCGTCTCTACAGCCCGACGGAGGCTTGGTTCGACAGGGAATGGCTGCCTGGAGAGTTTGAATTAGTGGATTAGTCGAGAATAGCCTGGTCAGGTTACTACCAGGCATTCTGCTGCTGGCTACCTGTGCAGTAGCTCCGGTTGCCAATGCCGCGGATCCCGAACGGATCATCGTCTCGAATGCGCGACTGGTCGGTCGCGACGCGGCTGCTCAGGATACTGCCGTCAATGTTCTCATTGTCGACGGCCGGCTGGCCGTTGTGACACAAGATCAACTTGTCATCCAGCCGGGCGATACCGCTGTGGACTCGAACGGCGGCTTTCTCTTCGGGCAGCTAGCCCTGGGCTCTCGCCCCAGCTTCGTGATTCTCGACGAGGATCCACGGGAAAACGTCGATGTGCTGCTGGACACGAAGACGTATGCGCGCTTCGCTGTCCGGGAAGGGGTAATCGTCAAGAACGAGTTGCCCGCTATGGCCGTACCTTCTGCCGAACTCGAGCCGAAGCCGCGATTATGGAAGGCCTACACGCCACCACCGATCGCTGTGCCGATTCGCTACTACGACAGCAGGAAGTGGAACAAATTCGAAACGAAGCCGATCTCCGGGCTTCTCATCGGTGCGCTAATGCTGGATCGCCAGTTCTGGCTGAGCCAGGACAGCAGCAGTGAGAGCCAGGTGGGCGACCTGTCGGACTTCGAAGGCGGAGAGATCCGCGCATTGCGTTTCGGTGTGGTCGGCACGCTGAATTTCAAGCGGCCCTGGCGCTATACCGTATTCGCTGCAACGCACACTTTCGACAAGGGGTTCGATGTCGACAGGAACGACGAATTTACCTGGTTCGACTACCGGCTCGACATTCCGCTGTCCGCCAACCTGATGCTCAGCGTCGGCAAGCAGAAGGAGCCCATTTCGATGGAGCGGCTGGCGAGCCTGGCGCACCTGCCAATGCAGGAGCGCAGCGCCATCGCCGATGCGGTCATGCCTGCACGCAACCACGGGATCACGCTCTCGGGGACTGCGGCTTCAGACAATGTCAGCTGGGCGTTCGGCGCGTTCAACAACTGGGTTGACTCGGGTGAGTCGTTCAGTGATACCTCAAGCGTGCTCGTAGGCCGCGGGACCTGGGCGCCGGCGTTCTTGCAGAGTGACAGCAACCTGTTGCACGTCGGACTGGGCCTGAGGCGCTCGGACGCGAAGCAGCCCCTTCGTGCTCGCAGCGAACCGGAATTCGACAACGCGCCCCTTTACGTCGATACGGGGCCGTTGTCAGCGGACGACCAGATGACCTACAACCTGGAGGCCTACTGGCGGAACGGGCCGTACATGCTCGGCTTCGAGTACATCGGGACGGATGTGAACGCGCCGCAGTTGGGGGACCCATTCTTCAGTGGCTATCACCTCACTGGCTCCTGGGCTGTGACAGGCGAGATGCGCGGCTATCGCAAGCGTAGCGGTACGTTCGATCCGTTGCCCGTAGCCAGACCCGTCAACCAGGGCGGGTGGGGTGCCGTTGAACTCGCGTTTCGGTACTCGAATACCGACCTGACCGACGGCACCGTGGACGGTGGCGATATGGATATCTACTCGTTGGGTGTTAACTGGTGGTTTACCCGGAGTGCGCATTTGGCATTGAACTATCGCTACATCAATCTGGACCGGTTCGGTACCCAAGGGGATAGTTCGGGGCTCAACGTCCGGATTCTTTTGATGTTGGACTGAGAGTTCGTCTTTGAGTGAGGTGCGCCCTCAACCGTTAGGCGACCAACGGGAAGGGGTCTAGGTTGATCTGCATATAATTCGTATAGCGCGCCCCCGCTACCAATGATGAAAAGAGCCGGTCCCATCGGGACCGGCTTTTTCTTTTCCAATCCCGTCATTGCGAGGAGCGAAGCGACGAAGCAATCCATGGATCGCTTCGCTGCACTCGCTAGAACAATTCCTGAAATCTTGAGTTGAGCTCACGAAGCAACATCGATTTGGTCGGAATTCATCTGATTCCGGGCCCTTCAGTAGGCTGAACTAGGTAGAATTCGGATCAAGTTGAATTCTGGAGCAGGTATGTCCTTACTGGGGGAGCTCAAACGACGCAAGGTTTTTCAGGTGGCCGCGGTATACGCGGTCATGGCCTGGCTCATCGTCCAGGTCATAGACGTAATCAATGATCCGCTTAACCTCCCTGGTTGGCTCGATACTGTGGTCATCGTGTTGCTCGCTGTCGGGTTTCCGATAGCGATAGTACTCGCCTGGGCATTCGATCTGACGCCTCACGGCATCGAACGCGAGACGGATGCTCGGTCCGTGGACGTAGCATCACGCTTGCCTGGGCAGAGTCTTACGCTCGTTATTCAGGCGCTCGTTCTGGTGGCAGTAGGATTCCTCGTCCTCGACCAATATCTCTTCGTGTCTCTAGAACCGTCTTCGCAAGCCACTCAAAGGGTTCGGCGGTTTGCCCTTGACCTGCCGTGGCAGGAGATGACCAATTGGGGAGACTTTCGTGTAAGGATTTCCCCGCAGGGAACTCACCTCGCGTATCCGGGCAGCGATGAAAATCGCACTACGATCAATCTGCGACCTCTTGATAGCCTGGACTCGATCATTCTTGTCAGTCCGAGCGCGGATCCATGGAACCTTGCTTTTTCCCCTGACGGTGAACGACTTGTCTTTATTAGGGACAGCGTGCAACTGGAAACCGTCTCGATCCGAGGAGGGCGACCGGAGCCAATTTTCGAGCTGCAGGATGAGCAGTCAGCAGCCGGGCTGAGTTGGTCAAGCGATAACAGTATTCTCATCGGAACGACAGGTGGACTCATCAAGGTGCCGGTCACTGGCGCGGAGAGCAAATTCATTTCGGTTTCGGAAGATACCGCCGTCTATGCGTCTCCTCACGCATTGCCGAACGGAACACATGCATTTGTGTCGATCTATCGGCCCGGACAGGTAGCGCGCCTCGGCGTCATTGATCTGGAAGCGGGAACGAGCAGGGCATTCGGTTTCCAGGGCGAAGAGGCAATCTATTCGCCGACCGGACACATCGTGTTTCGTCAGGGGGCGGAGCTGATCGCAGCGAGATTTGATTTAGCGTCAATGCAAGTACTCGGTGAGGCGCAGGAGATAGCGACTGGCGTCGCTTCCGGACCACGACTGTCTGAAGACGGCACCCTGGTCTATGTTGCGGAGCGAGTGGACGGGACCGCTGGATTGGTCTGGGTTGATCGACAGGGAGTTGCGGTGCCTCTCGCCGCCGAGCGCCGCGACTACAATCACGTTGATCTGTCGCCTAATGGCAAGCAAGCGTTGCTCGACACTGATACAGAAATTTATGTCTATGACATCAATCGGGGAACTCTTAGTCCAGTAACAAGCGATATTCCCGGGGCCTCCGGATTCCCGCGTTGGCACCCAAATAGCGAGTCGGCGACATTTGCCCAAGGCAATGCGATCTTCGAGAAGACGGCAGATAGCAGCCCACAGCGTGATGTGCTTTTGGAGTTCATTGTTGTTCCCACGTCCTGGTCACCAGACGGAGAGCAACTGGCGGTTTTCGACGATGCATCAGACATCTGGATATGGTCCCGAGGAGGGGACTACAGATCTTTTCTCAGTGGTCCGAACAATGAACGATCAGGCAGATTTTCTCCCGATGGCAGTGCGTTCGCATATGTCAGCGACGAGTCGGGAGGCGAATTCCAAGTCTATGTAACCCCGTATCCCGGTCCGGGCCGGAGAATACCGGTGTCGATCGATGGTGGTTTGTCACCAATCTGGTCCAGCGACGGCGATGAGTTGTATTTTCGCCAAGGCAGCAAAGTCATGGCAGCCAGCATTACACTTGGACCTCAGATAGAAGTATCAACACCCGTTGAACTCTTTGACGGGCCGTACACGCTCGATCTTTCCGGCCATCAGCGTTACGACGTGGCTCCCGATGGTCGATTTCTGATGGTTGAGAATAGTGAAGACTTTCGCATCGTCGTGGTTGAGGGCTTCTTCGATGAGCTGAACCGTCTTGTGCCTACGGATTGATTGGTCCTGGAGATGGACAGATCGACCGATTCGAGCTACTTCACGCGGACGCGCTGCGGTACTGTAGGAACAGTGCAAATCACGCCCCCGCTACCAGGAAAACTGAAAACCCGGCTTTGTGCCGGGTTTTTTGTGCCCGCCAATCAGGTATTTCAATGTAAACTTTGGCGCAGACCTTCATAAAAACATCTTCGGCTTCCTAATGGCCGAGTTTAAGAACAAGGATCTTCCCATGTTGACACGAAGTCTTTTCGTCTGGTTCGTGATCGTTATTGCGGTCGGTTGTTCGCCGAACGGCAAAACCGAACAAGAGCCTGTTGCATCCAAGGCCGAAGTCGCCGAGCCCATCGACTGGGCTTTTCAGATCGCATATCAACGCGGAATCGAAGCCGTAAACTGGGCAATACCGGCTGTCAGCATGTTGAAGATGCGGGATGCAAATTTCAGCCTGGGCGGCGGATACAACACCGTCTACTACATGTCTCATCCGCCAACGCCCCAAGCTGAGGCGATGACGCCGAATAACCAGACGCCTTACGCGACGATACACATGACCACAAAACAGGGGCCGGTCGTACTCGAAATTCCGCCGGCGTCTGGGCGTACCGCTATCTTTGGGAGTGCGGTTGATGTCTGGCAGGAACCGGTGGCGGACATCGGTCCAGCGGGCAGTGATCAGGGTAGAGGTGGCAGATACCTGTTCCTGCCGCCGCGATACGAGGGCGAGATTCCCGATGGCTTTTTCGCTGTGCCCATGGATACCTATGAGATTTACGTAGCGCTCCGTTGTATTCCGTTGGGGGGTGCGTCCTTCGAGGAGGCCGCTGAGTATTCCAAGCAAATCAACGCCTACCCGCTGTCTGCGGCCGATGAGTCGCCGACCGGAAGCTATATTGACATGTACGCCAAGCATTTACCGACGCTGCCGGAGTACGACATGAGCTACTTCGACTATGTCGCGGAACTCATCGACAACGAGCCGTTGCTCGAGCGGGACAAAATCATGGGTGGCATGCTGGCGTCGATCGGCATCGAGAAAGGGAGGCCGTTCGATCCACAAGGGAGGCTCCGAGAGGCTCTGAAAAAATCGGTAAGAGACGGCTACGACTACCTTGAGTTTATGTTCGAGACCCCAGGGTATTCACTCAGTACCTACTGGCCAGACCGTCAATGGTATGGAATCGAGCCGCCATCCGAGGACGGCTTTGTATTTGACGAAGGCGACTACGTGTTGCTCGACCAGCGAGGCAGTCTGTTTCATTGGGCGACGTTCGTGCCCCGCCGCTTGGGCAAAGCTTCCGCTTACGTCATGGGTCTACGCGATAGTGATGGCGAATTACTATCGGGTCGAGCGAATTACCGACTCCGGGTGCCTGCAAACGTGCCAGCGAGAGACTTCTGGTCAGTCATCGCGTACAGCAAGAAAACCAAGGCGTTCATATACAACGACATAGACAGAGTGGGCCTTTCCTCATATGACAAAGCAGCACTCGACGTTAACGAGGATGGCACTATCGACATCTATTTCGGCGCGACGCCCCCCGCAGGTATTGAGTCCAATTGGATTCCAACAGCGGGAGAGGATTTCTTTCTGATATTCCGTTTCTACGGACCGGAGGATCCAGTATTCGACAAGAGCTTCGTACTGCCTGACGTAGAGAAGATCGACTAAAGGGAGTATTCCAGCTTCGCCTGGAGTCAGGCAGCTATGAGCGGGACCTCCAATACGGCGACGGACTCAGGAGACCTTGCTAACGTACAAAGCGAGCCCCCGCTACCAGGAAATCAGGCTGGTCCCATTCGTGGGGCCGGCTTTTTTTTGCCTGAGATCCCTACGTAGTGTCCGCGACACCTCGCGGTACTGTGACGGAGTACCTTAAGTGACAGCTAAGCGGGGCGTACAAATATAGGCTCTAGTCGATTTATGTATACAGGTCTGAGCCCTCTACCCCGTATGAAACAGGAAAAAGCTACCCTAGACGCGATTCTCAACAGCATCGTGGACGGTGTCATTACGATTGATCACCTAGGTACAATCGCGTCCTTTAATAATGCCGCAGAATCCCTGTTCGGCTACTCCGCAGACGAGGTCGTGGGCAAGAACTTGAAGATGCTCATGCCGGACCCGGATCAGAGCAAGCATGATGGTTACCTCAAGTCGTATCTAAGGAGCGGAGAT
>Ga0255053_10001775_pt1 | contig 11743 bp, 14 predicted proteins | sample JV7_2_22_MG_FD_188635 | JGI IMG/M metagenome (GOLD analysis project Ga0255053, IMG submission 188635) | Seawater microbial communities from Jervis Inlet, British Columbia, Canada - JV7_2_22 | ecosystem: Environmental > Aquatic > Marine > Inlet | place: Canada: British Columbia | collected...
GAATTAATCCACATCAGTCCAAAGACTGTTGAAAAATACAAAAGTAGTTTGTTTCAGAAGACCAATACATATAATACCGTCAACCTTATAATTTATTCCTTTAAGAATAAATTGGTAGATATCCCTGTTTAAACATGTTTACAAGGGGATATTTGTTTTTGTTGTATCTTGCTTGTGATGATCAAGGATCGTAACATATCACTTTTTTCGTTTGAAAAGCCCTTGCTTGATGAGTTGAATGAATTAGAAGTTGTTGAAATACAGCCAGGAACTGTAGTCCTGAAGGAGCATGAATATATAAAAGTGATTCCGCTGGTGCTTGAAGGATCTATTAAACTTCGGAAGATGGATCAATCGGGTCGAGAGATTATCTTCTATCACATTGAACCCGGAGAAAGCTGCATCCTGTCTATCAATTCCTGTCTTTCCAATAAAGAGAGTCAGGCTGAAGCAATCATCGAAAAGAAAACGCGTATCATTATAGCCGGAGCAGAGAACATTCGACTATGGATGGACAGGTACCCATCCTGGAGAAAGTTTGTTGTAAAATTGCATTATGATAGGTTGGCTGAACTAATGACCCTGGTGGATTTGATATTGTTCAAAAGTGTGGATACCCGGCTAATTCAGCATCTAAAGGAACATGCCGTGAACAATGAGTTGGAAATAACCCATCAGCAGCTCGCTGGTGAATTAGGGACGGCAAGGGAGGTAATTTCTCGCTTGCTAAAGCAGATGGAGAAGGAAAGCCTGATCCAACTGGAAAGAGGTAAAATCAAAATAATCAATCCTTTGTGACCCTGGTCACATTGAACCCTGAGACTACCTTCTTATATTTGGACTGAATAAAAACAATTTGGTCATAAAAAAAAATATAGGAATAACAGACAAATGGATCAGGGTTGTGATTGGTCTGACCATTGGTGCAGCAGGTTTATATTTCAAATCCTGGTGGGGCCTGGTCGGCCTCATTCCACTTTCAACGGCGTTGATTAGCACATGCCCATTGTATCTACCCTTTGGGCTTTCTACCAGGCGTGCTAAATAAATGTTCATTCACCTTTAAAAACACAATATCATGAAATCAAGTTTAATCTTACTTCTATTTGTTTCTGTGCTGCTTACATCTTGTTCCGATGAGCTGGTTGAGGATTATATCTCTGGAACATGGGAGTTAAAAGTCTATATGAGAAATGATGTTGATGAAACATCAGAAATGAATATTTCCGTCTACGAAGAAACCTATATACTGGATGGGACCTATTCCAGAAAATATTTTGATGGGGATCAGGACCTGGTGGAAGAAACCGGGAAGTTTTCTATCAATGAGGATGATATGTCCATCCATATTTCTGATGTCAGCAGCATTGCTGATTTTTCGGCTGCTAACAGTACCCTCTCAACATCTACAGTGGATGTTATAACCATTGACAATACTGAATATGTGTATTCTTTTGAGAACGGAGGGGATATGCATGAGTTCAGATTCATTAAAAAGGATTAAGAAAAAAAGACGAATGAACCGAAGAGATTTGATCAGGAACATTGCTGCCGGAAGCCTTACACTTTTTGTTGTTCCGGCTGTCATTACCTCATGTGAGGAAGATGTACCCGATCCGGATGAAAACAATCCGGGCGGTAATGTGCTCTCTATTGATCTGACGGATAACAAATACAGCAGTCTTGCAGCTGCCGGAGGTTCTTTTGTTGAGGAAGGAATAATTATAATTAACACTGGAGATGGATTCATTGCCTTGTCCAGTGTGTGTACCCACCAGGGCTGTCAGGTGGGTTATAACCATAGCAATACTAACCTCCCTTGCCCCTGTCACGGATCTGTATTTAGTACTACTGGTTCTGTTTTGGAGGGGCCCGCGGATTCTCCATTGAAGAAATATGAAGTTACTCAGGAAGGTGATGTACTAAGCATTGCTCTTTAAACCGGTATAATTGAGATCGTTCAGATAAACCCGCTAAAGCCATTTCAGATGAGATGGCTTTTTTTTGCTTTCCATGCATATATTTGTCTCCCAATCACAGCAGCTATGATCATACTGTCTACCATTCTGATTACCCTGGCCCTGGTTTTTTATTCTACCGGAATCTGGGCTGAAAGAGTCGCAAGGATACTCAAGCCATGGCATGTTGCTACTTTCTGGATTGGCTTCACATTTGATGTGTTAGGAACCCTGGCCATGCATAAGATGGCTGAAGGAAAATTTGATATACTGGAACCCCATACGCTGACCGGACAAATAGCCTTGTGGTTAATGCTGGGGCATGCAATCTGGGCGACAGTAGTGATTTGGAGGTCTGTGGAATCTATGCTGACCAGGTTTCACAAATTCAGCATTGTCGTGTGGCTGATTTGGCTGATCCCTTACTTTGGGGGTATGTACCTAGCCATGAGTCACTAAGAAATAAATATTAAAAAGAGGATGTCCCCACGGACACCCTCTTATTGAAAGCACGAAATCGAATGTTACCTCTTCACTATCCGACTGATCTGGATTTGTTCATCGGCAGTCCGTACTTCTATAAGGTAGATCCCGGGATCTAATCTTCCCAATGGGATAGTCATATCATTGGTTTGGAGCTTATTGTAATTTCGGATCCTGGCACCCAATACATTAATAACTGCTATGGATTCAATGGACTCATCCGAAGTGATATGCAATTCATTGATGACAGGATTTGGGTATAATTGTAATCCCCCCTTCTGGGTATCAACTTCATTCACGGAACTTATCACAGGTGCATCTTCCAATCCCTGTATAGCCACAGGCCAGATGCCCGGATTTGGCACAGAAACTCCGGTTGTCTGTCCCCTTAGGGTGTCTCCACCGAAGTAGTATAAGGGCCAGCCTTTATACGTCATTTGCTGGTGACTAAACACATCAATGCTTCCGAAGAGGGCCTTATCCAAGCTTGAAGCGACACCCTGTAGCTCTTCCTCGTATATGGGCCATACCCCGTTGTTACTGAAGTCTTCTGAAGTGAAATTGTTCTGGCCATAGCTGTCATTCACAAATATATAGAGGGTGATTCCGTTATCATCCACGAAATACTGCACCATCTCTTCTCCTGGTTCGTATGCGCTGTTGTAAGTCACTCCGTCATTGCCAATGAGCAACCCATCCATCAACATGATGCTGTAATCGGGTTTGGCTACAAACCAGACATTTCCCACGGCTTCACCCATTGTTTCTCCTGGATTAAGGTCATTCACCCAATAATACAGGGGCCAGCCTTTGTAGGTGGTTTGCATTCCTCCTTCAGGATGCTCAATTACGCCAAAGTCCTCCATAACAAGCCCATCTCCTAGTTCAGGATTTTCAATATAAAAGAGAGGCCAATTATCAATGCATCCACCAGTACACAGGGATGTATCGGGAAGTGCATCTTTTGTGAAATAGTAAAGGGTGAATCCCAATCCATCGGTCAGGATCATTCCCAATCCGGGATCGTCGGCCAGGAGAATATCAGGTCCGAGGGAGCTGGAAATATCCGTGAAATTCGTGTTATGCTGGAAATTCACATTTACATCTCCCATGGCCTCCCCAGTTTCTATCCTCCAGGCATGGTCAACGGGGGGAGCATCGTACACGCCATTACTGTTATGATCAGAATAAAAGTCTGCCACATAGCTTATTCCAGGTTGAATCACATATGATTTGAGATCGAAGTCTTCGTCTTCAATTACAGTAACTACAGTATCCTTGATTTCCCTAGTGGTCAGATCCTTCACATACAGGGTAAGCTCCTGGCCCAGATGTGGGGTCATTCCGGAGAATCTGACTCTGAGCCTGTGTTTCCACTGGATATCTGTGAAATTAGTATTGTGAACAAAATCTAGTGTATCGTCACCAACGGCTCCGGCTATTTCAAGTCTCCATGCGTGATCTGCGGGAGGGGGATCATAGTACCCATTGTCATTATGGTCTGAGAAGAAATCCACATAATAGGATTTACCCTGCCTGAGTTCGCTTAACTCCACGGTAAATGATTCTTTCACCATTTCACTTTCCCGGTCGATTACTTCTCTCGTTTCACTGTCGATCAGTGCAAAATAGATTTCCTGTCCAAGGTGGGGTGTCATTCCGCTCAAGTTGACAATGGCACGGTGTTCCCATTCAATATCTGTGAACTCCGTATTGTGTGTGAAATCCAATACCTCACTGGAACCTGCATCTTCAATTTCCATCCTCCATGCATGGTCTGCTGGGGGAGGGTCATAATATCCATTGGCGTTGTGATCTGCAAAAATCTCAACTGTATAAGAGTGTCCGGCAACAATTCCCGGGACCTTCAGGGTAAAGTTCTCTTCAATGGTACCACTCGACCTTTCAATTTCCTCACCACTGTCATCATCAGTAACTAGAAACCACCCGGTTTGTCCCACATGCGGAGTCATGGCGTTCAAATTGATGGTCAGCGTATCGGGAGCATCCTCCATAACAATTACCTTCCCTACCATGCCAAATTGCACATGCGGATCGCACTGGTAATCATAAATGCCAGGAAGTGTAAACACATGACTGAACACCCAGCCCGAACCCACATCATTTCCGAATGACTCGGGATTAGAGGGAAATTTGGACTGCAATCCATTGACATTGTGATTTCCCTGGGTGTTTGTCCAGATTACTGTATCACCCATGTTGATGGTGATCTCAGCCGGAGTAAATATATTGCTTGTTACATCCACGTTATGAGATATCTGTCCGATTGCTGCGAAATGTACTGCAGCAACCAGCGTTAAGATCCACAAAATTCGGATCTGTCTAGTTTTGGCAAATCTGTTTTTCATCATTTATGGTTTTGATTGTACATATAAAAACCTTTCAATCTGTAGAGATTGTCTATCGATTCGACATTGTGAAAAGGGAAATTGTTGAGAGGGAATTGAGGTATTGTAAAAGTAGAGCAAGAACAAACGGAAGTTATGTAACCTAGATCACACTTCGGAGAACATTTCTGTTAAAAATTTGTTAATTAGATAATTATGAAGGATTACTGTGACCCTGGTTACCAAGATTCCTGGAGAACAGAGACTATTTTTACAAATGTTAACCGTGTAGAAGAATCGATGAAAAAATTACTCTTACTTACGTTCATTGTGTCAATTGTCGCTGGATGTGCCTGGGAAAACGAAGAAACACTCTACCCTGATCTGATTATCTGCGATACCCTGAATGCATCATACCTGGAAGGTGTGGTTCCCATTTTATCAGCCAATTGTTACGGATGCCATAGCAATGCAAATGCTCCTGATTTTGCCACAGGAATTGCCTTCCAGGACTATGAGGATGTGGTCGCATCTTCGGATCTTATCGTAGGAGCCATTAATCACAGAGAAGGCTTTCCAGCGATGCCAAAGGAGGCTGACAAACTTGATACCTGTTCCATAAAGATTATTGAAACCTGGGTCAATAGCGGGACTCCTGAAAATTAATATACCTTCTTTCATGTTGAAATTAAATAGATATCACATCGTCCTGAGCATGCTCCTTTTTGCCTGCAACATGCTTATGTCCGGACAGGATCTTGATTCTCTTCTTCAGGGATATATGGAAGAGAAAACCGAGTATACTTTGGCGACATTCAAAGCCACCAGGATCCTCAATGGGCATTCCATTGAACGAATGACAGAAGGTCAGATGGATTTCAGAATCTCACATCGTTTTGGGCGTATTAACTCGGGTGCTTATGAGTTTTTTGGGCTTGATCAGGCACACATACATATTAGCCTGGAATATGGAATTACTGACTGGCTCATGGTGGGTGTGGGGAGGGGGACATTTGAAAAAACAATAGACGGATTTACAAAACTAAGTTTGCTGAGGCAATCGACTGGAGCAAAAGAAATGCCAGTATCCCTATCATATATGGCAGGAATCTATATGAACGGATTAAAATGGAGCGATCCTGAGAGGGATAATCACTTCTATCAAAGGCTCTCATTTGCCCATCAAATATTGATAGCTCGCAAGTTTAGTCCGGCATTTTCTCTTCAGATTACTCCGTCCTATCTGCACCAGAATCTTGTGGAAACAGCAGCTGAACCCAATGATATTTTTGGCCTTGGTGTCGGGGGCAGGCTTAAACTATCCAAACGAATTTCTTTCAATGCGGAATATTATTACCTTTTTAAACCTGACAATGAAACACTTTCAACTGATATTTATAATCCACTTTCCCTGGGTATTGATATTGAAACCGGGGGACATGTATTCCAGGTCATCCTGACCAATTCGGTTGGTATGCGTGAGAATGCTTTTCTGGGCCATACCACAGGGAAATGGCTTAATGGGGATATTCATCTTGGATTTAATGTATCCAGGGTATTTCAACTTAAGAAATAATTCAGGCTTATATGAGACTTAGAGCACTAACAGGAATGATGATCCTGGCGTTGGCCGGATCTGCACTCGGACAGGGAAAGTACCTTACCAACGAAGGCACCATTGTCTTTTATTCGCACACGGCTATCGAGGACATAACTGCTGAAAATAGTGAAGTGGCCAGTGTTATTGATACCGAGAGCGGGGAAGTTGCAGTAATCGTGAAAATGACCGATTTTCAGTTCGAGAAAAAACTGATGCAGGAACATTTCAATGAGAACTATGTTGAATCGGAAAAGTATCCGAAATCCACTTTTAGTGGTTTGATTCTTAATAATCAGGATGTGGACTACACTATGCATGGAGTTCATTCTGTTCAGGTTGAAGGGGCCTTAACCATTCATGGCGTGACCAATAAGGTCTCTGCAAAGGGATCTGTTGAAATAACGACGGAAGGGATCGTCGCAAAAACAAAATTTATGCTCAATCCGGAGGATTACGGAATAAAAATCCCCAAAGTGGTCAGAAAAAACATTGCTGACAACATGGAGATTCGCATCAATTTGAAACACAATCCAATATAATTAAAATAAGCACGTACAAATTATGAAAAAATCAAAAAGTATATGGATGCTGGCGTTCATTATAACTGCCGGAATTTCGATGGTATCTTGTACAAAAGATGACGATCTGAATGATGAGCTTACTCCTGATAAATTAGAAGATAGCATGGAATCAGGAATTTGGAGGATTATATTATTTGAAGAATCCGGGGAAGATGAAACGTCTCATTTTGCCGGATACGATTTCACCTTTGGTGTTGGAGGAATACTTACTGCTGAAAATGGCGCTAATTCCTATGAGGGTACCTGGAGTGTTTCCGGGAGTGATAGCAATGATGATAGTAATGATGACCTTCATTTCAACATATTCTTCAATCTGTCAAATGACTTTGAGGATTTGAATGATGATTGGGATGTCATCTCAAACAGCGATGCTAAAATAGAGCTGATTGATGTGAGCGGCGGAAATGGTGGCACTGATTACCTAACATTTGAACAGAAATAACCATTCTGGACTGGCTTGCTGTTATGCCAAAAGTCAGAAGTCATTATCTTTATGGAATGGATTTTCTTTCTATTCTGCTTATTGCCATAGGACTTTCGATGGACTCTTTTGCGGTTTCCATTTCCAACGGATTAACCATACAGGATCTTAATGCAAAAAGGGTATTAACTATATCTCTTTCATTAGCCTTCTTCCAGGCCGCAATGCCTTTTATAGGATGGTTCGCCGGCCTGGGGATTGAGGAGTACATTAAAGAAATCGATCACTGGGTTGCTTTTATTCTGCTGACCGCGATCGGGGTGAAAATGGTGATTGAGGGGATTAGAAAAAATGGTGCTGAGGGTGACTCGGAGTTGAGAATCATTACTTTAATAGGGCAATCATTTGCCACAAGTATAGATGCTTTTGCAGTAGGGATCAGTTTCGCACTCTTAAATCAATCGATTATACTACCTGTCCTGGTAATAGGTCTGGTCACATTTGGGTTTTCTTTGCTGGGTGGAAAAACCGAACAAAGTGACCCCTTCCTGCCGATTTCGATTGACCACCCCTATGCCGGACTGATTTGACCACCCCGCCGGATTAAAGGGACCACGTGTCGCCGGAATTTATTGACCACCCAGAAAAGGACTTTTTTTGTGCCGATTAGCACGTAAATGATTATCGTAGTCATGTCACTATTTAATAATCATTTATGTCAAATCATTTAACGCACATGAAAAAAGTAAGATTGATTATCCGAATGTACACCGAGGGTGTAAGTAAGAAAACCATTAGTGAGAAAAGCGGTTGTAGCCGCAACACTGTCAAGAAGTACATCCGTCAGTTCATTGCTCTTGGGATGACTTTTGAGGAGTTGAATAAGCTCAACAACACTTCGTTAGAGGCACTATTCAAAATGGAAGATGCCGTATCCAATCCCAAGCTTGAGATACTGAGGAGTTATTTTCCTGAGATGGAGAAGGCCTTGAAGCGAAAGGGTATTACCCGGGAGCATCTATGGCAAAAGTATATATCAGAACATCCTGATGGTTACCGGGTGAGTCAGTTCAAGGAGCATTATAACCGTTGGCGGAAGCAGTCAGCCGGAGTGATGCACATCGAACATAAAGCCGGTGATAAAATGCAAGTTGATTATACCGGTAATCGTTTGGAGATAGTTGACATGGATACCGGAGAGTTGCGGCCAGTAGAGGTATTTGTTGCCATTTTGGGTGCAAGCCAACTCACCTATGTTGATGCGAGTCTCTCACAGAAGAAGGAAGACTTCATCCAATCCTGTGAGAACGCACTCCACTATTTTGGTGGTGTACCGCAAGCCATTATCACAGATAACTTAAAGTCGGCTGTTATCAAAAGCGACAAGTATGAACCAACGTTGAATGAGGCCTTCCGTGACTTCACGCTTCACTATGGGTTGTCTGCTCTTCCAGCTGGGCCCTACAAGCCGCGTCACAAGGCTTTAGTCGAAGGGATGGTGAAAATCATCTACCGGGTTATTTATCCTGAAATCCGCAAGCAGACCTACACAAATCTTGCTGATTTGAACAGGGATATCCTCACCGAACTGGACAAACTTAACAATCAGCTATTGAAAGGTCGGCCCTATAGCCGACGTATGCTGTTCGAGGAGATTGAGCGCGAGACTCTTCAAGCTCTGCCGCTACATGTTTTTGAGATAAGGCATAAAAAGGTTGCTACAGTAATGAAGAACAATCATGTGAGTCTGAGTGTAGACAAGCACTATTACAGTGTGCCTTATGAATACATCGGAAAAAAGGTCAAGCTGTTTTACAACCAGATCGATGTGGAGATCTACTACCAGTATGAGAGGATCGCCAGACACCTAAGGGATCCACGTCCCTTCCGGTACACCACAGAATCAGAACATCTGGCAACGAGCCACAGGTATATTACCGACTGGACACCGGAGGGTTTTATTGAGCGGGCCGAGAAGGTTGGCACAAGCACCATGGTGTATATAACCAAAGTGTTGGAGAAGCCCCAGCATGCCGAACAAGCTTACCGAACCTGTCAGGGTATCCTGAGTCTGGCAAAAAGGATTAGCAATGAGCGATTGAACAATGCTTGTAATCGGGCAGACTTTTTTGGTGAATACAGTTACAAGACTATCAAGACCATCATTGAAAGGAATCTGGATTATACAGATCTCTCCAAAGATGATGATATAAAGACCCTTCCGCTTCATAACAACATACGGGGCAAAAGATATTATAAGTAATCATTTACGGCCGCCTGTCATGCTCTTAAGGGTCATGGTGGGTGGTCATTTTATCAATCTTAAAAAACAAAAAATTATGAATGAAGAAACACTGGTGAAAATGAAAAGCATGAAGTTTTATGGCATGGCCCAGGCCTTTTCAAGCTGCCTGGAAGATGGACAGCTGGCAACGATGACCTCTGATGAGATGCTATCTTTCCTGATTACTTCGGAATACGACGACCGACATAACCGGCGTATTGACCGGCACATACGAAATGCCAGGTTCCGGTACAGTGGCAGCATTGAAAAACTGTATTATGGTCCTGAAAGAAATCTTGAGAAGAACCAGATGATGCGTTATGCAGAATGTGATTTTATTGATAAAGCTGAGAATATCCTGATCACCGGCTGCACTGGGATAGGTAAGAGCTACATCGCTTCTGCATTGGGCAACCAGGCTTGTCTGAAGGGGTATAAGGTCTTCTATACAAATATCACCAAGCTCTTTGCAAAACTCAAAATGATGAAGGCCGATGGATCCTACCTGCGTGAAATATCCAGAATAGAAAAGCAGGACCTGCTGATCATGGACGACTTCGGCCTGCAAGCTCTGGATAATCAAAACCGGGCAGCATTGATGGAGTTAATCGAGGATAGGCATGGAAGAAGATCAACCATCATTACCTCTCAACTGCCTGTTAAAGAATGGTATGATGTAATAGGAGAAAAAACGGTTGCTGATGCCATCCTCGATAGACTGGTGCACGATGCAAACAGGATCGATATTGATGGAGACTCTATGCGAAAAAATAAAAAACTTAGAAATTTATAGTGAGAGAATCTCAATTAAAATATATTTGTATTTAAGCTCTTTGGCTTAAGAAAAGTTCTTTGCTTTTGTTGTCAAAAATGAGGGGGTCAATCGATCCCGGCTTCCAGTGGTCAGGTTCAACTGGCGAAAGGGGGTCAGGTTGGCCGGTTTTTCCAGCCAGGCCGGTTATGTCAAGAGCCCTCAGAACAACCCTCTCAACATCATCGGATCGCATATTCTTACATAACTCCCAGGTGATGATATACCGGGAGAAATCATCCAGTATTGTTGTCAGATAATACCAACCCCAGTGAACTACCTTCAGGTAGGAGAAATCAGTCTGCCAGAGTTCATTCACCCTGGCAGGCGGGTCCTTGAAGTGATCCGCAGCCTTCATGACAATATGAGATGGGCTGGTGATCAGATCCCTGCTTTTAAGTATGCGGTAAACACTTGATTCACTAATAAACCACTCCCTGGTATCGTTAATATGAAAGGCTAACTCACGGGGAGATTTCTCAGGTTGTTCAAGAGCTTCTCTGACGACCTCTTCACGTTCATGCTCCGGGATCTGATTCCATTGCTTCCTCTCTGGATCTACCCGGGGTTGTAAACCATCAAATCCTTTCTCCTGATATCTCCCATACCAATCATAAAACGTACTCTTTGGTATGTTCAATTGGGTCAAAGTCAACTTTACAGGCAGATCAGACTGCTCAACCAGCCTGATTATTTCATACTTCTCGCTGGCATTAAACCGCATACCCATGGGTTTTAAGTTGAGCCACTGGGGCTTTTTTTAAACTGCTCATACTTTAAAAAAGTCTCTGCCAGAAGCTTCTTTAAATCATCGTTCTCGCGACGAAGCAGTATCACTTCATCTGTTGTGGCTTCTCGTTGGGTATCGCCACTCAAACGTTTCTTTCCGCCTTCAAGAAAACCTTTGCTCCATCTATAATACAGGTTGGGATTAATGCCCTCACGACGGCATATGGTAGCGATACTGTCTTCACCCCTTAATCCTTCAAGGACGATCCGGATCTTTTCCTCTGAGGTGAATTTGCGACGTGTCTTTCGCTTGATTTCCCGGACTACAGCCTCGGGACCCTTTTTCTTTTTCTCAGTCATTTTAAACTCTAATTAGGGTTAAGTTAAACATAAAAATGTCTCTCTTAACTTTTAGCTAATCGGAGTCCGAACACGTTAATGACCTACAGGTTTTAATAAACGCCTATTTAAATGGCGTTTATTTTTTGTTGGCAGTAGTGATTTCTAAAGGTAATATTCCCCAATAAT
>Ga0255053_10001780_pt1 | contig 11720 bp, 8 predicted proteins | sample JV7_2_22_MG_FD_188635 | JGI IMG/M metagenome (GOLD analysis project Ga0255053, IMG submission 188635) | Seawater microbial communities from Jervis Inlet, British Columbia, Canada - JV7_2_22 | ecosystem: Environmental > Aquatic > Marine > Inlet | place: Canada: British Columbia | collected...
CTCAATCTCGATCTGCATATAATTCTCATAGCGCGCCCCCGCTACCAAAAAAATGCGCCGGTCCCCTTTAGGGGGCCGGCTTTTTTCTTGCCTAATAAATCGAGGCAATGTCAGCTTTAGTCCTGAAAGCGGACATTCTGGTCCTGCTTGCTTAAGCTTAGTCTTGGTCTAAACTACCAGTATTCTGCCGCCGGGCAAGTGCATTCGCCGGCGCGGAACCGCAAATGGACGAAATCCCGCCAAGAATCGACGAGAGGGCACCCCCATGAATACCGATCTTTGTAATGGAATTAGCGAGCTCCTGCTGGATGCTGGGCGCGCGCATCACAAAGCGTTCGAAGCAACGGATGGCGCGGATCCGGATTGGCCGATCTGGTACGCGGAGTTCTCAAGAGGCGCGTTTGCTGAACAGTTCGGTATGAATCTCAGCAAGAGCCAGTTGACCTATTGCCTGATGAACGCGAGCTTCGAATACGAAGCTCGCTCACCGGATATTGAATGGCCTGAGTTCTACGCAAACGAAATCGTCGAGCGATTTGCACCGGCTGAGACACCGGCAGAGGACAAGTTGGCACTTTATCACTTCAACGGATGCCCATTCTGTTCGATGGTCAGGTCCGCGATCGACCGGCTTGGCGTCGATGTCGAGTTGAGGGACATATTTCAGGATGCGAAGCATCGTGATGACCTAGTAAGTGCTAGGGATCGCGCGACCGTGCCGGTATTAAGAATCACCTCTTCCGATGGCGAGGACCGATGGATGTCCGAGTCGCGTGACATAGTGAGTTACCTTCGGAAGAACTATGGCTAGGGAAGTGAAGAGGCTTCAAGCCCATATCGAAGCCGAGCTCAGCCCGGCGCAACTGGAAGAATTGGCCAGTCGCCTGGTGGAAAAGCGCTGCGAACTAGCAGAACGAGTGGTGGACCTGGAACAACAGGCCTTGATCAAGAACGACTGTTCACTTGCCGACGCCGCAGATGTGGCAAGCTTGCAAGATAATCGCCTGCGTGCACGCGGCATGATTGAACAGCACCAGCAAATTATCAAAGAAATTGACGGGGCGTTAGGCCGACTCGGGAGTGGAAGCTACGGCGTCAGCGAAACAACGGGCGAACCCATTGCCTATGACAGACTGATGGTCATTCCCTGGGCTCGAACCGGCACGGACGACGAGACGTGATAAGTCAGGACCAAACGGCATCGTAATGTTGCTTAACTACTATGTGGAGATTCTCGCAATTGGATATTGTTCATGAAGCGATTTAACTGGAGGGACCTTACAGAGATTGTTGGAATTATCGCAATCGTTGGGTCGTTAATATTTGTCGGGCTGCAATTGAATCAGTCGCAAGAAATTGCGATAGCCAGTCAATACCAGGAACGTGCAAGCACGGCCGTCGAGTTCTATGGCTCGCAAATGGAAAACGAGCGAGCTATTGCGGAAAAGGGCGCCCAAATCGCTGCAGCCGCCAGGGCTGGTATAACCTCTCCAGAATTGCGGGATTTCGTCAAAGACCGGTCGGCTGAATCCATCGGCATGTGGTTTTATGAGAATCGCGTTTTCTTCGTGATGCTGGACAATTTTCACTATCAGTACAGTGCCGGATTCATGGAGGATGAATCCTGGGACGCATTCCGCCAGCAGTTGCAAGACGAACTGTCCAGGGAGTCGACCGCAGCTTATTACCAAGACTACGGTTTCAAACTGCGAACCTCATTCGAAGAGCTTTGCGAGCAGATTTTGAAAGAAACAGTCGCAGAATCAGACTAGTTCATCCGAGCAAATCAACAACCTTAATCAATGTCGGGTTAACTTTGATTGGCGTCTTGCGCCAACTCGGCCTCAACGTCCTGGATTTCCTTGTTCAGGAAATAGGCGATGACCGTGCGAATTAATACCAGGCTGCCGAGAAGGATTAAGTCATCCAGAGAACGGCTGACAATGGTTTGCAGGAGATCAGAAACGATCATCAGCTCCAATGCGAACACCAGCTTTATTCCGAGTCCGCATCGCGTGACCTGTAAATCATGAATTCGGCTCCGAGCGTCGCCGGCCGTGAAGGAGCTGCGAACTACACTGACAACGGCCGTGATGAAGGCCCAGACCATGACCAACGCGCCGGTCAAATCGATTACGACAGCGACCCATTCCATTACCATGTGTATTTGGTGCATGGTCAGTCCTTATTAGACAAGTTCTGCGTCGGTAGAGATTTCGACGAGCGACGGGCGGTCATGCGCGAGAGCCTCGCTCAGGGTTGACTCGAGCTGCTCGGCTTTGGTGACGCGCATGCCCTTGCCGCCACAGAGATTGGCGAATGCAGCGAAGCTGGGATTGTGAAGATCGGTTTCCCAGACAGGCCACTCACCAGCGCGCTGCTCTTTGGAAATCTTGCCGAGTTCGCCGTTGTTGAGAAGTACGTGCGTGATGTCCATGTTGTATTTCACGGCGGTCGTAAAATCACCCATGTACTGACCGAATCCACCGTCACCGCTAATGGAGATGACTTTGCGGCCGCGATAGGCTTCCTGGTCTTGCGTGGCGGCCCAAGCGCCTAATGCGGCTGAAAAGGCAAAGCCAATCGAGCCAAGGTAGCCCGACATCAGGATGCGTTGGCCCTGGCTCTCGAAGTATCGACCGAACGAATAGGTGTTGTTGCCGACATCGACCGCTATGATGGCATCGTCAGGTGCGAGCCGAGTCAGTGCGTCAAATATCGACACAGAATTGAGTCCCTTGCCGCGATCATCGCTGAGACGACTGTGTTTTTCCTTCCGCCAGATTGACCAGCGATCCGCAAGCTCTGGTCGCCGATCCACGGATTTTGTCGCGCCCGCGAGCGCCTCTTTGAATCGTTGTGTGGTCAAGCCGATCTCACCCCACACGGGCAGGGTCACTGAATGGAACTTGCCCAGGTGCATTCGATCGTAGTCGACCTGGATGGTCGTGCGTTTCTGGGTGATGCCGGTGTGATTCGAGAATGAAGATCCCAGTGCAAGAATCAGGTCGCACTCATTCATGAACCAGCTGGCGATCGGGGTTCCTGATCGGCCGAGTACGCCAGCCGCCAGTGGGTGGCTGTCCGGGATCTGGCCTTTCGCTTTGAACGTCGTCATGACTGGTGCATTAAGCTGCTCGGCCAGATTGATGACGTCGTTCATCGCATCGCGTGCGCCATATCCGACAATGATGATCGGCCGCGTGGCCTTTTTGAGTAGCTCAACCGCGTCGTCGACAACAGCGTCGTCCGGGGCTACACGGGCGACAGAAAGACGCCCCTCCGGTCCAGACGGCGTAGGGTCTTTCGCAACCAGCGTTTGAACATTGTCCGGAAATATCAGGTGAGCCACATCGCGTTCAACGATCGCATTCTTGCAGGCGAGCGACATCAGTTCGGCATGGTGCGAGCTGTTCAATACTGATTGACTGAAGCGAGCAACCGGAGCGAATGCCGCAGCGAGATCGACCTCCTGAAACGCGCCGGGGCCGAATACCTGTACCTGTACCTGGCCGGTCAGCGCGAGCAAGGGTGCCCGATCGACTTTAGCGTCCCAAAGCCCGGTCATCAGGTTCGTAGCACCCGGCCCGGCGATCGTCAGGCAGGCAGCCGGGCTCCCGGTCAACTTGGCATACCCTGAGCAGGCAAACGCGGCAGCTCCTTCGTGGCGCACGCCATAGTAATTCAGCTTGCCTTTGATCGCCTGGCGTCGCAGGGCATCGGATAGGCCAAGATTGGAATGACCGACGATCCCGAAGACCGAGGTGACGCCCCAGTTCGTCATTGTCTCAGCCATCACGTCAGTCACCGTGGTGTCGTGCGGTGCATCTGCCTCCAGTTCGACGTAAATGCCATCATCGCGTACTTCGAGCGAGTACATCGTCTGGCCGGTATCTTCATGTGCGCCGGGCGGTAGGCCTGTCTTAGGATCGAAATCCCAGCCGTGCCAGGGACAGCGAAGCAGGCACTCGCCGTTTTTTCCTTTCTCTATCGAGCCCTCACCCAGAGGACCGCCCTGGTGAGGGCAACGGTTGTCCATTGCGTGGTATTCACCATCGATATGCGTCAGCGCCATCGAGTGAATGCCCGCGGTTACTGTCTTGACGCGACCTTCCGGCAACTCATCGACGTCAGCAACACGGTGCCATTCGAGGTTCTTGTTATTGTCTGCCATTTCTTCCTACCTTCCTGCGACGCCGCCGTAGGCGACTCCTGTGAGATCCGCCATGTCTCTTTGGAACGTAGTGAGGTCGTCAATCTGCAGCTCGCCAAGACGATGGTGGCCGGCTGCACGAGCGATAACTGTCATAAGTTCCACTGATGCCTCGAAAAATCGGGCAAGGCGCTCGGCAGCCAATTCGACCGGCAGTCGCTCGCGTAGGTGTGGTTTTTGTGTTGCGATGCCGACTGGGCAGTTATTCGTGTGACAAGCTCTCATGCCCAGGCAGCCGATGGCCTGGATCGCAGCATTGGATACGGCGATGCCGTCAGCGCCCAGCGCCATAGCTTTGGCAAAGTCGGCCGGAGTCCTGAGCCCACCCGTGATGATTAGCGTGACATTTTTCGCCTCGCACGAATCCAGGTGCCTGCGTGCCCTCGCGAGCGCTGCGATGGTCGGCACGGAAATGTTGTCCCGGAAGATCAGTGGGGCAGCACCTGTTCCTCCGCCTCGTCCATCGAGAATGATGTAGTCGACGGTGGCCTCCAGCGCAGCGTCAATGTCTTTCTCGATGTGCTGCGCTGACAATTTGAAGCCGATGGGTATTCCGCCGGTTCTCTCTCTTACTTCGCTCGCGAAGTCCCGGTACTGGCTGATCTCGGTCCAGTCAGGAAAGCGCGGCGGCGAAATTGCGGTCTGTCCCTCTTCCAGTCCGCGTACCTCGGCTATCTTTCCCTTTACTTTGTTACCGGGCAGATGACCACCGGTGCCCGTTTTGGCCCCCTGGCCGCCTTTGAAGTGAAACGCCTGAGTTTTCTCGACTTTATCCCAGGAAAAACCGAATCGTGCCGATGCCAGCTCGTAAAAATATCGCGAGTTCGCGCTCTGTTCTTCAGGGAGCATGCCGCCTTCGCCCGAGCAGATTCCCGTGCCTGCGAGTTCTGCGCCTTTGGCCAGAGCAACTTTTGCCTCTTCCGAGAGTGCGCCAAAACTCATGTCAGATACGAACAGCGGGATGTCGATCTTCAGGGGCTTATCGGCGTTTGGTCCGATGACAAGTTCGGTTGTTACCGGCTCATCGTCCAGCAATGGCAGTTTGGCCAGCTGACCAACGACGAACTGCAGGTCATCCCACTTGGGCAGGCTGTCTCTGGGCACACCCATCGCGCTCGCGGGACCGTGATGGCCAACTTTGCTCAAGCCATCATTGGCGAGCATGCGTATGACTTTGACGTGCGGCTCGTCGACTGTCCCCGTCGGGTCCTGGTACGCACCCTGATAGGCATCGCGATTATAGGGTTGCGGGTGATCATCGGCCCAGGCAGAGATTTCGGTCTCGTCTACATATACCTGACCGTCCTCCAGCCAGGCATTAAATTTTGGCAACGTCTCTTTGTTGTTGTATTGGCTGATTCCGGTATCCAGTCGGTAATCCCAGCCGTGGACACCGCAAATCAGATTGGGGCCATCTACGCTGCCGTCGGACATCAGCGCGCCTCGATGTGCGCACCGGCCGTAAAGAACGCTGACGGACTCGTCGAAGCGCACTACGACCAGGTCTACATCGGCGACTATCGCGTATGCTGGAACGCGGTCTTCCAATTCATCCCATCTCTTGATGGCCAGCTTCGTCATCGGTCGGACCCTTTATAGTTGTTTGTTATTTTCCATACGGGAAAAGTTCGATCGTTGGTGGATCGCCTGTCGGAATATAGTGTGTGAACCTAGACCCAGTCTACATGTATCTCCAGTTTTCTTCGAAATTCGCACGCAGACACTAATTGGTTTGTCAGCAGCATTTTGGACGACGGCTGTATTCAGGCACGGCTGACAAGCGTTGTTACTTGGCGTGGACGTGACGGAGATCTGTGGCGGCTGCCGACCCCAGGCAGTGATTCACCGAACCCGATCTTTAAACTTCTAATCGGATCGGGCAGGGGAAATTGCGTCTGCCGGGATACCGCCGTGACAGGGCGATAGTATGTGCGACCGGGGCCCGACCGTTACGCTACCAACGGAAATGGCTCAATCTCGATCTGCATATAATTCTCATAGCGTGCCCCCGCTACCAATAAAACAGGCCGGCCCCAGTTATGGGTCCGGCTTTTTTTATGGCTAAATGTCTCCCGCTAAATCCTGTTACATATATTCAAGTGGCAACCAGGTCAATCGACAGATAGTGTTTGCCCTCCGAAAACAAATCTAAGAAGAGGAACAGCTATGAGACTCGGTATTTTCGTTGTTGCCATGATTGCCGCCTCGAGCGCTCAGGCGCAGTTGGAGACTTTCTCAGGAACGGTGGAGACACGTGTTGGTTCTATCGAGCTTGAGCTCGGGGTTCCTGCTGGCGAGTCCATAGAGAAGCTCTACGACCAATTGGATTTTTCGAGCGCCTATCTTGCCTACGTCTGGGCGATGCCAGCCGTGAATCAGGCCGGATACATTTATTCCTGGCGAGACGTTTTCAAAGCCGAATGGGGCCAGCCCGTCGCTTTGCCCTCGAGCCAGGACAGGCGAGGGACACTGACCCCGACAACGACGGCGACATACGTTATGTTCATGGTCGATCTATCTGATACCGGTCCGTTCATCTTTGAGGACTTCAAAGGAAATCACGCGGGTATAATTACGGATCTTTGGCACCGTCTCCTCGCCGAAGTTGGTAATCCCGGACCCTTCAAGGGGGAGGGTGGCAAGACCCTGATCATCGGCCCTGGGCAGCAGGTACCTGCCGATACGACAGGATTCCATGTCATTGAATCTGCTACGAACAACATCTTCGTCGGCACTCGTCTCCTCGATGATGACAAGGAGAAAGCCGTGCGGGAACTGGGTCCGCAATTTCGCGGTTACCCATACGCGGCGCGAGATAACCCACCAGAGAAGTCCCTCATCCTTGCCAATGACAGGGCGTGGACGCAAAACCCGCCAACTGGTCTGGCCTATTTTGAGCGGCTTGCGGAAATTCTTCGAAATGAACCGGTTGCAGAACGGGATCGGTTCATGATGGCCAAGCTCAGAACACTGGGCATTGAGACAGGTAAGCCATTCGAGCCTGACGAGCGGCAAAGGAAAATCCTGACCGAAGCGGCGCAACTCGGCGAGCTGACTTTGCGCGCTGCAACTGCCCATCGGCGGGGGACAAAGCCCTATTGGGAAGGGACTGATTGGAAAGAATTGTTTGTGTATCCGCCCAGTCAGCGCGAGGAGCACTTTGACCATTTCGAGGAGCGGGCGCTTCTCTACTGGGAGATCTTTGGCATCGGCATTCAGTCAACGGGTCCTGGCACCGGCTCCAAATACACGGTTAGCCATATGGATATGAATGGAAATCTGCTTGACGGTGGCAAATCCTACAGGCTGCGTATACCGCCCGATGTTCCAGCCAAACTGTTCTGGAGCGTTTGTGCCTATGACGAAGGTACACGGACTTTTATCGAAGGCACTGACAATACAATGATCGGTTCGCAGGAACCGGGATACGAGATCAATGCAGACGGATCGATTGATGTCTATTTCGGTCCGAAGGCGCCAGAAGGCAAGGTGGCAAACTGGATTGAGACTAAGCCGGGACGCGTGTGGTTCTCCTATTTCCGATTTTTCGGTCCCACTGAGCCGTTTTTCGACAAGACGTGGGTGCTATCGGAGTTCGAGCCACTGGATTAACCTTTCAGCAGGACGCGGAAAACCACTGTAGGAACAGCACAAATCACGCCCCCCGCTACCAGGAAAACAAGTCTCTCCCAAGACGGGAGCGGCCTCTTTTTTCGCCTTGACCTGGATGCTTCTCCCGCCGTTACTTGATAGCCTAGTCGCTCGCTTGTGGCTCAAAATAACCAAGAATGGGAGTCATCACTTATGACTAGCAGTACTCGTTGGATTTCTTTCTTGATCGCCGTATTGGTACTGTCTGCCTGCACCCCTTCCTCGCAAGAGCATTCGGTGGCCGCAGGGAACGAGGGAGTCATCCCGCGGGCCGAACGGCCGGAAAAGCCCCCGGCTAACACCAACGCCATGATCTGGCGTTTCATCGGCCCTATCGCCGGCACGCGGGGCTCGATGGTGATCGGGCATCCAACCGAGCATACCGTCTTCTATCACGGTGCGTCGGGCGGCCTGTGGAAAACGCCGGACGCTGGCCTGACCTGGGTTCCCCTTGGCGACGGTCAATTCGGCACGAGCTCCGTCGGCGCGATGGAAATCTCGCTCTCCAACCCCGACATCATGTACGTCGGCATGGGCGAGCCTCAGATGCGCAATAACGTTAGTTGGGGCGACGGTGTCTACAAGTCCACCGATGGCGGTGAGACCTGGGCACACGTGGGCCTTGCGGATACGCACCACGTCGCACAGATTCGGATTCATCCAACCAACCCGGACCTTGTCTACGTTGCGGCTTATGGCCATGCTTTCGGCCCCAACCCTGAGCGGGGCGTCTACCGCACCAAAGATGGCGGCGAGACGTGGGAGCAGGTGCTCTTCAAGAGCGAGCGGGCGGGAGCGATTGATCTGGTCATGAACCCCGCCAACCCCGACGAACTCTTCGCCACAATCTGGGAGTTCGAGCGCAAGGCTTGGGGGCCGACGACCGGTGGCGACGAGGGCGGCATTTGGAAGTCGACCGACGGCGGCGGCACCTGGACCGATATTACCTATAACTCCGGATTACCCGAGGGACAGCACGGCCGAATCGGTCTGACGATGTCCGCCGCTGACCCGGACCGGGTCTACGCGCTGATTGACTCGGAAACGCGGTCCGGTCTCTATCGGTCTGACGACTCTGGCGCGACGTGGGAATTCGTCTCCGACTACTTCCAGATTATAGGCCGGCCATTCTACTACTCTCATATCTACGCCAACCCGTCGAACGCCGATGAGCTCTGGTCGCCGAATAACCGGACCTGGTCCTCTGCAGATGGTGGCAAAACCTGGCTCGTCGAGCCAGGGATCAAGGATGACTTCCATGACGTGTGGATCGATCCCAGGGACGCCAATCGCATGATCGCCACCAACGACGGTGGCGTGCAGGTCTCTTTGACCGGCGGCATGAGCTGGTCGACCCAGTGGACCCAGAAGACCACGCAGATCTACCGCGTCCACACGGATACTGACTTCCCGTATAACGTCTACGGCAATGCCCAGGATGTCCTGGCCTACAAGGTGCCCAGCGCGTCGCGGTGGGGTGGCATCTCCGGATATGAGACTACCCTGATTGGCAACGGCGAGACCGGCGATGTGATTCCGCATCCGGACGACCCCAACATCGTCTACAACGTTTCGAGCGGCAGCCCACTTGGTGGAGGCGCGCCGTTCACGGTCAATAACCTGAAGACCGGCCAGAACGAGGTGCGCAATATCTACCCCGAGCCGCTGTTTGGGAGGAATGCCTCGGACTTGCCCTATCGTTTCCAATGGGACTCGCCTCTGGTGCTCTCGAAGTTAGAGCCCGATACCATCTACGCGGCCGGCAACGTGGTCTTCAAGACGACGGACGAGGGCCTGAATTGGGAGCCGATCAGTCCGGACCTGACTAACGATCTGCAAGACAAACAGGTCATCACCGGAACCCCGTGGCTGCCCGAGTACTTCGGCCAGGAGATCTACAGCACTCTCCACCGAATGGCGGAATCGCGCCACGAGAAAGGCGTGCTCTGGACTGGGTCCGACGATGGTGTGATTGCCTTGACCCGCGACGGCGGTAATACCTGGAACCGAGTCTCTCCGCCAGGCCTGCCAGATTTCGCCGACGTCAAGGAACTCGAGCCGTCGCCTCACGATCCGGGAACGCTCTACGTTGCCTTGACTCGTTACAACACGGCGGACGACTACAAGCCCTATTTGTACAAGACAAGCGACTACGGCCGGACGTGGTCGGATCTTAGCTCGAACTTTCCGCAGGACCAGACCACCTTCACCATTCGCGAAGACCCGGTTCGCAAAGGCCTGCTGTACGTCGGCACCAACAAAGGCATCTTCGCCTCGCTGGATGATGGCGAGACCTGGCAGCCGATACAGTTGAACATGCCGCACGTCGAGGTCTCGGCCCTCACCGTAAAAGACGCGGATCTGGTGGCCGCCACCAATGGGCGTGGTTTCTGGATCCTGGATGACGTGACTCCTCTGCGTGAGCAGGGCGCAAATGTCTCCGGGAAGGCGGCACACCTGTACTCGGTGTCTGACCACACAAGATTCGGTTACAGCTGGTGGATGAACTACGCCCCTGGCGGCGATCCGGGCGGCATGAAGAAGTACTTCGTGCAGAACATGCGAGCCGGCCACACCTACTACGAACTCAGCACGATCAACGGCGAGAAAAAGCGCCAGTTCGTCGACGCCGGTGATGCCAAGCCAATGGGGCCAATGATCTACTTCCGGCTTGCCGAGGGCGTTCAGGATGTCAACATTAGTATCCTGGATGAGGCGGGCAACGAAATTGTCACGCACGGAAAAGATGCTCTTGTCCTGAAATACGCGGCAGAAGGGGACGAGACCTTCGATGCCGGGCTGAACCGGTTCGTGTGGGATATGCGCTATCCGCTGCCACGTGTCATCCCGGGCCGCGCGCCTACGCCGATACAGCCGTTCGCCAAACCGGGCAGCTACACGGCGAAGCTTACCGTCGACGGCGATTCGCAGATGCAGGACTTCAAGTTGTTCATGAATCCCCACGAGCCTTACACCCAGGCGCAAGCGGACGCGCGCTTCGAGTTCTGGATGGATCTCTACCGGAATGTTGACGAAAGATCGGAGCACGTGACCGAGGCCGTCGAGTTGCGCGAGAGCGTGGCGACTCGACTCCAGGAGTTCAAAGACTCCGGAGCTGACGCCAGTCGGGTTGAGGTCGCCGAAGCGAAGGCCGCGGTTGTCACGAATCTCGTCAACGAGTACGAGGGCGCCTTCGTCGCTGTTGGCAGGACACTGGCCGAAATCATCAACCTGCCGGCCAAGGTCTTCACCAAGGCGATTTGGCTGCACAACATGATGGAAGTGACGGAGGGTCCGGTCAGCCAGCCGATGCGTGAGGCTTACGATCGGATCAACGTCGAAAGCGAGGAGGCGGAGAATCGCTACCGAACGAATATCGATGAAGCCCTGGATGAGTTCGAGGTGGCCATCACAGGCTAAGCCAGTGCAGGGACCTCTATCGATCTGAGAGGAGCGGTCCAAGGTGTCGACACGCTGGATGAGGTGCGGTTGACTGTGCGGGGCCTCGCCCGCACCTCGGGGGCCTGGTGCACGCCCCCGCTACCAGGAAAGCAAGCCGATCCCGTTTGTGGGACCGGCTTTCCCCTTTTAATGCTCCGAACGTCCGCTTTCGGGAAAAGCGGACATCAGGCGACCAACGGAAATGGCCGAATCTCGATCTGCATATTATTCGTATAGCGCGCCCCCGTTACCAATAGTTGGCTGTTCATATGCAGCAGACCAGCAAGCCTCGTTTCGACGAGGCTTTTTGCTTTTGGTGGATCAGGTACTTGTGCTCGTCGCTAAAAAGGTATACTTTTTATACCATTATGGAATTCGAGTTCGATCCAGGGAAAAGCGACCGAAATCGCGCCAA
>Ga0255053_10001786_pt1 | contig 11692 bp, 19 predicted proteins | sample JV7_2_22_MG_FD_188635 | JGI IMG/M metagenome (GOLD analysis project Ga0255053, IMG submission 188635) | Seawater microbial communities from Jervis Inlet, British Columbia, Canada - JV7_2_22 | ecosystem: Environmental > Aquatic > Marine > Inlet | place: Canada: British Columbia | collected...
GATAATTCAGTCGTTGCGAGATGCTATCCTACAAAAACAGACCTCCTAACTGGTAAGAGATTATCCTATGAGCGAGAATGCTTCGTAAGGGATCCAACCGCCGAGGTATTGGAGATTACCCACGTATTATATAATGGCTACGTATTTGATACGCAGAAAATAAAACTGAAATATTTGCAACATACACAGCCGGAGCTGCGGTATCAATACGAGTTACCATCGGGGCTCAAAGCGGCAGAGTGCCCTCCATTGGAGATCGAGACATGCTTGAAAATCCTCTGTGATGCTCGTAAACTGGATGAGATCGTATCATTCGCAAACGACTGCGCCAAGTATGCTGCTAAGTATGCTGAGAATACTGCTAAGTATGCTGCTGAGAATGCTGCTAAGTATGCTGAGAATACTGCTGAGGATGCTGCTGAGAATGCTGCTAGGTCTGCTGAGTATGCAGCTGAGTATGCTGTGTCTGCTGCTGTGTCTGCTGTGTCTGCTAGGAATGCTGCTGTGTATGCTGAGTATGCAGCTGAGTATGCTGTGTCTGCTGCTGTGTCTGCTATGTATGCTAAGAATGCTGCTAAGTATGCTGAGTTGTTAAGGCAGTCCCGAAGCATCAGGGAGATCGCACCGTATCTCAATAAGGTGATATAGATGGAGAAATCGATGAGAGATTATAGGGAGCAGGCAAAGACCGAGCTCGATATAATGCTGGACATATACTATATGAACGAAGAGAAACAGAAGATTATGAAGGAACAGATACTCCAACTGTTCCGAGAGGGCAGCACGAGTAATAACTATACATATATGAAGGATACCATGGTAACCGACCGTAAACTCGCAGAGGAAACTATCGCGCGATATAGATTGGATGTGCCAACGATCACCACTAAAAAGACAAATTGGCGTAACGAGAAGATGGTTGAGATCGCCTTCCAGGTGCAATTGAATATGGCCCTCCCTAAAATGATGAAAAGTGGCTATTTCAGGAGGGTTAAGAAATGAGTGAAGAATTTGAATGCGGATATAAGGAAACATTTCTAAAATGTCCAGGCGACAAGTGCTTTTGGTCTCGGATATGTAGTCGCAAAGAGACATATGACGAAGCTGGATTACAAGAACAAGAACATCCAGGTGATTATTATGATCAATATGGAGTGGAATATTAACTATGATGGGAAACAAATGTCCTTACGACATCGAATGTAATCAATGTGGGTATATACATGATCGAATAAACCCACGAGATGTTTGTCCATACTGTGGTGTTATAAGCCATAGTGAGGAGGTAGAACTATGATCTACTATTTGGCACATCCCTATGAGGGACAAGAGGAGTCTTCATTTGCTAAGGCACAGAAGTGGACATTCCAGCTCCAGCAACAAGGACATACTGTCTTCAGCCCGATAATGCACTCGCATCCGTTCTATACGGGGTTGGCAACCTATGGGGTGTTGAGACCAGTCGATTTCATTCAATGGGATCTTGCGCTGCTCGAGGGGTGGTGTGTAAATAAAGATTATGTTGCTCCCTACGGAATTTGTGAAGTGGGTAGTGAATTGTTAATATATCAACCCAAGATCACGATACTCATGAGCCGGACTGCCTATGATGGTAAATGTTATGAGAGGAATTGGCACTCAAAGGGCTGTCGGCGTGAGTATGAGTTTGCCAAGGAGCACCATATCCGAGTCCTGTTATTAGAGGATTTTGTGGAGGGAAAGGAGGTAGAACTATGAGTATATCAGACGACCCATGTCCGAACTGCCAGTATTCTGAGTGCTGGACTATTCTGGCGATGGGCGAGGCTGGCACTATATTCAGGTGCGATCAATGCGGTAGACAGTATCGGGAGGAAGTATCATGATAGTCACCTACAACGCGGGCAAGACATGGGATAGGATCCTGTGGAGATATTGGCCAAATGGAAAGAGAGGAAAAAGTCAGGAAGAAACTGAAAATGGGGAAAAGGAAGGACAACTTCAAGATCTTATCATAAATTATGGTCATAAAAAGACCGCTATTGAATTTAAAGGCACTGATCTACATAGTTCACTGAAAGGTAAAGGAAGAGGCGGTAATTTAGTGCTTGAGCTCCGCACTCATTATCTGGGTAAGTTTGATGAAATCTGGATTGCTATAGCAGGAGCTCAATCACAGAACGATATACAGACAGTAATGTCTAAAATGTGGACATTTCGGCAATATAATATATATGTTAAATGGTGGGACTCGCAAGAGGCTGCTGTTCATGGGATCAGGAAGATGCTCAATACAGCTCCTGTGAGTCTAAAAACGCCGCCTTATGTAAACGAGAGCGATGCTCCAACCACCTTATGGAGAATGCTGAGACAGTTTCCTGGGATGAGTGAAGCTGTAATTGGAGATGCAATGAATCATTGCAGGAGAGAACAACATTATACCCCAGAGACTCAGGTGAACTATATAGCGAAGCGAACAAAAAGGAATATTGATAGGTTATTTCATGATTGGTGGTTCAGTGGTATCGGGCCCAAGGATAACAAACTGGGGGACGGGATATGAAACGTAAAGGGTACGCACCTAGAGGTTTGAATAGGAATATGCGGATACTGACAATTTATGTTCCATGGTCGCATATCAAAGCGGTGGATAAGATCGTGGATGCTGGTTTCTTTATTAATAGGAGCGAGGCGATTAGGGTGTTCGTGAGGAATGGTCTCAGTAACTTCAGTCTGGAAGAGGAGTTCTGTGGTATGATAAAATCTTCAATAGAAACGGATAATCCTGATCGAGTCCTGATCGGTGGAAAATCCTATAGAATTATACAAAAAAACTAATTTTTTTCTTTTTCTTCTTCTACTTTATATTTGATTAATTGAGCATCTCGATTAACCAATTGCTTCTCAAGCTCAAGCAGTTTTTGGTCTTTCTGTATTACCTGCTCTTGTAGTTTTTCCTCATTAGTCGCCTTTTGGTTATATTTTTTGTAGACGACGTCGATCTGTTTTTGGATTAGTTTCACTGCCCCCCCGAGTACAATTTGGGTTAGGGCTTGGAATGACATAATTATCGCGGCTGTCATACTAATTAATCCTGCGAATATATTGGTTACATATCCGATTACAGTCATCATATAACTCAAGATCAATAAATACCAGAAATAGGTAATGATCTTTGTGTTAATAGTTTCGTCTGATGTGAGTGGTGGTACATCAGGAGTTTGCGGTTTGCTCATTTTATTCTCTCTAATTTTGTTTCTAATATGTATTATTCGTCCATCTATTGGATCATATTCTATTTCAGGGGGCCCGTATTTGGTTTTATCCACCGGATATTTTTTAAAAAAATTATACCCGAGGGAAAAGTTATTTCTCTCTGAGGGCAGCCACCATCCCCTCCTCAATTGCCTTGATCCGATCCTCTAACTTCAGGATGTGTTCATATAGAATTGGATCGACACATTTATCAATATCCATAATCTTCTGATTATTCTCATCTACCCAAACGACCTTGAGGATCTTATTATGGATTTTATCAGTAATTCTTATCTCTTCAGTCATCGTAATAACACTCCAGCGAAACCGCGGCTATCTCTAGATCGTGCTGAGTGAACACCTCACCATATATATATACTACAATACTAATATATCCACTAGCATCAACATCAGTAAATGCGTAGTTATATTCTCCAGCTGGCTGCTGATTAGTGCCATCATTAACCTCGATTGTCCTGACTCCTGCTGCGCTAAAACCTATTAGTAACATAGCAGAAACAAAGTCAGTTGCATCCGCAGCATTGAGCGAGACCTTTGCCGATGCGATATAAAGTTTCTTTGTCCCTAGGTTTGTCGGACATGGTAGAAACCACGTGGAATAAAAATCGGTTCCATCCACATTAGCGCAGGCTGTAGTATTCACCTCAAACTTCATTACACTACTGGAGCTTCCTAATACACATGGAACGAACGCGGAATTACTGGTACCTAACATCATCATAGTACCTAGGAGATCCTGTGCCTGCCCAATATTCTGTTGATTTGTCTGTATCCTTACCTGCGTTTCAGTATTCTCATTCACTGCTGGAATATAAACTGCATCGGTGATCATTAATTCACAGATGTCTGTGAGTTCATCATATTTGGAGTATACTACATACCATGTCTCGGCTGCGATAGAGTATTGAGATAATGTCAGCGTAACACTGGTGCCCGCGCGAATAAATCCATGGCCATGTGTTTTTAGTTGTATTTTCTGTAGTTTGAGGTTTCTGTCAGTCTCGATCTGTGCGGCAATTGCATCTAACTCGGTCTGGTCAATTATCTCGGCAAACCAATCATAATAAGTGCCAAAATTAGGTTCACCATATTTAACAGATTCTAAACGAGTACCATTCAGGAAACCACCGTATACGACTATTTTCGAATATTTTAGCGACTCAGTTTTATGTTTCGGTTCTTCTAAAACGTTACTGTCCTGGATTGTCTTACCACTGGCTGAGAACTGGTCGTAATAAATATTATAGTCAGGTGTCCATGAGATAATATAGCCCTCGGCAGATTGGAACCACCTAAATTTATTAGCGAGGTTTTTATTCTTAAACTCTTTATCATACGTTGTTGCAGGAACTACAGAGATATTACCGTTCTGGTAGAAGAAGGCGCAATAGTTATCAATCTCATCAGTCAACATATCAGGTACATCCTTGGTTGTATAGGAAGAGTCCTCCTCAACTTTGAGGTCAATCTCGTCACCACCCGATAGATTTAGTTTGTAATAGCCCGATTCTTTTATGTATGAGTTGACCTTATAGATTCCTAAAATTACTTCGCTGTCATCATATAATAATAACCACTGGTCTTCAAATGGCTCGGTATAGGTCTCTATCCTGGCCTTATAAGGGTCTTGCAATTGACTGGTAAATTCCGCTATTCCTACGGCGTATGTAGAGAAGGCGACCTGGTAGATTGTATCAGTTCCATCATTCAACCAATCATCGAAGCCAACATATGAATCATCGACCAGTTCCTGGATCTTTAAGGGAAATCCTTGCTGATTCACAAAATAAATCGTGTCTTTCCATGCAACATAATTCACTTCTAAAATACCGTTCACAATGGACCATACTAAAGTGGTTTGACTTTCTCCGTTTCCTGAATATGAAAACCAGGTTCCTGCATTTACGCGAACATAAAAATGATCTTGATCGATCAACCACTCTACATTCCCTTGGAACCAATATTGTTGTTGTTTGTGGTTAAAAACGGCGGGCTTCGTCACTGATAGCGTTTCTACATCAACAATTCCTTCTACAGTATTTTTAAATTTTGCCTTTTTTACATCATTGGTCGTATTCACATATACAAAATAATAATAACCGTCACTACTATTATACCGCCCATTATAACATTGATGCCAACCATTTATCTGAACACTGGAGCTCCCGGCAGCATTTGCAATATATAAGAATTTATTTCCTGCAACCTCAGTCTCAGCATATACAAATGGATACTCACCTTGATCATCAGTCTCGGCCAGGCCGATGACATACCCCCCACCTGCTGCAGCATCAATCTCAAACTGGACAAGTGTCCAGTCTTCCGCAGCATCCTCAAAATATTCCACCTCTGCATCAAAACCTTCACCTACAATCCCCTGAGCCACACCCGCGGCCACCGGCTCATCCTCGGTTTCATTATATCCAAACATAGTATCATCATTAAATGTACAGTCGAATACCATGCTTTCAGTCTGATGGGCTACGTTGAATGTATATACAGGACAGGAATGGACTCCATTATCTATCCCGCGGATATCTATAAAGAGATATTTATCACCATAATTATATGAGGCTGTCCAGCCAATTGTCACAAGGGCCGCGCCAGCTCCATAAGAGAAATATGAGCCACTCTCTACCACGAGTTTAATATGATCGCCTCCGATGGATGATACAGTAAACTCTGAACTGGTGAAAACAGCATCAATTGCAGCTTGTATCTCTACTACTACAGCCGCTAAGTTTGCACAGTTTGCATCTAAAGTTATGGTCTCGGCAGAGGCACCGTTTAAGGACAGGGTAAAAGTCTCAGAATTGCCACCACTCCAATCATGTCCACCACTTAAATCAACGGTACCATAGGATGGTTCATTAAAACGCATAACATTATTGTTCCGGTCTACAACATCAATCGCATTATCTGCGTGCACTGTAACAGAAGCGAATTGTTTATATTTTATGTTTGGCCACCTCGTAATACATTAGAAAGTTGGGGATATTCATACGTTCATCTATTGTGTCTATAATTCGTTGCCGATAGTTACTCCGATTAACTACGTAAATAATAACTAATATTAGCATAATATTTAAAATGAATTGGAATATAATGAAATCGAATAAATGTTGTTGTATTGGATCCATAATTTTTTCACCTCAAGATTTTTTACCGAGTCCCACTATAAAAATCATGGGGTTGGGGTTGTAATCTCTCCAAAGTTCATGTTCATCCTGTACACTTTTCCATCCTTACAGGAATGATCCCAGTCCATAGGACTACCTAATATATATTGTAGATGATTATCAGATGAATCCCAAGATAGTTTCTCCCATACGTTATTCGCAATATGTTTGATAAATAGATAGCATTTCTTTGCGCCAACTTTTAGTGAATGTGTATAAAAGAAATTCTCTATTAATATAACCTCTGCGGTGGAATTGGCGCCAATGACTGCGACCACGGGACAGTTCTGGATCACTGCCTTTATATCACGCACTCCGGCACAATATCCCGATGCGCCTGCGATTGCTGGTTTTCGTTTGATCATTGATTTCGCATTGGGTTTCCAGAACCTCGCGTTTAGGTATACTACATTTCCATCCGGTGTTTCCGAGCCTACTGCTCCAGTCTTGGCCGAGGCAACTGCCACCGGGTAGGTGTTTGCTCCTGCTATAATTGTTATTGCCATGATTATCAATCCCAGAATATTAGAACATCCCAGACTGCTCCTGCTGCGCCTGCGATTGCATTACCAATCTCAGTAAATATATTTACTATTGCATCCCATATAAAGCCAACGACACCACTGATCACTCCACCAATAAACTCGAGACCTTTCCAAAAAGCATCGGCGATCATTTTGAATAGAACATCGATAAACGTTCCGAAGTCCATACTCATGAGTGCCTTTACCATGTCGGTTATACCTCGGATAATGATGAGGAGGATATCGATTAGTGGCTGTAGAAGTTTCATTAAAACTGGTAAGATCGTATTCAATAGAGGCATGAATGCATCCACTAGCTCCATGAGCGCGGGCGTTATCGGCTCGAGCACCTTGAAGAGCATTTGCATTACTGGTACCAGGATCTGTCCTAATATCATACCCCACTGTTCGAATAATGGAGTGAGTATCTCTAACGGTTCCATGAAAGTGGATAGGATAGTCTGAACTGGACTCAGGGCGGAAGCGAAGCCTTTCATTCCATTAAAGAGGTTTCCAATCCCACTAAACATACCTTTTAGTGGCTTGACAACCTTCTTAACGACCTTTCCGATCCCCTTAAAAACCTTAGAGACCTTGGTCATATGTGACCATACGGTTTGTAGGTCTTTTCCAAAATTGCCTGAACCTGGTTGGCTCATGAATTATCACCAGTCGTTAATCTCATTTTTCTTCTCCCATGCAGGGATTATATCAGGTATCCAAGTATTTGTATTGGTGATTGTAGAAGGAATGTTCAATCCTTTTAGAAATGTCTCTATAAAGTTTCCGAACTTACTGACGAGTTGAATTATTCTTCCCAACGGTATTTTACGGATTTCACAGTACGGTTGATGACATACGACCATTAAAAACAGGAATATCCCAGCGGTCATTCCTGAGGTATTCTCATTTGAAAAGATGCAGCTATTTTCTTGAACCATGCGGTAAATTGATCGTTCTCAGATAGTTCAGCAATATGTGATGCTTTAAATCGTCGTTTCGTAAGACCCTGTAATATGTCTAAAACTGCTTTGAACGATACTTTAGGTGGTATCTGTTTCTTTTCTGGATCCATTATATAACTGATAAATTCATCATCCATAAACAATAAATCATCAGCGTATAAATCATCTGGTAATTCCATTTCAAAGTCTGTTAATTTTATTTTCATTTTCTTTCCTTCTATATAATCTTAATAAATATCTCATAGGAATATGGTTTATTTCATCCAAATTCAAATGTAATTGATTCATACAAAAAAATATTACCTCATCATATTTAGGCTGTTGATGGATTAGTATCCCCTCCCATTTCAAAGATACCAGAATACATTTTATTACCTGATTCTGGTTGAACAAACACGTTCATTGTGTCGTTCTTTGGTTTCATATTATTCAGCGTAAGCGTTTTACCCCATCCTGCGATTGTGATCGTGCATGGGTCGAAAGCCTCGGCCTTGAAGTCCAACATATGATCGCTATCATACTCTCTGGTTGTAAACTCGATCTCAATTGATTCATACCCAATGAAATACGGATATTTGTTCTGATATTGGGATGAGCCAGGATCCTCTTCAAACAATGCAACTATAGTAAGTGTGAGGGTTTTAAATTTATAATCGACTGAATCGACAGTGAGGGTGAAATCCTTCTTTATTTTCGGGGTGGTCGTATCCCACGCCTTGCTCGTGAAATTGCCAGCTGTGGCGGTCTTGGAGCTGTAATATTTATAATCGATCTCTTCCTGAGGTTTTGCAGCATTGCCTTCTGGGATAGAGAGAATATAGGTAGTCATGAAACCTCCATATGCTGCATATGTCCCGGTACCGGTTTCAAAGACCTCACACCATGAACCAACTGGTAAAGCAGCTTCATTGTCCTTATATGCAACCATCTTATCAATCCAGGTGCTATTCTGCACCCATTGGATTTTCTTAGCAGGTTTAATTAGGATCCCAGTCGTGAATGTCTGGACTACATCGCCGGCCAGGCCTGCAGGGCGCTCCGTCGGCTGTAAGTATTCCTGGTCTGGGTAGGCTTGTTCCACATTCATAGGGGTATTATCTGATGTGAGTGCAGCCACGTTTGCCGGTTCAGTTTCAGCATATGCAGCACCAGCATCCCCTCCTGCATAATTAGTCTCATTGACATATGCACGCCAATAGAGTTTAGAATTGTAATTTACCATGATTATGCCTTCTTAAATTTATATGTTCCTCTGATCTCCTTATTGAAAAATGCTCCTAATGATGGGGTTTTACCTATCCAGAACTTCTTAATTAAACCGGTATCATTTGTTCTACACGTCGCTTTTCCTGAGCTCCAGCGTTCAAATATTTCTCTTGGAATAGGTGTTTCAGATTTATAGTTTCTAGTTCCCATCCGTACAATAACATAACCGGTATCGAGCTGTATGAGCCCGAATATCCAGGATGATGGGATAATCCGCCCTTGTTGAATAGCAGTTGCGGCTCGGCGCTGATGTACCTTCTGATGGAGGAATGCTTTCCGCCCTTCAACCTGTCTATATGTGCGCTCGAACTGCCGGCGTATAATCTTCCGTTCCCTACCTGCGGCACGGCGTTCCTGTACTGTGCGTTTAAGTTCCGATACCCGACTGGTGCGAGTGCTTCTTCGTGCCCGCTTTGTTCTAACCGCCATGATTAACTCCAATCCGTATCTTGTTTATATTCGCTCACGCCATAACTAAGTACTCCATGAACGAATCCCTCGCGCTCATCAGGTCTGCTTTGGTTATTTGCTATCCACATCTCATCATCATCGGCAAACATATTCAGGTTTCCCTCAATGAGTTTTTCATAATCTGTTGTATTTTTTGCGAATAAATGCAAACTAGCAGTTGCGTTTTTATCAATTGCTGTTGTGTCCGCTGTGGCTGGTAGGATAGGTGTGTCGCCATCCTCGTGGCCAATAGAGTTAGGTGTTCGAAAGTTTCTTTTATTATAATTAAAAACTGTGGGTTTAGCGATAATCCCGGTGGGCCAGGCGGCTGTTACCATAGCATTATAACGATCATATAATAGTGTCATAAATAGGCCCTCCCCATAACTGTATATTACCGATCTTTCCACGTATACGAGCTGCCATACTCGCGAGCTGTTTCCTGCGTTTCTTTGAGATCTCGAACTCAGGATGTGGGTTGTCCTTTCCCGCTAAATACCATTCACGGGTTATCTCCTCAGCCTCTTTTCGGATGATCGTAAACGTATAGTTATTATCAATGAGCCCCTCAGTATCGTTTGCATCGTTTGCAGCATATATATCTGCCCCAGGATATACGACACTATAAGCTTCTTTATATAACTCTGTAATTAGAAGTGGAACCTCAGTTGATGAGGGAGTGGTCCCGGCTCCTGGTGTCTCATATAATCCTAATAGATCCGTATATGCTACGCGTGCCATTATGCTGTATGCCTCATCACTTCAATAATTATCAGTCCAAAAGTACACGTGGCTGCTCCCGCAGTATCGAGAAGTGTCATATAAGTGTCGACCATTTCCTCTAAGAGCTCTGGCTCTGACCATTCTGTAAATGCATTGATATAATGAGGTTCAACAAAAGTTATTTGTCCCTCGTCCGGTTTATAATAATGATCGATTCGATAAGAATCCCCTGCAGGGCTTGAGTACAGTTCCCATGAACAAAGGCCACCCACGCATCATATTGTTTCGGTGGAGTGTATCGAGAAGTAGCCCACTGAGTAGAGCCTTCTAACATAACAGCATAAGCATCCCCTCCTGAGCCATCTACATTTCCTAAATCACCATCACATACAAAATATTCGTGTGAGTTAGCGGTTGGAGCTGTATCGGTATAAAGAGTTCTTACGCGATAAAAATCCTTTACTGTGGTAGTGGTGGCAGTATAAACCCCTGCGGCTACTGTTGCTTCAAAGAATCTGGTTTCAACAGTTCCATCAGCGTCGGGAATTGTTCCGTGCATATAGTTTATAGTTCCAGCTCCGGTAAGATATTCTCCAAAAATAATTGCACCATCTGCATCATTATGATTAGTATGAGAACGAACATAAACTGATCCGACTCCATGCATTTGGGCTTCGGTAGCCGCGAGTACTGCCCCGGCGGCGGTAATAGTTGCATATACTGAACTTCCATTAATCATTGCATATACGTCCTGATTATCAAAATCAGCACTGGCAGTAAATGCGGTGACTTTATAAACTGTGGTTGCGACGGGAGTAGCAAAAGCAACAGGAGTTGTATTCAATCCTGCGGTTCCAGTGGCTTCAGAAGTATAAGAAGTCCCCGCGTTATCTTCCCAAGTTAAACTAAAAACGACAGTATTATGGCTCGCTTCATCAGCCGCGGCAGATAATTCTAAAGTGACTCCTGTTCGTCCGATTTGGGAAATGGCGATAGCATCAGTATTTTCTATTTCTGCAGCTGTGCCCGTTGATAATTGTATTAAATGTCTATGAATTTCATTTTTTGTGGTTAAATCCCATTTGGACTCCCCACTGTTAATATGTTTTTTTAATGATTCTAAATCCTCATATTTTTTCATTTTATCTACATGCATTGTTCCATCGTTTGCCATTATTCTCCATCCTCCTCATCATATATTTTAGGATGGTCAAATCGCATACCATTTTCAAGCATGACTTGTTTGACTGATATTCCTCTTTTCTCAGCAGCTACGCGGATAGCGTCAATATTCTGATGTTTTTTTAAAAACATAAAACTTACCAGGGGC
>Ga0255053_10001787_pt1 | contig 11686 bp, 15 predicted proteins | sample JV7_2_22_MG_FD_188635 | JGI IMG/M metagenome (GOLD analysis project Ga0255053, IMG submission 188635) | Seawater microbial communities from Jervis Inlet, British Columbia, Canada - JV7_2_22 | ecosystem: Environmental > Aquatic > Marine > Inlet | place: Canada: British Columbia | collected...
GAGTGCCGGAAGACAGCGAAAAGCTCTTCTCACTTTTCGAGACGACAAAGGAGAGTGGAACCGGCCTTGGGCTTCCTCTGGTAAGGAAGGTTGCCCAACTCCATGGAGGATTCGCCACAATCCACAGGGTCACTGGTGGTGGGTCGGAAGCTAAGATTATTATCCCGCAAAGAGGTGATGACTTCGCAAAAAATCATCAACACGCCCATTGAGAGGAAAGAGAAAATGACATTTTTCTCTTTCCGCGGAGTAAAAAGCCATGGATGGACTTTTTACGACCCTATCAAGAGGTGAAGCTTGAAAAACAGGACCGGCCAGGTTGATAGAACCGTCCTCGTTGTCGACGATGACGACGCTCACAGGTTGATGCTGCGTGAAACAGTAAGGAATTGGGGGATCAGGTCGGTTGAAGCAGACTCCGGCGAGGCGGCGCTAAAGGTTCTTGAAGCTGAAATGGTGGATCTCGTTCTCCTCGATGTCAAAATGCCCGGAATAGGAGGCCTGGAAGCGCTGAAGCACATAAAGGGTTTCAATCCGACTTTGCCAGTAATCATGATGACTGCATACGCCACCGTGCAAACGGCTGTCGAAGCACTCAAACTGGGGGCCGGGGATTATCTTATCAAACCGCTCAATATAGACGAACTGGAGGAGGCTGTTCAGGCTGCCATTCAGCCATCCCCAGGAATAGAAGCTGATCCACAGGCTTCCATACCCGAGCTTGAAAGCCTGAACCTGGTCATCGAAAGTTCTGTCATGAGAGATATCCTCGGCGAGGCGGTTAATGTTGCTTCTACAGACGCCACGGTTCTGTTGACAGGTGAAAGCGGGTCAGGAAAGGAAGTGCTCGCGGAGGTGATCCACCGCATGAGTTCCAGGTTCGGGATGAGCATCATGTCTGTCAACTGCGCTGCTATTCCCGACACCCTGATCGAAAGTGAGATGTTCGGGCACATTAAAGGAGCCTTTACGGGAGCTGAACAAGACAAGGAGGGACGCTTCCGGGCTGCCGAAGGAGGAACGCTTTTCCTTGATGAGATCGGAGAACTGCCACTGCCAGCACAGGCGAAGCTGCTCAGGGTCCTCCAGGACGGGAAAGTCACACCGGTGGGGGGAACACAAGAGATCGAGACCGATGTCCGCATCATAACCGCTACAAACAAGGATCTTGAAAATGAAGTGAAGGAAGGGCGATTCCGGGAAGACCTGTTCTACCGAATTTCCGTTATTCCCATCCACATTCCGCCCTTGCGGGAGAGAAAGATAGACATTCCACCACTTTCAGAGCTGTTCCTGAAACGGTTCACCGGCCGGCATGGAAAGAATATAAAAGGGTTCACTCCAAGGGCCCTCGCAAAGCTGCTCTCCCACGACTGGCCTGGAAATGTCCGCGAACTGATGAACGTTATCGAAAGAGCAGTCATACTCACAAGGAACGAGTATCTTGACGTGGTCGATCTGCCGGGGATCAGTCTCGGAGAGGCGGCCGATAGCAGCGAGCCGGGTCCTGTACGCCAGGCCGGCATCACCCTCAGGGAAATGGAAAGGATACTTATTGAACAAACACTGAATGATACTAACAGCAACAGGACCCATGCAGCTCGCATCCTTGGTATTACAAGAAAGACCCTTCTGTCCAAGATCAGGGAGTACGGTATCGAAGGGTAGGATTACCTTCTGACCACATCCTTATCGGATACAAGACCTGATCTCTTTTCCACGTATATAACTGGGTAATTTGGTTACAGCTGCGAACCTGCCAGGTGTGTAGTTTCAACCCGGGCCCCGAATCACTATCGGTCGTCCCTGGATCCGCAATACCTTTTTTTCCTTTAAAAATCAAGCACATAAAAATTTCTACTCTTTTTAGAGCTCTTTGGCACGGGTAATGCTCTTATGCAGGACGAAAGCAGTTGCACAGCAACTAACAATCAACCTTACAGGAGGTAACAAAAATGAAAAGGACAGCAATAATCGCAGTTATCACATTGGCCATCATCGGCACGGGCTTCGGCCTGGCCAGGGCTCACGGTGGAAATGGCTCGGGTCGCTCAGGTTACATGGGTTACGGAAACCACATGGGCGGCAACTACGGTGGCCACATGGGTGGCAACTACGGCGGCCGCATGATGGACTTCGCCTCTCCCGGCTACGGTCCGAAAAGCGCTCCTGGCTATGGTCCGAACAACGCTCCTTGCTGGAACACCTCGGATTCCAGGGTGGACCTGACTGAAAAGGACGCCGAGGAACTCATCGCCAACCGTGTTACCAGCGGAAATCCAAATCTGATAGTTGGCAAGGTTAAGAAAACCGAAGAAGGTTTCGAGGTTCAGGTCGTAACCAAGAAGAGTAATTCTCTGGTTGACCGCCTGATGGTGGAAAAGGATACAGGACGCGTGTACAGGATCTTTGAATAATGATCCTTTCTCCCCGGGGGGCATATGCCCTCCGGGGGGCATCGTGAGAAGTTGTTGCTTAAATAATGATGAGTTTAGGTTTCAGAGGATGGGAATGTTAAAGACGATAACCATCCCTGATGGCCTCTCTTAGCATCTTTACGGATGGTGTCTTGGCAAATCCGCCGGATTCGTCGGGGAAGATCCTTCACGCAAACCCGGAGACATCCCCCGGAATAGTGTCAACCCCGTCGATGACTACAGCCGGTGAACCTGTAAACCCCAGATGAAGTGCCGCTTCCTCGTCGATGCGCTTGTAGCTGATTTCTGCATCAACGCCCTCAAGTTTCAGCGCCTCTGCCAGATTTTTACTCAGCAGTTCCTCTGATGAGCAGGCTAAAGACATGTAACAATCGATTTTCATATGATTGTTGCCCTTTCTGGTTCATCTCCCAATTTGTTGGTGGTCGATACATTATGAATGGGTTCCGGTAAAAGCCCCTTCGCCTTCGCAACCCCCTTTGAGCTTCGCTTCAGAGCCTTTTACCGGAACCCGTAATGGATAATAATATTTCAAGCCGGGTTTTTGGTGAATCACGAAGCGAAGCTCAAAGGGGGTTGCGAAGGCGAGTGATTACACTCGAAAACCCGGCCTTTTTGGAGACGAACCTCATTCTCTGATCTCCCTTTCCCTGGCAGCTTATCGGAGTATGCCGACACGCTGCTAGTAGACCATGTAAACATCCGCCTCTGCGCGCAGCTGCACTATCTCTTTTAATGTTACCGGCTTGAAGAATTTGGCTGAAACCCTTCCCAGAAGGTCACCCGGTGTCCCGATCTTGGAAACTATGAGAAATCCGGTGTTAATATAGAATTCTGCACCCTTCTTGTTGAGCAGGGTCAGGAACTCACCGTATGTTTTTGGTACAGTGTCGAGGGCTACGGAGAACTGCTCAGCCAGCGCCACTCGAAGCCTTTCGGGGATCTTGAACTTCTCAATGTCATCCTTGCCGCGCCACCCCACCTTGAAGGTATTTATGGCATCTGCGTCCACGAGGACTTTGACATTAAAGCCTTCCTCCAGGGCAGCCCAGATGACATTGTAGGCAACGCAGATCTGGGCGTCGTCCTTCTTCAGGCTGGTCTTGAGATGGACAAGGAAGGTCTGCTGGGCTGCAGTAGACAGGACTGGTACAGAAAGCTGCGATCCAAGAAAAACCAGCAGACTGACGATCGAAATAACGTTTCTTTTCATAATAAGCCTCCTGGAGCCAGTTGAGGTTCTCCGACAGGCTCCTACACGCAGCACGAGATGGCCGAGATGTCCCTGGTAAAAGAGATGGCCGCCAGTTTTATGGATTCGGCCATGCTCGGGAACACAGGCATGGACTCGATGACGTCGTCGATGGTGTTCCTGTTCCTGATCAGCATCATCCCGATGGAGGCCAGCTCCGAAGACTGGTTCGACAGGAAGTGAACACCGTGGATCCGCCTCGTCTTCGGGTTGATCACCATCCTGACCAGTCCCTTGGTGCGCCCGGTGATGATGGCCTTGGGGATATTCTCGAAAGAAACGGTCCGGCAGGAACATATGCCCTCACGCTTCATCAACTCCTCCTCTGTGAGGCCCACGCCTGAAAGCTGCGGGTCGGTAAACACCGTGTAGGGGACCGAGTCGTAGTCGATGCCGTATTCTGTCCCGGTTAGGGCATTCTGGGCGGCCAGCGTTCCCTCGTGGGCAGCGGTGGTCTCCAGGCGCAGAAGGAGGTCCACGACGTCACCGGCGGCAAAGATGTGCGGCTGCGAACTCTGCATGAACTCGTTGACAGTAACAGCCCCTTTTCCGTTCGTCCTGACACCGGCAATATCGAGACCGAGGCCATCGGTGTTCGGGTCCTTTCCTGCCGCCAACAGGATCTCGTCACCGCTTGCGACCACCTCCTTGCCGTCAGAGATATAGGAGAGGTGCTTCCTGCCATTCTCCACCCACGCTTTGCGGTATTCGACGCCCAAGGTGATGGATATCCCCTCGCTTTCGAGGAGTTCACGAAGTCTGACTGCCAGCTCCGGCTCCGTTCCCTTGAATATCGACCTTGAACGTCTGAGCAGGGTCACCCGGGTCCCAAACCTGGAGTACATCTGGGAAAATTCCAGGCCCACCGCCCCGGCGCCGATCACGATCATTTCTTTGGGGAGGCGCTTTAACTTCAGGGCCTCGATGTGGGTTATAAAGCCCGTGTCTTCAATTCCTTCGATGGCGGGAACCCTGGCTGTGGACCCGGTGGCAACGAGGAACTTCTTTCCCTCGATAGTATTTCCGTTGACCTCAACCTGACTGGGGGAGACGAACCTTCCCTTTCCTTCAAGAAGTGTGATGTTCTCGAGCTGGTTGAGGACGTGTTCGTATTTTTCCCGTCGCAGCTCTTCCACCATGTCCAGTTCGGCCTGGACTACTGTGGGGAAATCAAACTGTTTTCTGGTCAGCCCTATCCCTGGAACGCCGTGATGATCCACTATGTGGAGAACCTCTCCGGCATGCAGCAGCGCCTTGGAGGGGACGCATCCCACGTTCACGCAGGTCCCACCGAGTGGGAGCCCCGTGTTGACCATGGCCGCTCTGGCACCGAGATCGTTGGCCTTTATGGCCGCCCCGAAGCCGCCGGCCCCACCGCCGATTATTACCAGATCATACTTGTCCATCTCAATCCTCTCTTTCTGACCATAAGGATGTCGCGTTCGGACCGGGTCCCCGGATTCTAATCTCCTCCAGCCGCTTCTCTCTGGATGACCTTTCCCCTGAAACCGCTTCTCTCGACGGCCGCCTCCAGAACCTCATTGGTAACACTCTCATCAGCAGTCAACCACGCCCTTTTTTCCTTGTACGAAACTTTCACTTCCCTTACCCCTTCGATCCCTGACAGGGACCGTTTCACCGCAATGGCGCAGAGGACTCACGTCATACCCTCTATCTCCAGCACTACCTGCTGTTCCGCAGCATGGGCCGGGTGCGGTATTACCAGGGAAAAAGCAAGCGCTACCGCTAGAAATACAACAGGGTAAAAATGGAGCTTCGACATAATGTTATCCTCATGATGCTCCTTTTAGCAGGTTTATAACATTCAACTTTTAACCTTCAACTTTCAACTTGTCTATCTAATGCTATCCGGCAAGCCAGGTGACGACTTTCAGATAAGAGACGGAGACCAACAGGGCGACTGTAGCTGTCCAGAAGATCATCCTGGCGATCCTCCTTGCGCGAAAATCCACTTCACAGCTGCAATCAGCCTTCTTCAGGTACAGGTTCCAGAAGGAATATCCGAGCATGATGAAGGCAGCGCCTAACAGGTACGGCCTGTAAGGACTGAATACGGCGAATTTGCTGAAAAAGCCCACTGATGTTCCGAAGATGATGAAAATCACGGGTCCTAAGCAGCATGAGGCTGCAAGCAGGGATGCTGCAATGGTCCCGAAACTGGACATGTTTTCCTTTCTCGGGGCCAGCTTTTTCTCCTTCATTGCGTTCATTTTATGGGCTGTCCGATTCCCGCCGCCTCAAGTTTGTCCCTTGTCGGCCCGTTTCCCTGGCAGCAACCTGCCAATTGTCCGTCAACAACGATGGCTGGCACCGAACGGATACCGAGTGCCCCGGCCCTCTTTGCCACCACAGGTTCATTCATGTCCAGAATTGAAAGGTCGCAGGAAGGACATTTCATATCCTGGACCAGACTGACCGCTTCATCACAAGCCGGACATCCGGCACTGAAGATCTCAACTTTTCTTTTCTCAGTCATTTTTCATACCTCCACTATCTCTCCCCTCTGGAACTGGATTGTTCTTCTGAAAGATGCCAATCTGGTTCCAAAGTCTCTAATATGGGACATTCTCCATCCGGCCCGCCGACAGCACAGGCGTCAATAAGTTCGCCAAGCGCTTTTTCTATCCCCTTCAATGATTGGATTTTTGCCTGGACATCTCTTCTCTTTTCATCTGCCATTTCCCTGACGTCGGCACAGGTAGTCCTTGGATCCAGCCTGAGGTTGAGCAGCTCCTTTATCTCTTTGAGTGTAAAGCCCAGTTCTTTGGCGTGCATGATGAACCGGATCCTGACGACAGTACTGGCGGGATATTGCCTGTAACCGGACTCTGTCCTGGGCGGCTCGTCGATCAATCCGCTCTTCTCATAGAAACGGACCGTTTCCACCCCGACGCCGGACTGCTTGGAAACTTTCCCTATTGTTAACAACTTCATTCTCCGCTCCTTAAATTCCGATTTAAGTGATGCTTTCCCCACAGATGATACGCCGACCAACCTATAATTATTACACTAACTGCTATCCCTATCGGGATGAGGCTTTCAATCAGGTAACTCGTCACCACACCAATGCTGATTCCTCCTATCAGGAAAACCAGTAGCAAACCGCAGCACACAAGGTGAATAATCCCCAGAAGAGCCAATCCCAACCTGTCTTTCGTCTGATCTTTAGCCTTGCCTGCTTCCACTTTTACTGCCTCCATAACATTGATGACTTCTTAAAAAGTCATGGATGGACTTTTTACGACCCAATCAACATTGAACAGCAACGTGATTAACTCCAGATACCTGATTACAATTATAGTATAAACCCTGTAGTTTGCTACAGGGTCAAGGAAAAATTTGTCGTTATTTTGAAAAATCGATTACGTGGATTGACATTGGCGTGCTAATGTTTTATATATATGAGCAGATACTTAAATAAAGGCGGAGATGTTGATATGGCTGGAAAAAAGGATGAGTGTGACGTCCGTATTATCCACGAGGATCGGGTCGCCCGGGCTCGGGAGAACATTCTCGATAGCGAGACTCTTGAGCTGGTATCGCGGACATTCAAGGCTCTGGGAGACCCCACACGCCTGAAGATACTGTGGGCTCTGGACCACGGTGAGATGTGTGTATGCGATCTTGCTGCCATGCTAGGCGTTTCCGAATCAGCCGTCAGTCAACAGCTCAGGACTTTGAGACAACTGTCCCTGGTGGCCAACCGCAGAGAAGGCACGGTCCTTTACTACCATCTTATGGACGAACACGTGAGGCAGCTTGTCAACATGGCGCTTGAGCATGTCCGGGAGTAACGGTTACGGCTCTTTGAACTTGCCTGAAAGAGGCTGAAAATGGATCAAATCTTAGTATTTGCAATGACCATACTTTCCGAAACCTGGGAACTTTTTCTCGACGCCTCCCTGTATATCCTGTTCGGGATCCTCGTTGCAGGTCTTCTCAAGATGTTCCTGTCGCCGGAGACCGTGGCCCGCCAACTCGGCAAGGGAAAGTATTCTTCGGTATTCAAGGCGGCGCTGTTTGGAATCCCGATACCGCTGTGCTCCTGTGGCGTGTTGCCCGCTGCCGCTTCTTTAAAGAAGCAGGGGGCCAGCAACGGGGCGACCACCGCCTTTCTCATATCTACACCGGAATCAGGAGTCGATTCGATCTCCATTACATACACTCTACTTGATCCCATAATGACGATAGCAAGGCCCCTTTCTGCTTTCGTGACGGCCATTACTGCAGGGATCGCGGAAAATCTTCTCAGGCCACCTGAATCCGACCAGGCAGATGACGGACTTCAGTCCTGCCAGGTGGATGATTGCTGTGACGGGTTGGAGTGTGATCCCGTCGAACACAGGAATCACCACGGCCTGAGCGATAGAGTTCGGGCGGGCCTGACCTACGCCTTCGGGGAACTCTGGGGAGATCTGGTAGGATGGTTCCTGATTGGAATGCTGCTGGCCGGCATTATTACCGCCAGTGTCCCGGAGGACCTGTTCACTTCATATCTCGGCGGCGGTCTGACCTCCATGCTTGTCATGCTGTTGGTGGGCATACCGCTGTACATTTGCGCCACTGCCTCGACGCCTATAGCGGCGGCCCTGATCCTGAAGGGAGTCAGCCCCGGCGCGGCCCTGGTCTTCCTTCTGGTGGGTCCTGCGACAAACCTGGCCTCCATGACGGTCCTGACAGGGTTCCTGGGAAAGAAGGCTACAGCTCTTTATCTGGGTTCGATCGCTGTTGTCAGTGTGCTGGCAGGATTGTCTCTGGACCTTGTGTACGGCTTTTTAGGTATTAATGCCAGCGCTGTTGTAGGTCAGGCCGGTGATATATTCCCCGGCTGGGTGCAGCTTACCGGTGCTGCCATACTCATTGCACTGTCCATCGGGCCGATCTGGCGCAAAGCCGTCAAGTGGTCCGGCAGCCTGGGAATCGGGGGAAAGAGCCCGGCCTGTCCGACCTGCGAACCTTCATAATTCGTTTGGTTCATCCGCAAATTAACTGGTGGAATTTCGATAGAATGTATTCATAAGGCCGGGTATTTGGGTGTAATCGCTCGGCTGCGCGTGAGGCTAGCGCAGCTGCGTGATTCACCAAAACCCCGGCCTGAATATACTTATCCATCCAGGGTTCCGGTAAAGGGCCCTGAAGCGAAGCTCAAGGGGGTTGCGGAGGCGAAGGGGCTTTTACTGGAACCCGCTCATTAACAGGTACAATCCAGTTTTATATTCCAAATCATCGCGCCAGACGCTTTTTGCATTTGCCGATATCTGCCCCCGTCTACTGAGCTTTATCTTCGATGGGGTTAAACCTGGCGATCCTCCGGTTGCCAAAGTCGGCGATGTATACAGTACCTTCGCTGTCTATCGCCACATCGGTAGGATACTTAAGTTTGTCCGATCCGCTTCCGTTCGAGCCTATGGTTACGAGGAATTTTCCTGTCGGCGTGAACTTCTGGACCCTGTTGTTATAAAAGTCCGCCACAAATATGTTCCCGTCTGGTCCTGAGCTCACTGCGGTCGCCGTCATGAACCACCCGTTGAAGGGACCGTGGATGTTCATTGCAAAAGGGCCTCCCCACTTGCGCAGAAACGAACCGTCCGGTCCGAAGATCTGTATCCGGTCGTTGTAGGCATCGGCGACAACCAGACCCCCGTCCGACATCAGGGCCACATCGGTGGGATAGTTGAAAAGACCATTTTTTATTCCGATCTTTCCCGTAATTCCATACTGTTTTATAAATTCACCGGACGGGGTGAGAACCTGAACCCGGTGGTTGAAAAAATCCGCTACGTAAAGCCGTCCCATTCCGTCTATCTCGACCCCTGATGGGGAGTCGAATTCCCCAGGTCCTGACCCGGACGAGCCGATCACTTCCAGCGGTTCACCCTGGAGGGAGAACACCTGGATCCTGTCGTTTAGGTACTCAGCGACATACAGCTTTTTGCCTTTAAGACCTACATCCATCAGCATTGGCCTGCCGAACTCACCTGGACCGTCCCCCTCACGGGCGAACTCCCTGATGTAATTTCCATTCCTGTTAAATACTACGATCCGGTGGGAACCGGCATCGCTGACAAAGACCTCTTTTCCGGCAATGGCAATACCGATGGGTTCGGGGTCACCGCCGCTTTTGCCGGCCGGGAGAGTCCAGGATCCAGCGAACCGGTAGCCCGGCTCCCGAGCCATGGGGAAGAAGCGCCACCATGCCGAGAAAGCAAGAAGCAGCAGGATTATTAATGCAACGGCCCGGCGTGACATCAGAGGTTCAGCAGAAAGGAGACAGTGAGAATTACCGATCTTTTGCGTGCACACGATCCCATGAACCCACCCAGGCTATAAATGAGTCTCCACGGCCAGGCTGAAACGATAATCCGATTCGGGCTGATTACCGTTCAGGTCCTGATCCACAGGGAACTGGATACCCCCCTTGAGTGCCCAGTTCCTGTATGTGAAGAAAAATGATGGAGACAGGAACAACCGGGTGCCGCCGGAGTCAGCGACATCGACGCCGAAAAATTCATTTCGGTCACGTGATTCGAAATTCAGCTCGGCAATGACGACGAGGTCGGGTCGGAGGTATTCCACCCTACGGGTGCGGATACCGATAGCCAAATCCGCAAAAACACCGTTGCCTGCGCGCAGGCCTCCCCCACCTTCGGTATTCAGACGGTAACGTACATCTCCGAAATAGTACCATTTAAGGGATTCTCTCGCGACGGCAAGGGCGAGAAGATAGTCTGTGGAGCCGCTCCCGAGACGGGGTGTTTTGTCATCATCGCCCGTCGGTAGTTTTACACCCAGTATGACGGCTGCCGCGTCCTGCACACCGATCCCGTCCCGGCGCCAGAATCGGTACTTCGTTCTGACGGAGACATCACCGGAACCGGATGACTCGTTGATACTGCTGCGTTCGAGTATATAAGGGATTGCCAGGGTGGCTGACAGGTCGGCTGTAATGCCGTAGATGATCTCGCTTGTCAGTGCATATTCCCTTTCCACTTCGCCTCCGCCGGACGCTTTTTCTCCCTCGAACTCCATCTCCAGGCCGAACCCGCCCTTGAAGATCGTGTGGGGGCCGAGGCCGAAAATAGGCTCGTGGGCCAATGCGCCGCCGGTCGTTAAGAAAACGGAAAGCATTACCGCCGTAATTACCGCCAGCCTGCTCATGGTGAGACACCTTTTAGCGATTCAGGGCGCAGAGTCCAGGATCCTTCAGGCTCCTCCTGAATTATTCCTTCCGTTTCCACAGCTTTTCCGTTCTCGATGTATTCGGAAAATTGTCTCTTGCGATCGGTTTTCATTTCACCTACGAAAAACAGCTCGTCGGGGCCACCGTACTGAAGAATAAACTTTCCGTCTTCCAGGCGCGCTATTCCGGTTACCCTTACTTTCATCCGGCCGAGACTGAATCCGGAGTCTTTTACAGCCCCGGGAATCTGCCCGATATTCACAGAGCGGTCTTTTTCGGCCGCCAGTACGACTACGCCCCTGTTCATCTCGATATCTATGGACCTGACGCCCTCGACCCGCTTTAACTTTTTCTCTATCCCGTAGGCGCAAAATGGACAGGCCAGGCCTTCTACTGTTATCGTAACCTCAAGAATCCGGGAGTGCGCCGCTCGGGGAAAAAAGGAACCCATCAGAAAAATTACAATACAGAAGACGAGGAACCATCTTTTTCTGACCATCCTGCCTGCCTCCTTTTGTCCTAAGTCCACCTTTATGCTGGATCACCTGCCGGAGTGCTATGTAGTGACTATAAACCCCGTACTACAGTACGGGGTCAAGCGGTTTTTCAGGAGGTATTTTTGCCTGCTTTGGCGGCATCAGGGATACATGGGGCGAGGACAGCGACCTGACTGACTTATGGGACGAATAAAGGGCATCACCGGGGTCCGGATCTGGATGGCGCTTTTAAACTGCACTTCAAGGAGGTCTGAGCCGCCTTTTAAAAAAAAACGCTTAAGGCAGTCGGCAGGGCTAA
>Ga0255053_10001789_pt1 | contig 11683 bp, 14 predicted proteins | sample JV7_2_22_MG_FD_188635 | JGI IMG/M metagenome (GOLD analysis project Ga0255053, IMG submission 188635) | Seawater microbial communities from Jervis Inlet, British Columbia, Canada - JV7_2_22 | ecosystem: Environmental > Aquatic > Marine > Inlet | place: Canada: British Columbia | collected...
TCCAGAGTAAAAAAACGTTTGAACTGACGCTGGTCGAAGACGCCGACCACAGCATGAACGTGCCGGGCGATCTGGCGGCATCAACCGAAAGCGTCCGTAAGGTGGTCGAGGGGCTGCTCACTTTTCTTTACGACGGTAAATAATGTCTACTCGCCGGGCTTCTCGCCCTTCCATAAGACAGGCTCCAGGGCTAACTCGTCGAGCTTTTCAATACCTCATAAGACCGGACTTAGGGTTGACTCGCATCACATTCCCGCTACGGTATAATTTGCGCGCCGCTTGGATCGGGCCCCGACCGAGACGGTAGGACAATTTGAAGATTGCGGCTGTCCCGCCCCAGGCCCGGGCGGGTTTTTATTCCTGCCGAACATCACGCTCGGAAATGCGTCTCACTCGAAGGAGGAGATAGCCATGTCAACCGAAGCACCCCCGAAAGCACGCAAGAAAATCACCACCAACACATTCCGTCAGAAGGCTGCCCGCGGTGAAACGCTCACCATGCTCACCGCCTATGACTATGCCCTGGCCTCCGCCGTTGATCAGGCTGGAATCGATTCGATCCTGGTAGGAGATTCGCTCGGCATGGTCGTGCTCGGGTATGACAACACACTTCCCGTGACGATGGAGGACATGCTTCATCACTGCAAGGCAGTGGCGCGAGGAGCCAAATACGCGCTACTTATCGGTGACATGCCGTTCATGTCTTATCAGGCCTCGGTGGAAGAAGCGGTGCGCAATGCCGGGCGTTTTTTAAAGGAAGCTGGCATGGACGCGGTTAAGTTGGAGGGGGGTCGCGAACGCGCGGATGCGGTGCGTGCGATCGTCGAATCCGGAATTCCTGTACAGGGTCACCTGGGGCTTACTCCGCAATCAGTACACCAAATAGGCGGTTTCGCCCCGCAGGCAAAGACTTCTAGCGCTGCGATCCGGCTATTGGAAGACGCTCAGATCCTGGAAGAGGCTGGGTGTTTTTCGATCGTTCTCGAAAGCATCCCTGCCCGGCTCGGAGAGCTAGTTTCAGAACGCCTGGAGATACCGACCATCGGGATCGGGGCGGGAGTGGGCTGCGATGGGCAGGTGCTTGTCACCTATGACCTGCTCGGCTTGTTTGATCGATTCACGCCCCGTTTTGTCAAGAAATATGCCGATTTCAACAGCGAGATGGCGCGTGCCATCACCGAATACAAAACCGACGTTGAATCCGGCCAATTCCCGGCTGAAGAACACACGGTCGAAATGCCGGACGATGACTGGGTGCGTCTGGAAGAGTGGCTGAACGGGAGCGGGCCCTAGCGACGGATGACAGTGGCCAAACCGCCGAAGCTAATTGTCAAAAGAGGATGGGGCATTAGCCAACCATGCCGTGAGCACTAAACCGTCGATTCTTATCGTGGGAACGGGCGCAATGGCCGGCCTCTTTGGGGGCCGGCTAGCTTCTCACGCGGATGTGACGTTGCTCGGATCCTGGACGGAGGGGCTAGATGCGGTGCGGGAGCGCGGCATCCGGCTCCAGGAAAATGGTGAGGTTAAAAAAGTCAAAGTAAGAGTGACCGACGATCCATCCGAATGCCAAGGCGTAAACAGTGCGCTGGTGTTGGTCAAGTCCTGGCAAACCGAAATGGCCGCAAATATGCTCGGCACTTGCCTGGCTGCGGCTGGCGTCGCCCTCACGCTGCAGAATGGCCTGGGCAACATCGAAGTGTTGGAAGCTGCCGTTGGCCCGGAACGCGCCGCGCTAGGAGTTACCACGGCTGGCGCCACGATGCTAGGACCCGGCACAGTTCGGGCTGGTGGCTCCGGACCGACTCATGTAGCGCCACACCCGCGGCTGGAACCGCTGGTGGAGTTGCTGGAGAAGAGTGGTTTCGAGGTCCACGCCGCGTCCGATCTGATGAGCCTTCTTTGGGGAAAACTGGTAGTAAACACGGGCATAAACGCACTGACCGCCTTGTTGGAGGTGCGAAACGGGGAGCTGCTGGAAAACTCGCATGCCCGGTCGCTCATGAATGCGGCCGCGCAGGAAACGGCCCGAGTAGCAGAGGCGCAAGGAGTCAAGCTTCCCTATGACGACCCGTCTCAAGAGGTGGAGCGAGTAGCCAGGAGAACCGCGGAGAACGAGTCTTCCATGCTCCAGGATATTCGCAGGGGCGCTCCGACCGAAGTGGATGCGATCAACGGGGCCGTAGTGCGTGAAGGTGAGCGGCTCGGCGTACCCACGCCGGTGAACGGGTCGCTGTGGAATTTGGTGCGGGCCAAGGTTGATGCCGCAGGCAAGCAATTATGAAGACGGCGGAGAGCGCGGCCGAGCTTCGAGCTGCAAGGGAATCCATGGCTAACCCATTCGGATTGGTACCCACGATGGGTTTCCTCCATGAGGGACACCTGTCATTAGTGCGGCGGGCGCGGCAGGAATGTGCGAGCGTCGGCGTGAGCATCTTTATCAACCCGACTCAGTTCGGACCTACCGAGGATCTAAGCACCTACCCCGCGAAGCTCGCCGAAGACCTCGAGCTTCTCAGCCGCGAAGGTGCTGATGTGGTCTGGACGCCAACCGCGGAAGAGATGTACGGCCCTGGTTATCAAACCTGGGTCGAGGTCGAAGATCTGACTCGATATCTGGAAGGCGAGGTCCGGGAGGGACATTTTCGAGGCGTGACTACTGTCGTGGCTAAACTCTTCAACAGCTTCCAGCCCGACAGGGCGTACTTCGGGCAGAAAGACGCTCAGCAAACCGCCGTGATTCGCCGTATGACGCACGATCTGAACTTCCCAATTGAGATCGTCGTGTGCCCGATCGTGCGTGAGGCGGATGGCCTGGCGATGTCGAGCCGAAATGCTTACCTCAGTAAGGCGGAGCGGCAGGCGGCGACGGTCCTGTACCGTGCACTTACTGCCGCGACGGAGCTTTTCAGTTCCGAAGAACGAGAGGCCGAGAGACTGAAAGCCGAGATGGAGGCAGTCCTGGCGGACGAGCCGCTTGCTCAGGTGGAATATGCTTCGGTGGCAGACACAGAAACACTCGAAGAGTTAAGCGGCAAAGTTGAGCAGGCTCTGATTTCCATGGCGGTGGTCATTGGCAAGACCCGTCTGATTGACAATATGACGGTGGGAAACTAGCGAGGATCTTATGCTCTTGATGATTGACATCGGAAACACAAATATCACGCTGGGTTTGTACGAGGGCGATGAGCGCAGGCAGGCATGGCGCCTGGCGACGGTCCATGACCGCATGCCGGATGAATACGGTCTGCAAGTGCTCGGACTTCTAGAACATGCCGGATGCACTGTGGATCAAATCGAAGGCTGTGCGTTGGCCTCCGTAGTGCCTCCGCTGACGGGAACCTTTGTGCAGGCCGCCGTGGGCTATCTGGGCACGGAACCACTTGTGATCGATGCAGGCGTTAAGACCGGCCTCAGCATCCGCTACGAAGACCCCAAGAATGCGCTCGGTGCAGATCGGGTCGCAGACGCGGTCGCAGTGCGTCATTTCTATGGCACGCCGGCTTGTGTCGTCGATTTCGGCACGGCCACGACCTTTGATGCGATTTCCGAAGAAGGGGAGTACCTGGGGGGCGCGATCGCACCCGGTATGGATCTGGCGGCAGATTCGCTGTTTACGCGGGCGGCCAAGCTGCCGCGGGTGGAGCTTGCGGCACCAGAAGCTGCCATTGGCCGAAATACGGTTGCGGCCATCCAATCCGGCCTGGTGTACGGCTATGTGGGGCTGGTGGAGGGCATGGTGGCGCGCTTCAAACGCGAGCTCGGCAAAGATGCAAAGGTCATTGGAACCGGAGGATTGGTGGACCTAATCGCAGCCGAAACAGATGTCATCGAATTTCGTGCTCCGTGGCTGACGCTGGATGGACTGCAACTGATCTGGGACATGAACACCGACTGATGAACAAAATGGGATTGGTTCACCTGGGGATCGTATACGTGCTTTGGGGAAGCACGTTTCTGGCGATCCGCGTAGCAGTTCGCGAAGGCTCGGGCTTCCCCCCTTTCATCATGGCCGGTACACGCATTCTCATCGCGAGTGCCATCCTTTTCGCCCTCGCCCGGATCGCGAGGCAGCGACTGCGGCCTACTAGATCGGAATTATTTATTGTGGCCGCCGCCGGGCTCCTGCTGTGGACCGGTGCCAATGGGCTTGTCACATGGTCCGAGCAACGAGTGCATGCCGGACCCGCGGCGCTTGTGATTGCTACTATGCCCATTTGGGCCAGTCTGATGGAGGCCTTTCTTGATCGACGCACTCCCTCAATCTGGCTCCTTGGTTCGCTCGGTCTGGCCTTATTGGGGGTGGCAGTCCTGAGTATTCCTTTCCTGACGAGCGGAGTGAGAGCCGACGTACTGTCTATCCTGGCGCTATTGGTGGGGGCTCTGAGCTGGGCGGCAGGCACCGTTCTGCAGAGCCGCCGGCAGGTGAAGCTTGAGATCTATGCCAATTCCGCCTATCAAAACCTATTTGGAGCCTTGGGCTTTATCGCGCTCTCGCTGGTACTGAGTGAACCAACTCCAGCGCCCATCATGGAATCGTGGATCGCATGGGCCTACCTGATCGTGTTTGGCTCCGTTATCGGATTCACGTCGTATGTTCAAACCATTCGCCTGCTGCCTCTGAGCGTGGCTACTACCAATGCCTACGTCAATCCGGTGGTGGCGGTAATACTCGGAGCGATTATCCTGTCTGAACCGATCACAGCCTACACATTGGCGGGAACGGTGCTCGTCCTGCTCGGAGTGGCGGGCGTGTTTCGCGATCGATTTCGAGTGCGAGCGGCACTTGCGGCGGAGGCCGCAGATTAGAATCCGGCTTCTGCGCCTGAGGAACAATAATGAAGGAAAAACGACTTATCGATATCATGGCAGAGGTCCGTGAGAGCCGATATTAGTACTCCCGCCCTCAGCCTGACGGATGCGGATCAAGCCATGCTGGACGGCAGGCAAGGTCCTGCGGATCAGATGGCGATGCGCATCATCAGCCGGATGGCTGGAATCGTTGGCGCAGAGCGGCTCATGGATATTACTGGCGCACACATCGATAGCAGTCTCTACATGGGCGAGGCAACGCTGGAGTTTGCAGAGAAACTGTCCGATCTCGGTGCGCAGGTCAAGGTGCCGACGACCCTGAATGTCAGCGGTGTCGACGAAGCCGCCTGGCAAGAGTGGGAAGTGCCAGCGAGTTGGGCGGATAAAGCCCGCCTGCAGATGGCGGCCTATGTACGAATGGGATGTGCGCCAACCTGGACCTGTGCGCCGTATCAACTTGAAGAGCGGCCGCATTTCGGGGAACAGGTGGCATGGGGCGAATCCAATGCTATTGTCTTCGCGAATTCAGTACTCGGCGCACGGACAGAGCGGTATCCCGATCTGTTGGATATCTGTGCGGCAGTTGCGGGACGCGTACCGGAAGTTGGGCTGCACCTGACTGAGAACCGCGCGGCTCAAATCCACCTACAGCTGGAAGATATCCCGGCGGATTTGCAGCGCCATGACTCCTTCTATCCGGTATTGGGCTACGTGCTGGGCGAGATTGCCGGCGACCGCGTGGCTTGTATCTCCGGGTTCGACATTGAACCAACCGAAGACCAACTCAAGGCGCTCGGCGCTGCAGCCGCATCCTCTGGAGCGGTGGCACTTTTCCATATTCCCGGCGTCACGCCTGAGGCGCCGACCCTGGAGGCAGCTTTTCACGGGCGCGAACCTGACGAGCAGGTTCCGATCTCGATGGATCGACTACGCGCTGGTCGCAGCAGCCTCACAACTACCTCGGGAACCGAATTGGATATGGTCGTGCTCGGCAGCCCTCATTTCTCGCTGGCCGAATTTCAATCTCTGGCGCCGCTGTTGCACGGAATTTCCAAGCACCCCCGGGTCCAGTTTCTGATCACCACCAGCCGCGCCATGGCCGTGTTGGCTGAGAGGGCCGGCCTGCTGGATCCGATACGGGAGTTCGGAGGACGAATCACGCTCGACACGTGCATTTTGACCACCCCCATGCTCCCGGAATCGGTGAGCAACTTGATGACGAACTCGGCAAAGTATGCCTACTACTCTCCCGGGCTGCTGAACGTCAATGTGGCTTATGGCGGCATGGAGGAGTGTGTCCAATCGGCGGCACTTGGCCAGATCACTCTGCAGGATTCGATTTGGCAGAACTAATTCAGGCCAGGCCTGTCGTGGCAGGAATCGCCCGTGGGGAGGCATTGGTCAGCCGAGAGCCGCTCAGCTTCTGGGGAGGCCTTAACCAGGAGACCGGCGAGATCATCGATCGACGGCATCCGCTCTCCGGCCAGATTGCAGCAGGACGCATTTTAGTGCTGCCTCACAGCCGCGGCTCGAGCACAACCACTGCCGTGTTGCTCGAGGCACTGAGGGCCGGCACTGCGCCGGCGGCCATCGTCACGACCGCCGAGGATGCCTTCTTCGCACTGGCTGGAGTGGTGGCGGAGGAGATGTATGGAAGCGGGATCCCGATCTTATCTGTCGGCCAGGAAGCATTTGAGCGCCTGGAGACCGGGCAGCAGATCCAAATAGAAGTCGACGGGACGGTACGCATCGATGAATGACACAGAGATTTCCTTACTTAAGGGACGAAGGATATTGCTGGGAGTGACCGGCTCGATAGCCGCCTATAAGGCAGCTGACCTGGCTTCCGCGCTGACCCAGGCCGGAGCAGATGTGGATTGCGTACTCACGGCAAGCGCCGAGCGCTTTGTCGGCGCGCTCACCTTCCGAGCCCTCACCGGAAGACGGGCCTATGTCGACGCGGACCTGTGGTCCGACGAAGGCCACATTCTTCACGTCGGCCTGGCTCAATCGGCAGAACTTATCGTGATTGCTCCAGCTACTGCAGATACGATAGCCAAGCTGGTGCATGGCCGGGCAGACACTTTATTGACTATCACCGCGTTGGCGGCGACTTGCCCCACTATCGTCGCTCCAGCGATGGACGCCGGGATGTTTGAGCACCCGGCTACGCAAGCCAATATTGCAACACTGCGTGAGCGGGGGGTCACTATTGCGGGGCCTGCCGAGGGTCGTATGGCATCCGGCTTAATCGGGCTGGGACGCATGACGGAGCCGGAGGAGATCATTGGGAGTATTCGGCTGGTTCTGGGATCAGCGGGTCCATTGGCTGAGCGGAAGATCATCATCACGGCCGGCGGAACTCAAGAGCCCCTGGATCCGGTGCGCGTACTTGCCAACCGGTCCTCAGGTAAGCAGGGATTCGCCCTGGCGCAGGCCGCGCTCGATCGAGGCGCACAAGTGACCTTGATCAGCGCCCCCAGCCATGAGATCACCCCAATCGGAGCAGTCCGGATAGAGGTGCAGACTGCAGAAGAGATGTCTGCGGCTGTGCTGGCGGCTGTGGAGAATTCCGATGCGTTGATCATGGCGGCCGCGGTGGCTGACTTTCGACCCCAGGCGGTGAGCGAGAAAAAAATTAAGCGAGTTGGCGGTGTGCCAAAAGTGAACCTTGAACCCACCGACGATATCCTTGCGCAGGTGTCCAACCAGCGACCACCGGTGGTTGTTGGCTTTGCGGCCGAAAGCGACGACCTGATCCAGAACGCGACCAGCAAATTGAAGTCCAAACAGCTGGACCTAATTGTCGCTAATGACATAACCGCCAGTGATGCTGGCTTTGGTGCAGAGACAAATCGGGTTGCTTTGATCGGTGCCGATGGCAATAGTGAGCAACTGCCCTTGATGACGAAATCTAAGGTAGCAGAGGCCGTCATGGATCGAATTGAGAAGCTCCTGGGGGAGAAATCGAAGTGAGGATCGGAGCCAAGCCCTGATGACTGATGAGCCGAAATTCATGCCGTTGCAAGGCTTTCAAGAGTACTCCGAGCAAGAAATGTTGCGACGCGCGGCTGAGTTCACTACCGAAATGGGGAGCAGGCGAACGGTTCGCCAATTTTCCGAACGCCCAATCCCCCGCAAAGTGATTGAGGATTGCTTGAGAGCGGCCTCGAGCGCGCCCAGCGGCGCTAACATGCAGCCGTGGAAATTTGTTGTGGTTTCGGATCCTGCCCTGAAACTGCAAATCAGGAAGAAGGCCGAGCAAGAGGAGCACGAGTTCTACACTCGGCGTGCAACTCCGGAATGGCTGGAGGCCCTGGCACCGCTAGGAACGGACGAACACAAACCCTATTTAGAGACCGCGCCCTACCTGATCGCAATCTTCATGGAACGCTTCGGCAAGCTTCCTGATGGGCGAAAAGTGAAGCATTACTATGCGGTCGAGTCGGTGGGCATCGCGACCGGCATATTGATCACCGCCCTCCATCACGCTGGCCTGGTCAGCCTGACACACACTCCCAGTCCAATGGGATTTCTCAATGAAATTCTGGAGCGCCCAGAGAACGAAAAGCCATTCTTGCTGTTGGTTGTCGGGCATCCAGCGGAGGATGCGGTTGTGCCGAAGATAGGCAAGAAACCATTAGAGCAGGTGGCGATCTTCCGATGACAGATAAGCTCCCGCGAGAAGATCGAGGGAGGCTCCTGCTCGGAACGCAAGGTTTCTCCTTTGACGATTGGGTGGGTCCGTTTTATCCAGACGGCACGACCAAGAAGCGCTATCTAGAGGAATATGCAAAATATTTTCCTTCGGTCGAGATCGACGCTACCTTTTATGCGATCCCCAGAATCAGTGTGGTTGAAGGCTGGCGAGAGCGGACCCCCGACGGCTTTCGATTTGCGGCCAAATTTCCCAAACTAATCACGCATGAAAAGAAGCTGGAGGGCGCGCAGGGCGACGCTGAGGTGTTCGTAGGAACCATGCAGGCGCTCGGCGACAAACTGGGTGTGCTAACCATTCAGTTTGCGTACGATTTCAAACCCAGCAACTTTGATCGCCTGGATGTCTTTCTCAGCTCGCTGCCGGTCGGCCCGCGCTACGCTGTCGAACTTCGCAACCGAAAGTGGCTTGAACCCAATCTGGGAGAGATGCTATCGCAGCACAACGTGGCACTCGTACTGCAAGACCTGCACTACATGCCGAAGTTGGATTGGTTAACCGCAGACTTTACCGTTGTTCGCTGGCTTGGCCGCCGAGCGGACATCAGTGAGTTTGACCGAATCCAGATCGATCGAGCGGAAGTGCTTGGCCGTTGGGCCGAGCGCGTTTCCCGTTTCCTGGACGATGGCGTCGATGTATACGGCTACTTCAATAATCACTTCGCGGGTCATAGCCCTGCTAGCGTGCGCCAATTTGCAGATATGCTGGGCTACGAGCTTCACGCCGCCTGATTTACAATGTGGGAAGTCCATTCTGTATAGAGGAGGAGTAATCATGCCGACCTACATCATGCTGAGCAACCTGACCGACTCGGGAGCCAAGACGGTTTCGAAAAAACCGAAACGAATTCAAGAAGTAAATTCGGAGCTGGAAAAAGCCGGCGTAAAGGTCATCGCGCAGTACGCTACGCTGGGGCACTACGACTTTGTGAATGTCGTGGAAGCAGACAGCAACGCCACGGTGGCAAAAGCCTCAGTGAAGCTCTCTTCTCGAGGATCGATCAGGATCACCACTCTGGCGGCGGTTGATATTGAGGAGTTCATCAGCTCGCTGACTGGATAGGCAGAAGCGGCCTAATCCATATCTGTGTACATCGCTGACATCGTGGAGTTCATCCGCTTGCTGGCTGGATAGGCAGAAGCGGCCTAATCCATATCTGTGTACATCGCTGATATCGAGGAGTTCATCAGCTCGCTGGCCGCGTAGGCTTTAGCCACTTCTTCCATAAGCTGCTGACAGCGCGCTACCTGAGCAGACGTTAATGCGGAGCGTACGAACAGCTCCGCATTCTCTTTAGAGGGTGAAAAATGGATCTGCAAACCGTCAAGATCGACAACCCAGACGAAGTCAACTTGATCCTGGGGCAATCACACTTCATAAAAACCGTTGAGGATCTCCAGGAGGCGCTGGTCACCGCCGTACCGGGTATCGAATTTGGGCTGGCATTTTGTGAGGCATCGGGACCGGCATTGGTCCGCGCCGCCGGAACCTCCGACAAGCTCACCGATCTGGCGAAGGCGAATGCCATAGCGCTCTCCACAGGCCATGTCTTTATCATCTTTTTGGGAAACGCCTTTCCAATTAATGTACTCAATGTCGTAAAGAATGTGCCCGAAGTGTGCCGGATATTTTGCGCTACGGCTAACCCGGTCGAGGTGATAGTGGCGGAGACTGAGCAGGGTCGTGGTGTACTGGGCGTAATCGACGGGGTGAAGACGCAAGGGATCGAAACCGAGGCCGATGCCGAACAACGCCGCGCTTTTTTAAGACAGATTGGATACAAGGTGGGGTAGGTGGTATTCAGGCGTCCAGGGGAACGATCGGCAGAAATCCGCGATGCCGCCGAACGGGTCGATTCGATCCTCGGTTCTGGTGTAGCGTGGCAAGGGACGCTTACTGGCACAGGAGGTATCCGAATCGACGGAGCTTTTGATGGAGAGATCGCATTGCGTGGGCTGGTGGTGATCGGGGAGCAAGGGCGCGTCACAAGCAAGCATATTCGCGCGGCTACCGTCATTGTCGCCGGCTCGGTGAAAGGCGATATCACGGCCGGGAAGGTCGAAATTACTAGAACCGGCCGGGTTTGGGGAGACGTGGTGACCACCAGCTTCTCCACCGAAGAGGGAGCGTTCCTGCGTGGCAAGATTACGATGGAAGAGCAGGTTGATCTGGGGCTCGGGCCTTCGGCGGAGGAACAGGAGCAGGAAGAGCGGGACTAGGTACCAGTGGTCAGGCCGAAGACATAGATTCTGGCAATTGGAAGCCGAAGCGATTGTCAGGGGGACTGTTCGAATCGAAGCAGCCACGAACCGAGATAAGTTTCACCCTCTAGGCCCTCACACTCATGCACTGTGAGATTAGTAACCGGTTGCTGAGAATCAGCGAGCCGCAAAGTGTACGAGATATCTTCAGTCATCTCAAAATCGCCATACCCGAGACCCAATTCAGGTTTCAGGCCAGTGAAGAAGTGATCCTGGCCCGTGTCCCACACCACGATGACCTCGCGCCCCGGCACCGGTCCCTCAGCTGCATCCAGCACAACAACTTGAATCAGCGATGTTGAAAGCAGTGGATCGCATATCTGCTCGCGAGCGGCCAGCAAGAAGGCGGCTCCAGGCGTGGCGGTGGGTCTGCGAGTCGGGCTCGGACGCGGGGTCCTGGAGGGAGTTGGAGAAACTGATGCTCCCCGCGTAGTCGGGGTCGGAGTACGGGTTGGGCCACGGCTGAGGGCGCTCGCAAGTTGCGATAATGCGTTTGCTTCCGTGTCTACCAGCCCGGCCGCAAGACGCTGTTGAGCAAGTGCGGCTAGCTCTGTTGCCGGCTGCAGGTCAGGGAATAATGCCAGGCGGGTCCGAGCGCGCACCAAATCCCCACCGCTCGCGTAAGCCGATGCGATCAGTCCCAGGTAGTCTGCCCGGAAGTCGGCGCGCAACGAGTCTGGCGCGGTCTCGACATACTCAACCGGGCTCAGGAGCCAGGTATAGTACAACCCCCCGGCCAATCCAATACCGAAGCCTAATATAAGGAAGATCCAGCGGCTCACGGGGGTCCTATGCCTCCCGGCTGGGGAAGATCTCGGAGGGCGATGGCTAATGCGTTGAGTCGCCCTAAATCTGCCGGGCTAAAGGATTGTTCCAGTGCGTAGTCTATGGC
>Ga0255053_10001791_pt1 | contig 11682 bp, 7 predicted proteins | sample JV7_2_22_MG_FD_188635 | JGI IMG/M metagenome (GOLD analysis project Ga0255053, IMG submission 188635) | Seawater microbial communities from Jervis Inlet, British Columbia, Canada - JV7_2_22 | ecosystem: Environmental > Aquatic > Marine > Inlet | place: Canada: British Columbia | collected...
GACCGCTCCCATAGAGGAGCTCCAGTATCAGCAAGGTCCTGGGGCCTGAAAGGGTGTTCTCGGCCGCCCGAGCCTCAGCCAGGCGGAAGACGGCGTCCATCTCAGGGCGGGACAGATGCCCAGGGAGACGTTTTTCCGCTTTTGGGGCCCGCATGGCTCTGGCTGGGTTGACCGGGAGTCGGTCTTCAAGGTGGAGGAAACGGAAAAACCCTCTGATTGCAGAGAGTTTTCGTCCGATGGTGCGACGGGAGAGCCCTCGACGAAGGCACCACCCAAGAAAGCTTCGGAGGGCCAGACGATCGACTTCTTCCCATTCCCAATCCGGAGTTCCCAGGTACTCCGTGAGGAACCCCATAAGGTCGTCCAGATCCCTGTGGTAGGCCGAAACGGTATGATCTGAGAGTTGTCTCTCGTGGGTCAGCACCTTGAGAAACGCCTTCACTTGAGCCCGGTGGCTCACGCTTCCACACCCTCCTCCACGAGCCACCTTTGGAAGTCCTCCTGGGCCCTTTGAGCCAGAGCTTCCCTCCTCATCTTCTTGTCTCGGACTCTTCTAGCCAGAGGGTCGACCAGCCCCCAGTTCGAGTTCATGGGTTGGAAGTGTCTCGGATCCGACTCCTTCAGATAGCGGTATAGACCTCCGAGCATGGTGGTGGGCGGCGGAAGGACCGGGTCTCTTCCGGATAGGATTCGGTCTAGGTTCACGGCGGCCAGGAGACCGCTGGATGCAGATTCCGTATAACCCTCTACTCCCGTGATCTGGCCGGCGAAGAGCAGATCGGGGCGTTCCTGGAGGGATCCCCACTTGGTCAACCGAGCCGGGAAGTTCAGATAGCTGTTTCGATGGACCGACCCCCAGCGGAGGAAGTCCGCGTTTTCCAGACCCGGTATCAACCGAAAAACCCTGCCCTGTTCACCCACCTTCAACCGCGTCTGGAACCCCACAAGGTTCCACATCTGCCCCTGACGGTCCTCTCGCCGAAGTTGAACTACGGCATGAGGCCTTCGCCCGGTCCGGGGGTCCTCCAGCCCGATGGGCTTCATGGGCCCAAACCGGAGGGTATCGTCCCCGCGGGATGCCATCACCTCAACAGGGAGACACCCCTCGAAAAAGGGTGCAGAATCGAAATCATGCCCCCGATGAACGTCTGCTTTTCGGAGCTCTTCGAGAAATACCTGATATTCCGCCACCCCCATAGGGGAGTTCAGATAATCTGAGTCCTCACCAAAGCGCCCGGCTTCAAAAACCACCTCTTCGTTAAGGGAGTCCCGGTGGACGATGGGTGCGATGGCGTCGAAGAAAGAGAGACCGTCATCTCCGATGTGGCTTTGGATAGCTGCCGACAGGAGGTCGGAGGTGAGGGGGCCCGATGCGATGATTGCAGGCCCTTGGGGAAGCTCAGTCCCCTCCTCTCTGATCACGTGGATCCTGGAGTGGGAGGATACGGAGTCTGTCATCCCTTTTGAAAACAACGCCCGGTCCACGGCCAGAGCCGAGCCCGCCGCCACTCGGGATTCCCCGGCGATCCTGAGGAGAAGGGACTTCAGGGCAGCCATTTCCCGTTTCAGCTGGCCGTGGGCGTTTCTTGGGTCCTCACTCTTGAAGGAGTTGGTGCAAACGAGCTCGCCGAGACCCCCCGTTTGGTGCGCCGGAGTCTGCCGGTCCGGCCTCATCTCGAGGAGGTCCACCCGGTGACCCTTTTCGGCCAAAAAGAAGGCCGCCTCACAGCCCGCCAAACCCCCTCCGACGATTCTGATGGTTTCAGCCAAGGCGTACCCTCAGAAAAAGCCGGGAAGGATCGGTCATTTCGATTTTCCTCCCCGGGTCGAACGTCCCTTCCCACCTCCTCGGGCACCGCCTTTCTTACCCCCGCCCTTTCCCTTTCCTTTCCGGGCTTTCGCCTTGGCCAACAACTCCACGGCCTCGTCCATGACCAGCTCCTTGGGCTCGACACCCTTGGGGAGGCTGGCATTCACGGTCCCGTCCGTTACGTAGGGCCCATACCGACCATCCAGAACCTTGAGATCGGCTCCGGTGTCGGGATGCGGTCCCATCTCCTTCAGAACCTCACGCCCCTGTTGCGTCTCCAGGAGCTTCAGAGCTTCGTCCAACTCCATCTCGAAAAGAAGGGCTGGAGTTCTGAGGTTTCGGTAGGTTCCCCCTCTATGCACATAGGGCCCATAGCGGCCAATCCCCACGGTCACCTCTTTGCCGGTCTTTGGATCCTTGCCCAGGGACCGTGGGAGAGACAGAAGGAGGAGGCCATAGTTGAGACCCATATCCTCCAGTGCCGTTTCCTTGGGGATACTCACCCGCTTGGGCTTCTCTTTCCCATCGCCGTCCCCTAGCTGGACGTAGGGGCCGTACGGCCCGACCCGAGCCAGGACCTGAAGTCCCGTTTCGGGATCTAAGCCTAGGCTCATCTCCTGAACTTCCGAAGCATCAATAGGCCGGGTGCTTTGACATTCCGGATACCCGGAACAGCCCAAGAACCGGCCAAATTTGTTCCAGCGGACCTGCATCGGGCGACCGCATATCTCGCAGGTCTCACCCTCGGCCGCCAGGAGTTCCTTGATGATGTCCTCCGACTGAGATTTTCCGGTCTCCAACTGGGCTTGGAACGGACCATAGAATCCTTCCAGGAGCGCCCTCCAGCGAACATCTCCCTCCTCGACCCGGTCCAGCTCACTCTCCATTCGGCTGGTGAAGTCCACGTCGAAGATGTCAGGGAAAACTCTGACCAGGAGTTTCGCCACCGTGTCGCCGAGAGGTGTCGGGAAGAAGCGCCCCTTCTCCACCTCGACATACCCCCGTTCTTGGATGGTGGAAGTGATGGAGGCGTAGGTTGAGGGCCTCCCTATCCCAAGCTTCTCCAACTCCCGCACCAGGCTGGCTTCACTGAACCTGGGAGGCGGCTGGGTGAAGTGTTGGTTCGGCTGGAGTTCAAGGAGTTGGGTCAGATCCCCCGTCACTAAGTCGGGAAGGGGTTCCAGGTCATCCAAGCGCTTGTGGTCACCTTTCTCCGTCGTGTCCAGGTACAGGCGCGTGAAACCCGGAAACTTCACTACCGACCCGGTGGCCCTGAAGAGGTATTCCTTTCGGCTGGATCCGGTCAGCTCGAAGTCCACGGTGGTAGTGTCATAAACAGCCGGGGCCATCTGGCTGGCCACAAACCGAAGCCAGATCAACTCATAAAGCTGAGCCTCATCGGGCCCCAAGAACCCCCGAGCCTCACTGGGGTGGAGCCCCGGATCCGTGGGACGGATAGCCTCATGGGCATCCTGGGCTCCCCTTTGCTGTTTGCCCTGGAAAAGACGCGGAGAAGATGCCAAAAAGGCCTTCCCAAGCTGGTCTTCGATCCAGTCGCGGGCCTGGCCCACCGCCGATGGCGCCACACGGGTGGAATCGGTCCGCATATAGGTGATGAGACCCACGGTGCCGCGATTCCCAGCCTCGACTCCCTCGTAAAGCCGCTGCGCTGTCCGCATGGTCCTGCGGGCCGTAAAGCGGTGGCGTTTGGCCGCCTCCTGCTGGAGGGTGGACGTGGTGAAAGGCGGAAACGGATTCTTCCGGCGCTCTCTCCTCTTTACCTCGGAGACCTGAAAGACCTTCTTGTCCAGGTCTTCCAGGGCCCCCCTGGCCTCCGCTTCCGAGGAGAGGGTAAAGGCCCGGCCTCCGATCTTATGGAGCTTGGCTTCGAAGGAATGGCCGTCCTTCTCGAGGAGGGCCACGATGGACCAATACTCCTCTGCCACGAAGGCGGTGATTTCGTCTTCTCTCTCACAAATCAGGCGAAGAGCCACGGTTTGGACTCTCCCAGCGGAGAGGCCTGGCCGAATCGGTTTCCACAAAAACGGACTCACCTTATAGCCGACCAGCCGATCCAGGATCCGGCGAGCCTGCTGGGCTTCAACCTTTTCCATGTCGAGCTTGCCCGGGTTTTCCAACGCCCGACGAACCGCCTCCTTGGTGATTTCGTGAAAAGTGACTCTGCGGAATCGGTCAGGGGATTTCTCGAAGCCGAGCTGTTCCGCCACATGGTAGGCGATGGCTTCCCCTTCCCGATCCGGGTCCGTGGCGAGTATGACCCCCTCGGCAGCCTTGGCTTTTTTCTTCAGATCCTGGAGGATCTTCCCCTTCCCCCGGATGGTGACGAACTCCGGCTCGAACCCATTGTCCACATCGACTCCGAGCTCTTTGGCAGGAAGATCCCTGATATGGCCCACCGAAGCCGCCACCTCGTAATCCTTGCCTAGATAGCGGCCAATCGTGCGGGCTTTTGCGGGAGACTCAACGATGACGAGGTGCATGCCCTCCGTACCCTTTCCCATTCCCATCACTTGTCTGGAGGAAGGGGGCGCGATACCTCCCGCCCCTTCTCGTTTATAAGGTCTTCGATCCTTCTGGCTAAACCTTCCGGCCCGGTCTCGGCGGAATCAATAGCCATCTGAGCCCTTCCATAAAACGGCTCACGTTCTTTCAGAAGGGCTCCGGCCCTTGAAACCGGGTCTGCCCCGGCCAACAACGGCCTAGTAGATCCTTCCTCTCGAACCCTCCGGACAGCTTCTTCTGCGGTGACCTGAAGCCAGATCGAAAGGGTTGAGGGGCCGAGCCCTTCCATCCTGCCAGGAGCGGCGGGCCATCCGCCCCCCGAAGCCAAAACCACAGACCGTTCCTGGAGAAGTTCTGCTCCGATTTGTTCTTCGATATCCCGAAAAAACCCCTCCCCATGCTGGCGAAAGATCTCGGGAATGGGAAGCCCTACCCTTGAAGTGACCTCAACATCGAAGTCCCGAAACCCCCAACCCAGGACCCGAGCCAGGGCCTGACCCACCCGAGTTTTTCCGCTCCCCATGAAGCCTACGAGGAGGACTCTCTCCACGGGAACCTGGGGTCCATCAGGTGGGGTATCCAGGCCGCCTGCCCGGGCTCCGGACACCGTGGGGGGGGAGTCGGAGGAGTCTATCACCGTTCCCCAAAACCACGTCGGCCAAGGTACGCGAGGTATCCTTCGAAGTTCCTTCGTAGCTCAGCCATGGAATCCCCTGCGAACTTCTCCAATAGGGCGTCAGCCAGGACCAAGGCCACCATCGCCTCCGCCACCACCGCGGCGGCGGGGACCGCGCACACATCGCTTCTTTCCACCGCAGCGTTGGCCACGCTTCCATCCCGAAGATCCACACTCGCCAGGGGCTTCCGCAGAGTCGAAATCGGCTTCATGGCCCCCCGGACAATGAGTGGCTCGCCGGTGGTCACGCCTCCTTCCAGACCCCCGGCCCGGTTAGTGCCCCGACCCAGCCCACCCGTCCGAGGGCGGTCAGGGGCCGGAACAATGGCATCATGGACCTGAGATCCCTGGCGGAAGGCGCCGGTGAAGGCCGTGCCAAGCTCAACTCCCTTCACGGCCTGGACCGACAGAACCGCTTGCCCCAGACGCCCGTCCAGCTTCCGATCCCAAGAGACATGACTCCCCAACCCAACAGGCACCCCCCGGGCGACCACCTCGAACACTCCTCCGAGGGTGTCACCATCCTCTTTGGCCTGATCGATAGCCTCCTTCATGGCCGCGGCAGCGTCCGGATCGAGGGTCCTTACCGGAGAGGCGTCGGCCGAAGCGTTCAGATCGTCCGGCAGGGTATCGGGAACCACAGCTTCCACATTCCCGATGGAAAGAACATGGCTTTCCACCCGGATCTCGAACTCGGCCAACAGCCGCTTTGCCACAGCCCCACAAGCCACACGAGCCGCCGTCTCCCGGGCGCTGGCTCGTTCCAGAATATCCCGAGTATCCCGGCGATCGTATTTGAACACACCCACCAGGTCCGCGTGCCCGGGCCGAGGGAGGTACATGGGCCTCAAGGCCTTCGGGTTCTCCCCAGGATCTGGATGTTCGTGGGCCATGGCCGTTTCCCAGTTCGCCCAATCCCGGTTCCAGATGAGCAAGGCCAATGGGGAGCCAATGGTCTCGCCCAGGCGGATTCCCGACATAACCTCTGCTCGGTCGGATTCGATCTGCATCCGGCGGCCCCTACCGTACCCCTGCTGACGACGTCGAAGATCCGGGTCCACGTCCCTGGAAACCTGAAGGTCCAACCCGGCTGGAATGCCCTCAATCAGGGCTACCAACCCACGTCCGTGGGACTCACCAGCGGTTTTGAAGGAGAGGGCATGGAGACTCATGATACCACCCGAAAAGGTCGATTGAAGGGCTCGGTAGACTCGAGCCATCTGGGGAGCCTCTGCGCAAGTGGGGTGGGGCCGCGCAGGACCACTGCTTCGCAGCGGTGCCCTAGCATAGAGCATCTTTGGACGCTGTCCAAGGGGATCGCGAAACGCCCCCGGCGGAAACCGCCGAGGGCGTTGGCACACACGAAGGGTTTGGAGCCTTGGGCTCCGTTTCCTCAACGGTTCGGATGATACTTGAGAATCTCACTCTTCCGGACAGGGACCACCACCACGCCACCGGCAGAAGTGATGGCAAATAACTTAACCACGATACAGGAGTCGTCCGTGATTCCGTCCGCCGGAATGGGCAGTGTGAATTCCCCGCCTGTGTAAAGCTGGATCGCGTTTCCGATGGGGTCTCCACGGATGTCGGTCACCGGAAGCGTAGGACAAGAAAGGCCCTCGTTGTCCTCCGGGAAGGGAAGGATCGCGCGGAGGGGCCCAGTGACCACGTCCCTGAGTGTGATCTGCCCAATCCTCCTGAACCGGAAGGTGTCGATAATATCGACTGTGCCATCACCGGTCCCTACGAATGCCAGGTGGCTGTCCGGCCTGTACTCGCCGTTGGGATTGGGGTTCTCGCCCGTGAGGTAGTTTGCATGCAGCGGATGGAAGGCGGCTCCGGTGCCTTCGGAGGCTCCTGGAAGCTCCACTCGACCATTCAGCTGCAACTCGTTGTCAAAGAAGTAGGCGGCCATCCCCCGGGCGACGCCAAGGGTGCCGTCGTAATTGAGTCCCACGCCGTGAACTACATCAGCAGCGTTGATGACCTCGTCCCACACCCTGAGGGTGGAAGAAAGATCCGTGGTGTCCCGCTGGCTGGCCCGATACATCATGACCCGGCCAGTAGGGGTGGTGCCACCCTCACCGATGAGGACCCAGCCTCCGTCACCCGACGCCGTCACAAAGGTAGTGTCGGCAAACCCAAAGGACGGGATGTTCCAGCGGGCCGATGCATCGACATAAACATCGGAACCCTGGGCCTTCAGTCTGGCCCAAGCGTTCTCCACCGGATCGATCTCGGTCGTGTTCGCGGTAGCCTGGATGACATCGTTCGGGAACCCAGGGGTGTGGTCGAACAGCGTAAGACCGGCGAAATATATGCCCGGGGCCACTTCTTCGAATCCGACACCGATGCTGTCGATATGGGCGAAGGCCCAAAAGTCTTCGAGGAACTGATTGGAACCGTGCTCCACGAAAAGCTTCACCTCAGAGCGTTCAGCGCCATCGGGGAAATACACTTTCCTAGCCGTCCCAATGTCACCGACGGAGGTGGTGCGTGTGGAGTAGATGAGGTTCCCGAAGGAGTCCACGGCAATGTACTGCGGCCGGTCGCTGAAGGACGGAGACTCTGGCCTCGGGTAGGGGTGGACCCTGAACTGGAGTCCAGCGTCTCCCAGCTCCAACTCCAGATCAAAAATCACGGCGTCGGGAGCGAAGTAACGTTGCCGATTCAGCTCCCGTTCCTGGTCCAGGTCGACTACGGAAACGTTCACGCCCCCGGAGTTGGCAACCAACAGTTGATCACCAGCTCGGTCGAGGGAAAGCCCCCACGGAGCCGATCCGACTCCGATGGCCGGTCCGAATATGTCCGTCTCCATCCGGAACACTTCAACCTGGTTTTTCTCCATGTTGGTAAGGAGAAGGTTGCGCCGAAGGGTATCAACAGCGGCATCCATGATCTTGCCGCCGGTGGGTAACTGGATGGTTCGCCCGGACGCCATGACCCGATTGATGTTGAATCCCCGGCGTCCCTCTGCACTTATCTGGCCCCCTGCCAAGGTGGCGCAGGGGATGGTCTGAAGGTTTCCGTCTTCGACCGCAGCAGCACAGTTCCCGTCTCCATCGACGGCCCATCCGGTCACCTCGAATACCAACGTGTCAGGCAGGGCCAGCTCATCCACATTGAAGGGAGTGAACTGGAAGCTGGCCGATATGTTCCCGGTTCGAGGGGGGTTGTAAGCCGTCTCAGCGGATTGGACCAACGTGTCCCCACGTCGGGGAGAAATGGCCTTTACCGTGTACCCGGCCCGGGCAATACCAGCACCCTGAGTGTCGTCGGCCCCGGAGACCACCACCGTGATGGGGTCGTCCAACTCGAGCCGCTCCGTTGACGAGACCGAAACCGAGAGTTCCGGAGGGGTTTCATCCCCGATTTCGAAGTCTACGATCTCCATTTGGACGGGGCCGTCCTGCCCGAACACAGCCAGCCCGTTACGAGCTGAGGCGGTTACCTCGATGAATCCGGTAAGACCGTCAGGGATGACCACGACCGTGTCCACCAGAACATATTCTGGCGGCGGGTTGAACGGGATCTCGATGAGCGTTTCGAAAGCCCCCGTGATCTTGATCGTCATGTCGAGAACACCCTCAGGGTCTGCAGCCTCTACCTGGAGATTCAGACTCAGACCCGACTGAATCTTCAGGTCGTCCTCCAAGGTGAGGAAAGTGACCCGGGGCCCACCGATGGTCATGGAGACAGTGTCGGCGGAGATATTTCCCTCCTCGTCGTACGCGAGGGCAATAAGAATAGAGGCTTCCCGAGTGCTGTCGGGAACGGCTAAGAGATACCGGCTCACCGTGGTGTCAGAGACAGATTCCCCGAACCGGACCATCTTAGAGAAATAGCGGGGTACGATCGTGTCCGTGCCCAGGTTCTCATCGCCCCGGTAGGAAATCCCGGCGAAAAGGACCGAGTCTACACCGACATCGTCGAAGGTGCGAGCTACGATGAGGACGGAATCCCCGACGGGCCGAGCTGCAGGTTCCCGAGGTGTTTGAATGTCCACCGTCGGTGGTTGACCACCCGCACCGATTCCGCTCGGGGAGAATATGTTCTGGCCGTCGCAGGACCAAAGGGCAGCCAGGGCAGCCAATCCCGCACAAAGCGAGAGTGGGCGCCTACGGTTGCGAATGCCGTGAGACATCAGGTTCCTCCTTGGTCCTTCCCTAGTCCCGGTTGCCCCGAACGATCGTCGGGGTGACCAGAATCATGAGGTCACGCTGAATCGTCGATTCACGAGTGACGCGGAAGAGGGGTCCGATAATTGGAATGTCCATGAGGAGTGGGATCCCGGACTTGACCTCGGTGGTTTCGGAGACGGTCAGGCCGGCAATGACCACCGTCTCTCCGTCGTCCACAAGGACCCTGGACTCAGCGTACTGCTGCTGAAAGATGACCCCCGCGTCCGATTCGGCGATGACCGCGGCCGACCGCTCGGCGTAGAGGTCCAACAGAATCTTTCCAGAAGCGTTGACATGTGGCGTTGCCCGGAGGATGATCCCCGTTTCCCGGGTTTCGACCTGGGCCGTGGGGATTACCCCATCGGTCGCCCCCGCCTGGGCATCGATGACCCGGATGGGCGTTTCCTCACCCACCGCCATCCGCGCCTCCTGGTTGTCCAAGACGGTGACGCTAGGTGACGCCTCGACTCTCGTGAGGTTCACGGACTCTAGAGCCTCGATGAAGTTGATGAGCGTGTGCCGCCCGATCACTAGACTCGTAAGGAGAGTCAAGCTCGGATTCGCGATCCGGTCTTTGGCGTTCCCAAGGGCCGCCAGAGAGGTCCCTCCCAACGAAATGACATCCGTCCCGACGTCGACCTGCTCTTCAGGCAAGGAGATGACCCCGTCACCGTTCATATCCACCGCCCCGGGGGTCAGCAGGTTCAGCTGGTTCCCCTGGGAGTCCTTCAGGTCATAGGTGACGCCGAAGGCTTGAAGATCCGTCCGGTTGATGAACAATATCTTCGCCGAGATGGACACCTGTGTCGTCTCCCGGTCCAGCTCGACCAGAAGATTCTCCACCGACTCGAGCACCCGGCCTACATCGGTAACGATGAGCGTGTTGGTGGCCGGGTTTACGGAGATCCTCCCCCGATCCGGAGTCAGGAAAGCTTCGACAGCGGTTTGAAGCTCCGAGGCAGTCGCATAGTTGATTGTGAATGCCCGGGTAGCCACCGGCTCGGTGATCTCCCGCTGGTGCAGGTTCTCCAGGTTGTCCACCCTGATGATCCCCGATTCCAACTCTCGGGCCACCAGCCCATGGGAGGATAGGATGGCCGAGAGAGCTTCGTCCCAGGGTTGGTCGCGGATCTCGGCGCTAACGATGATGCCGGTTACCGCCCCACCGGGCACGATGGACCTGTCAGCAAATTCGGCGAAGTGGAAAAGCACCTCGGCGATGGGAGTGCTGGAGAAGGTGACCCGGATCCTGTCGGCTTCCTGAGCCTGAGGGACGGCCCCGGAGCCCGGGATGACGTCATCGGCCTGGATCGAAAGAGCCGTAGCACCTGTTGACCAGGGTGCAAAATCCCCACCCGGGTTTTCCAGGACTACCCGGAACTGTTGCGCCCCCGGGAGTATCTGGTAATCCACCACCGCATCCAGTTCGATCACCAAACGGACGATATCGCCCGAATACTGACTGGTGCGAATGGAGCGGACTCCACCTCGGTTGATGTCCAGGAAGTTGTCCTGGGGAAGGGCGTGTTGAGCACCAATCAGGTCTAGGACCAACCGGCTTGGGCCTTCCATGGTGAAGTCACGGTATTCAGCTTGTCCCTCCATGGAGATGACGACCTCTGTCCGCTCCGGAGCCGGTTGAATGCTCAGCCCTGTGACCGGACCCCCAAAACTCATCAGGAGACCAGCCAGAAGGGATAGGATCGAGGTCATGAGAGGCCTCCTTGACCAGGTCGCTGCAGCTGCATAATTCGCTGCTCCCTCATCCCGAATTCTTCAATTTCCACGACGACTCGGGTTTCTTGGATTTGCAGGATTCGAATGTTGCCCAACTTATCACCTCGTCGCATCCGGTACGTCCTCATTACCGCAGGATCAGAAGTCTGCTCGGGTCTAGGTCCGAAAAGGACTACTGATTTCTCCGGGCTGGTGGAGTAGATCACCCCGAGAAGCTGGAGCCCCTCATAACGGGGACCCGCCTCAGCCCCTGAGATCAGGGGTGCAAACGGATCCCGCCGCTGGTACTGAGGATAGAGGAAAACCTCCCTCTCGAAAACCAGGGTAACCGAATCGGGCAGAGCCCGTGCCTCGACGGTATCAGGAGGGGGATCCTGGGCTCCCACCGGCAGGGCTGAGATGATCAGGAACGTGCACCCCAAAAGGAGATGTCGTGAATCAAGGTTTCTCATGATCAGGCTCCTCCCTCACCCTCAACTCCGCCCACGTCGGGTGGTGGGCCGGCATCAGCAGGGAGAATATAGGTCTGAATCCGAAGCCGGGCCGTAAGGGGCATTTCGAGGTCCGGGTCGAGAATGCTCTGCTCCCCCTGGTAGGGAGTGAGTTCAAGATCCACAGGGGTGATGATCCGAGGTAGGGAAGCGATGGTGGTCAGGAACCGTCCAATATCGTGATATTCTCCGACGACCTCGATCTCATAGGATTCCTTGGTATAGAAGGGTCCAACCTCATTCGGTTCAGGCCGCATCTCCGGG
>Ga0255053_10001792_pt1 | contig 11677 bp, 8 predicted proteins | sample JV7_2_22_MG_FD_188635 | JGI IMG/M metagenome (GOLD analysis project Ga0255053, IMG submission 188635) | Seawater microbial communities from Jervis Inlet, British Columbia, Canada - JV7_2_22 | ecosystem: Environmental > Aquatic > Marine > Inlet | place: Canada: British Columbia | collected...
TTCTCCCCTGGATTTGGCTGCATTGGCGCTACTATTCAATCCACTGATTCCCATCCATCTAACCAAATCCATTTGGGCGATTGTCGATGTCGCTAGTGCGGTCTTCCTTGTAGCCGTCTCCTGGTTCTTAGGAAAGGACCCTAAGGAACGTCCTCGTCTGCGCTCTCGAGATCTACTCAGTAGCAGCATTCTTGCATCCAGGCCCAACGATTCGTTGTCTGCGACACAAACATTCGAACTTGCCAGGCTGCGGCGTGAGAAGGAGCAAGAATCTGAATTGAAGCGAGCCAAGCTTAAATACAGAGCTACTCAGTTAGCGTTATTCGCGTTCATCAAAATTCCGTTCTTCTTCGCAATAGTCATGATAGCTGTTGAGGCCTTCACTAAGCACTTTCTGGCAGGTTTGTTGATGTCATTTTTCGTCTTTTTTTCCTTTATCGCATTCTTCATAATTCCAGATGATGGAATGCCACCATTATCGGAAATGAAAGCTCAAATTCGCAGATTGGAGCAAGAACGCGATGGACGAAACGACGAACAGCTGTGACTCAAGGTGTTGGTTATTTTAGAGTAAGAGATATCAAGTTTGTGCCACGAACAGGGAAGTTGCCGAGATTCACAATGGCAATGACCTGACTTCGAGTTTGAATTCAAAAGAAAGGTAGATAAAGTCCGCGCGAGAAAATGTCCTAACGACACATTGATTCGCAAGGAGTACCGTCGTTGTCGCCGTCAAGGCTTGCTATCCCGCAAACCAACAGATGATGCATGGCTTCTGCGCAGCTGGTCATTTCCCTGCAGTAATTCTTGCTCCCGCAGGTGAAGTCTTCACTTGCCGGTTCATCAGTTTGCGCCGGCCGCTGGCCACGTCGCCATTGCCATGGAGGCACCTTCTGAAATTCTGGAAGACTCCAGAGGCCTACTTTGGCCGCTTTCGCATCTACTTCCAACTTGATCATGTCTTCGTCGGTTAGGTACTGACGATAGGCCCACGCGGCGCCTGATTTGATCATTTCTGCGGACACGTCGACGTCGCCTACAAAAGCTCGCCCTACGGTCCGACCGTATTGGTCGACAGTCTGAACGACGACTGCAACATCTTTTTGAAAGATGAGCTCCGCCAGTCTTTGCCGAGCACGATTACCGTATGGTTGCCCGCGCTCCGGGCAGTCAATTTCCGCGACACGGATTGTAAGTTGCTCTTTCTTCTCGTTTAGCAGCGTAAACGTATCACCATCAGTAATGCCTACAACCCGACCATTTATTTGCTGCGCAATAACGCCAATTGGCAGTGTCAACAAGAGACACAGAAGAATTTTCGACAGCCGGGAAATTGAAGACATTATGGTGCACCCATTACGGAGGCGACCAGATCTGCGAATCGCGCGGGCCAACCGAGCTTGTAGCCAGCGATGGCGACGGAAATAGCGAGAAGAAGTACTTTCCATGCATATCGCCATACTGGCCGACGAGCAGCATCAGCGTGAAATTCGCTGCTCTTGTCAGCAGTGGAAGGTTGTTGGCTGGATCTTTCTGGGAACTCATCGCCTCGCCTTCCGGACCTTCCGCGCGTCGGGGCCGAGTCTGGGGATGTTCTTGTGTGCGATCCATTCGGATTTACGTCGCCCGAACGCTCGTCTGTGGGTGGAACAGTCCATGGTTCACTTGGAGGCAGTCCCGTTCCAGGTGCGGGCTTCGTGGCCGTCTCGTCCTGTCCGGTCCTTCCCGTTGGATCAATTGGTGGTGCTGGCTTAGGTGTTGGCACAGGTCCCGTCATGCGCTCAGATTCGGTTCGCCTCGATCGCGCAAGCACAATTTTGAATTGTTCATAAGAATCTATTTGTTCGTCTTGATTTAAGGCCGGTCGAACTCCCAGCTCTCTCAGCTTACGATGCGCATGGGCTGAAACGTATTTTCCTAACAGTTCGTCGAAATCAGTCATCGGCATAAAAAATCAATCGCCGCACATGGCAAGCTCAGAAGTTCTCCGAAAGTTTGTAAAATCGCGATTCGATTTCTCTCAATCGATCCTGAAAACCCTTCTTCGTTTCAGCTTGTTCGAATATTCGAACGAAGTAACGGCAGTTGTTTTTTTTACTCTCCTCGAAGATAGCTCGCGTGAGCTGCATTAATTCATTGCCCGTCATATCACCTGGGATGCGGCCTCGTATTTCATCAATTGGCAGGAGGTCGACATCGTCAGCGCGTTCTTCAGGCCAATCGGGCTTAACGGCTAGATGATTTTCAAAAATTGTAACGTGCAACAAATACTGATCGCCTCGTTTCCGTATTGGATCTGAATACCAACAGTTGCCTGGACGATCGCCCCGCCCGCCAGAAACGTGGGTCGGCTTTGCAATGCCGGCGGCCGCAAGCGCTTCTTCCATCGCGGCATTATCGTTTTCCAGTTTTCTCTGACGATCCTCAAACTCTTCTAATGCGTCCATGACGTTCGCGAGTCCCCCTTTATTCGTCACGATTCGCCACAGCTCAGGCTCTTCGAAAGCGTTAGCTTTGGCCAGATCGTCAATAGCTTCCTCGACCTTTTTGAGATCTTCGAGTACCCGAGCCATGCCAGGGCCAGACTCGTCCTGGCTATCTGTCTCCGCGCTAGGAAAGTGCTTACTGATATTGGCGACGATTTGACGGACTTCATCGACGTCAGTGGTCAATTCGTTATTCTTGCTGTAATAAATATTTAGGACGAGCAAAAAGGCGAATATGAATACCAGGAGAATCTCAATCAGCGTCATGCCAACAAGCTCACTTTCCTTGATTCTGTTCCATGCGACGGGTTTCAATGTCCTAGTCCCTGGAAGTTCGCGTTGGGTTGGCGCTAAGGCTGTCGACGCGCGCTGCTATTCGCCGTCCAGTTTGTGAGTGGCTATTCTTACTGCCTCGGAGAGGCTTGTTTGAGTTTTTTGAATCATTTCAACCGACTCACGAAGCGCCTTGTCGTATTGCCGACTGTGAGAAGCAATTTCATTGGTGCTTTCAATCGCAGAGCTCGCAGTTTCGGATAATTCGCTTGAGGTCTTGGCGAATGATCGCTCTGACTGCCCTATTGCGGCTTGCAGGCGCTCAAACGAAGAGGCGAGTTCATTAATTGTGTTGGTGGTTTCGCCAAGCGACTCGAGTTACCCGATATGCTCCTGAAGTCTGCTGCCGACTCCGTGTAGCTTGTTCATCGAATCGTTGAATTGACCGCCATACTTCTCGGCGAGATCACTGGTTTCGTCTAGCTTATTCTTGAATTTCTCCGTAGAGACCGAGATCGACGCAACTCCTTGCCGAAATTCTGAAATCGTCTTGGCCGCCGATGCCAGATCTGTCGAAACGGTGCTCATTCCGACTTCGAAGTCTTCAGTGCTCTTGGACATCGACTTTGTTGCATTATCGATGCCTTCTTTCAGCGCTTTGCCCCCGTCCTCTACCATCTCTTGAATTTGAGCTGACGCTCTTTCGCGTACTTCCGCGAAATTCTCAACGATGAGATCAAGTTCTGCCGCCAAAGATCGAGAACCGTCGCGCAGGCGTTTTTGGATATCGGCGATCGCTTCCTCTTCAGAAACTAGGAATTGGGTCAAGTAAACGCGGCCGCCCAGCCCGATGATTGTTGTCAACAGCGCAATCCCGAGTTTTGAGATGACGTTTTCCGGGGTAATTTGACTGGATTCAAATGCCCACGGGATCAAAGATATCGCTAACGCAGCGAGCGTGAACAGGAAACCCATGTAATAGAAGCTGTCGGCGAACTGTTCGACCTGAGATTCTAGATTTGTCTTGTCCTTGTACCAAAGGAAATACAAGATCATTACGATGATTGGCGGTGCCATCGACAGCATTGGATTACCGCCTACGAACGTGAAAAAGGACGTACCGATAACGCCAATAATTATGGCGCGGGCGAAGTTAGTCCTAAGTTGTTCGTACGGTACGAAACTCATGAATATCCTGTCCTAGGAGACGGGTACCCAGCGCCATTTGGCATTAGCCGAGGAAAGCAGCGCCGCCCAGAAATCGCGGTGCAACTCCGGATTCGGTGTGGCAGGACGCAACAAGTAAAATACTTCGACGTCCGATTGGCCAAAGTCCATCATCATTGTGGACCCCAATCGGGATTTCTCAAATCTACCGAAGTCCATGGATGCCGCGCCGGAATAGTGAGACCAGTCGTCCGTGTGTTGCATCATGTCCGAAAAAATCAGGACACGGACCGAAGACCATTTGTCGGTATTGCGCCTAATCCGATTGGCTACGTCCGCTAGCGATTCTATAATGGGCGAGTGGTTCGCACTTTCCGTTGACGGGAGACGCCGAATTATCTCGTCAAGGTTGTCGCCGAATTCCCTGTTATAGCGCTGACGGATTAGTCCCGGCGCTTCAATGAACTTGTTTGCATTATCGCCAGTTGGTGGCCGACATTTGTCGAAAAGAGGGTCCGACAATCCTCCAATATCTTCGCTGATTAGATAAATCGAAAGACGTTCAAATTCGGCCAAGGAGTCCTTCACATTCTCTAGTTCGCCGATAAGGTTTCTTTGCTCTCGACCGTCAAGGGCGTCGGTCGTATCGACGAGAAAAACAGTCTGCCGGTACAACGTCCCAATAGGGCAGAGCGTCTCCTCATCGAACTTCGGCTTGTCGATGAACTGTGGCCCTACGAAAATGGCGACGGCCACCACAAAAACGATGGCGAAAATCGCCAGGCCCTTCTTGTCATTCTTAGATAATTCCACCATGTCTCAAAGCTCAGTTGCGTACAGGGCGACCTTCTCTAATGCTGTTCGATTCAGTTCCTTGAGTTTTTGTTTTATTGAATCGATGTCCGGATCAAGCTCGTCGATTTCCTTGCCCAATTTTTCGGCGTATTTCTCCTCGGACTCGATGGAGATGTTGCCTAGATCCAGATTATCTTCAAAGGCATACGAATTGGAAAAATAGTCAGGCGCCTTGGTCTGACGAATCTTCTGATTTTCGGCACGATACTGGCGAAGTAGTTGATTGCAAACATCCTGCAAGTCATCCAAGTGAGAAGTCAGTCGGCCGGGCACTGACGCCGCATCTCGGAGCAGGCCCATCAGTTTGCGGTGCTCAGATTTCAAGTCGTTTGGCAAAGTACGCACGCGAGCCATGGCGATATCAATGGTTTTGGTAACGCTTTTCTGCATTTTCGCAACGGTTGACTCCAGTTTTTTTCGCCGCTCGAAATAGTCTCGCTGTACATCACCGTAGCGCGGGTAAGGATCATCAGCCTTGTAAGCTTTAACGAAGGCAAATAGACCAATCATGATTCCCATAATGACAAGTACCCATGCTTCGACGTCCGCAACGGCCAGCGGGTTCTCCACAAAAGTCTGATATGCCATAAAGACAGCTTGTATAGGGTCAATTTCCTGGATGACTGTTTGCTGAATCGCGGCGCGAAAGTGCCCGATTAGGAGGTTGAACAGGACTAGGAACAACAAGTAAGCGCAGAAAGTTGTCCAGCCGATTACTCGTTGCGAAAATTCTTTGTGATTGGTTAGCCGAAATACGTTATCGCCGACCAAAATCGCGAACAAGACATTGATTATTGAAAAGATGAAGGCTTGTTGAATTCCGCCCAGATAACCGAGTTCGCTGCCGCGTTGGAAAAAATAGGCGTTTGCCAGCGTTTCCAGAATGACGATTACGGCAATAATCGAATAATGCAGAATCTGGCTATCAGGGTAACGAGCAATTCGATGCAAGCCATTCTTACTGCGAAACAAGTCATAGTCCTTTTTCTGACTGTTGACCATTCCTGTTAATGACGCCAGTGTCGCTGAGTGTTTCGCATTCAAACGATCAATTTCGATCTCACAATCGCCAGGAGTGCTCTGCAGTTGCCGTTTGACTGTCGTGGGGTCGATTTTTTGTCTTTGATCAGATAATGAAAGGAGCAGCCCACGGGCCTGGTCAACCGCTTCCCGCCGCATCCGCCGGATGAGACCGATAACGGCGCCTTCGGTGCCCTGGATACTCTCCTGCGAGGAAGGCGGTGTCTCGTTTACGGCATCGCTGTGCGCGTTTTCCACAAGATCCAGCTGATCTGCCAGGTGCTGACTATTTGGGCGGCTAAATACCGCGGGTGTCCGGCGGTCTTCCACGTCGGCAGTCTCCTCAGGTCCCTAAGGCAAAAAGTGCATGCAAACCAATAATTTGCCGTGTATTTTTACCATATATATCAGTTCTTTGGAAACGATTCAGTGATATGGATCAGGTTAGATGCGATTGGTTCTTATACGGGCATTCTCTGCAAGAGCAAACATACAAGCTGATCGTAATCACGGGGAGTATTACCGAGGCCATGTCGGGCGTGCCCGAAGAAAATTGCAGGGAGCCGTTGGGCGATCGAATGACTATCTAGTCAGCACTTACAAAGAGGTTCGTAGAATTTGATGGTGAGCAGGGCATGTAGTTAGGAATCCTCGCACGAATAGTCGCTTTCGGTTACGAGCTGTAGGCGCGAAAAGGGTGGGCTATGGATAATCTGCACTGTCTTGCAAGGTCTTCGGTGCCTGAGTCCATAAAGTGGCTAACATCATGGTGAAGCACTGCCAGGTTGGTAAACTGCGTAAAAGGAAGAGGGACAAATCTAAATGATCACCGGCGAACTCAAATCAAAAGTCGACAAAATCTGGGACACGATGTGGTCCGGCGGTATCTCTAATCCGCTTTCAGTCATCGAGCAGCTAACTTACCTTCTGTTTATCAAGCGACTTGACGAGCTGCACACCCTCAAAGAGAACAAAGCGGCACGTACCAAGAAACCCATTGAGGATCCGGTCTTCACCGCCGAGGAGGACAAGCTCCGCTGGTCGCGCTTTAAGGAGCTCGCTCCCGAGCAGATGTTCGAGACGGTGCGCGACGGAGTATTTCCCTTCATCAAAACCCTAGGTCAGAAGGGGCGGGCCGACGGCGAGGGGGGATCGACCTACACCCATCATATGAAAGACGCTCTCTTCATGATGCCCACGGCGCGGGTGCTCGCCAACGTGGTCGACCAGCTTGACGGCATTGACATGGCCGACAGCGACACCAAGGGCGACCTCTACGAGTACATGCTCGGCAAGATCGCCAGCGCTGGTCAAAACGGACAATTCCGCACCCCGCGACACATCATCAAGTTGATGGTCGACATGACCGCGCCTGCGCCGAAGGACGTGATCTGCGATCCGGCCTGTGGTACAGCGGGATTCCTTATCGCTGCGTCGGAGTACCTGGTCGAACACCACAGCGATACTATCTACAAGGACGCTGCTGCCCGCCGCCGCTTCAACGAGAGCACATTCCACGGCTACGACTTTGACCCCACTATGCTGCGCATTGGCAGCATGAACATGCTCTTGCACGGCGTTGAGAATCCGGACATCCGCTATAAGGACTCGCTAGCCCAGGCCGATGACGACGACGCGGAGAAATATTCCCTCATCCTCGCCAATCCACCCTTCGCCGGCAGCCTTGATTACGAGTCCACCGCCAAGGACCTGCAGCAGATCGTCAAAACGAAAAAGACCGAGCTGCTCTTCCTGGTGCTGTTTCTGCGCTTGCTTCAGGCTGGCGGCCGTGCGGCGGTTATCGTGCCTGACGGCGTGCTCTTCGGATCGAGCAAGGCGCACAAGACCCTGCGCAAGATCCTGGTGGAGGACCAAAAGCTCGACGCCATCGTCTCTATGCCCTCGGGCGTCTTTAAACCCTACGCCGGGGTCTCCACAGCCATCTTGCTTTTCACTAAGACCAACTCGGGCGGCACGGACAACGTCTGGTTCTATGACATGCAGGCCGACGGTTTCTCGCTTGACGACAAACGTACGCCGCAGCCGGAGAAGAGCGACCTTGAAGATATTCTCGCCCGCTGGCAGAAACGCGACGCCGAGGACGATCGCGCGCGGACGGACCAGAGCTTCCTCGTGCCCAAGGCCGAAATCGCGGAACACGACTACGACCTCTCAATCAACCGCTACAAGGAAGTGGAGTACGAGGTAGCGGAGTACGACCCGCCGAAGGTGATCCTGGAGCGCTTGGCGCAGCTTGAGAAGAATATCGCGGAGGGGCGTAAGGAGTTGGAGGGGATGCTGGGGTGAATGCGGCAACTCTCGGCGATCTAACTTCTTCTACACGTCCGATTTGTTACGGAGTCTTGAAGCCCGGGGAAAGGGTTGAAGGCGGCGTCCCGTTGATTCGTGTCACGGACATCTCCGGCAACTACTTCAATGCAGAAAATCTTTACACCATCACGAAGGAACTCGATCAAGAGTTTCGGCGGAGTCGGCTGCAAGGAGGCGAAATCCTCATTTCGATCCAAGGGACAATCGGACGCGTAGCTATATGTCCGGACGAGTATGCAGGAGCAAATATCTCACGAACCATTGCCGTTATCGATGCTGATGACCGAGTGTCGCGGCAGTACTTGTATCGGTATCTTCGGTTCTTGAGCGAGTCAGGCGAGTTTCACACCGTGGGCTCAACACGGGCAAGCCTGAATATCTCCACATTGCGAAAAACGGAGATTCCTCTGCCGCCCGTCGTTGAGCAGAATCGAATAGCCGGGATTTTGGATGCTGCGGATGCTTTGCGGGCCAAGCGTCGCGAGTCTCTCGACCAGCTCGACAGCCTTCTTCAATCCACGTTCCTCGACATGTTCGGCGACCCCGTCACCAATCCGATGCGATGGGAGGTGGGCGCAATTGGGAACATCGCAGAAGTGAAGGGCGGAAAGCGGCTCCCGAAGGGTGAAGACTATTCCGAAGTCCCGACCGACTATCGATACATTCGTGTGTCTGACCTCCGGCCCAATGACATTCAGGTGCGTGGCCTCAAATACCTGAAGCCAGACACGCAGACGAGAATAGCGAGGTACATAGTTGCTCCTGGCGACGTCATCATCTCCATTGCTGGGACGATCGGTATAACCGCAGCAGTTCCGGAGGACCTTGGTGGAGCGAATCTCACGGAGAACGCAGCCAAGATCGTCTTCCGTGACTGCGAGGCTTTTGATGCTGTGTACATCAGCTACGCCCTCCAAATGCCACATGCGCAATTCCAAATCGCAGGGCACACGGGGCAGGTGACAATCGGCAAGCTTGCCTTGTTCCGGATTCGGAAAATCACCGTCCCGCTCCCACCAATCGAACTCCAAAACCGCTTCGCCACCATCGTCGAATCCATCGAGCAACAGAAGGCCACCCAGCGCGACCACCTCGACGAACTCGACTTGCTATTCGCTTCCCTGCAGTCTCGTGCTTTCCGAGGCGATCTCTAGGATCATGGAAGTCTCCGCCAATTTCACTCCATTTGAACAACGGTTTATAACCGTTGCAGAGAGTGCCAGTCTGGCGGAAAGGCAAATCTATGGCGATCCCAGAGCGTCGTGCTTTCACGCACGACATGCGCTGGAGCGTCTCGTCAAGCGCGTCTTCAAGATTGACAAGAGTTTGAGCCCGCCGAAGGTCCTGAGCCTTGACAATTACTTGAAGGAGTCAGCGTTCGTTGCGTTGGTCCCTGAACCCGTATTGCTCAAGGCTGAGTTCGTTCGCCAGACGGGAAACGTAGCGGTACACGGTAACAAGACTCCAGAGCCAGAGACCGCCCTAGCGGCGGTTCGCGAGCTCTTTGACATTCTCTACTGGGCTGGGCGTACCTATCAGCGGAACGGGCCTAAGGAACTAAAGGGAAAGACCTTTGACGAGGCACTTGTACCGAAGGAGGCGGGCGGCGCTCCGATCAGTATGGAGGAACTGGAGCAGCTTAACGCGCAGCTGGATGCTGCTGAGGACGCCAAGAAGGAGACTGAGAGCCAGTTGGAGCTGCTGCGGGCTGAACTCGCCGCCATCAAGGCCGAGAACGAAGCCGTACCCGAGACTCACGACTGGAACGAGGATGAAACTCGCAGACTGATCATCGATCTGGAGCTGCAACGCGCCGGTTGGGCGCTGGACCAGGAGCAGGACCGGGAATACGAAGTTACGGGCATGCCCAATAATCAGGGAATTGGTTATGCCGACTACGTTCTGTGGGGTGACGACGGCAAGCCGCTGGCGGTCGTAGAGGCAAAGAAGACCAGCGTCGATCCAAAGGTCGGGCAGCAGCAGGCGAAGCTCTATGCCGATTGCCTGGAGGCCATGCACGGGCGGCGTCCGGTCATTTTCTACACCAACGGCTACAAAACACACATATGGGATGACCGCGTATATCCGCCGCGTACTGTTGCCGGGTTTTATAAAAAGAAAGAGCTTGAATCCCTGGTCATCCGCCGGACAGACCGAGAGTCTCTGCAGTCGACCCCGCCCAACAAGAAAATTGTGGAGCGCTACTATGCGCACCGCGCCATTGCGAGTATCGCAGAGCAGTTCATGCAATCGCGGCGCAAGGCGCTCCTAGTGATGGCCACCGGCACCGGCAAGACTCGTATGGCGATCGCGCTGGTGGACCTGTTGCAGCGGACGGGCTGGGTGAAGCGGGCGCTATTCCTGGCTGACCGGGTGTCGCTGGTTAACCAGGCGGTCGGTGCGTTCAAGGAGCACCTGCCGGATTCGAGCCCGGTAAACCTTATTACCGAGAAGGACGCGGAGGGCCGGGTTTTTGTCTCTACCTACCCGACGATGATGGGTCTGATCGATGAGACCGAAGACAACGAGGCGCGCTTCAGTGTCGGGCATTTTGATCTCGTGATCATCGATGAGGCGCATCGCTCGGTTTATCAAAAGTACGGCGCGATATTTCGCTACTTTGATTCGCTGCTAGTTGGCTTAACCGCGACACCCCGGGACCAGGTCGACAGGAACACCTACGAGCTCTTCGACCTCGAGCCGGGCGTGCCGACTGACGCTTATGAGCTGGAAACTGCAGTGGCGGACGGCTTCCTCGTGCCGCCGCGTGTTCAGCAAGTGGACCTGAAGTTTCCCCGCGAGGGCATAGATTATGACTCACTCAGCGATGAGGAGAAGGAGCAGTGGGAGAGCCTCGACTGGGGCGATGACGTGGATGAGAACGGCCTTCCGGATAGGGTCAACGCCACGGCCATCAACAGCTGGCTCTTTAACAAAGACACGGTGGACAAGGTGCTTCAGCACCTGATGGAGCATGGCCACAAAGTTGAAGGCGGTGACCGGTTAGCGAAAATAATCATCTTTGCTCGCAACCAAAAACACGCCGAATTTATCGAAGAACGCTTCAATCACCATTACCCGAAGCACGCCGGGCATTTCGCAAGGATCATTTCGCACAAGGCGACTTACGCCCAAAGTTTGCTCGACGACTTCTCGCAGAAGGACAAGACCCCACACATTGCGATCTCAATCGATATGCTCGACACCGGTATTGACGTGCCGGAGGTGGCAAACCTGGTGTTCTTCAAGCCGGTCTATTCGAAGATCAAGTTCTGGCAGATGATCGGACGCGGAACGCGATTGTGTCCAGACTTGTTCGGGCCCGATGACGACAAACAGGACTTCCGTGTCTTCGACTTCTGCTTCAATTTTGATTTCTTTAACGAGAACCCGGACGGCATCGAGTCCAGTAGCGGCGTTCCGCTCGGCACTCGATTATTTCGCTCTAGGATGCTCTTGCTGACCAGTGTTCGCGTGAACCCTGAATTGGACCCAGATGCGGCGCTTGCGGACACACTTGTCACGGATCTTCATGGAGAAGTCGC
>Ga0255053_10001794_pt1 | contig 11671 bp, 10 predicted proteins | sample JV7_2_22_MG_FD_188635 | JGI IMG/M metagenome (GOLD analysis project Ga0255053, IMG submission 188635) | Seawater microbial communities from Jervis Inlet, British Columbia, Canada - JV7_2_22 | ecosystem: Environmental > Aquatic > Marine > Inlet | place: Canada: British Columbia | collected...
ATCCCTGACCCCCGAAGACCTGGAGGTCATCGAGCGGCGCATGCGCGAATTGATCGAGGGCGACTTCGAATTCGAGATGCAGGTGGTTTCGGCCGACGAGGCCAAGGAAATCTTCAAGGATCAGCCATACAAATTGGAATTGATCGAGGGTCTCGAGGTCGGCGGTGTAGACGAGTACGGCGAGCCGACGGAGGAAGCTCCGGTGATCTCCACTTACACGCACGATACCTTCACCGATCTTTGTCGCGGTCCCCACCTGGAACGGACCGGCCAGATCAATCCCGGTGCATTGAAGTTGTTAAATGTCGCGGGCGCCTATTGGCGTGGGGACGAGCACCGACCCATGCTGCAGCGCATCTACGGTACGGCCTGGGAAACCAGCGAGGAATTGGAGCAGTACCTCTGGAGGCTTGAGGAGGCAAAGAAGCGCGACCATCGCGTTCTTGGACGAGAACTCGATCTCTTCAGCGTCAGTGAGGATGTGGGTCCTGGCTTGATTCTCTGGCACCCCAAGGGCGGCATGATCCGCAAGTTGGCCGAAGATTTCAGCCGCGAGGAGCACGAAAAGGCGGGTTATGACTTCGTGTACACGCCGCATATCGGAAAGTCCAAATTGTGGGAAACGAGCGGCCATCTGGATTGGTATGCCGACGCCATGTACCCGCCGGTCGAGGTTGAGGAGCAAAAATACTACCTCAAGCCGATGAACTGCCCGTTTCACATCCAGATCTATAAGAGCAAGACCCGCTCCTATCGCGACCTACCACTGCGCTATGCGGAGTGGGGCACGGTGTATCGGTACGAACGCAGTGGAACGCTGCACGGATTGCTGCGGGTGCGCGGCCTGACACAGGACGATGCCCATCTATTCTGCCGACAGGATCAAATGCCGGATGAAATCGACAAGACGCTGGATTTCAGCCTGCATATCTTGCGATCCTTCGGGTTCGATGACATCTATGCCTATCTGGCGACCCGCGATCCCGACAAAGCGGCCGGCTCGCCGGAGCAGTGGGAAGCGCCTACCGAGGCGCTCAGAGCCTCACTCGAGCGATCGGGCTTGCCTTACCAGGTGGATGAAGCCGAAGCCACCTTTTATGGCCCGAAGATCGATCTCAAGGTGAACGACGCGCTGGACCGGGAGTGGCAGCTATCCACGATTCAGTTCGACTTCTTCCTGCCGGAACGTTTTGGGCTGTCGTACGTGGGGGAAGACGGAGCCGAGCATCAACCCTATATGATCCATCGCGCGCTGATGGGAGCGATGGAGCGTTTCTTCGGAACGCTCATCGAGCACCATGCGGGCGCCTTCCCGGTCTGGCTGGCGCCGGTCCAGGTCAGCTTGATTCCGATCGCAGACCGCCATCAAGATTATGCGCGGGGGGTAGCAGAGCAGCTGAAGGAAGCCGGACTACGGGTCGAGGTGGACGAGCGTAGTGAGCGAATGAACGCCAAGATCCGAGACGCGCAGGTGCAGAAGATTCCATACATGCTTATCATGGGGGATCGCGATGCTGAAGCCAATCAAGTGTCGGTACGACTGCGCTCGCAGGAGGATCTGGGCGGGATGTCGGTCGAAGCCTTCCTTGATAGAGCACAGGCGGATATCGAGTCGCGCGCGTAGACAAATCGACCCAGAACTCAGAATGGCGGCAAGGCGGATATCGAGTCGCGCGCGTAGTCGTGTAGCGCGGCCCACAGACGGTGTGCGACCAAATATAATATGACCCTTTCGTAGACATGATTACGACCTCACTGTTCGCCCTGATTCTCACGATGGTTGCCGGTTTCTCCCCGGTAACGCAATCTGACCCCCCGCCAGAAACCCGGGATTATGTGTGCGCGCCCAGGCTGCAGCTGAGGCAGCCTCAGCGCTGCCCGCGCCATGGGCCGGCGGCAAAGATGAGTAAGCTGGCTCGGCTGGGACTGCTTTCACCCAGACCGCTGCCCCTGGCTGAGATCGATCCTGCGCTGAGTTATGTTCCGTTCAGCTATGTCCGCGCTGGTTCCGGAGCCACACCGCTTTACACTAGTTACGAAGATGCGGCGCGCGGCGGCGGTGGCGCCTCATCTCTGAGCGGCGGATTCGTATACCTCTCCTACTCCAATCGCCAGGAGGGTGAGGGGGTTTCCGTCTACAGCACCGGCAACGGCTATGTTCGGAGCGATGATGTGAGCCGGGTGTCACAGCTCCCGCAATCACCCGGCCTTCAATTTGAGCGAACCCCCGACCGACCGTTTGCATGGACTATCTCGGGAGGACTCTGCAGCTCAGAGGAGCCAGCCGGCCCGCTGGGAGATCACACCGCATGCTTCACTCGCCACTCAGTGGTTCAGATCTATGACAAGCAGCGTGTGGGGGATTGGGACTGGTACATGATCGGCCCCAATCAGTGGATCGAGCAGCGTTTTCTGGCGGTGGTTGACCCGGATCCCACGCCTCCCGACGGCGTAGGAGATGGAGAGAGCTGGATCGATGTCAACCTGTATGAGCAGACGATGGCTGTGTATGAGGAAGGTAGCTTGAAATTCGCGACCGTTACTTCCAGCGGACGCAACGGCTTTTGGACGCAGCCGGGGCTTTTCCAGGTCTGGGCTAAACTGGAGCGAGATAACATGACCGGCGGGATTCCCGGGGAGGACGGAAACTTCTACTTCCTTGGCGATGTTCCCTCGGTGCTTTATTTTGATCAAGCACGTGCGCTTCACGGCACCTACTGGCACGCGAAATTTGGTACTCCCACCTCGAGGGGCTGTGTGAATCTGGCTCCGACAGACGCCAATTGGGTGTTCGACTTTGCAGAGGTGGGCACCTGGGTGCATGTCTTCGATCCCTCAGGCAATACCCCGACGGATCCGTCGCTCTACGGGGCCGGCGGCGCCTAACGCCCCCTAAAGTTCGGGTCTGTAAGCACAAAAGCTCGAAAACTCCCAGCAAACTCCGTTATGTAAACTCCCCCAAAGGGGAGACACAGTTCGCGATAGTACTAGAGTACTCTATTCCGCTTTAGCCCCCTTTATCTAAAATCCTGCCCACTTCCGAAAACTGCCGCTCGACCCGGAAGGGGGGTCCCAATGTACGCCGAGAACGAACTGTTGTTTCCGTCTCATGTGATTCCTAAACTCAGGGAATCGCGGGGGGAAGCCTGGACCAAGCTTGTCGATAAGGTCTCCAGGTTGCCAGAGGATCATCCAGAGAGCCTTGCGTTCTCGCTGATGATGATCCGCCTCGACGGATGCATGGCCTGCGAGACTGATTCGTATCGGGCCATGAAAGGCTGCCTGGGCTGCGCGCTTCAGACATTGAGGCGCTACAAAGGTCCTGATGAGGAGCTTCTGCAGCTTTACCAGAAAGCCTTGATGGAAATCGAGAAGCATTTGGATTCACATCCAGTTGCCCCGGTTTTCATCCCCGCTCGCGCCGCTTAATATCTCGATCGCGCGAATGATAAAGGGCTGTCTCAAGTTGCTTTGAGACGGCCCTATTTTGATGAAAGGATCAGCGATGAACAATAAATTGATTCTTGTCATTGGCGCCACCGGACAACAAGGCGGGGCAGCTGCACGGCATCTGCTAGACGCGGGGTGGACAGTCCGCGCACTCGTCCGAGACCCTGAGAAAGACACTGCACGAGCATTGGAAAAGCAAGGTGCGGAGCTAGTCCAGGGGGATCTATACGACCGCCAGTCGCTCGATGCCGCCCTGGAGACCATGTACGGTGTCTTCGGCTTTACAAACTTCTGGCTTCCAGATGTTGGATATGAAGGCGAAATCAAGCAAGGCAAATTGCTTGCAGATGTAGCCAAGAAAGCAGAGATTCAGCATTTTGTTTACTCGTCAGTAGGTGCGGCGCATCGAGGGATGGGTCAGAAGCACTTCGAGAGCAAGTGGATTGTTGAACAATATATTGAAGAGGTCGGCGTGCCGCACACCATCCTGCGCCCGGCCGCCTTTATGGACAATCTTGGATGGAAGCGCGCTCAGATATCCAATGGAGTACTCGAAAGCTGGGGTATTCGCCAGGACAAGAGTTCACAACTCATTGCAGCGGACGACATCGGCGCCATTGCGGCGATTGTGTTTTCCGATCCAGGCCAATATCTGGGCACAACGCTTGAAATTGCGGGTGACGAGCTGACCGAAGCAGAGCAGGCGGAAACCTTTTCCAAAGTGATCGGCCGCCCGGTGAAGGTTGAATTGGCCCGCACGACCGATGGCGACGAACCAGACAAAGAACAGCTCGCCGGGACCCGCTTCTTTAACGGGGAAGCCTACACGGCAGATATTGCTGCCATACGGAAAATACACCCTGGGCTCCATACCCTTGAACAGTACTTAAGCCAATCTGGCTGGGAGGACTTGCCGGTCTTGCCGATGCCTGAGGGGAACGATGCCTGGGATGGCTAACGGTTCAAGCTGAGTGATCCAGCCTCACGAGCAAATCAATTTCTGAAACTCCGATCGCCTAACGCGGTGCCTCCCGCCCCAAAAAGGCCAAAAAAGCCCAAAAAAGCCCGTGTGGTAAACTTGCATCGCTTTGAAGAGGTGTGCCCGCTCCCGCCCTGAGCACGAACTTTAATGCTCACTACCCCGGAACGACTCCTCTTTTTTCTCCTTCTCGTCTCCACAGTTTCTCTAGCAATAAAAGGCGCCTACCGCATCGTTCGGATCATTTCGCGCGGGCGCGGAAAGCCGGACTGGGGAATGGGAATCCGGCGGGCATGGGGAGCCTTTGCGAAGACAATTACTTTTTCTCCGGTCTTGCGTGATCGCCTTCTCCCAAGCCTCCTGCACGGTTTCGTAGGCTGGGCCTTCATCTATTACCTGCTGGTGAATCTCGGTGACGTGCTGGAAGGGCTCATCCCGGATTTCATATTCTTGGGTACCGGGACGATTGGCAATCTATATCGCCTGGGTGTCGACGTGCTCAGCGTAGCAGCGCTGCTCGGCATGACGGGGTTGCTCATCCGGCGCTTCGCGCTTAAGGCACCAGAGCTGACAATCCGCGATTCCACCCTGCTGCACCCCAAAGCCAAAACTGGTATCCGGCGCGATTCAGCCATCGTTGGTGGTTTCATCCTGGTTCACGTAGGATCGCAGTTCCTGGGTCAGAGCTTTGCGGTCGCCGCAACGGGGGCCGATCCCTGGCAGCCGTTCGCCTCTGCAGTAGCCGGCCTATGGGGCGGGCTCTCGGAGACCGCACTGACCTTTGGCGAGCACCTCTGGTGGTGGCTGGCCATCGGCACCATTCTGCTTTTCCTACCTTATTTCCTGTACTCCAAACACATCCACCTATTTTTCGCACCACTAAATTTCCTGCTGCACCCGGAGCGCCCTTCGATGGGAACCCTGGAGGCGTTAGATTTTGAGGACGAATCGGTGGAGCAGTTTGGAGTGGCGCGGCTGGAGGATCTGTCCTGGAAGGGGTTGATGGACGCTTACGCCTGCATCATGTGTAACCGGTGTCAGGACGCATGCCCGGCGTACGAGACCGGCAAGGTCCTTTCGCCTGCGGCGTTGGAGGTCAACAAGCGCTACTTCCTCAATCAAGAGGGATCTCGCATAGCGGCCGGTGATCAAAGTAGTCAGACGCTGCTCGAGTTCGCGATTTCCGCAGAAGCCGTATGGGCCTGCACCGCTTGCGGGGCCTGCGTAGAAGTGTGCCCGGTCGGAAATGAGCCCATGCGAGACATTTTGGAAATCCGTCAGAACCTGGTTCTAATGGAAAACGAATTCCCCGAGCAGCTGCAGACTGCCTATCGAGGGATGGAGCGGGCGGCCAACCCCTGGAATATTCCGCCGGAGGAACGCCTGAAGTGGGCCGAGGGCCTGGACGTTCCGACTATTCAACAGAACCCGGAGCCTGAGATCTTGTGGTGGGTGGGCTGCGCAGCGGCGACCGACCCACGGGCGCAGGGCACTGCCAGGGCGTTTGCGAAGGTGCTTAATGCGGCTGGCGTCAATTTTGCTGTTCTTGGGACGCAAGAACAATGCACCGGAGACGCTGCCCGTCGATCGGGCAACGAGTATCTCTTCAACGAGCTAGCAAGCAGCAACGTGGAGACGCTAAACAAGGTCAAAGCCCAACGTATCGTTGCTGCTTGTCCCCACTGCTTGCATACGCTAAAAACAGAGTATCCGGCCTTCGGCGGGGAATATGAGGTTGTTCACCATACTGAGTACATTAATGAGTTGATAAGCTCTGGCCGTTTACGGTCCAATGGGGATGAGAGCCTAGAAAGCGTCACGTTTCACGATCCCTGCTACTTGGGGCGGCAGAACGGTATTGTGGAGGCGCCACGAGAAGCGCTCGAGCTAGTCGATATCCAGCTTCAGGAGATGCCAAGGAGCGGAGTCAATTCATTTTGCTGCGGAGCGGGAGGGGCTCAATTCTGGAAGGAAGAGGAAGAAGGACAGGAGCGCGTGAGCGCGGACCGCATTCGTGAAGCAGAAGTGACCGGCGCTGATACATTGGCAGTGGGGTGTCCATTCTGCATGATGATGCTCTCGGATGCCTCGCAGAACGAGTTGCAGATACGTGACGTGGCAGAAATCGTTGCTGAGCGCGTGAGTTCAGGAGATTGATCTATGGCACAGGGTAGGATCGAAATTGATGAAACTCACTGCAAAGGTTGCTCGCTGTGCACCGTGGTCTGCCCGAAAGACCTGATCGTGATGGCCAGTGAGCGTATTACGCAAAAGGGGTACCATCCCGCCGAACTCATTGATCCAGATGGGAAGTGTACGGGCTGTGCAATTTGCGCCGTGATCTGCCCGGATGCATCAATTACGGTCTATCGCTTTATCCCAGCAAGAGAAGCAGTCCCAGTAGCTGCATAAGGAGGTTCATACACTTGGCCAAAGAGCTGCTCAAGGGTAACGTCGCCTTTGCCGAGGCGGCGATTCGCGCTGGGTGTGAAGCCTATTTTGGTTATCCAATTACGCCCCAGACAGAAGCGTTAGAGCACATGTCCCAACGCATGCCCGAACTGGGGCGAGTGTTCATCCAGGCCGAGAGTGAGGTTGCAGCCATAAATATGGTCTATGGTGCTGCGTGTGCAGGGGTTCGCACGATGACTTCGTCCTCCAGCCCCGGTATGAGTCTGATGATGGAGGGAATCTCATACATCGTAGGTTCTGAAGTTCCTGCAGTCCTTGTGGATATCATGCGCGGTGGTCCGGGCTTAGGCAATATTTCACCTTCACAAGCTGACTACAGCCAGATCGTGAAGGGAGGCGGGCACGGTGATTACCGCATGATCGTCCTCGCCCCTGCCACGATTCAAGAGTTCATAGATCTCACTTTTGAGGCATTCGACCTGGCGGAGAAGTACCGGAACATCGTGACAATCTTGGCTGACGGCAGCCTTGGGCAGATGATGGAGCCCGCTGAGCTCCCGCCAATGCGCCCTGTGCGTGGTTTTACAGATAGGCCGGATTGGGCTTTGACAGGCGCTAAAGGAAGGGACCCCAACATCATCACTTCCATCTACCTCGATCCAGTTGAGTTGGAAGCGTTCAATCTGAAGCTGATGGATAAATACAAAGAAATTGAGGCTCATGAGATCCGCTACAAGGAAATGCTTCTTGAGGACGCTGAGATTGCAATCATAGCCTTTGGTACAGCTGGGAGGGTTGCCCAATCAGCGATCAAGACTGCTCGTGCGGATGGTATCAAAGTGGGGCTGATGCGACCGATCTCACTCTATCCATACCCTTATGATCGTCTTCGGGAGATATCAGAACGGGTGCAAGCCATCTTGGTGGTGGAGATGAGCGGTGGACAAATGCTTGAGGATGTCAGACTGGCTGTCGAAGGACGAGTTCCCATCAACTTTTATGGTCGGATGGGGGGCATGGTGCCGCTACCGGATGAAGTTCTCGGTGAAATTCGCAAGGTGCACTCAGATATGCTCGTGGAGGCTTAATGCAGGAGACATCGATAGAGATCAATGGCCAGGTGGAAAGCCTGATCTACGGTAGACCCGAATCTCTAACTCGGATAGCTACACATTATTGCCCTGGTTGTACTCATGGCATCTCTCATAGGTTGATTGCTGAGGTGATCGATGAGATGGGCATGCGGGAAGACACAGTTGGTGTTGCTCCCGTGGGATGTGCTGTCTTTGCATATAACTACTTCAATATGGATTTTGCAGAGGCTGCCCACGGCCGAGCTCCGGCGATGGCGACCGGTTTGAAGCGTGTCAATCCCGATAAGCTGATATTTACCTATCAGGGGGATGGAGATCTGGTATCGATCGGAGCTGCCGAAATCATGCACGCCGCCGGGCGGGGTGAAAATATCACGGTGATATTCATCAACAACGCCATATACGGCATGACAGGTGGTCAGATGGCTCCAACGACATTGCCCGGTCAGCGAACAACATCCACGCCGCTGGGCAGAGATCTCGAAATGCACGGGTTTCCCATACGCATGTGTGAGATCCTTTCTCAACTTGATGGCGCTTCGTATATCGTACGGCGAAGTTTGCATAATGTAGCCAACATCCGGAAATCCAAGAATGCTATTCGTCAGGCTTTTGAAGTGCAGAAACAGGGCATGGGTTTTTCTATGGTTGAACTGCTATCTAGTTGTCCAACCAACTGGGGCCTGTCGGTAGAAGATTCACTCCAATGGATCGAAGACCATATGGTTCCAGTTTATCCCCTGGGTGATTACAAAGTGCACCCAATGCTAGAGGAGAAAAGGGTTTCCCGTGCAGGCTGAAATCATCATTTCCGGATTCGGTGGGCAAGGAGTGCTGTTTGCTGGTCAGCTCTTAGCCTATTGCGCGTTGGACAGCCAAATGGAGGTAACATGGTTTCCATCGTATGGGCCAGAAATGCGAGGCGGAACTGCTCATTGCACCGTAATCGTTGCTGATGAGGAGATCGGGTCTCCAATTATCCGAAACCCGACTGCTGCCATCGTGATGAATCTGCCATCGCTGGACAAATATGAACCGCTGGTTGCACCCGAAGGTGTACTCATCGTCAATAGCTCACTGGTGGATCGATCGGCGCAACGCCATGACATCTCAATCGTTGAGGTATCCGCAAACAAGATAGCGGAAGAGATCGGTAGCCTGCGGTTGGCTAACGTGGTTATGTTGGGCGCACTGCTTCATCGATTACCAATTTTCACGTTTGATCAGCTCTCGATAGCTCTAGACTTGCATATTCCTGAGAAGCACCGTGAGTTGCTTGATGCAAATCTGAAGGCATTGGAGCAGGGGTACCAAATTGGTGAGGGGAGCGCTGTCCCAGTCTGAACGAAAACCAACTCGAGAACTACTAATAAACCCTTGCGTAGGTTGGTGGACCTTGGTCCTCAGAAACCTTCGCAAGAGTTAAGTCTTGTGGAGTGTAGAAAAATTATGCCCCAGTTGGGGCCGTGCTTGTCTGAAGGAGGGAGCTCCTTTTTGCACTCCGGACAGGCTTTGACCTCAGAAGGAGAATCTGTATGGAAGGTCAGGAAGAACTCCAGGTCGATCTAAGCACCGAAAACCTGCTTGAGATGTACTGGTTGATGGTGCTCTCTCGCCGGCTTGACGAGCGGACCTGGATACTCCATCGACAGGGAAAGATCGCTTTCCACATCTCTGCGATTGGCCATGAGGCGGCGCAGGTAGGTGCGGTCATGGCTCTGCGCAGAGGGGAAGATTGGATTGCGCCCTACTATCGCGACCTGGCCATGATGATCACCCTCGGTTTCACGCCAAAAGAATTTATGCTGGGAGTGATGGGAAAGAAAGGAGAACCTAATTCGGGCGGCCGGCAGATGCCCAGCCACTGGAGCCTGAAGCGCATGAATGTCATCAGCCACTCCTCACCAGTCGGCACGCAGGCTTCCCATGCGGCTGGAATTGGATTTGCCATCAAGATGAGGGGCGATGACACCGTGGTGCTCACCTCCATTGGCGAGGGATCCACCTCGCAGGGCGAATGGTACGAGGCGGTCAATTGGGCTGCTATCCACCAATTGCCGGTCATCTTTATGGTGGAGAACAACCGCTATGCAATTTCAGTCCGTCAGGAAAAGCAGATGGCGGTCGATAAAGTGGCCGACAAGGCACTTGGGCTGGGGCTGCCCGGCGTGACCGTCGACGGCCTGGACGCAATGGCGGTACACGGAGCAATGTCGGAGGCTGCTGAAAGAGCGCGCTCAGGCGGTGGCCCAACCATCGTCGAAACCATGGTCAATCGGATGACCCCACACTCCTCGGACGACGACGATCGATCCTACCGACCGCGAGAGGAACTGGAAGCGCAAAAGGCTCAAGATCCGGTGCACTTGCAACGAGACAAATTGCTTGCCGCTGGAATTCTCACTGAAGAAGCCGAGATCGAATTACAGGAGCGAGCCAAGCGAAAGGTGGAGCAAGCAGTAGAGTTTGCGACTGAAGCTCCTTACCCGGATATTTCCGAAGCCAGCTATCCAGTGTACGCGGAGGATCGCGTCGATGACTGAGATGACGCTGATTGACGGCCTGCGGCAGGGGATGGATGAGGAGCTCGAGCGCGATGAGCGGGTCTTCATTGTGGGCGAAGATGTCGGGCCGCGGGGGGGCGTCTTCCGAGCCACACAGGGCCTCTATGACAAGTATGGCGAGGATCGCGTTGTAGATTCGCCCCTGGCAGAGCTCTCGATCGTCGGAATCGGAATTGGGGCCGCGCTGTATGGAATGCGCCCGGTATGCGAAATCCAGTTTGCGGATTTCATCTATCCAGCCTTCAATCAAATTGTGAGTGAGGCGGCGCGGATGTGCTACCGATCCAATGGAGATTGGACGGTTCCCATGGTGATCCGCGCACCCTACGGAGGCGGAATTGGCGGCGGGCTCTACCATTCACAGTCAATTGAGGCGTTCTTTGCTCATGTACCTGGCTTGAAAGTTGTCGTTCCTTCAACGCCGTACCATGCAAAAGGATTGTTCAAATCCGCCGTCCGGGACCCAAACCCAGTAATTTACCTGGAGCCGAAGAAGGGCTACCGGCTGATTCGTGGAGAAGTGCCGGATGATGAGGAAGTGTTGGTTCCTATTGGACCCGCCCGCATTTCCCGCGAGGGCGATGATCTGACCGTCTTCGCCTACGGGATGATGCATCATTACACTCTGGAAGCAGCTGAGAGGGTGGCCCAAGAGGGGATCGATGCCGAGGTGGTCGACCTGATGACGCTTAAGCCGGTTGACCGAGATACCATTCTGGCATCCGTGACTAAGACCGGGAAGGCGCTGATCGTTCACGAAGACAATTTGACGGTCGGATACGGGGCGGAAATCGCGGCCATTTTGGTCGAGGAGGCCTTTGCATATCTGGATGCCCCGGTGCGTCGACTCACCGGGCCGGACATCCCCGCGATGCCATACAGTCATCCGCTGCAGGACTGGTTCATGCCCGATACGGATAGAATCGCAGATGCTATTCGGGAGCTGGCGGCATATTAGATTCCGCGGAGGCTCACGGAGCGTCGTATCCAACAGGCTGCGCACGTCGGACCGGGGGCTCCAAAGCCCGCAAAGATTGGAAGACTCGAGCACAGATCTGTGCTAAACGGAGAGAAGAATGACAACTGAGGTCATCATGCCCCAGCTTGGCGAGTCGGTAGTCGAGGGAACTGTTACTAAGTGGCTCATAGGTGAGGCAGATTCCGTTGAGGAG
>Ga0255053_10001796_pt1 | contig 11654 bp, 10 predicted proteins | sample JV7_2_22_MG_FD_188635 | JGI IMG/M metagenome (GOLD analysis project Ga0255053, IMG submission 188635) | Seawater microbial communities from Jervis Inlet, British Columbia, Canada - JV7_2_22 | ecosystem: Environmental > Aquatic > Marine > Inlet | place: Canada: British Columbia | collected...
TGAGAGCAGGGTGCGATTCGATCGTGGTGAAAATCCAGAGTTCGACCGCTGGCGCTGGGTCGATTTCTGGCGGCCCGTCAATGAGGTGATTTATTTCAAGCGGCGTGTTTACGCGAGGGCACTGCATGAACTCGGGCCGTTTGTATATCCGTCCGGGTTGCCACCTCAGCCCAGGTGGTGGCCAAAGCGTTGGCGCGCAGTTTTTGACAAGGATCTCGCGAAGGCGGCAGGAGATTCTTAGAACGGTTTCAGAACTGCCAGCAAGACAATGCCGAGCAGAAAAAACACGGGAATCTCGTTGTACCAGCGAAGCCCAATAGACGCTTGAGTTTCATTCTTCAACGCAAGCGTCGTTATCCATCTCCAGCAATGCCAGTGATAAATCAGCATCGCCAGCAAGAAAAGCAGTTTCAGCTGAAACCACGTCTGTGCAATTAACCCGGGATTGATGACGAGAAGCAATGCGCCGAAAATGGCGGTGACGACTGCGCCAATCGTCATGATGGCGAATAGCCGCCTCTCCATCGTCGTAAATCGCTGACGACTCAGCCCGTCAGCCGCTTCTACGTGATAGATGAACAGCCTGGGCAGGTAGAACAAACCCGCAAACCAGGTCACCATGAAGGCAATATGCAGTGCTTTGAACCACAAATAATAGGGGGCGAGCGACACAGGCCTACATTACCGGCAAATCAAGGCCCGAGCTACATCTGGCGTGAACTCACCGCAAATAGTTGCTGATTTCTAACGGATTCCGTGACCTGTCGCACTTCTGTTTGGCCAAGCCTCCGCGTAACATAAGACCCTTGAGTTTTGCCGGGGACGGATGTGGCGGGCAGCAGGTCGCGATCAGGTATGTACAGAAGCGGACCCATATGGGCGATCCGGGCTGCGCTTGCGGTCGCGTTCGTGGTTGGAGGCTACCTGACGTTTGAATTCGGCCGCATACAGGCCGATTACAACATCGTAGATGCAACACAGCATCGGCAGGATTACGAGAACCGTATCAAGGAGCTGCAAAACCAGATTGGCGTGCTCAATCAGGAAATCGCGCTTCTCGAGACCCATCGGGACATAGACCGGGAAGCTTACAAGGATGTCGAAACAAGCCTGGCGAACCTGCAGGAAAAGATTCAGGAACAGCGTGATGCGATTGCGTTTTACAGAGGCATCATTTCTCCTGCCGACGGGCAGCGTGGTCTAAGGGTTCAGGACCTGCGCTTAAGTAAGGGTAAAGACGACAGGCAATACTATGTCAGGCTTGTTCTTGTACAGGTAATGCAGCACGATCGAAGCGTCAAAGGAGAGGTGCGCTTCAGTTTGGAGGGCGCACAGGACGGCGTAGCAACCACCTATAATCTTGAGCAGCTTGTACCGGAGGACGAAACGAGCAGCTGGCCGTTCTCGTTCCGATATTTCCAAAATTTCGACCGGCAGTTAATTTTGCCGGTAGGGTTCCTGCCGGAAAGAATCAATATTGAAGTCAATTCGCGAACGAAATCCATCGCGAGTGTTAAACAAAGTTTCCTCTGGCAAACCGGCCAGAGTTAGTTCAGGGAGTACAACATGTTCGGGCGAAAACAGCGCCGACACAGCATCATTGACACGCTGGTCGGTTCAAATTCGAAAGTAAACGGAGATTTGTTCTTCGAGGGTGGTTGCCATGTCGATGGCACGGTCAAAGGCAATGTCAGCGCAGACTCTGACAGCAACTCGGCGCTGAGCATTAGTGAAGATGCCATCATCGAGGGCGGTGTCACAGTACCGTACGTTGTCCTCCATGGTATCGTCCGAGGCGACGTGTTCGCGAGTCAGCGCGTTGAACTGGGGCCCACCGCAAGGGTCATAGGCAATGTGTATTACAATTTGATCGAAATGGCCATCGGCGCGGAAATAAACGGTAAGCTCGTACATCAACCGGACGGCCAGGTGCCGTTGCTTAAGCGCGCCAGTGATGATATTCAGGCACCAGTCGGTGCTGCCGCGGCAGCCGGAACATAATGACTATGCAAGAAAACCCCGTAATTGGCTCGACCTCTGCACCACCTCCGCTGGTGTTTACGGATGCGGCTGCCCGGAAAGTCAGCGAATTGATCGAGGAAGAGGACAATCCTGAATTGATGCTGCGCGTTTTCGTGGCAGGCGGCGGATGTTCCGGTTTCCAATACGGCTTCACCTTTGACGAAAAAATAGAGGAAGGTGATTCCAGTGTCGAGAATCAGGGAGTCACACTGGTCGTCGATCCGATGAGTGTGCAATACCTCATGGGTGCCGAGATTGACTACAAAGAAGATTTGCAGGGCGCGCAATTCGTCATTCGCAATCCAAATGCATCTACAACCTGTGGATGCGGCTCGTCTTTCACCGTATAGGCAAGAAACGCCCAACGCTGTCTAAGCGGAAATTCAAATCAGCACAGCAAACACCCCGCAAAGCGAAGTCCGTGGTGATGTATCACCAGAAGTAATTGCGGCGGTCGATCTGGGCTCCAACAGTTTTCACATGATTGTCGGTGAACTTCGCCACGGCCAGCTGTCGATAATCGATCGTCTGCGCGAGACCGTAAGATTGTCGGAGGGACTCAGCGATAATGGCGAGCTGACGGAGTCAGCAAAAGCCCGGGCGATTGACTGCCTGTCCCGCTTTGGCGAACGATTACGTGATATGCAAGCGGCAAGCGTACGGGCAGCCGGGACGAATGCACTGAGACGTGCTCGCAACAGCGAGAGCTTCATGGCCGAGGCCGAGGCAGCACTGGGCCAGTCGATCGAAGTGATCTCGGGTATTGAAGAGGCGCGGCTGATTTTCATTGGTGTGGCCCAAAGTCTTCCGCCGAATGCAGGCCTGCGGCTCGTCCTTGACATCGGCGGTGGCAGTACTGAATTGATCCTGGGAGAGGGTCCAAAACCAAAGGCACTCGAAAGCCTGGCTCTGGGCTGTGTGGCAATGACCGAGAAGTTCTTCGCGAATGGGCATTTATCAAAACAGGGCTTCGACGAAGCCAGGCTCGCTGCAAGCCTTGAGCTTCGACCCGTCAAAGCGTTTTTTCGCGATGCGATTGATATCGAGGCAATCGGCACATCCGGGACGAGCATCGCGACTGAGGCCGTCGCGCGCGAGCTTGGAATTATTGAATCAAACGAGCTGACGCCCGCCGCAGTTGAGGCATTAATTGACACCGTCATCGAAATCGAAGATGTATCCAGACTGGCCTTGCCCGGCTTGTCCGATCAGCGCGCTCAGGTCTGGCCGGGTGGACTGGCGATACTCGTCGAGTTATTGACGGTCTTGCGCATCGACAAACTGCGAATATCTGACGGCGCCCTTCGCGAAGGCCTTCTTTATGATCATCTTGGAAGGTTGCAGCATGAAGATGCCCGCGAACGAAGCGTTCGCGCGATGGCATCTAGATATAACGTCGACGAAGCCCAGGCCCGTCGCGTTGCGCGTACCGCAACTTCGTTGCTTGCCCAATGCGCCGATCGCTGGAAACTGTCGTCACGGCTTGCGGCCAGCATGCTGGATTGGTCTTCGCAACTTCACGAAATCGGGCTCGATATTTCGCACGATGGGTACCAACGCCACGGCGCGTATATTGCAGCGAATGCCGACTTGCCGGGCTTTCCGCGTCTCGAACAAAGCATGTTGGCGTTTTTGATCGCAAACCAAAGGGAGGCTTTGGCAAGCGACATGTCCGACATTTTGCCGCGCGCGCGCCATCAGGAAAGTCTGCGACTCGCATTATTGTTGCGCCTCGCCGTTTCGCTTAATCGCAGCCGCAGTAGCATCGCGCTGCCTCAAATTATTCTCGTCGTTGAGCAATTTACCCTGGATCTGAAATTCCCGCAGGGGTGGCTATCCGACAATCCCTTGACAGTGGCAGACCTGGCCCGCGAGCAACGGTATTTGCGACCAGCAGGCTATGATCTCAACTACGAGTAAGCGGCGAGAAATTCAGGACGATGAAGCCAGTTTGCGGAGCAACTCCTGCTGTACCGACACTGGCTTTTCTTCACCGGGGCTCAGTCGCGCGTAACTGCCATCGCCGTGTAGCTCCCATGCCTGGCAGTTGTCCGCAAGAAAAAGTTTCAGCTCTCTCATCAATTTCTTCTTGAGCGGTTTTTGGCGAATTGGGAAGCAGGCCTCCGTCCGACGGAAAAAATTCCTGTCCATCCAGTCAGCGCTGGAGCAGTAGTATTCCTCATCACCGTCATTTCTAAAATAGTAAACGCGGGAATGTTCCAGAAACCGGCCAACGATCGAACGGACATGTATATTTTCGGATATGCTCGGTATTCCGGGTCGCAAAGAGCAGGTGCCCCTGACGATCAAATCGATTCTGACCCCCTCGGAGGATGCTTCGTAAAGGGCATCAATGATCTTGGGCTCGGTCAGGGAGTTTATCTTGGCGATGATGTGCGCTTTTTTACCTGCTTTCGCATATTCAATTTCCTGATCGATTCGTGAGGTGAGTTGTTCAAACAAGTTGAACGGCGCTGTAAAGATTTTGACGAGGTCCTCAGCCTCGGTCAGGCTGGTCAGCTGCATGAACACCTTGTGCACGTCTTCGCCAAGATTTCTGTTACTACTCATATAACCGTAGTCGGTATAGAGACGCGTCGTTCCCGGGTGATAATTACCGGTTCCAAGGTGAACATATCGTTTTAATTTATCGCCTTCGCGACGCACGACAAGGGCCATTTTCGCGTGGGTCTTGTATCCAACGAGCCCGTAGACGACGTGCGCCCCTGCTTCCTGCAGGCGATTGGCAAGTGAGATGTTCTGGGCTTCATCGAATCGCGCCATCAATTCGATGACGACCGATATTTCCTTGCCGGATTTCGCGGCCCGAACGAGGTGATCCACGATGGGAGAATCGGCGCCGGTTCGATAAAGCGTTTGTTTGATCGCCAGAACTTCGGGATCCGATGCCGCCGTCGCAATGAAATCAATAACGGGCCGAAATGAATGATACGGATGGTGCAGTAATACATTCTTCGTCTTCAGGATTTCGAAGATGCTCTGATCGGTCAGAAGCTCCCGCGGCATGCCGGGCGAGAACGGCGGGTAGCAAAGGTCAGGTCGCCGCCCGTTATCGCACACAGTGGCCAGGCGATTGAGGTTCACCGGACCGTCAACCGCGAACAAGTCCGCGCGATCGAGAGAGAAGTGATCCAAAAGAAAACCGCAAAGATCCTCGGGACAATCCTTGCTGACCTCGAGACGGACGGCTGCGCCGTAACGACTGGCGGCAAGCTGTCCCTCCAGTGCCCGAATGAGGTCATCGACCTCTTCGTCGTCGACGTAAAGATTGCTGTTTCGTGTTACCCGAAATTGATAACAGCCCTCGACCGTCATTCCGGGGAAGAGGTCTTCTACGTGAGCATGAATGATCGATGACAGGAAAACGTAGGCATCGCAGCCCTGTTCGGTCAAGCGCTCTGGCAAGCGAATAATTCTCGGCAACGATCGCGGCGCCTGCACGATCGCACGGTGCCTGCGTCGGCCGAAGGCGTCCTTCCCCTGCAGCCGCACGATGAAATTGAGACTCTTATTAAGAATCCGGGGAAACGGCCGCGACGGGTCCAGAGTGATTGGCGTCAACACGGGCACGATTTCGTCCCTGAAATAATTATCCAGCCATTGTTTCTTTGTCCCGGACCACTTGGATCGCTGCGAAAATCGAATATGCTCGGCGCGCAGTTCAGGCAGAATCGATGTATTCAGCAGCTGGTACTGTTCGCGGACAAGATTGACCGCGCGATACCGGATTTCGTCCAGTAATCGTTGTGGCGTCATCTTGTCCGGGCCTGCTGCCGGTGCGCCGATCTCCAGCCGCTGCTTCAGAGCTGCGACCCGAACTTCAAAGAACTCGTCCAGATTGGTGCAGGAAATGCAAAGAAAGCGGAGGCGCTCCAAAATCGGGATGTCACTGTCCCTGGCCTGTTCCAAAACACGCTTGTTGAACTCGAGCAAGCTCAGGTCGCGGTTTATATACAGTTCGGCCGGCGGTAAAACAGGAGCGTCCACGATAGTATCCGATTCAGTCGGCCCTCCAGTATATCAATGACAGGCTGTCGAGACCGTGTGTGGCCCCGGATTTCAGGCCGGGTAGATCCCTCCCAGAATGGCTGCACGGCTGGCACCCGTGACACCCGGCAGATTCCCGGGCTCCCTGTCGAGGCAGCGTTTGGCGAGCCACGCAAATGCAGCCGCTTCAACCCAGTCAGGTTCCAGGCCAAAGTCGGCTGTGGAATGGGCCTTGACGTCCGGTAGCGCTGAGCCGATCCATCGAATGAGCTCGGTATTGTCGATTCCACCGCCACATATGAGCAGCTCGCTGGTTTTGGGTGCGTGCTTCTTGATCGCGTCAGCAATGCTTCTTGCCGTGACGGCACACAAGGTTGCCTGCACATCTGCGTCAGATACGTCTCCAACTTCGGCCAACGCCTGTCGCAACCACATGAGGTTGAAGTATTCAAAACCGGTGCTCTTGGGTGGCGGTAGCGCGAAGTACGGATCCCGCAAAAGAAGTTCAAGCAAATCCGGCGCAATGCTTCCGCTTTTCGCCCAACTCCCACCGTCGTCGAATTTCTCGCCCTTGCAAACCTGAATCCAGGCATCCAGCAGCGTGTTGCCTGGACCAGTATCGAAACCCGTAACCTCATCGCTACCTGCCGGAAGGACCGTAATATTTGCCATGCCTCCGATGTTAAGGACGACGCGATTCGTCTTTTGGTCGGCGAACAACCAATGATGAAACGGCGGCAGCAGAGGCGCGCCCTCACCACCCAGCGCCAGGTCACGGCGACGAAAATCCGCAACCGTTGAGATTCCGGTTCCTGCAACGATGATATTCGGATCGCCAATCTGCATCGTAAAAGGTTTGTCGATTCTTGGTTGATGCCGCAATGTTTGCCCGTGACTTCCGATCGCGACAACTCGTCCCGGTTTGATCTTCGATTTGGAGATCAGCTCGAGGGCCGCATCACGGAATGCCTCGCCCACCTTGTTGTCGAGACGACCAATCGTGTCGATCGTGCAACGCTCCGGCTCCCGGGTGGCTGTCATGAGCACAGATCGAAGTTCGTCAGGATATTGATGGTTCAGTGTGGCGATGACCTGACATTGCCGATCGCCGAATTCGACCAGCGCCGCGTCGATACCGTCCATGCTGGTACCCGACATCAGGCCGATATACAGACTGTCCATCTAGTCGAACAAAACAGCAGCTATCTGTGTTCTCTTATATCGATCGAGCTCTTCCAGAATTGGCGCTGCAACCGTCAGGAAGTCCTGACGATATTCGTCTTGGATCGGGGACGCCTTCGGCAATTTGACGGTGCGCGGGTTGCGATGTACGCCATTCAGACGATACTCGTAATGCAAATGTGCCGCGGTCGCCAGACCAGTGCTGCCCACATAGCCAATCGTCTGGCCCTGTTTGACACGCTTCCCGATCCGCGCCGAATTCGCGTATTTCGACATATGACCATAAAGCGTGGTTATGTTGCCGCCATGCTGCAGAATGACGGCATTACCGTATCCGCCCTTGCGCCCACGGAAGATTACCTTGCCATCGCCGGCGGCTTTGATCGGCGTTCCTCGAGGAGCCGCATAGTCAACACCGCGGTGTGCACGAATTGTATTCAGGATCGGATGTTTGCGGCGCGGATTGAAGCTCGAGCTGATGCGCGCAAAGTCTACTGGCGCACGGATGAATGCTTTTCTGACACTGTGGCCATCCGGGGTGAAATAGTCCGACCGGCCGCTTGCATCGACATATCGCACCGCGCGAAACGTCCGCCCGTTGTTATTGAATTCGGCAGCAACGATCTCACCGTCCGTAATGTATTTGCCGTTCTGATAGATCTCTTCGAACAAAATGAAATAGTCGTCTCCGGTACGAATGTCGAGAACAAAGTCGACATCCCACGCAAATATGCCGGCGAGATTCATCGTCAATTTATCCGGCATGCCGGCTTCCATGGCACTCTCGAACAACGAAGTCTCGATTCGCCCATAAGCCAGACGCCGGCGAATTTCGATGGGTCGCTCTATGACTTCGGACTTGAATCCGGATTTTAAACCGGATTCAATCTTGGAAACGACGAGCGAACTGGTCAGGTCGAGCTCACGATAGAGGCTGATGATCTTCCCCTGATCATGCCGAATCTCGAATTCGTCACCCGGACGAAGCATGCGAATGTATTTTTCGGCCTCCTTGAGCTTCGCAATGCTGGCGAGGTGACCGAGATCGAGTTTGTTCTTGCGAAATATCCGCTCCATCGTATCGCCGGAGCGAACCGTGACCGTAATCAGTTCGTACTGCGATTCGATCTCAGGTCTTCTTGCGATATGGCTCAGATCGATTGCCACCAGATCGTCGCCCAGATTCCCGACGATGATGGGAAGCTCGGTTGCCAGCTCGGGCAGCGGGTCCGATGGAGCACGGTTGTCGAGGACCGAACTCGTGCCGGAGGCATTCTTGAGAAATAAAAGCAGCGCCAGTCCGATGAATGGCAGCCCCAGGCCCAGTGCAAACCAGTGGATTGCCGTGGATTTCTTTACCTGTAATGTCGCAGACGGTTTGTAGTCGTGCAGCAGTGGACTGACCGGACGATTCAAGTCAGCGTCTCCCCATAACGCGTGAAGCAGCTACTCTACAGTGACAGCATTGGGACGTCAAAGAAATCTGTTATAACTCATGGTCTTAAATCATACTTGTGAGCTTCTGCCTAAGCATTGTATCGGAGCGGTATTGAGCGCCATCTTGCGCCTGTTTCAATCACCGCCGAGGATGCTACAGTTCCGCTGCAAGCGAATGGACTTCAATTATCGAGAACAATGGCCAGCATCAAAGACCAACTAGCTGAACTTGCCCGCGGCACCGACGAGATACTTCCCGAAGATGGTCTTGCGGAAAAGCTCAAGAAAAAGCGGCCGCTCATTATCAAGGCCGGCTTCGATCCGACGGCGCCCGATCTGCACGTCGGTCACACCGTTCTGATCAACAAGATGCGCCAGTTTCAGGAATTCGGCCACGAAGTCGTATTCCTGATTGGTGATTTCACCGGAATGATCGGCGATCCCAGCGGCAAGAACGCGACACGGCCACCGTTATCCAGGGAAGAGATCGAGGCGAACGCGGCAACATACGAAGAACAGATCTACAAGATACTAGACCCCGAGAAAACACGGATTGACTTCAACTCGCGCTGGATGTCACCGATGAGCGCAGCAGATCTCGTCAAGTTGGCATCGCATCACACGGTCGCGCGAATGCTGGAACGCGATGACTTCAACCAGCGCTACAGGTCGGGCCAGTCGATATCCATACATGAGTTCCTGTATCCGATCGTTCAAGGCTACGATTCAGTCGCGCTCAAGGCCGATGTTGAACTCGGTGGAACGGATCAAAAGTTCAATCTTCTGGTCGGGCGACAGTTACAGCAGGATTATGGTCAGGAGCCGCAGGTCGTCATAACGACTCCGCTGCTTGAAGGCCTTGATGGCGTCCAGAAAATGTCGAAGTCCCTCGATAACTACATCGGCATCACTGATGAGCCGAATGACATGTTCGGCAAGGTCATGAAGATCTCGGACGAACTGATGTGGCGATACTTCGAAGTCTTGAGCTTCCGCAAACTCGATGATATCGAGTCACTGAAATCGAGAGTATTGGCAGGTGAGAATCCCAGAGACGCGAAATTCGAGCTTGCGATGGAACTGGTCGAACGATTCCACGACCGGACAGCGGCCGACTCAGCGAAGGCGGAATTTGTTTCGCGGTTTCAGAAAGGTGCGATGCCCGAGGAGATCGAAGAGGTTTCCGTGCCGAGCCAGAACGGAAGCCTTGGTATTGCACACCTGTTAAAAGAAGCACGTTTGGTCAGCAGCACGTCTGAAGCATTTCGAATGATCAAACAGGGCGCCGTCAAAATTGACGGCGAACGTATCGAAGATACAGCGCTGCAGATAGACGCTGGTAGCACAAACGTATACCAGGTCGGCAAGCACCGTTTTTCCCGCGTCAGCCTGACGTGAGTTCATTTAGGCTGAAGATGATCAATTCGAAGTTCCGATTTTCGATAATCATTGCCACGACATTGGCAGTTCTGTTCGGGGCCGATTTCGCTCTCTCGGACGAATGGGTATTCGACGACGCGATTGAAGCGATCGTCGATCAGGTGAACGAAGGGTCGGGGCAGGCTCTTTCGGATGCCGTGGACATTGATGCACTGCTGGATCGTGTGTTCGAGAATCTCAACGTGGACGCCCGCGTCAAGAACGGGTTTTCCCAAAAGATCCGGAGAAGCAAGGATCAGCTTGGCACGAACATAGTGCGAGCAATGCGGGACGGCTCATACGCCAGGGTAATCAATGTCGAAAATGATGGCGAAACGGCAACTGCTCTGGTTCGTTATGATCTTGGAGGCAGAGGATTTGGCTATCACAAGTACGATCTCGTCACAGACGAAGCCGGCAATGTGCGTATCGTCGACTGGCTGGACTACCTGGACGGTTTCCGATACTCGGACGCATTGAAACTAAGTGCTGTTACCTTTGGACCGACCGCTGAGTCCGTGCAAGGTCTGGTACCCGGACACCAGGGAAGCGACGAAGAATACGCCAGGTTTGCCGAGGTAATAGCCGCTTACCGGGATCAGAATATCAAAGCGTTCTACGCCGGCTCGGCGACACTGACTCGTAAATTGCGACAGACTCGCTTGATGCATCTGCTGACTTGCCTGGTCAGCCGCATGTCTCGGGAAAAAAATTTGTATAACGATGCGTACCGTGACTTATCGAACAATTTCAACGACGATCCGACGGTCGTACTGACTTTGCTCAGCTACTATTATTCGAAGGGTGACAGTGATAAGGCGATGGTGTCGCTGCGCCTGCTTAGTGACGAGTTTGATGCGGGTGACGCGGCGTTGCTCGTCCTGATGTCCCGGACGGCACTGGGCCTGGGGAATGGCGATGAGGCAACCCTCCTCGCCGACGAGGCGATTTCGATCGAGCCCGAGCTGGAAACGGCGTACTGGGCGGCCATCGATGCTCACGTCAGGCTGAATCATCATTCGTTTGCCGTCATGACGGCGAAATCTCTCGAGGACCAATTTGAGAAATCGATCGAGACCGAGCGGTTCGAGAGCAACTCGATGTACGGCAATTTCGTCAGGTCATCCCAGTACAAGCAGTGGCAGGCCGAAAAGCAGCTGAAGTGATCGGCAACTCGGGCCCCTGGGAGTCCGGGAGCCGCGGGAAATTCCTGAATTAAGGGCTGTTCTGCCGCCCTGACCTGCCCGGCTGGAAGCCCGGTGCAACGGTGGGGACGAAACGGCTCACAGCTTTGCAAATAAGTTGTTGACCGGGCGGGTTTGGCCGCTATAATGCCCCGCTCGCTGGGGGAACGGTGTCCCTCGGTCAGACCCCAAAAATCAAGGCATACAGGCAGGCGAGGGCTGTTCAATGGCCCGGGTTCGCCTGTATAATTATGGGTCAGGTCGAAAAAGGGGTCAGACCCCTTTTTCACCTCGTTCTTTAACAATGAAATCAGATAATTTGTGTGGGTGCTCGCGTTTGAGTTTGCCTTCGGGCCGATATTAAACGTGAGAACCAAGTTCAATTTAGTAATTTGGGGATCG
>Ga0255053_10001797_pt1 | contig 11649 bp, 6 predicted proteins | sample JV7_2_22_MG_FD_188635 | JGI IMG/M metagenome (GOLD analysis project Ga0255053, IMG submission 188635) | Seawater microbial communities from Jervis Inlet, British Columbia, Canada - JV7_2_22 | ecosystem: Environmental > Aquatic > Marine > Inlet | place: Canada: British Columbia | collected...
GGAGGCGGAAAGACTGCAGCAGGAAAAAGGGTGGTCAATGGCGCCCGATGGAGAGTACTTCCGCAGGGTCGTTCCCTCTCCGCTGCCGCAGCGAATCATCGAGATGAAAGCCATCAAGATGGTTGTGGACAACGGCGTGGTTGTTATTTGCGCCGGTGGTGGCGGCATCCCCACTGCCTACGATGAAAACCGCAAGCTGTATGGCGTGGAAGCCGTCATCGACAAGGACCTGGCCAGCGGCCTGCTGGCCAGGGGCCTGGATGCCGAAATGTTCGTGATGCTGACCGACGTGGCCAACGTCTACGCCGGCTTCGGCACACAAAACCAGAGAGCCATAAAGGCCGCACATCCGGACGCCCTCGAGGCAATGGACTTCGCGGCCGGGTCGATGGGGCCGAAAGTGCTTGGGGCCTGCCAATTCGTCCGCGAAACCGGCCACCAGAGCGCCATCGGCAAGCTTTCAGACCTGTCGGCAATCATGTCAGGCGAGGCGGGTACTTTGATTTCGAATGAAATCGACGGGATTTGCTACCGGTCGCCGAGCGGTGCAGCGACGACTTCGCGCCATTGAGGACAATGACCACTTTTGTACGAGGATCTTAAGGATCCGGCGTACGCGTCTGCCTATATTGATGAGGCAATCCTGCCTGACCTGGCTCAATTAGGTATATCCCAGAATTGACGCGATTGCTCTAGAAGCAACAATCTGCCCGACGTCAACATTCCCAGGGACACGACATGATTACGGTTCTCAAATTTTCCGCACTTACTTTTTTCCTTGTTTTTGCAGCACCCGGATTCTCACAGGAAGAGATTTCGGACGAAGAGTCAGAGCTGGAGTACCGGTTACTCGGCCCGGTTAACGGCGGACGTGCATCACGCGTTGTCGGAATTCCGGGCGATCCGTTGACGTACTACCTGGCGACGGCAGCAGGAGGCGTTTGGAAATCGAGCAACGGCGGGCAGAAATGGGAATCAGTATTTGACGACCAACCGGTTTCGTCGATCGGATCCGTCGCTGTGGCAAGCGACAATCCCAACATCGTCTTCGTCGGCTCCGGCGAAGCGAATATACGCGGCAACGTTGGCGAGGGTAATGGCATTTACCGTTCGCGGGATGGCGGCAAGACCTGGGACCACGTTTGGGAAGCCGAAGGCCAGATCGGAACGATCGTTGTCAGTCCGAATGATGACGATGTCATATTCGCTGCGGCACTTGGCAGCCCCTTCGGCGCGGGACCGGAGCGCGGCATATTGCGCAGTACTGACGGCGGCGACTCGTGGGATAAAGTACTGTACGTCGACGAAGATACAGGCGCATCCGACGTCGCGTTCGACGATTCCAACCCGAATATTCTCTTTGCCGGTATGTGGCAGACCCGACGCTACCCATGGGACATGACTAGCGGCGGTCCCGGCAGCGGCCTGTATATGTCGCGAGATGGTGGTGACAACTGGAAGAAACTGGAAGGTAGCGGGCTGCCAGAGGGAATCTGGGGCAAGGTTGGTGTCCGGGTGGCGCCGACAAACGCGAATCGGGTTTATGCACTAATCGAGGCAGAAGATGGTGGCCTGTTTCGTTCCGATAACGGTGGCGATAACTGGAAACACATCAGCGACTCAGCCGGATTGAAACAACGTGCCTGGTACTACACGACACTGACAATTGACCCGAACAATGAGGATGTTGTCTGGTTTCCGCAGGTCGGGATGTACAAGACCATCGACGGCGGCAAGTCAGTGCTTAAGGTCGAAGCTGGTGGCTGGGATCACCATGATGTCTGGATAGATCCGGAGAATTCGAAACGCATTGCAGACGCCAGCGACGGTGGCGTGTCAGTTTCCGTCGACGGCGGTGAGACCTGGGCACGTGCACGAATTCCCATCGGCCAGTTCTATCATCTGTCCGTCGATACACGGACACCGTACAGGGTCATGGGGAGCTTGCAGGACTTCGGTACTCGGGCAGGCCCAAGCAACAGCCTGCATTCCGGCGGCATCCATCTCGGTGATTGGGAGCCTGTTGGTGGCGGCGAGGCAGGTTTCGTTGTTGCCGATCCGGACGATCCGAATATCATCTATGCCGGTGAATACCTGGGAATCCTGACGCGCTACGACGAGCGCACCGGCCAGGCCCCGCATGTGGGCATTTACCCGGACAATGGCAGCGGACACGGCGCCGGAGATCAGCGTCATCGATTCCAGTGGACCGCGCCGATAATTATCTCGCCGCACGATTCGAAACTCGTGTATCACGCCAGCAACTATCTGCAGCGTACGAGAGATGGTGGTCAAACCTGGGACATCATCAGCCCCGACCTGACGCGTAACGACAAGTCCAAGCAAAAGTGGGCCGGTGGACCGATAACGGGCGATAACACCGGCGTCGAGTTTTACGGCACGATATTCTCGGTCGCCGAATCGCCGCTCGAGAAAGGACTTATCTGGACTGGCTCCGACGACGGACTCATACACATCAGCCGCGACGACGGCGAGACCTGGGACGATGTCACACCTTTCTTCGCGCCGAAGTGGGCAACCGTTGTAACGATCGAGGCTTCTCGATTCGACGCCGGAACAGCGTATGCCGTATTCGATGCGCATCGCCTGGACGACGAGACTCCATACATATGGAAGACCAAGAATTATGGTTCGACGTGGAATAGCATCGCGGGCGGCCTGGATTCAGAGATCTACCTGAAGGTTGTTCGCGAGGACACGAAAAAACCGGGAATGCTCTACCTCGGTACCGAGCGCGGCGTCATGGTGTCACATGACGAAGGTGAGACCTGGGCATCGTTGCGCCTCAATATGCCAACAGTTGCAATCGCCGATCTTGCTGTAGCCGGCGACGATCTCGTTGTCGGGACGTTAGGCCGTGCGGCTTATGTACTGGACGACCTGACTGCCGTGCGAGAGATGTCGGATGAAATTGCAAATTCCGCCGCACATCTGTTCAAACCGCTGGACACGATTCGCTGGGCGTTCGGGCCCGCACCGGAAGGTGGAGGTGCTGGTACTACCGAGAATCCGAAGCAGGGCGCGGTATTCACCTATTACCTGGCAGAGGAACCTGAAGAGGAAATCTCGCTGGCGATCCTGGACGGCGACGGCAACATCGTTCGTACTTTGAGCAGCGTGCCTGAAGAGCCCCATGTTGCTCCGGATCACCCCGACGCGAGACCGAATCAGAAGAGCAAGGCTGACCTGTCGAAAAACAAGGGCATGAATCGAAGCTCGTGGGACCTGATGCACGAAGGCCCGACAGAAATCCCTGACGCGCCGAATGATAACGGGAGATTGAACTATGGCCCGGTGGTCGTGCCTGGCGATTACCGGCTGCGTTTGGCTGTTGGTGACGAAACCTATGAACAGCCGCTCAAGGTACTACCGGATCCACGTTCTGACGCGTCGATGGAAAACCTCCGTGCTCTAAATACGTTCATGCTGGCTGTTCGTGATCGGATCACGGTGATTGCCGAGGATGCGATTCGTATTCGGACCATTCGAGAGCAGCTCGATGCGCATCAATCCAGGCTTGGTGATGAACCCACGGCGGCGAGATTAATAGAGCTGGGAGAAGAAGCATCGGCTGCCTTACGGGAGGTGGAGCTCTTACTCTACAACCCCGATGAGATCATTGACTACGACGTTCTCGCCGGCCGCCATGGCGGCGCCAAACTGTATTCACGCTATGGCGGGCTTTATTGGTCATCAGTGGATCACAGTGGCCCGCCCACCCAGGGCCTGACCGACGTCGATTCCGAGCTCCTTGTGCTGTACCGGGAAGCCAAAGACGAACTGGAGCGCGTCCTGGATAAGGACATCGCACAGATTAATGCACTCGCTGCCGAGCTTGGCATCGACTACGTCGTCCATTGATGAAAAGCAGTCAGGACAATCGTGTCTCAGGTCCTGAAAGCCTGGACACAGCCTCACTAAGGGAGTAGTTCGATGCGGACATTCGGCCGTCTACCGGGACCCGCCCGGCTTTTATCCTTTGCTATTTTGTCAGCTATCTTGAGTTCAGGGTTCGCCCTGGCAAAGGATGGGGAGCGCCGACCATTTCAGCCCGAAGACGTACATCGCATCCAAAGCGTCGGCGGCATTGCCGTTTCTCCTGACGGAAACTGGATTGCGTACAGGGTGGAGACGACGGATATCGACAAGGACAAGAGTTCGTCGGACTTGTTCATGGTCAACTGGGAGGGGTCGGAACGCGTCCGTCTGACGCACACCGAGGACAGCGGCGAGAGCCATCCGCGGTTCAGCCCCGACGGCAAGTACCTCGCTTTCATCACGGCACGCAGTGACGGCACGGCCGAGGAAGATGCTGCCGCCAAATCCCAGGTTTGGCTGTTGAATCGCGCTGGCGGCGAAGCGCGCCGCCTGACCGAGCTGCCGGGCGGCGTCTCGGGGTTCGAATGGTCGCCGGACAGTTCGCGTCTCGTGCTGGTTGCGAAGGACCCGAAGGAGGAAGCGGAAGAAGACAAACCCAAGCACGATACGCCGAATCCGATCGTCATCGACCGGTACATGTTCAAACAGGATGGCACCGGCTACCTGGTCGATCGCTACCAGAGACTGTACGTCTTCGACATTGCGACGAAGGAAACGACACTGCTGACACCCGGCCCCTACAACAGCGCGCAACCTGCATGGGCACCGGACGGTGACGTTATTGCGTTTTCGAGCCGCCGCCAGGGCGACCCCGACCGGCATACCAACAGTGACATTTACATTATCGAATCAACAGCCGGCGCGACACCCAGGCAGCTGACAAGCTGGGAGGGGCCGGACTCGAACCCGGTATTCAGCCCGGACGGCACCAGGGTCGCCTACCTGCAGGGTGGGCCGCCGAAATATTCCGGCTATGACCCCGACCAGCCTGCCGTCATTTCCGTAGACGGCGGTGAACCTGTACTGGTGGCATCGGCGCTGGACCGCCCCGCGTCATCTTTGCGCTGGTCGTCAGACAGCAAAGTCCTGTATTTCCTCATGGCGGACGACCGCATCCAGTCGATAGTCAGCGTACCGGCTGTCGGCGGTGACCTGCGGAAGATCTATCCGGCGGTGAGCGAGCCCGGTGTTGCGAGATCGTTCGAGGTTGGCCCCAAGGGTCTCGTTGCCGTTGCGACTTTCGGCCAGCGACCGTCGGAGATTTATCGGGCAGACGGCAAGATGCTCAGCAATCACAACAGGGCGCTCATCGACCAGATCGAATGGGCGACGGTCGAGGGTTACGACGCCGTCAGCGATGACGGTGTTACGGTCGGCTCCATGCTACTGAAGCCACCAGGTTACCGCGACGGCCGCAGGTATCCGACGATCGCTTATGTGCACGGCGGTCCTGTCAGTCAGGATGGTTACGAATTCGATGCCACCTCCCAGGCGCTGGCGGCGCAGGGGTACCTCGTCGTTAACCCCAACTACCGCGGCAGCTCGGGTCGCGGCCGCGATTTCTCCCGTGCGATCTTCGCCGACTGGGGTGGCCTCGAAATCCAGGACATCCACGCCGTAATGGACAAACTGGTCGACGATGGGCTGGCCGATCCTAAACGGCTCGGCATCGGCGGCTGGAGTTATGGCGGCATCAACACCAATTCCGCTATCGCGTCTGATACGCGCTTTGCCGCAGCCGTTTCCGGCGCGTCGGCCTCGAACTACATCGCCGGGTACGGCACTGACCAGTACATCTGGGATTACGTAAACGAACTCGGCCACCCGTGGGAATCACCGGATGCCTATTTCAGAATGTCGTATCCGTTTTTCCACGCCGACAGGATCGAGACGCCGACGCTTTTCATGTGCGGTGAGCTCGACTTTAACGTGCCAGCGATCAATTCGGAGCAAATGTACCAGGCACTGCGGAGTCTCAGCGTCCCAACCCAGCTCGTGATCTACCCGGACCAGTACCACGGTTTGTCCAAGCCGAGTTATATTCAGGACCGCCTGGAACGCATGATCGAGTGGTACGAAAAATACCTCCGGGGAGGGCAGGAATAGCTCATTGCGGAACTGTCTTCGCTACTTCAAGCGGACGCGAGTCGGCACTGTCGGATCAGTGCAAAGCGCGCCCCCGCTACCAAAAAATTGCTGTATCAATGCGGACGACCAAAGAGCCTCGTCTCAACGAGGCTTTATTACGTTCTTGGTCACATTCAGGAGAAAGATAGCTTGTTGCGTGGTGCGCAACACGCTATAGTACCTCCGTGATCAAGTCGTTCAAGCACAAAGGTCTGCGCAGATACTATGAAACCGGAAGCAAGGCAGGGATCCAGGCCAAACACGCCGGTCGACTTCGGTTGCAGTTAGCGGCTCTCGATACCGCCCGGGTAGTCGAGGATATGGATGTGCCTGGTTATCGGCTTCATTCACTCAAAGGGCGGGCAAAGAACCGGTGGTCGATATGTGTCAGCGGGAACTGGAGGCTGACCTTCGAATTCAAAGACGGAAACGCCTACGTATTGGACTACGAGGACTATCACTGATGGCTATGTATAACCCCCCGCATCCGGGCGAGTTTATCCGGGAGACATATATCGAGCCATTCGATATCAGTATCAGGTCATTGGCTGAGAACTTGGGCGTTGCCGCTTCTACGCTGGCGCGCATTGTGTCCGAGCGGAGTGCGGTAAGTCCCGAGATGGCATTGCGCCTGTCCAAGGCACTTGGCCGATCTCCTGAGAGTTGGCTAGCCATGCAGGATAACTATGATCTGTGGCAGGCCCGAAAGTCAGCAAATCTCTCGCAGGTTCGGAAGATTCCGTTTGAAGCGACTGCCTAAGGGTGGTCTGGCTTTCGTGTTTTCGAGCGTCGCAATGTGTCCAGGCCAGCAACGCAGCACCACGTCCCAGTCCAAAAGCTCCTCAAAGATATAGCTGGCCGGGGCATCGATGCCGATCTTGTGGATGTTCAGAATCTCGTACTCGGACACACAGAGACCGAGGCGTTGCCTGATACGATGCCCGTAGTCCTCTCGCCCCGCATCGGACTTGGAGTCCATCAGCGTTGCCCGATCATTGGCTGTGATACGCTTTGCAACAATCCTGTGCCACGGTCCCATGTACAATTTGCCTTACTGAAATAACTCTAATTTCGGAGCACCCCATGAGCGATTTGAGACTCCTGACCACCATTGTGTTTATCTCCTTCCTTGCTGCCTGCGGCGGCGAATCCACGACAGACTCTGAACCCGTAGAAGCGCCGGCCGAATCGAAATTCTCTGTCTCCGATGACGGCGTTAAGACTAAGAATATTGAAGGATTTGGCGGAGTTATAGCAGAAAGCTATAGTGACTCTCAAGAATGGTGGGCACCGTACGAAGTGCCAAAAGAAGACGCGCCCAATGTCATTATCTTCCTGCTCGACGACGTGGGTTTCGCCCAGGTCGGCAGTTTCGGCGCACTGATCAATACGCCGAATATCGACGCACTTGCCGACAACGGTCTGCGCTACAACAACTTCCACACGACGGCGCTTTGCTCACCGTCACGTGCAACGCTGATGGCCGGTCGCAACCCGCACTCGATTGGCCTCGGCAGCCACGCGCTCACGGCGATGGGCTTCCCCGGCTATAACGCAATCATGCCAGAGTCGGCAAAATCGGTCGCCAACTACCTGGAGCAAGACGGCTACATTAATTACGCGCTCGGCAAGTGGGACCACACTCCGCTTTACGAAGTCTCACAGACAGGTCCGTTCGACCGCTGGCCGAGTGGCGAAGGCTTCCACCACGCCTATACGTTCATGGCGGCCGACGTACACCAGTTCGTACCGGTCATGTGGAACGATCATACGCCCGAGCCGTACCGCAGGTCGGTGCATCTGGATCAGGACCTGGCCGACCGGGCGATCGAATGGATCACTGGTCATAAATCGCTCCAACCCGACCTGCCCTTCATGATGCTATGGGCCTCAGGATCGATGCACTCGCCGCACCATGCGCCCGACAGCCACATCGACAAGTACAAAGGCAAGTTCGACATGGGCTGGGACCAAGCGCGAGAAGAAATTATCGAGCGGCAGAAAGCGCTGGGCATCATTCCAGCTGATACGAAGCTCACCGAACGCATTGACGAGATTCCTGCATGGGATTCTCTGTCGCCAGAAGAACAGTCCCTGTATGCAAGGCAGATGGAAGTGTTCGCCGCTCAGATGGAATGGGTCGACCTGCAGATTGGCCGCGTCGTCTCGGAACTTGAGCGCATTGGTGAACTCGATAACACGCTGATATTTGTCACAGCAGACAATGGCGCTAGTGGCGAGGGCGGTCTCGCGGGTACGTTCAACGAGACTTACGTATTGAACGGTTTGCAGACACCGATGGAGGCGAATCTGCGCGCCCAGGAAGACTGGGGGCGTGAGAACACGTATCCGCATTATCATGCGGGTTGGGCGATGGCGGGCAACACGCCGTTCCGTTACTTCAAGCAGAGTGAACACCGTGGCGGCCAATCGGATCACCTCGTCGTGCACTGGCCTAACGGCATCGAGGCCAAGGGTGAAATTCGCACCCAGTATCACCACATTGCCGACATCGCGCCCACGATTCTGCAAGCGGCGGGTATCGAGGTGCCTGAGGAATACCACGGCGTGGAGCAGCAGCCCATGGACGGCGTTTCGATGATGTACTCCTTCGATGATGCCGCGGCGCCCAACCGTAAGGAACGTCAGTACTACGAGATGTTCGGCAATCGCGCAATTTGGTCTGACGGTTGGAAGGCCGTGACGTTGCACGCCAAGCGCATGCCCTGGGATCTGGCGGTCGTGCTGCCATTTGAGGAAGACGAGTGGGAACTTTACAACACGGATGACGACTTTTCGGAAAGCACAAATATCGCTGCTGAATATCCTGAGAAGCTCGCTGAGATGATTGCGATGTTTGACGAGGAAGCGTGGAAGTACAACGTCTATCCGTTGTACGACGACATGATCAAGCGTCTTGGTGCGCAGCAGGATCGCCTGTTCGGCGACCAGAAAGAGTTTATTTACTACGCACCGGGCGCAATCCGGATTGCTGAGAAATCATCGGCACCCGTCAAAAATCGCGCTCACACGATCGAGACGCAAATCGATCTCAAAGGTGACGAAGAAGGCGTGATTGCTGCCGTCGGTGGCATGACGGGCGGCTATACGATGTTCATTAAGGACCATCGCCTGTATTACGACTACAACTTCCTGGACGGCGTGCACTATGTGCTGAAGTCTTCGCCTCTGCCGAAGGGCAAAACGGAGCTTAAGTTCAACTTCATCAAGACCCGAGAATTTGGCGGCGACGGCGAACTGTACGTAAACGGCGAAATAGTTGACGAAATCGCGATGCCGCAAATGCATATCGCGACCTACTCGCTCGCTGAGACGTTCGACATAGGCAGAGACACTGGCACACAAGTTTCCGACTTGTATACGGGCATTTTCAAGTTCAATGGAAGGCTCGACAGAGTAATAATTACCGTATCGGACGAAAATACAGTGCCGCCGCGAGACTTGCCGGCGATGTATTACTGATCGCAATGGTGGCATGTATTTAAGCTGATCGAGCCGGGCCTGCAGAACGATTTACATCATTTGGCCGCAGTACGTTCCTAGTTCCAGGAGGGTTGACCGGGGTCACGTATTTCGGACAAAGTGTTGCCTACAGGCTACACATCGGCTAGCATGTTTGGGTGAAGTTAGAAGCTTATGAAACCAGCGAAGGACGAGTTCCGTACATCGACTGGTTTGATGGGCTGGACGGCACGCTTCGCCGAGCGATGCAGCGACGACTTCGCGCCATTGAGGACAATGACCACTTTGGCAAGAGAAAAAACCTGCGTGGTGGTTTGCACGAACTAAAGTTTCGCCAGGCCATTCGCATCTACTTCACGGTGATTGACGGTCAAATCGTGCTGCTTTTGGGCGGTTCCGGTAAGCGGAACCAAGACCGTGAAATCGCGCGCACGACTGAGAGATTTTGAGCAACGGACCAAGTGAGCAAGAACATGGCTGCTAGCAGAGCATTGAACATCAAGGATCAATTGTACGAGGATCTCAAGGATCCCGCGTACGCGTCCGCGTATATCAACGAGGCAATCCTGGACGGGGATGAGGCCGTACTAAAGACGGCTTTGGCCGATGTCATTAGGGCAAGAGGCGTTGCGGCTGTTGCTCGAAAAGCTGGCATCAATCGCGTTACCGTATACAAAACTTTGAAGCCGGATACCGAGTCTTCATTCACGACGATGCATGCTTTGCTCAAGGCCTGCAACGTCAGCTTGCAGGTACTCCCGACCAAGCCGCGAACGGCGAAACGGGCATGATAGACGGCAGGGCTATTTGAGACGCACCCGAGGCATGATCGTAGGAACAGGGCAAATCCTACCCCCGCCACCAGACAAAAAGACCGGTCCCATTGGGGCCGGTCTTTTTGTTTGCGTACCCTGTAGGAGCCCGCCATGTGGGCTATTGCAGCTGCGGACGATAGCAAACGCGTACAATCGGTGAAGATGGAGACTCAGCAACTGGCCACATCCTCGGATTTCATCTTCCTCGAGTATATCGGCACCGCCAGCCTTGTGGTGCTGTTGCTGGTGCTGGTTGCCGGCCTCTACCGACACTCGCGCGAAGGCGCCCTCCAGAATCTCGACACGCCGAAAACACGACGCTTCGCCGTGGCCGGCGTGCTGCTGTTCTCGGTTCTGATCTTTGCGGTCAGCGCCCTTGGCCTGCGGCAGATCCGCAACCAGTTTTCCATGCAGGCAGTGGAGTCGGCCAGTATCACCACACGTACGACCCAGACCGCTCTCAGGAACTGGTTCAGCGCCTGGGAATCCCGGTTGCGCGAATTCTCGACCGATCCCAAGCTGAACCCGCGGATCACGGAACTGTTGTCGATGCCGCGCGACAGGGAAGCGCTACTTGCCAGCGACGCGTTGGCTCGCCTGCGGGAGGCTTACGCTGAATTCAGCAATACGAACGACAGTCTCGGTTTTTTCGTCATCGGTAAGGATCGCGTCAGCGTTGGATCCATGCGGGACAGCAACGTCGGCACGGTCAACCTGATCGCTGAACAATCCCCTGAACTGCTGAATCGCGCATTCGCCGGCGAAACCGTGCTGGTGCCGCCGATCGTCTCGGACGTGTCGCTCACGACGAGTCCCGTACGAGATGCAACCGAATTCATCATCGGTCCCCACTACGACGCCGCAGGTCAGGTCGAAGCCGTCATCACGTTGCGGATCGATCCGGGCGCACAATTCAGCTTCATCGCGCAGACCGGTCGCGTTGGGTCTACGGGTGAAACCTACCTGATCAACAAGAGCGGTCGACTGATCTCCCAGTCGCGCTTTGACGATCAGTTGCGGGACATCGGCCTGCTGGATCGAAATCAAACCAGCCAGCTTCGCGTCAAACTGCGCGACCCTGGCGTCAACCTCGTCGAGGGAGCGACCTCACCGCTCCCACGCGAAGAGCAACCGCTGATCCGATCGGCAGCGTCGGTTGTGGAAGGCAATGTGGGAGCGGACGCCAAAGGGTATCGCGACTACCGGGGTGTCATGGTCATGGGGGCCTGGCGGTGGGACGATACGCTTGGGCTCGGCATCATCACGGAAATCGATGTCGACGAGGTGTTGAGCGGCTTCATTGCGTTTCGCAACGTTTTCCTCA
>Ga0255053_10001799_pt1 | contig 11636 bp, 14 predicted proteins | sample JV7_2_22_MG_FD_188635 | JGI IMG/M metagenome (GOLD analysis project Ga0255053, IMG submission 188635) | Seawater microbial communities from Jervis Inlet, British Columbia, Canada - JV7_2_22 | ecosystem: Environmental > Aquatic > Marine > Inlet | place: Canada: British Columbia | collected...
AGCTGACGCAAAAAGCCGCTCAACTCCGCATTATCCCTACGAAGATTTTGAGGGCAGTAATGAGATTAAACAAATGGCTTAGTTATGGCGATCTTGCATGGACGGAATCTATCATTACCTCTCCCGACGACTATGCAGATGAAACTGAATTCTACGCAAACATCATCGAAGAGCATTCTATGATTGAAACCCGAACCTTGCTTCATTTAGGTTGTGGAGCTGGTGGCAATGACTACATCTTCAGAAAACACTTCAAAGTGACGGGAGTGGACATCAGTGAAGAGATGCTCGAGATTGCCAGAAGGATAAACCCAGAAGTCACCTACTTGCTTGGAGACATGCGAAGCATTGATTTAAGGGAGTGCTTTGATGCGATAGCCATCCCCGATTCCATTGACTACATGGCGACACTGTCAGAACTCGAGCTCACGATTGGTGCGGCCTGCAAGCACTTAAAGCCAGGCGGCTTACTTTTGATTGTTGCGAAGACGCGTGAAGAGTTCCAGGAAAACAACTTTTGTTATACAGGCGCTAAGGACGGCGTAGCGATCACCGTTTTCGAGAATAACTATATTCCCAAAACAGATGAGTCAACCTATGAAGCAACTCTTGTCTACTTGATTAGGCGGGAGGGTGAATTGAGCATTCATACCGATTGTCACCTGCTGGGTCTTTTTTCTCAACCGGAATGGCTTTCTCTCTTAGAGCAGGCGGGGCTGGAAGTCAAGCAGATGAGACTGGACGGCGCGTATGATAATTTTATTCTGGGGGAAGGCCAAAGGCCGAGCGCCCGACATGTACGAGGACAGTTGGGAACGTCCGTTGGATTATTGGTTTAATTTATTCATCCTAATTTTTTAGTGCACCGGATGCTCGAAATCTCGCGCCGGTGACCAAATCGTTAGCCTACGGATGGGTCGAGACTGCCTCCAAATCGATCCAGAGCCAGTTCGCTTCAAAAACAGCCTTGCTAATGTCTTCAAATCAGCAATATCCTGCCGATAAATGTGGCATTTCGTTAATAACTGGCAATATATTACCAGTTTTCGTCTTGCGCTTGACTTGCAGTTTAATTGGTAATATATTACGTTTAAAAACTGTTTATGGAGATTAATCGGCAATAAATGACCTATAATATTGACTTCTCAATAGCAACGAGTACTCAGATTGAAGCCGCCCTCTGCAAGCGATTGGAGAGCATAAGGCTTTCCCGCAACATAACCCAGGTGCAGCTCGCTGAGGAAGCCGGCGTCTCGACAAGAACCATCGGCCGACTTGAAAAAGGCGAAGGGGTTTCATTGGATACATTCATTCGAATTATGATGGCCCTCGGCATACAACAGAGTCTTGAAGCCTTGATGCCGGATCCGGCTGTGAGACCAATCGAACGGGTCGGCACTAACGCCGGCGAACGCAAGCGCGCTCGTCCTATTCAATCCAGTGATGAACGCCCAACCTGGTCGTGGGGTGATGTCGAGGACGACGATGAATGATGCACGCGTCGTCCTCTGGGGAAGTGTGATCGGTGCCGTTACCTGGCTCGAAGATAGGGAGATTGGGGTTTTCCAATACGCGCCTGACTTCCTGCGTAGCGGTATTCAGTTGTCGCCACTCATGATGCCACTGGAAGAGTTCCCCTATGAGTTCCCAGCGCTTGCACGAAACACCTTCAAAGGGTTGCCGGGATTGGTTTCGGACTCGCTTCCAGATAGATATGGTAATGCAGTCATTGACGCTTGGCTTGCTTCACAGGGACGGACCGCAGCGAGTTTCCACTCAGTGGAGCGCCTTTGCTATGTTGGCACTCGTGGCATGGGAGCTCTCGAATTCCAGCCCGCCACGCTCGAGCCACCAACCAGCGACCGCGCGGTGGAGGTTGAAAGGCTCGTCGACCTGGCAAACCAGATTCTTGACGAACGCGCCAGACTCGGCGGTGTCTTCTCCGATAATGATGACCGAGAAGCGATCAATGATATTCTCCGAGTCGGAACCTCGGCTGGTGGAGCCAGGGCCAAAGCGATTCTCGCCTGGAATAAAGAAACCAACGAATTCAGGTCAGGCCAAGTCGAGGCTGGAGCGGGCTTTGAGTACTGGATAATGAAATTCGATGGAATAACCAGCAGTCGCGATACAGAAGTTGCTACTCCGACGGGTTACGGGAAGATCGAGTATGCCTATCACCGAATGGTCGTCAAGGCCGGCATCGAGATGACGACGTGCCGCCTTCATCATGAAGGTGGCCGCAGCCACTTCATGACGAAGAGATTTGATAGGTCCGTGAACGGGGCGAAACGGCATATGCAGTCTCTGGGAGCCATTGCCCACTATGACTATAGGCAACCTGCAAGCTATTCGTACGAGCAGGCAATCCAAGTCATTCGCCGGCTGGGGCTTCCTCGAAAGGATATGGATCAGCAAGTGCTACGCGCCATGTTCAATGTAGTCGGTCGCAATTGTGATGATCACGTTAAGAACATAGCTTTCCTCATGGATCGACGGGGTGAATGGCGCCTGTCACCTGCTTTTGACGTTTCCTACGCATGGAATCCAAGTGGCGAATGGACGAGTCAACATCAGATGAGCGTGAATGGCAAGCGAGATGGGTTTATGCGTGAGGACTTGCTCGCCCTAGCAAAGGCGGCTGACATCAAGAAAGTACGTGCAGAACAGATGATAGACCGCGTCATTGAAGCCGTGAGCCGCTGGCCCGACTTTGCCGCAGAAGCTGGTGTTAGCAATGCTCGGGTCAAGGAAATACAGAGCCGTCAACGCACAAAGTTATGATCCGCCCTGTGTGCCGATCACAGCATTGGATGTTATCAGCAAATGGCTAACAAGGCTAATTCAGCCGACGCAGAAAGCTGCGTGGCTGATTAGCGACGTTAGATTACCAGATAAATATGCATGCAATTCATTGGACTCGTCCATCTAATAATTAGGAGGTACATCAACCATATGATTCATCCATACGACAATTCTACGCAGACACGCTGGGACCGCGGCGAATTCAAGGTTCAACTCAATCAGCCCAATAATCCTCGTCCCATTGGGTTTTGTGACGGAAGCCCCGAGGACGTCACTGAGCTCCTCTCAATCGCCGAAGCCGAGGGCGGCGATGACGTAAAGATCCACAAGAAGATCCTCAAGACCGGGCGCGAGATATGGACCTTGGGTGGACAAGGGAACCCCAGCGTTTAATTAATCCTTTTCTGTGATGCAAGCGGAAAACAGAAGAACTGTACAGTAGACAGCGAAGACTGGGTCGGAGGGAATGTACAAGATCGAGGTGATATTGACAATTTAATCTAACACTTAACTTCAGTGGACGCAAACAGCTGGGCCACTGAGTATTTCGATATGTGCAAAAATATCCTTGAAATCATCGTCTCTTTAATGTATTGTTGCTATATACATTTAAAAAGGAGAAAATCCAATGAAGGCTACAGTGGTCGATTTAAGATACAAAATGAACGATGTCCTTAAAGCTCTTGACAGGAATGAAAAAGTGACAGTCCTATACCGTGGTAAAGTTAAAGGGGTTTTAGTCCCCGCAGAACAGAAGAGTAATATGAGTATGATTGATCACCCTTTCTTTGGAATGTCATCCCAAAACGCCAAGAAATCAGTATTAGACGAGGTAAACGATTTACGGAAATGCAGATACGATGATATTTGATACAGACATATTCATTTGGGCACAGAGAGGTAATGAAAAGGCCGTAAAACTTATGGAAAGGTCGGAAGAACGCTATCTTTCCATTCAAACTTACATGGAGCTTCTACAGTGCGCAAAGGATAAAAGCCAGCATAAACATATAAAAAACTTTTTAACAACATTCGGATTTATTGTCCTTCCATTAACTGAAAATATTGGACATCGTGCGTCTATTTACATCGAAGAATACACGCTGGCTTCCAGCCTTAGCTCTGGGGATGCGATAATAGCAGCAACAGCTGTTGAAAACAACCTGCCTCTTGTATCGAGCAATGCGAAGCACTTCAAAACGATAAAAGAATTAAAATTGAAGATCTTTAAGCCATAAGTCGATGAAAGTCAACAACCGTTGAGAGCACATATCAAAGGCAGTTGGGGAACGTCCATTGGATTATTGGTTTAATTTATTCATCCTAACTTTTAAGTGCACCGGACGCTCGAAATCTCGCGCCGGTGACCAAATCGTTATGCACAAATAATATGAGGATAATAAAATGAAACAATGGTACGAAGAACTATTTGAAAACTATTCTAAGACTTATGATAGTGAAGAATTCACTAAGGGTACAGTCGGCGAATGCGATTTCATCGAAAAAGAAATTAATTATGACAAAACAATAAACATTCTTGATATTGGCTGTGGAACAGGAAGGCATTCAATAGAATTATCTAAACGCGGTTATTTTGTTACTGGTATTGATTTATCTGAATCACAATTACGAAGAGCCAAGCAAAAAGCTTCTTCAGAATCACTCAAGATAGATTTTAAAAAACATGATGCAAGAACACTACATTATTCAAATGCTTTTGATTTAATAATTATGTTATGTGAAGGCGGATTCCCTTTAATGGAAACAGATGAAATGAATTTTCAAATTCTGCAAAATGCTGCAAACGCTTTGAAAACAAACGGAAAACTAATATTTACAACTTTAAATGGGTTGTTTCCTCTATTCCATTCCGTAAAAGACTTTCTTGCCGCAGCAACAAAGGAAAGAAACGCCACATACAAGGATAATACTTTTGATCTGATGACATTCCGAGATCACAATACTACAGAATTAGTTGATGACTCTGGGAATAGAAAATCTCTTAATTGCAATGAGAGATACTATGTCCCGCCAGAAATCACTTGGCTCCTGAAATCACTAGATTTTAAAACTATAGATATACTTGGGGCAAAAATAGGTGTTTTCAGTCGAAATGACTCGTTAAGCACAGAAGATTTTGAAATGTTAGTAGTAGCAGAAAAATAATAAAATGCTAACAATGCAGTCCAGCGGACGTAAACCGCCGGTTTCCGCCGCTGAGTTTGAATGTTATGCATCATACACAGAAAAACAACAGGGTCAGCCCGTTGAATCTTGACAGATTAACATTAGTAGTAGAGATCCATTAAATATGGGCAGTTGGGCACATCCATTGAATTATTGGTTTAATTTATTCATCCTAACTTTTTAGTTCACTGGGCGCTCGAAATCTCGGGCCGGTGACCAAATCGTTATGTCAATATAAATTATAGGATCGATAATGTTTGCTGTCATCTTCGAAGTTAAGCCACGGACTGAAGGGAAAGCGGAATATCTGAAGATTGCATCAGAGTTGCGTGAATATATAGAAAATCAAGATGGCTTTATCTCTATTGAAAGGTTTCAAAGCCTTACCGACGATAGAAAATTTTTAAGTCTTTCTTTTTGGCGTGATGAAGCAGCCATAGAAAACTGGCGTAACAATCTGGAACATCGTGCTGTTCAAAAAAAGGGGAAGGAATTTTTATTTCATTCATACAGAATCCGTGTAGTCAAAGTTTTAAGAGATTATTCTGAATCTGATAGAAATGAAGCTCCTTCAGATTCGAACAAAGTGCTGACATAACAACCGCTTTCACGCAGACCGGCGGTATCGAGCGGTTTCTCACATTTATCGGTGGACGAAATTTTGTTCCATCAAGCAAATCTTAGCTTTACGCCGCCAGCTGGTGAAGCGGGGCGTTGGGCAGACAGACAATTGATTTCTGACTTGACAACGCATTACAACATATTTACAGTGTAATTATGGCTGAATTGATGTTCGAGTGGGACGAAAAGAAGAACCGGCAGAACCAACGAAACCACCGGGTTTCGTTTGAAGAAGCGCAGACCGTGTTCTTTGACGAAAACGCTGTCGAGTTTTATGATGACAAACATGCTGACTCAGAGGACCGCTTTCTTTTGCTTGGCGTAAGTGCCAAGCTCCGCGTTCTCATGGTATGTCACTGCCTTCGCGAAAACGGCAATGTCATTCGGATCCTCTCTGCTCGCAAAGCAACCAAGAACGAACAACGTGAATACCCATGGGGAAAAACATGAAAAAAGAATACGACCTCTCCAAAATGAAGAGACGAAGGAATCCCTACGCTTCACGCCTGAAGAAGCAGGTTACCATCAGAATGGGAACCGACATTATTAGCTACTTCAAGGCGATGGCCGAAGAGACTGGGATTCCTTATCAGAATCTCATCAATCTGTACTTGAGAGATTGTGTTGAGCATCATCGCAAGCTCAGCCTCAAGTGGGCATCCTAGAAACTGCCCAACCAAAGCATTGACGACGACAAGAAACAGCGCGTGGCCGTGGGGGTCGGGTCACAGTAACATATTGAAATAATATATAAAATGTTCTAATTCTGTGTTATATAAGGCCTTAAATGGCCATTTTCAGCACCCAAAACACACTTTTAAGAAAAGCACAGGCGGATGGCAAGAGCAAAACGGCATTTCCTTCCAGGCCACGTTTGGCATATTACGCATCGGTGTCATAAAAAGGAATTTCTGCTTAAATTTGACAGAGATCGACGTCGATGGTTGCAATGGCTGTTTGAGACAAAGAAGCGTTACGGAATCCGTATATTGAACTATATGGTAACTTCAAACTATATCCATCTTCTAGTTGTCGACGGTGGTGGACGAGATGTAATTCCAAAATCTATTAAGTTAGCTGCCGGTCGAACCGGTCAAGAGTACAACCAAAGAAAGAATCGAAACGGTGCATTTTGGGAAGACCGTTATCATGCAACTGCTGTATCAAGTGACCGCCACCTGATTCAATGCATTGTATATATTGATTTGAACATGGTTCGTGCCGGCGTAGTCAACCATCCATCGGAATGGAATTTTGGCGGCTATAATGAAATCCAAAAGCCTCGCCAAAGGTATGCATTAATAGATTACAAACGTTTGATGGATCTTCTGCATATCTCAACAATTGATGATTTCAGAGACTCTCACAAAAAATGGGTTGAAGAAATTCTCAAGACACAAAACTATGTTAGAGAGAGCAAATGGTCCCAAAGCATCGCTGTTGGAAGTAAGAGTTTTGTAGAAAGCATAAAAGAGAAACTCGGCATTCGGGCAAAGGGCCGTATAGTTGGGGAGTTGGGAGGGTCATATCATCTTCGTGTAGCACAGGTTCCTTATAATAGTGATTTTGCCCCTGAAAATAGCGATTTAAGAGCTAAAAACACCTATTTTTGGAACGATAATTCATAAATATTAATAAGATAGCGTGGCCCGACCCCCAACCCCCATTTCCCATTTGTAGACGAAAACCAATAGGAGGAAATTAATGAGAATATCATTTTCATGTTGCGGCGTTACTTGTTGCAAAAAAGAAAAAAAGGCGCTGGATGCAAGAGTGTCACAGAACAAGATTGGCTCAGTGTATGACAGAATTGCCCCTATTTATGATATTTGGGGGAAATTGACAGAATCTCATGCAAGAAACAGAGCGATAGAGCTTGCTGAAATCAAAAACGGTCAAACTATTCTGGAAGTTGCAGTTGGAACGGGGCTGGCATTTTATGAAATAGTTAAAAGAAATCCAAATGGCACAAATACAGGTATTGATTTATCACAAGGAATGCTCACAAAGGCCAAACAGCGTGTAAGCCAGCTTTCAGAAGCAAATTATTCATTGGATATTGGAACTGCCTTTGATTTGAGTGTTGAGGACGAATCAATTGATACTATAGTTAATAACTACATGTTTGACCTTATACCATTTGAATATATGGACAAAATTATAATGGAGTTCAGGCGTGTTTTGAAAAAGGATGGGAAACTTATTTTAGTCAATATGACCGAAGGGGAACGTTTGGGAAGTAAGATATACGACTTTATCTACAATATTTCTCCTAAAACCATGGGCGGGTGTCGCGGCGTTAAATTAGCGGACAAATTACAACAACATGGTTTTAATGTAGAATCAAGAGAGTATTTCCAGCAGATGTTATTTCCATCCGAGGTTATTCATGCCTACAAATGAAATCGCCTATAGGGATAGGGACGCCCATCACGGAGCGCCCCTCCCACAGCACTGGACGCTCGAAATCTCGCGCCGATGACCAAATTGTTATGTGCAAAAAGGAGTGGATAAATATGAAAAAACACTCAGAGAAAAAAGGACTTAACCGGATAGAAAAAAGGGCTATTGAGGCTTTAGCTATTGTGCCAGTGATAAGAGCGGTGTCCCAAAGAATTGGCAAGGGCGAAGCTTTGGCAATATTGAAGGAAGTCAATCAGCAAGAAGCATTTCAGCGTGGCCAAAATATGATGAGGGCAGAGGGGCAGAATGGGATAGAGGAATTGGTTAAAGATGTAGATAGTTGGGGAGTGGGTGGAATTTGGGAAATGGACGTTTTAGAACAAACTTCGACAAACTATTTTTTTAACGTGCTCCGTTGTCCTTATTATGAGAAATACCGAGAACTAGGATTAGATGAGTTTGGTGTAGAATTCTCCTGCTGTCGTGATGAACCGTTTGCCAGAGGCTTTAATCCCCGACTCAAGTTAGTGCGGACCAAAACTATTATGGAAGGAGCAGACTTTTGTGATTTTCGGTATTATTTGCATTCCAAATGATTATAGAATTATAGAAAATACATTCGATTCGTAATTTAATGAATATAAAAAGATCGGTGTCAAGAATTGTGAATTAATGAAAACAACGGAGTCATCCCGTTCATTCTTGACAAATTATGGGTGTAAATAGGGGATGGGTATTGATAGGATTTTAAAAATGACCTGACAAAATGGTTGTGCAGATGCCAAAAACCTGGGCAATTTGGAATCTGTTGCCATTGATGTAGGGGTTCTCTTTATTTCAATTATTACGCCATTTATGCAGCCCTGCTCATCATTGACGATTATGTTTCTTGAGGAAAGCAGATGAAAATACCGCTTTATCAGATAGATGCATTTGCATCTAAGTTATTTGAGGGCAATCCGGCAGCGGTTTGCCCTTTAGACAAATGGCTACCTGATGAAATAATGCAATCCATTGCTGCGGAGAATAATTTATCGGAAACTGCGTTTTTCGTGCCAAGGGGCAACGGTTTCCATATTAGATGGTTTACTCCTGCAAGCGAAGTGGATTTATGCGGCCATGCGACTTTGGCAGCGGCTTACATCTTGTTCAATACCCTCGGCTATAAAAAAGACAAGATTGAGTTTGATTCCAAATCTGGAATATTGACTGTAACGAAGGATAATGAGTGGTTAGTCATGGACTTTCCGGCACAGCCTCCAGTTTCCTGCGATATTCCGGAAGAAATTATTAAGGCATTTAATACTGAACCTATTGAATGTCTGAAGTCGGAAGATTTTATTGTCGTTTTTGAGCGTGAGATTGATATTGAATCGGCACATCCAGATTTTGGACAGCTGATAAAACTCGATTTGCGTGGTGTCATTATTACAGCAAAGTCCTCTCGCTATGATTTTGTTGCCCGATTCTTTGCACCCAAATACGGAATTCCTGAAGATCCAGTAACGGGTTCTGCCTATACACAGCTTGCCCCGTATTGGGTTTCTAAGATTGGTCCAAAACGATTTAGTGTTATGCAAATGTCATCACGAGGTGGAGAGTTAACCTGTGAGTTGGTTGGTGATCGGGTCCTTATATCCGGCAGAGCAGTAAAATACTTGGAAGGCACAATCAAAATCGAAACATAACTATGGCATTGAGGGCGACGGCAAGAAGCCGCCGCGTCTCATACCGCGCGTTATGACGCACAAGGTATTCACACGGCGAGCCGATTTTCTTCTGTCCCAGGAGTCGGAGACCATTCGTTGCTTTGACATTTGGAGGAGCCATGATTTCCATTGATGATGTAAAACGGGCAAGGGTGGATATTGCCCCCTACGTGAAGCGCACGGTCCTTGAGAAGAACACCACCTTGAGCAGCCAACTGGGTACAAACGTTTACCTCAAGCTTGAGCTCTTCCAACGAACTGGCTCCTTCAAGCCCCGAGGAGCCTTCAATCAGATTCTTCAACTGACGCCGGAGCAGCGCCGACATGGAGTCGTTGGCGTGAGCGGAGGGAACTTTGCACAAGGCATGGCCCTGGCTGCCCGCGAACTGAACACCCGGGCGATTGTCTGCATGCCCACCTCTACCCCTAGAAACTACATCGAGGCCACGCAAGGCTACGGTGCGCAAGTGGATCTATCGCCCGACTTCCCCCAGGTGTTTGACAGAGCAGACCAGCTGAAGCGCGATGGGTGGAATCTACTTCACCCCTTCGACAATCCGTTTCAGATGGCAGGCGCGGGAACTATTGGTTTAGAAGTTCTCGAAGATCTGCCTCAATTGACGGACGTCTTCATAAGCATCGGAGGTGGGGGACTCTTTACAGGAATCGCAGTGGCTATCGCAGCGCTGAAGCCCGAGGTCCGCATCTGGGGGGTGGAGACAGAAGGGTCGGACACCATGGGGCAGTCTCTCCGTGCAGGCAAAGTCGTGCAAATCGTACCAAAGTCGCTTGCGAAGACACTGGGCTCTCCCTACATTGCTGAAGATGCTCTCGCTCTAATGCAGAAACACCCCGAGCGTTATGTTCTCGTGTCTGACAAAGAGGCGTTTGAAGCGGGAGTGTTTCTCCTCGAGCGGGCCAAGTTGAATACCGAGCTGGCTGCATCATGCACACTTGCGGCAGCACAGGGACTTAAAGGGAAGTTTACGGGAAAGGATCATGTAGTCCTGCTGATATGCGGGGGAAACAACTCTCTAGAAAACTGGTTTCATTATCGAGAAATACTTGCCTGATAGCACGTGCGTCATAACACTTATCAAGTCATTTGAGTAATAAAAACAACAGGGTAAGGTCTTGAATCTTGACAGATTGACATTAGTAGAGATCCCTTAAATAAGGGCGGTTGGGGACGGCCATTGGATTATTGGTCTAATTTATTCATCCTAACTTTTTAGGGCACCGGACGCTCGAAATCTTGCGCTGGTGATCAAATCGTTATGAATACTGGATCGGAAGACAACAACCGATGTCGAACGCTATAAGAGTGCGAGAAACGGGCTCACTGACGCATGCTGAGGTATTTTAGTGAGTGTTCATTTCGAAACAATTTCCGAGATCGGCAAGATGCTGCGCTCTGGTGAGATTACCGCGGTAGCACTCACCGAGTTGATGCTCGAACGGATCGAGGTACATAATGACAAGATTAATGCGTATATCACGGTTACTGCTGAGCTTGCGCGTGAGCAGGCGCAGCAAGCAGACCACGAGTTGGAAGGTGGGCATGATCGGGGACCACTCCATGGTATACCGGTCGCGGTCAAAGACTTGTTTGCCACCGCCGGTATTCGTACAACCTGCGGTTCCAAACTGTTTGAGAACTGGGTCCCGGATTATGATGCAACAGTCGTAAAACACTTGTATAAAGCTGGAGCCGTGCTGCTGGGTAAGACAGGTATGCACGAGCTGGCTTGGGGTAGCACGAGCATCAATCCATTCTTCGGCGCGATCTCGAATCCGTGGGCGCTGGATCACGACCCTGGCGGATCGAGCGGTGGATCAGCTTCGGCCGTTGCTGCAGGTCTCGCCTACGCTGCACTGGGCGCCGATACCGGGTGTTCCCTTAGGCAGCCG